>Ga0070675_100001121_pt1 | contig 19339 bp, 14 predicted proteins | sample KBSM43metaG_FD_65343 | JGI IMG/M metagenome (GOLD analysis project Ga0070675, IMG submission 65343) | Miscanthus rhizosphere microbial communities from Kellogg Biological Station, Michigan, USA - KBS M4-3 metaG | ecosystem: Host-associated > Plants > Roots > Rhizosphere > Soil ... | reverse complement strand
TAGCGGCCGCGCCGAGGTCAAACGATTTCGATGGGCCGGGCGTCCTATGTGAGGCGCGATGCGCATCGACCTCGTCCATCTCGTCCGCCTGCTTCGCCGCTCGCCAGCGAGCGCTTCGGCCGCGATCCTCACCCTGGCCCTGACACTCGGCGCCGGCGCGTCGATCTTCGCGGTCGTGGATGCGGTGCTGCTCACGCCGCCACCCTTCGCCGACCCGGACGCACTCGTCACGATCGGCGAGACACGACTCGACGAACCCACGGGAGCGTCTCGTGCGATCGCCTCACCGACGCTCGATGCCTGGCGCGACCGAGCCCGATCGCTCGCATCCATCGAGGCCTTCGATCCCACCAATCTGACCTTGACCGGATTCGGCGCCGCCGATCGCACCCGCGCGACCGACGTCACGCCGGGGTTTTTCGCACTGCTGGGCACAGCGCCGATGATGGGGCGCGGATTCAGCGCCGATGACGTCGGCCGGCCCGTGGCGATCGTCAGCCACGACTTCTGGCGCCGAACGCTCGACGGCGACCCCGGCGTCATTGGCCGCGCACTCGTGCTTGACGGGCAGACCCACACGATTGTCGGCGTGATGCCGGAACGATTCTTCTTTGCGCTCGATGTGTCGGACATCTTTCGGCCGATACCGCTGACGCCGGCGCAGGCCGCACGCGCCGGCCTGCGCGTGCGAGCGATCGCCCGTCTGGCGCCGAACGTCTCGCCGACTTCACTGAGCGCGGCCCTGGACGAGGTCAGCCGCACGTCAACACCGCCGGCGCGCGTGATCGCCACTCGCATCGCCGCGGCTATCACCGGCGGCGCGGCACGCACGCTCAGCCTGCTCGCCGCTGCTACGGGCCTGGCCATGTTCATCGCGTTCACCAATCTGGCCGGACTGCTGATGGTTCGTTCGATCGATCGCGGACGCGAGCTCGCTGTACGAAGCGCGCTCGGGGCGTCGCGAATGGAAATTGCGCGACAGCTCGTGCTCGAAGCCATGGCGATCGTCGGCGCAGGGACGATGGCCGGCATGCTCTTCGCGTTCTGGCTGACACCGAATCTCGCGCTGCAGCAATTCGCGGGCATCGTCGGCCGCGAGATCACGGTCAGCTGGCGCATGATCGCGGCGCTGTCGATGCTGGCAGCGGCGTGTGCGTGTGTGTGCGGCCTGATCCCGGCGGTCATCGCCTCACGGCAAAATATCGTCGACATCCTGCGCCGCAGCGGGACGGCCGCGCCGCGCGAGCGTTGGCTGCGCCGCGCGTTTGTCACCGCGGTCGTCTCTCTGGCGTTCGTGCTGATCGTGTCGGTGACGCTGCTGGGCCGCAGCCTGCTGACGACGCTCGCGATCGATCCAGGATTCGAGCCTGATGGCGTTCTCACTGCGGGCATCGCGCTTCCAGCGGCGAGGTACCCGACTGTCGATCACCTGGTGTCGTTCTACTCGACGCTCGAGAGCGAGCTGTCGCAGCGTCTCGGCACACGTGCCGTCGCCATCGTCAACGAGCTTCCGTTGGGCAACGATCGCGGGCGCGGTCTCGTTTCCGTTGGGCAGACGGATTCGCAGCGCGAAGCGGTGATTCGCGTCGCAAGCACGTCCTATTTCGACGTGATGCGCATCCCGCTCGTCACTGGGCGCGCATTCGAGCGGCTCGACGATGCGTCTGCCCCGATACGGGTGGTGATCAGCGAATCACTCGCTGCCGCGCTGTTTCCGCGCGAGTCTTCGCTTGGGCGTCAGATCTGGCTTGCGGCACGGGCGCAGCCGGCCGAGGTGATCGGCGTCGTCCGAGACGTCAAGCATCGATCGCTCGACGACCCGGTCCTGCCGACGCTGTACCTGTCGGCATGGCAGTCTCCGTCCCGCGGAAGCATTCTCGTCCTTCGCACCACGCGCACCGACGCAGACGCGATTGCCATCGTGCGCCAACAGGTCGCACGGCTGGATGGCGATCTGCCGGTCTACGGCCGCGCGTCGATGACCGGCATGGTGGCCAGGTCGCCAGGTGTGCCGGCGAGGCGTTTGTTGACCACCGCGTTTCTCGGGTTCGCGCTGCTCGCCGTCGTGCTTGGCGCCATCGGCCTGTTCGGCGTGGTCGCGCACGACGTCGCCGCGCGGCGGGCGGAGCTGGCCTTGCGCCTCGCGCTTGGCGCCAATCCCAGTCGCATCCTGATCGCGACGCTCGGACAAGGCGCCGCGATGGTGGGAACCGCCCTCGTGGTCGGCGGCGTGTTGTCGGTGTGGACATCACAGGCGTTGAGCGGTGTTGTCGTCACGTCCGGCGGTCTCGATCTCGTGACGGCCGGCGCAGCGTCAGTGGTGCTGATGCTCACCGGCCTGTCCGCCGTCCTTCCGGCAGCCCGCCGCGCCGCACGCACTGACCCACTGACCGCCCTCCGCGCTGATACCTGATCTCTTCAGGCGCGTCCGGCCGTGTGCACGTCCGTCAAGAGCCTTCCCAGTTTCTCGAGGTCAGGCGGTTTGACGAGATGATGATCGAAGCCGGCGCGCTCGGCGCGGCGGATGTCTTCTTCCTGTCCCCATCCAGTCAGCGCGATGAGCCGCACGCTCTTGCCACGCCGCGCCCGGATGCGGCGCGCGACTTCATAGCCGTCCATGAACGGCATCCCAATGTCGAGCAGAACGACTTCGGGATCGAACTCGTCAATCGACGCCAACGCTTCCGGACCGCTGTGAACCGTACGCACCGTCGCTTGCAGCGAGCTCAGAAGCATGCCGAGTGTGTCACCGGCATCGCGATTGTCATCGACGACCAGCACGCGGCAGTTGGGGAACGATCCGAGGACGCTCGGCTCGTCCACACACGCCTGGCGATCGAAGACGAGCGGCAGGCGCACTTCGAACGTCGTGCCGCAGCCGCTGCCCTGGCTTCGCGCGACGACGAATCCGCGGTGCGCAGATACGAGGCTGCGCACCAGCGTCAAGCCGATGCCCAGGCCACCCTGCGTCCGGCGGTCTGAGCGGTTCATCTGCGTGAACATGTCGAACACCGCCGAGAGGTGCTCCGGCGGAATTCCGATCCCATCGTCACGGACGCTCACCACAGCTTCATCGTGCTCGCGGCCCACGTCGATCCAGATATGACCACCGGGATCGGTGTACTTCGCGGCGTTGTTGATCAGGTTCGCGAACACCTGCGTGAGCCTGACCGAATCGCCCTCGACGACGAGCGGCTCTGCGGGACCGTTGAACAGCACCTGGTGCCGGCCGCTCTCCACGAAGGGTCGGCTGCTTTCGATGGCCGCGTGAACGATCGTGCCGAGATCGAGCGGCTGCATGGCGACATCGATCACGCCCCGAGTAATGCGCGAGATCTCGAGCAGATCATCGACGAGGCGCACGAGAAAGTGCACCTGCCGCTCCATCACGTCCACGACTTGCGCCACCTCCGGCTTGGACCCGCTGTTCCTCTTGAGCAGATGCAAGCTGGTGAGCAGCGGCGACAGTGGATTTCTCAACTCGTGGCCCAGCGTGGCCAGGAACTCGTCCTTGCGACGGTCTGCGTCGCGAAGTGTCTCGACCACTCTCGCGCGCTCGGCCAGATGAGCGCGAATCTGGTACTGACGTTCGCGCGCACGAAGCGCGGTTCGGATCGCGCTGACCAGGGTCGCCACCTGCAACGGACGCTCGAGGAGCGTGACGTTGCTCAACACTCGCACGGCGTGCGCCGCGTACGCGGAATCCGCCCCCGGACGCGTCATCACCAGAATCGGCAGATCCGACCACGGCGGCTGTTCGGCGAGGACACGCAGCAACTCGACCTCGTCACCGGCGATCGCCTCCTCGGGGAGCAACAGTACGCCTGCTCCACGGGACAGTTCCCGAACCAGGGCTCGCATCGATTGAACGGTGTCGGCGGCGATCCCGGCCTTCGCGAGCATCTGACACGTCGTGGCGCCGTCTCTGGGCGTCGGCGGCACCACTAACACACGTCGATCGCGAACCGCCTGGGCGTGGTCAGTCACCGGTCGACCTCTCACGCACGTGTGTGGTGTCGCCCTCGTACACGGGCACGCCGGTCAACACACCCCGGAACTCGCGAAGGGCCCTGCCCACGAAGATGCCGTTGTCGTTGAATCCGAATTCGCGAATCGTCCGCTCATGTTTGCTGCCGCGCTTTTTCATGACCGACAGCGCCTGGCGGACTTCACCGCGCGCTTCGAAGTAGCGCAACAGGATCACGGCATCGGCCAGATAAGTGGCGTCGACCGGAGTGGTCATCTGCGCGCCTAGCAGTCCCGAGTGGGCACACACCAGGATCGTCGCCACGTTGCGCTGACCGAGATACGTCAGGAGCTCGTGGAGCTGTATCGCGAGGAAACGCTCCTCCGGCATGGCGTTGAGATAACCGTTCAGGCTGTCGATCACCACCAGCTTGACGTCATCCCGTTCGACCGCCAGTCGTATGGCGTGAATCAACTCGCCAGGCGAGAGCTCGGCCGGATCGACTTGCTTGACGACGACCGCGCCATTCTCGATTCCCAGCGATAAATTGATGCTGAGTGCGGCGGCTCGCGTCGTGAGCGTGAGCGGGCTTTCATCGAAGATGTAGAGGGCCGACTTCTCCCCACGCGCCGCAGCCGCGGCGGCAAACTGCGCGGCCAGCGTCGATTTGCCGGTCCCCGCGGCGCCGACAATCAGCGTGCTGGTGCCCTGCTCGATGCCACCGCCAAGCAGCGCATCGATCTCCGTGATGCCGCTTTGCAGCTTGGCGCGAGGACTGGAGACGCGGTGTTCGGCCGCGACCAGACGCGGATAGACCTCGAGACCACCGGTGCGGATAGCGTAGTCGTGATACCCGCCGCGAAACGAGACGCCACGACATTTGCGCACCCGCAACCGGCGGCGATCGGCGCCGTACTCTGGGTTCATCTGCTCGAGCAGGATCACGCCGTGCGCGATGCTCTGGATGGGCGTGTCGTGATCCCGTGCGGTGAGATCGTCGAGCAGTATCACCGTGCACCCGCGGCGATTGAAATACTGTTTCAGCGCCAGGATCTGTCGCCGATACCGGAGTGGGCTTCCGGACAGGAGCCGGAGCTCGGACAACGAATCGATCACCACGCACGTCGGGCGAAGACTTTCGATGTCGGCGATCACCTGCTGCGTCGTGGCGGCGAGCTCCACCTCGGACAGATGGAACATCGTCGAGGCTTCACCCGGGTCGAGCGCCTCCTCGGAGGGAATGATTTCGCGGAGCGTCACGCCGTCCAGGTCCCAGCCGTGCGACTGCGCGTTGGAGCGGAGCTCCTCGACGGTCTCCGATAGCGTGACGTAGAGAACCGGCTCTCGTCTGCTCGCACCGGCCCGAACGAACTGAAGCGCCAGGGTCGTCTTGCCCGAGCCGGGAACGCCTTCCAACAGGTACGAGCGATTCCGGTGAAGGCCGCCGGACAAGACGTCATCCAGTCCGGCGACGCCACTGCTGATGAGCGTGTCTGACACTTTTCCGATGCCTGACATGCGTCTCTTTCCTCCGGGGTACCTACGCTCAACTCAGCGTAGACACACGGATCGCGTACTCCTCTTTCATGCACCGCCTCAGCAAAATTGGAGCCGGGTCGGGATCCCAAGCCACAATGGCAGGGTGCCGAGCCGGGTTGAACATGAAGTCCTGACGGTTGCGGGCCGCGAAGTCGCGATCTCAAACCCCCGGAAGGTACTTTTCCCTCAGGCCGGCTACACGAAGCTCGATGTCGCCCGGTACTACGTCGCCGTTGCGGAAGGCGCCCTGCGCGCGGCCGGCGATCGGCCGAACGTGCTCGTACGGTATCCGAACGGAATTGATGGGGAGTTCTTCTACCAGAAGCGGGCACCGGAGTCGCGACCCGACTGGATAGAGGTCGTCGCGTTGAAGTTTCCGTCCGGCCGGACCGCCGAGGAGGTCGTCCCACGAGATGCCGCGGCCCTCATCTGGATGGCCAACCTCGCGTGCCTTGAGCTGCATCCCCACCCGGTGCGCGCCGACGACCTCGATCATCCCGACGAGCTACGGATTGATCTCGATCCGGTGCCGGGCGTCGAGTGGCAGCAGATTCGAACCGTGGCCGGCGTCGTCCGCGCGACGCTGACTGATCTCGGACTCGTCGGATGGCCGAAGACCTCAGGCTCTCGCGGTATTCATATCAACGTCCGCATCGAGCGCCGATGGACATTCAGCGAGGTCCGCCGCGCCGCACTCGCGTTTGCGCGGGAGGTCGAGCGTCGTGCGCCCGATTTGGCGACGAGCAAATGGTGGAAGGAAGAACGTCACGGCGTGTTCCTTGACTACAATCAAAACGCGAAGGATCGCACGGTCGCCGCCGCGTATTCTGTGCGGCCCAAGCCTGATGCGCGCGTCTCAGCTCCACTGGCCTGGGATGAGATCGACGCCTGCGAGCCGGGCGACTTCACGCTGGCAACGATGCCGGCCCGGTTCGCGTCCGTCGGCGATCGTCACGCCAACATCGATCAGCATCCGGCATCACTATTGGCCCTGCTCGAGCTCGCCGCGCGTCACGAGAAGGAAGGGCTCGGCGATGCACCCTGGCCGCCGCACTACAAGAAGCAGCCCGACGAGCCCGCACGCGTCCAACCTTCGAAGCGTCGTGTGCCGAAGCATCCGCTCATCGAGATCGGCCGCGCTGAAAAGAAGGACGATGCGCTGGCGGGTCTCGAACGATGGCGCGCACGTCATCCCGGTGCGGCGGAGCACCTGCAACCGGCCGATGTTCTGGTGGACGCGATGCGCGGACGCTTCCACACCTGGACGCGCATCCGCGTGAATCTGCAGCACGTGCCCGAGCATCTCCGGCCGCCGCAAGAAGCGCTGGATCCGAATGAAGAGCCCGGCGGCTGGACGGCTGAGGACATCGCCGCGTGGACTGCCAAAGGTACTCGTGGTCCGCACAAGCTGAAGGAGTACCAATCACAACCGGCCTCCGATCGCGATTCATCGGCCGCGACAACGGAGCGGCCGGTAGTGGGTCGCGAGGGACACACCACTAAAGGGCGCCGAAGACCTTCTCGAGCTCGTACGGAGTCGTGACCTCGAGCTGGTCGTAGCGGCAATCCTCCGGCTGCTTGTCGGGCCGCCACCGCTCAAAGACCGCGGCGTGCCGGAAGCGATCGCCCTGCATGTGGTCGTACTTCACCTCGCACACACGTTCGACGCGCACCGGTTCCCACGACAGATCCTTGCCCGCGCTCCACCGGCTCTGACCGCCAGGCATGCGCGTGCCGTCGTAGGCGTCGGCCCACTCACGCCATGGATGCTGCTCGAGAGCATTGGCTCGAAGCGGCTCGAGCTCAGTGGCGAGCTCACGGCGGCGCGCCATCGTGAAGGCGGATGTCACGCCGACATGATGCAGACGTCCACGATCGTCGAAGAGGCCGAGCAACAGCGATCCGACGAGCTCGTCCTTCCCATTCTTGTGCCAGCGGAAGCCAGCGACGACGCAGTCGGCCGTGCGGGCGTGCTTGATCTTGAGCATTGCGCGCTTGCCCGGTTGATAGGTGCCGGTCATTGGCTTCGCGATCACTCCGTCGAGTCCGGCGCCCTCGAATCGCGCGAGCCACTCGGTTGCGAGATCGCGATCGCGCGTGACCGGCGTCAGATGAACTGGCGGCCTGGCGCCGGCGAGCACCCGCTCGAGCTGCGCACGACGCTCGGTCTGGCCGGTCGCTCGCAGGTCCACACCGTCGATCGCCAGCGCATCGAACGCGACGAATGACGAAGGCGTTTCGCGCGCCAGCTTTGCCGCGCGCGACGCCGCCGGATGCAGACGCATCTGCAACGCGTTGAAGTCGAGGCCGCGCGGCGTGGCGATGACGATCTCGCCATCGATGACGCAGTCGTCGGGAAGATTCAGCGCCAACGCCTCGTGCAGTTCGGGAAAGTAGCGATCGAGCGGGCGTAGGTCGCGGCTCTGGATGTACACCTCGCCGCGACCGCGGAACACGATGGCGCGGAAGCCGTCCCATTTCGGCTCGTAGAGAAACGCACCGCCGGGCGGCAGTGCCTCGGCGAGCTTCGCGAGCATCGGCTCGACGGGCGGTTCGATCGGAAAGGACACCACTCAAGTGTAAAACGCGTTACACTCCGCCGCCGGGGAGGTTCAGATGCTCCACCGCGTTGCGACGGCGGCACTACTGGCTGCGGCGTTCTTCACGCAGTCTTCTTCAGCGCAGACACAGAACACGGTGCGCAATGATTTGCCGCAGCCCTATCGCACGACGCGCGATTGGGGCCAGCTCCCGGCCGGAGTGGTGTGGGCGGCGGTCACCGCCGTCGAACCTGCGCCCGACGGCACGATCTATGTCATCCACCGCTGCTTCGAGAACTCGTGCGCGGGCCGCAAAGAAGACCCGATTCTCAAGTACGACCGGAACGGCAAGCTGCTCAAGGCGTGGGGCTCTGGCATGTTCGTCTTCCCGCACGGCGCCACCGTCGATCGCGACGGCAACCTCTGGGTGACCGATGCGCGCGGCGAGAACGGCAAAGGGCACCAGGTCTTCAAGTTCAATCCCGACGGCAAGGTTGTGATGACGCTCGGCAAGGCCGGCGTCAGCGGCTCCGGCGCCGATCTCTTCGATCAGCCGACGGACGTCGTCGTGGCCGCTGACGGGACGATCTTCGTAACCGACAGCCATCGCAACGGGAAAAACAACCGAGTGGTGAAGCTGACGAAGGACGGCAAGTACGTCAAGGAATGGGGCTCGAAGGGATCCGGCCCCGGCCAAATCAGCGAGCCGCACACCATCGCCCTCGATTCACAGGGCCGCGTCTTTGTCGGCGATCGCGAGAACAACCGCATACAGATCTTCGATCAAGAGGGCACGTTCATCGCCGAGTGGCGGCAGTTCGGACGTCCGAGCGGCATCTCAATCATGCGTGACGACACGATCTACGTGACCGATTCGGAATCTGGTCCCGACACCGGCGCCCACGAGCTTCCGGGGATCAAGAAGGGCATCCGCATCGGCAGCGCGAAGACCGGCGTCGTGAGCTCGTTCATCGAGGACATGGAATCAACGGTGGCGGATCATTCGGGCGCCGAGGGCATCGGCGTCGATGCGCAGGGCAACGTGTATGGCGCCGTGGTGCGCCGCCGCATGCTCGAGCGTCACGTCAAGAAATAAACGCCGTGTCCGGCTTGAGCCGGACGAGGAGATACTCATGCGTCGCACCATCGCGTTTTGGAGCGTGATCGTCGGCATCATTGGTACGATTGGCGTCGTGACTGCACAAAACCCAGGCCCCGGTGCCAAGCCGCCAGATCCAAACACTGTGAAACTGATCGGCAACCGCTTCGCGCCGCTCACCTACCAGGCGATGGACCCGGCACAGAAGAAGATGTTCGAGAGCCTGATCTCGGGCGAACGCCGCGGCGCGGCCGGGCCGTTCAACGTCTTGTTACGCAGCCCCGAGATGGGAGACCTGGCACAGCAGTTCGGCGCGTCGATGCGCTTCCACTCGTCGATGCCACCCAAGCTGAACGAGTTGGCGATCATCATTACTGCCAGGCACTGGACGTCTCAGTACGAGTGGTACGCACACCGCCGCGCCGCCGCCAATAACGGGCTGAGTGAGCCCATCATCCAGGCCATCGCCACCGGGAAGCGTCCAACGGGCATGAATGCCGACGAGGAAACCGTCTACAACTTCTGCACCGAGCTGCTGACGACGAAGCAGGTCAGCGACAAGACGTTCGAGGCGACCAAGGCCAAGTTCGGTGAGCGCGGGGTGGTCGATCTGATTGGTGTGACTGGCTACTACCAACTCGTCTCGATGTTGCTCAACACCGACAAGTACCCGCTGCCAGATGGCGTGCAGCCGGAGCTGAAGCCGCTCCCCTGACGATGCGCTGGCGCGCGGCGTTCTTCGTCGCCATGGCGATTGGTCTCGCCGCAACAGCCGACGCGCAGTTCCGCCGCGGTCTCTTCGGCGTTCGCCTGGCGAGGCCGGCGGACTTCGATGGCCGCTGGCATTTCTGCCGCCTGGTGTACGAACCGTCGCCGACCGGCACAGGCGGCAGCTGGCGCACTGACTTTCCGCGCGCCGACATCAATATGTCGATCCGGCTGTCGGAGCTGACCCGCACCAACGTCAGCTTCACCGCCGCGCAACCCAATCCCCTGCTCGTCCGCCCCACAGACGATGCGTTGTTCCAGTGTCCATTCGTCTTGATGTCTGCGCCAGGCAGCGCCGGGTTCAGCGACACGGATGCCGCACGGTTGCGCGAGTTCGTGTTGAAAGGCGGCTTCCTGTGGGCTGACGACTTCTGGGGCTCGTACCAGTGGGAAGAATGGCTCACACAGATCCGCAAGGTACTGCCCGCACATGAATATCCGATTGTCGATCTGCCGCTGTCGCATCCGATGCTGACGACGCAGTTCATCGTCCGCGACGTGCCGCAGATTCCCAACATCGGCTACTTCATGCGCTCGGGCGGCGATACGTCCGAGCAGGGCGCCGATAGCGCGACGCCACATGCCCGCATCATCTCGGACAAGACCGGACGCGTGATGGTCCTGATGACCCACAACACCGACATCGGCGACTCTTGGGAACGCGAGGGCGACGACCCGACGTACTTCTATCGATTCGGTGTCCCCGGATACGCGTTCGGCATCAACGTCATGCTCTACGCGCTGACTCACTGACACCATCGTAGAGGCGGGTCTTTAGCCGCCTGTCTTTAGACCCGCCTGCGATGCACTAACATCAATCGCGTGGGAAGACCCGCACAATACTTCCGCGCCGGCGCAGGCGCGATGATCGTCAACGACGAGGGGTACGTCTTAGCGATCGAGCGGGCAGACGTCGCCGGCGCGTGGCAACTGCCGCAGGGCGGGCTCGACGAGGATGAAGACCCGCTGGACGCCGCGTATCGGGAAATCGCTGAAGAGACCGGCATCGAGAAGGCGGAACTCGAATTTCTCAGGGCCTTCCCCGAGCCGCTCGTCTATGAGCTGCCGTCAGAGGCGCGCAGCAAGAAAACCGGACGCGGACAGGTGCTGTACTGGTTTCTCTTTCACTTCCGCGGAAAGCCGCGGGCCGGGACGCCGACGCGCGAGTCTCGCGGATCGCAGTGGATGCCGTTCGGGCGAGTCGTCGATGGCGCGACCACCTTCCGCAAGCCGATCTACGCGCGTCTCGCGCAGGAGTTCGGCGACTATCTCGAATCGCGGAAGGACGCTATTTCTTGAGCGTCAGCTTCTGCACGCGCCAGTTGGTGATCTCGCCGACGTAGAGCTCGGTCTCGCTGCGGCAGTCCATCTCGTGGACCGATCCGAACTCTTTGAGCAACTTGCCAGCGGTGCCGAACTTGCCGAGGATGCGCCCGTCGAGCGTCATCTTGTAGATCTCGCCGTTGTCCATCGACGTCGACGGATTCGAGTTCGACGCGAACAGATACTGCTGCGGGCCCGGCGTGATGCAGATCGCCGACGGTGCGCCAACGTTCACGTATTGCGTTTTGAACGTGCCCTCCCCGTCGAAGACCTGAATGCGGTTATTGCCGCGGTCGCCGACGTAGACGAGACCCTGTCCGTCAATCGCCAGGGTGTGCGGGATGTTGAACTGCCCCGGCGCCGTGCCGCGCGATCCCCACGATTTCAGGTACTTGCCGTTCTTGTCGAACTTGGCGATGCGTGAGTTGCCGTAGCCGTCGGCCACGAAGATGTTGCCAGCCGCATCCCAGGCCACGTCCGTCGGCCGGTTGAAGTTGTCGCCCGGCACGCCGGCGCCCACCGGAGGCGGCGGTCCCTGCGCTGCCCCACCGCGCCCCGCAACGGCCGGTGCTGGTCCGCCTTCGCCCCCACCTCCCGCTCCCGGAGTTCCACCAGGTACGGTCAGCGCCTCAGGCTTCCGTCCCATCGTCATCAGCACGCGGCCAGCGGGATCGAACTTCATCACCATGTTCGAGCCTTCGTCCACGACCCAGATGTTGTCCTGGCGATCGACGCGAACGGTGTGCGCGAAGACGAAGCCGTAGAGGTCCTGACCGATCTCGCGAACGAACTTGCCCGACGGATCGAACTCGAAGAGCCGCGCCGCGTTGCGTGCGAAGGTGCGCCGTGTACCGAGCGTGGCCGCCGGATTGCCGGTGCGTGTGTAGACGTAGATGTTGCCCTTGGAATTGGTGGCCACGCCGACCGCTTCGCCGAGATACAGGTTGTCGGGAAGCTTGATTGGATCGACAGCGTCGTAGGCGATCTCGGGAACGGTCAACTGCGCCGACACCGACACGCCGAGGAACACGACCGATGACGCCAGTAAGAGTTGAAGTGAGCGCTTCATCGTCGCCTCCTACTTGGTGCTGCTCGAGCGCGGCGCCTGCGGCTTGAGGATGATCTTCTGGGCGCGCCACGCCGTGATCTCCGAGACAATCAGCTCGTCCGGATTGCGGCAGTCGATGGCGTGCACGGTGGCGAACTCGCCAAGCTGCTTGCCCGGTTTCCCGAACTTGCCGATCACCGTGCCGTCGAGCTCCATCTTGTAAATCTCACCGCTCACCGCCGCGAGCAGCGAGTTGTTGTTGTCGGGATTCGAGTTCGAGCTGAACAGATACTGATGCGGGCCCGGGCTGATGCAGACGGCCCACGGCGCGCCGACATTGTCGTAGATCGCACGCAGTACCAGGTTGCTGTCGAAGACCTGGATGCGGCGGTTCTGTCGATCGGCCACGTAGATGTTGCCCTGCGCGTCGGCCGTGATCGAGTGCGGGATGTTCATCTGGTACGGCTCGGTGCCGCGTGTGCCCACCGACTTGATGAACCGCCCGTTCTTGTCGTACTTCACCACGCGCGAGTTGAAGTAGCCGTCGGCCACGAAGATGTTGCCCTGCGGATCCCAGGTGATGTCGGTCGGACGATTGAAGCGATAGGGCTCGGCGGGCGGCACCGGCGTCGCCGTCGGCTCGAGTCCCTCCACCGCCTCCGGCCGTCTGCCCATCGTCATCAGCACGCGGCCCTCGGGACTGAACTTCACGACCATGTTCGTCCCTTCGTCCACCGTCCAGATGTTGTCCTGCGAATCGACGCGGACGCCGTGCGCCATCTCGAAGCCGTAGAGGCCCTGGCCGATCTCGCGGACGAAGGTACCGCTTTGATCGAACTCGAACAGACGCGAGTCGCCGCTCCGCGTGAAGATGAAGATGTGGCCCTTTGAATTCCGTGCGACGCCGATGCCCTCGCCGAGGTAGATGTTCGGCGGCATCTTCAGGAAGTTGGGCACGGACTCGTAGGGAATGTCAGGCGCCGTCGCGTAAGCGGTGGCGCGCGGCGGGACCGGCTGGGCGGACGCCGTCGCGGCGAGCATAACGGCCGCAGCCGTCAGCAGAAACTGCACAAACCGCTTCATAGTTGCCTCCGTGCGAGGCTGCATCATAGCCGCATTCAGGTCGGCCCTTCGACAGGCTCAGGGCAGGCCCTTCGACGGTGCTCAGGACAGGCCGGTTCGAGCCGATAATCCGAGGCAGGAAACGCATGTTCTGGGCTCTGGTTCCGCTCTCGCTGCTGCCTGCCATCGTGCATTGGTGGTGGACACGATCGGTCGCCGACCCCGCAGCCTCGGCCGTCCTCCCGGAACGGCATCTGTCGATCACGCAGCGCGTCTCATTCGTCACCGTCTTCTGCGGTGTCACCATCATCGTCGGGGCGGGATGGCAGGCGGTCTGGATTCTCCCGGTGCAGTTCGTCGCGCTCGCCGCCAGCACGTATCGGACGCGGCGGGTGATGTTCGGCGAGACGTGGCCATTCCGGCGCTATCTCTCGTGGCGGGCCCGTTTCCATGTCGGCATGTTCGGACTGTGGTGGTTTGTCGCGTTCGCTCCGACGTTGATCGCGCAGGCGAGCCCCGGGTGGACATGGTGGCTCACTGCACTCTCGCTCGCGATCGCGCTGGCGTGGCATCACTGGAGTGGACGCATCCTGCTCTGGCTGTTGCGTGCGACCCCTCTCCGTCGGCCCGACCTCGACGGCCACTTTCAACGCGTCTTTGCGGGCGCACGAGTACCGACGCCGCCGTTGTGGCGTGCGGGTTTCGAGGGCGGCCGACTCGCCAACGCGTTCGCGATGATCACGCTCGCGCGACGCGGTGTGCTGTTTCTCGATTCATTGCTCGACCAGTTGCCACCAGAACAGATCACCGCGATTCTGGCCCACGAGGTTGCGCACCTCGAGCAGTTCCACCGCCGCCGGCTCCTCGGCGCCTACATCACGATGACGCTGCTCATCGTGCTGCTGATGGCGGGCTCCGGCGTGGCTGCCCTCATCGTTCCAGGATTCGAGGCATGGTCGTGGATCGTCTCGGTGGTCGGCGTGTTCACCGCAATGTGGCTGCGTGCGCGCCGGATGCAGATGCATGAAACCGATGCCGACCTGCGCGCGATCGAGTTGTGCGGCGACCCGGACGCGCTGATCCGCGGGCTCATTCGAATCTACGAGATCAATCACATCCCGCGACGATGGTCCTCGGTGACCGAAGAGCGCGCCACACACCCGAGCCTGGCACGGCGAATCCGAACCATCCGCGATCGCATCGCTGCGACTCATGCGGCGCCGGAACCGATCGAGCGGCTCGTCGTCGCGTCGTCTGAACCCGGCCGCTGGGCGGTGCTCGATCACCACCGCGTGGCGTTCGTATGGCTCGATGGAGACCTCGGTGATTCGGCGACGATTCTCGACCGCGCGAGTCGCGTCGAGATGGTCACCTTTGACCAGCTCTGCGAGCTGCGGCTGTCCGCGACGCGCGGTCGGATCACGCTCATCGCGGTCGGCCGCCAGACGCGGCGCTGGTCAATGCCCATCCTCGAGACCGATGCCGCCCGCGTGCAGCAGGCACTGGACCGCATCGATCACCTCGTCGTCGCACCAGCTCCGGCGCAAGACCACCGCCTTGTGCGGCGCGCGGCTGTCCTGCTCGTGATCCTGCTCGGCGCCCCCTACAACGCCATCGGCGCGGTATTGGCGCCGGCACTGCTGGCCTTGCGCCGGCCCAAGCGAACGTTGATGCTGGCGCTCGCGGCGGCCCTGGCGGGCACGGCGATCGCGTCGCTCAACGAGCCCGACGCCGGCGCCGTGCGCGTCGTGCTCCTGGCGATGCTCACGCTGGTCGTGGTGTTGAGCGTGAGCGTTCGCCGCGGGTCTCAATTGGAGGAGCCCGAGGCACCGCTATGGGCCTGGATCGAACGGCTGGGTCTGCTGGTGCCGGTCCTCGTCGGTTTCGTCTTCACGGCTGCCAATGCGAGCGATCTGTTCGCGCTTCATTCAGCGGTCCGCAACCGCGCCTGGTTCCCTGCCTCATTGGCCGCAGTGGCGGTCTTTTACCTGATGCAGACCAGCCCGCGTGCATCGCGGCGAGCCGGTCTCGGCGTCGCCCTTCTCGCGACCGCCACACTGGTGGTCGGCTCACCGTGGTTCCTGCTCCACGCCGTCGCCGATCCACTTGTCGCCGACATGCCGCTCTTCCTCGAAAAGCTCGTCCCGGTGACGACGCTCGCCACGCAATCGGTGAGCGGCGGTTTCAGCACGGTGCATCTCACACCCGACGGTATGCAGTTCGTGCTGACCGGCGAGTACGAGGAACCCGCGGAGTCGGACGATGCGAACGCGGCGCCGCAGCCACTGCGATTCGTCGCCGGCGCGTTCGACGGCTGGCAAAGAGAGATTCGTGCGTTCGACGTCGCGGTAATCGATGATGAGCGGCTGCTTGTCCTCGATCGCGAACGCGGATCGAGCATCCTACGCGCCGAAGAGCTGCGCAGCGGCCGAACGCTCTGGACACTCGCGCTGCACGACATCGATCTCTCGAGCGTGAATGCGGCGCCTGACGGGCGGTGGCGCGCGTTCGCACGACGCGGCCGCCAATTTGAACGGGTCGAAGGCCGTGTCGGTGCATCGCCGTTCACGACAACTCGCTGGACCGTGGCGACCGACAAGCAGAGCTACGTGGATATGCCGCTCAACGATGGCGGCAGCGGCGCACTTGCGTTGGCGTCGGTGTGGCACGAGCCATCGCTCACCTCGCTGTTGGCCGACTGGCGTGAAACCAAGCGGCTGTTCCATGTGGACGGGACGAGCACGACCGAGATCGCCACGTCTCATCTCAGCGTCGAGTGCACGACGCCGCCGATCGATGTCACCGGCAGCGTGTGCGTGTCGTTCGACGGACGGTCGTCCCGGTTCTGGCGCGTGAATCTGTCGAGTGGCACACTCGACCCTCTGGGCGAGATGCGCCCAATGATGTGGAGACCGTCGCAGCCGTCACAGGATCGACTCGCCGGCATCATCAACGGGCGGCCGGCGCTGACCGTGATGGACACTCACACCGTCGTCACGCTCGCACCCGATAAGCGATGCTGGGCGATGGATGTCGATGTGTCGCGAGAGATGGTCGTGGCCGCGTGCCCTGACGGCGACGCGACGATAGTCTCGAAGTATCGACTGCCTTCCGGCGCCTACTGACGCAGCGAGTACACGAATAACGAGCTGCCGGCCGCGAACGCCACATACTGCCGGCCGCCGAGCATGTACGTCATCGGCCCGTTCGAGACCGATCCACCGACGTTCGCCTTCCACAACAACGCACCGGTTTTGGCGTCGAGCACCAGCGCGTAGCCTTCACGGCCACCGGTGAAGAGCAGGTCAGATGCGGTGCTGAGGACGCCCGCGTCGACAACGTCCGCCATCTTGTACTCCCACTTCTTCTCGCCGGTGTTCGGATCGATCGCCTGTATGCCGCCCCACCCTTCTTCAGGCCGTCGCCGATTGATCGATGGTCCTGGCGTCAGCAGCCGGATCGGCATCGACGGTAGCGAGCCGGTGAACCGCTGACCTTCTTTGTATTCGACCGGCCGCTTCGTGAATGTCGAGTACGTGTCGCCCCACATCGGCAGGTAGAACAGATTCGTGCGCGGACTGAACGACGGCGAATACCAGTTCGTGCCGCCCTGCACGCCGGGGTAAATGAGCGCACCGTCCTCGGTCAGCGGGACCATGTTCTGCGGCCGGCCCTTCGCGTCGAGTCCGGTCGTCCACGTCACCTTCGTGAACGGCTTGCCCAGCAGGAACTGGCCGTTCGTGCGATCGAGCACATAGAAGAAGCCGTTGCGATTGCCGAACAGCATCGCTTTGCGTGGCTTGCCCTGCCACTGGATGTCGGCGAGGACCGGGACCTGCACGGAGTCGTAGTCGAAGACGTCGTGCGGTGTGAACTGGAAATGCCACTTCAGTGCGCCGGTGTCAGCATCGAGCGCAAGCACCGAGTCGCTGTACAAGTTGTCACCGAGCCGGCCATCGCCGTTCCAGTCGGGACCGGGATTGCCAACACCCCAATACGTCAGGTTGAGATCGGCGTCGTAGGTACCAGTCACCCAGATTGACCCACCGCCGGTCTTCCACGAATCGCCGTTCCACGTCTCGTTGCCCTTCTCGCCTGGTCCGGCGATCGTGTGGAACCGCCAGACTTCTCGGCCGCTCTTCGCATCGAACGCGGCAATGAATCCGCGGACACCGTACTCGCCGCCGGCCGTACCGAGAATCACTTTGTCTTTCACGACGAGCGGCGCGACCGTCAACGAGTAGCCGGTGTCCGGGCGCGCCCCGCCGACCGCGACGTTCCACACCAGACCGCCTGTCTTCGCGTCGATCGCAATCAGCCGGCCGTCGATCGTCGCCATGTAGAGCGTGTTCTCGTGAATCGCGAGCCCGCGATTCACGCGGCCGCAGCACAGGCGCGCCAGCGGCGACGGGACATACGGGTAAACCCAGAACACACGGCCGGTCGCCGCATCCATCGCGACGATGTCGTTCGGCGGCTGCACGGTGTACATGACGCCGTCCACGACCAGCGGAGTCGCCTCGAACTTCTCCAGCGAGCGCGCCTGAAATACCCACTGCAGCTCGAGGTTCTTCACGTTCTCAGCCGTGATCTGCGTGAGCGGACTGTGCCGTTGCCCGAGCATGTCACCGGAGTACGTCGTCCACTCGCGCACTTGTCCGCTGACGGCCGCGGCCGTCGCAAGGAGGCCAACTAGCACTGTCAATCCGCGCAGTCTCATCATCATCGGCCCTTCAGCGTCGTCAGGTAGGTGACCAGATCGGCGATCTCCTGCGTGTTCAACTTGTCCTTGTAGGACGGCATCGGAGATTCCTTGAGGATCGCGAACTCGCGGATCGTGGACTTGTCGAGCAGACGCAGGCGGCCGCTGGTGTCGAGCAACTGAATCGTGTACGTGTCTTGATTCAACAGCCGTCCGGTAATCGTGGCGCCGTCGCGTGTCACGACGCGCGCGGGCCGATGATCGGAGCGGATGTCGGCGCTCGGCTCCACGATCGCGCGCTGCAGCTCGATCGCACGCCGTGACCCGCCCACTTCGCTGAGCGACGGGCCGCCCCGCGCGCCCACGCCGGCGACGCTGTGGCAGTTCTGACATTGCCCCTTGCCGGTGAACAGTGCCTGGCCGCGTGCGGCATCGCCCTTGAGCGTGCCGGTCGTCGGTGACGAGGCGAGCGAGCGGAGATACGCGACGATCGTGCCGGCCTGGCCCTCCGAGAAGCTACTGGGCGGCATGGCCGTTCCGGGAATGCCGCCGATGATGATCTTCACGATCTCATCGTCGGTCGTGCCGCGCCGGAACTTGCCGCTGCCAAGGTTGATCGAAGGCACGCCGTCGCCTTCGGGGCCATGACAGGCGGTGCAGTTGGCTTGATAGAGCTGCCCGCCATTCTCGATGTCTCCTGGTGTGTATCCGTGCCCCTGTGCATCGGCGACCGACGCCCATACGATGCCGATCGCAGTCAGGACGATGGCGTGTTTCAGCATGCGGTGAATCCTACCCCAGGCTCGAGGCTTCAGGAGCTCGCCGCGTGAAGGCCCGCTCGTAGCCAGGCATCAAGAGCATCAGTGCGGCGATCAGAAACGTGGCCAGGGCGAGTTGCGTGAGGAACGCGGTGTAGGACCCTGTCGCATCGAAGGCACGCCCCATGAGGATTGGGCCGATCGCACCCGCAATCGCGTACGCCGTCCATGTGAAGCCATAGAGCATCGCAAACGATCGCAGGCCGAGATAGCGCGACAAGATGTACGGCGTGACATCGGCTTCGGCGCCCATCCCGAATCCGATCAGCGCCGCGGCGATGATGCCCAACATCAGCGAGTGTGCGCCGGCAAGCAGGTACGTGCCGAGTGCCGCGATCGACAGCAGACAGAACCCGACGCGCGGCGCGAAGAAACGATCGAGCAGCCAGCCGGTTGTCAGCCGTCCCAGCAAGCTCGCCGCCCCCATGGCGGAGAGCGCCAGCACCGCACCACTCGGTGGCACGCCGCGATCG
>Ga0070675_100001119_pt1 | contig 19350 bp, 16 predicted proteins | sample KBSM43metaG_FD_65343 | JGI IMG/M metagenome (GOLD analysis project Ga0070675, IMG submission 65343) | Miscanthus rhizosphere microbial communities from Kellogg Biological Station, Michigan, USA - KBS M4-3 metaG | ecosystem: Host-associated > Plants > Roots > Rhizosphere > Soil ... | reverse complement strand
CGAGCAGCTTCATCAACTCGAATGACGGGCTTTCGCGTGGATCGTCGATGTCCTTCTTGTACGCCACTCCGAGAATGGCGATGCGACTGCCATTGATCGGCTTGCGCTGCTCGTTGAGAAAGTCCGCGAGTCGTGTCACCACGTACTGCGGCATGTGCGTGTTGATCTCGCCGGCAAGCTCGATGAACCGCGTTTGCTCACCGTGCTTCCTCGCCAACCACGTGAGATAGAAAGGATCGATCGGAATGCAATGTCCGCCGAGCCCTGGCCCTGGGTAGAACGCCTGAAACCCAAACGGCTTCGTCTTGGCGGCCTCGATCACTTCCCAGACGTCGATACCGAGCTTGTCATAGAGCACCTTCAGCTCGTTGACCAGCGCGATATTTACCGCGCGGTATGTGTTCTCGAGGATCTTGCACGCTTCAGCCACTTCCATACTGGAGACGCCAACCACCTTGACGACAGCGTGGCCGTACATTGCGCAGGCAAGCTCACTGCTCTTCTCGTCGTGCCCGCCGACGACCTTCGGGATCGTGGCCGCATGGAAGCTTGGGTTGCCCGGATCCTCACGCTCGGGACTGAAGGCGAGAAAATAGTCGGTGCCACATGACAGTCCCGTTGCCTCCAGCAACGGCAGCACGTTGACTCGCGTCGTAGTCGGGTGAGTCGTGCTCTCCAACACCACTAGCTGACCACGACGCAACCGCTTGGCGATCGCCCGCGCGGTCCCTTCGATGTAGCTCAAATCCGGATCGCGGCTCTCGTTGAGCGGCGTCGGCACGCAGATGATGATGCAGTCGGCCTCGTCCAGACGGCCCATGTCGCCGGTCGCCTCGAACGTGTTCTCAGTAATCAGCTGCGCGATCGCCGACGAGTCGATGTGCTTGATATAACTGCGGCCGGCTTTCAGCTTGTCGACTTTCGTCTGATCGACATCGAATCCCAGACATCGAAAACCCGCGGCGGTAAACGCCCGAACCAGGGGGAGACCGACGTAGCCAAGGCCGATGACACCGATGCGCGCCTGTTTTGTGCGAATCAGTTCGGCGAGCCGGGCGTGAGCGTTCGCGCCCTCCTTTGGCGTATGCGTTTGAGCAGTTGTTGCCATTCAGTGAAATCCCTCGAAAATGAGTATGCACCCCTGTGGCCGTGTCCCGCTTATTCAGGTTTCGTGCCGTGAACAGCGCCTATTCGCAGATGGTCATACTCGCGAATCAGGCACCGCTGTCTGCAGGAACCACTCCGCGAAGCGCCGAACCCCTTCCGTGAATGTCGTACGCGGTTCGTAGCCGAGGAGGTCGTGGGCCTTGGCGACGCTCGCCCAGGTCTGCGGCACATCGCCTGGCTGTTCGGGCTGCCAGTCGATCGTCGCGCGCATCCCCAGCGCGCCCTCGAGGGCGCGAATCATTTCGAGTAGCGTCACGGTCGCGTTATTGCCGAGATTGATCACCTCGTAGGGGCTGCGGTCGTAGCGCAGCGCGCCCTCGATGCCGGTGACCAGGTCGCCGACATACGTGTAGTCACGTCGCGTGCTCCCGTCGCCGTACACCGGCACGGGCCGGCCGTCGGCGATCAGATTCGCGAACTTGTGGATCGCCAGATCGGGCCGCTGCCTCGGACCGTACACCGTGAAGACACGGAGCGCGAGGAAACGAATGCCGTAGAGATGACTGTAGACATGCCCGAGGAGCTCGCCGCTGACTTTGGTGCTCGCGTAAGGACTGATCGGCTTCAGCACCGAATCGTCTTCGTGCCACGGCACTCGCGGGTTGACGCCGTAGACGCTGCTCGATGAGGCAAACACGAGGTGAGGTACTTTCAGGCGGCGGGCCGCTTCGAGCACATTGTGCGTGCCGCGCAGGTTGACGTCCTGATACGTCAGCGGCGTCTCGATCGACCGACGCACGCCGCCCAGAGCCGCGAGGTGCACGATCGCATCGAATGAGCCCGCGGGCAGACGTCCGAGGGCATCGGCGTCGCGCACATCGGCCTCGATCAGCCGCCAGCGTAGATGCGTGCGATGCGCGGCGATATTGCGTTCCTTGATGCGACGGTCGTAGAAGGGGTCGAAGTTGTCCAATACCGTCACCGCGTCGCCGTTCGCGAGCAGCGAATCAACGACGTGGCTGCCGATGAAGCCAGCCCCCCCCGTGACGAGAATGTGCATCGCGATCAGCGCGAACCTGATACGCCCACGCGCGTGCTGAGTGCGTGGGCGACCTCGGCGATCTGCGCGTCGGTCAACTCGGGGAACATCGGCAGCGACAGCACTTCGCGGCTCGCCTCTTCGCATATCGGGAAATCGCCGGTTGCATAACCGAGATCGCGATAGGCGGGCTGCAGGTGGATGGGAATCGGATAGTGCACGCCGGTCTGCACACCAGCCTCGGTCAGCCGTTCTCGCCACGCATCACGTTGCTGAAGACGAACGACGTAGAGGTGATACACGTGGCGCACATCGCGGCGCTCGCGCGGCACCTCCACGGACGTCTCGGCCAGGCGTCGCCCATACTCGGCGGCATTGCGCCGGCGCGCCTCGGTCCACGCTTCGAGATGACGGAGTTTTACGCCGAGGATGGCGCCCTGCACGCCGTCCATGCGGTAATTGAAGCCGCGATACTTGTGTTCGTAGCGGACTTCCTCGCCCCACGCACGCAACAGGCGAATCGTCTTCGCCAGCTCCGGATCGTTCGTCACAACCGCGCCGCCCTCACCGTAGGCGCCGAGATTCTTGCCGGGATAGAAACTGAAACAGCCAAGCTGTCCGATTGATCCGCAGCGCTTGCCTCTGTACTCAGAGCCGTGCGCCTGACAGGCGTCCTCGATCACGACCAGGCCATGCTTTTTCGCGATCGCCATGATCGGATCCATGTCCGCGGGCTGGCCGAACAGGTGCACGGGGATGATCGCCTTCGTCCGCGGGGTAATCGCCGCTTCGAGCGTCGCCGGATCCATGGTCAGGAACTCGGGCTCGACATCCACCAGCACCGGCTTCGCCCTCGCGTATTCGATCGCAGCAACCGTCGCAACGAACGTGAACGGAACCGTGATGACTTCGTCACCAGGTCCGACGCCGGCCGCCAGCAGGGACAGATGCAGCGCGCTCGTACCGCTGTTGACGCCGATCGCCTCGGAGGTGGCGCAGAACGCGGCGAAGTCGCGTTCGAAGGCCGCGACAGCCGGGCCGAGAATGAACTGTGCGTTCTCGAAGACCTTGGCCACCGCAGCGTCAATCTCGGGCTTCAACTGGCGGTACTGTGCCGGCAAATCGACGAAGGGAATCATCTACGCTTTCGGCCCCCACTTGAGCAGCAGCGTGGCCACGATGAGGCAGCGGCTGTCGTGTTACTGAACTTGTCGATATTGATGACCACCTGTGGTTCCGTCGACATTGGCAGTTCGGAATCTTAACAGGAGGCCCGGCGGCGAGCGCACGTGCGGTGGCCTGAAGTCACTGGCGCGATGACAGCGCCACAGATGCCCCGCCACCAACTGTGAGGATAGGGACAACCCAGAGTTCGCGAGACGAAGTCGTCAAAACCGATCCCGAAGAAGGGGCACGATCATCGAGGAGGCAGAGTCTTGCGGGGAAAACACATCGTTGCGGACTTTCGCCGACTGATCTAGGGTATCTCAGACTGAGGTCTTCGCCGACGTGCACCAGGCGCGCTGAACTCACTCATCGAATCACCGCTTAGTGTCCGTAACTTGTTTTTATGCAATAGGATGCTGTACTCTCGACGCCGCGCTCCTTGCGAAGCGTAATGAAGTCAAAAACAGAAGAGGCTGTGACAAGCTCGGTCTTCGGCCGGCGCGGCGGAGCGTGGGTCGCGTGGCGGGACCCAGGATCTCCCCAACGGTTTAGAAAAGCTGGATTGGCCGGCTGCGCCTGCCTGGTCACGCTGCTTTTCGTCCAGCCGTTAGCGAGACTGATCTCTCTCGCCTTGCAGAACGACTTGCATTCCTACATTCCGATGGTGCCGCTGATCTCCGGCTACCTGCTGTATATCCAGCCAAAGACGGTTGTCCCTTATCGCAGTTCGACTGGCGCAGCGATTGTATCGGCAGCCGTCGGCTTCGCCTTCCTCGCTGCAGCAATTGGGTTAGGAGAGAGGCTGAACGTCATCGATCACCTCGCTCTGACGATGCTCGCCTACGTGAGCTTTATCGTGGCGAGTGGGTTTCTCTTCCTCGGGTCGCCGTGGATGCGCGCGGCAGCCTTTCCCGTCGCGTTTCTGATCTTCATGGTTCCATTGCCGGATGCCGCGGTGAATTGGCTCGAGCTCACACTTGTGGCGGCTTCGGCGGACACGGCGGCGTGGATGTTTAGAGTGACGGGCACTCCGATGTTCCGCGACGGAACGCTGCTCGCCCTTCCGGGCATCGTGCTCGAAGTGGAACGGGAGTGCAGTGGGATCCGCTCCACTGTCGTGCTGTTCATCACCAGCGTACTGGCGTCCAATCTTTTTCTCCAGAGCACGTCGCGAAGGATCGCGTTGATGGCCTTGGTGATTCCGCTGGCGATTGTGCGGAACGGATTTCGGATTCTCGTCATCGGACTGCTCTGCGTACACATCGGGCCGCACATGATCGACAGCTTCATCCATCGCCGCGGTGGGCCCATCTTCTTTGCGCTCTCGCTGATTCCGCTGTTATTGAGCCTGTTCTGGTTGCGACGTCACGATACGCGCGTGGACGCTCGTCCATAGTCGCTCCTCTGAGGGAAAGAGTAGGTGACCGGCCTCTTCCTCCTTCCTTTCACTGCTGGAATCCTCAGCGTCCTTCTCGCGGTGGCCGGTCTGGTGCACCGGAAGCGCTCCCTGGCCGCATGGTGTTTCTTCGCCGGCATGATGGCATTGGGGGCCAAGAGTGCCCTTACGGGCCTACGCCTGCGCGCGTTTCCGCTCGAGGAGGCAGTCCCCTGGCTGACGCGTGAATCCCTCGTCGAAGCCGTCCTCCCCGCGATCTGGTTGTGCTTCAGCCTGACGTACTCGCGCACCAACTATCGTGAATTCCTGAACCGCTGGAAGCTCCCTCTGTTGCTCGCCGCCGTGCTGCCCGTCGTTCTGGCAGTGGCCTTCAACGATCGACTGTATCAGGCGGTTGCGTCGGAAACATCCCGCGATCAGGGGGCACTGCAGATCGGTGCGATCACCACAGCGCTGCACGTCATCCTCCTGATCTCGTTCGTCACGATTCTGATGAACCTGGAACAGACGTTCCGGTCCGCTGTCGGGACGATGCAGTGGCGGATCAAGTTCGTGGTTCTGGCCGTGGGCGTGATCTTCGGCGCCCGTCTGTACGTCCAAATACAGGCAATTCTTTTCCAAGGCTCGGAGGTCGTTCTGTGGAACGTCGAGTCTGGCGCCCTCCTGATTGGATGTGCCTTCCTGATCGTGGCCTATGTGAGAACGCGCCTGGCCGAAATCGACGTGTACCCATCGGTGGCAGTGCTGCGGTCCTCACTGACCATCCTGATCGTCGGTGCGTACCTCCTCGTCGTTGGAGTTCTGGCCCAAGTTGCCCAGCGGTTCGGAGGAAGCGAGTTTTTCGAGTGGCAGTCGATCGTCGTCCTCCTGGGAATGGCTGGCCTTGCCCTGTTGCTGCTTTCCGATCGTACACGCCAGAAAATACATGTATTCGTCGTCCGCCATTTCAGCAAGGCCAAGCACGACTCCGCGCGGATCTGGACGATGTGCTCGGAGCAGTTTTCCCGCGTGAAGGATCAGGCCGGCGTGTGCGATGTGGCAGCGAAGTTGACCTCGGAGATGTTCGACGTGCTGTCGGTCACGGTGTGGCTGCTGGATGACGAACAGGAGCGACTGATCGTTCGGGCGTCGACGGCGCGACAATCGCCCTTGTCCGGCGGTGCCAACGCACCGGATACAGCTTCGCCCGCTGTCGTCGATGGACTTCAGACGATGTCGGCGCCCTTCGACCTGGAGACGGCAAGCGGTGCCTGGGCCGAGGAGCTCCGGCGACTCAATTCGGCCACCTTCACCACGGGTGGTCACAGGCTCGGTGTCCCTTTGCGCTCTGGGGACCGGACTCTTGGCGTGCTCGTGCTCGCGGATCGCATCAACGCTGCGGTGTACACGGCTGAGGAACTGGAACTGCTGAAATGCGTCGCGGATCAGATGACGTCGGTTCTCATGAACCATCGACTTGCCGCCGAGGTCGCGCAGGCCCGCGAGCTCGAGGCGTTCCGGACGATGTCTCTGTTCTTCGTGCACGATCTGAAGAACGCAGCGACCTCGCTCAACCTGATGCTCAGAAACCTGCCCGTGCACTTCAACGACCCTGCATTTCGTGAGGATGCCTTGCGCGGGATCGGCAATAGCGCGCGCCGCATCGATGACATGATTGCCCGTTTAAGCGCGCTTCGGGATCGGCCCACGCTGAGCCCGGCAAGGGCCGACTTCAACGAAGTCGTGAGTGATGCCCTCGACCGAGTCAGCACCACGCCAGACGTGCAGATCACCAGAGCGTTTCAACCCTTGCCTGGCATCCTTGTGGACCGCGAACGAATGCAGAATGTCGTGACCAACCTCGTGCTCAACGCGCAAGACGCACTCAAGGAGGATGGTCGCATCGAGGTGCGCACCGAGCATCGGGACGGGCGCGTCCTTCTGTCCGTGTCAGACAACGGCTGTGGCATGGAGGAGGCCTTCGTGAAGGACTCCTTGTTTCGTCCGTTTCAGAGCACGAAAAAGAAGGGGCTTGGTATCGGCCTGTTTCAGTCCCGAGCGATCGTCCAGGCGCATGGCGGTGCAATCCACGTCCAGACTGAAGTGGGGAGAGGCACCACATTTCTGATAAGCCTCCCTGTAGCCACCGAGAAATGACCAAGACGACGCTTCTGCTCGTTGACGATGACGAGGACATCCGCACCCAAATGAAATGGGCGCTCGCCGCGGACTACGAAGTCGTGATGGCCGGCGACCGTGCTGGCGCCCTGGCTGCCTTCAGGACCAGCCACCCCACGGTGACGCTGCTCGATTTGGGCCTGCCCCCGCGTCCGAACGAGCCCGAAGAAGGGCTGAACGCACTGTCAGCATTGCTGGCGCTCGATTCGACAGCCAAAGTCATCGTCGTGTCTGGTCAGGGTGACAAGCAGAACGCACTTCGCGCCGTTGGCGCCGGCGCCTACGACTTTCTGTGCAAGCCGGTGGACATGGACGAGCTCAGGTTGGTGCTCCAGCGATGCGTGTACGTGGCGGAGCTCGAGCGCGAATATCGCGCGATGCAGCAGACTCAGAGGATCGACTCGTTCGAGGGCATGCTCGGCGCCAGTAGCCAGATGCAGGCCGTGTTTACGTTTATCCGTAAGGTCGCGCCGACCAGCGCACCGGTCTTGATTCTTGGTGAGAGCGGAACGGGCAAGGAAGTGATTGCACAAGCCCTTCACCGCCGGAGCCCACAGAAAAACGGTCCTTTCGTCGGTATCAATTGCAACGCGATCCCGGAAAGCCTCCTCGAAAGCGAGCTGTTCGGCCACGAGAAGGGCGCTTTTACTGGTGCTCATACACTGCGGAAGGGCCACATCGAAGGGGCGACGGGGGGAACTCTCTTCCTGGACGAGATCGGTGATCTACCAGCGCCGGTCCAGGTGAAGCTCCTGCGTTTTCTTCAGGAAAAACGCTTCCAGCGCGTCGGTGGGCGACAGGAGATCACGAGCGACGCCCGGGTGATCGCAGCGACTAACGTCAATCTGCAGGAATTGGTCTCGGGTGGCAAGTTCCGCGAGGATTTGTATTTTCGGCTGGCCGTCGTCGTCTTGGAAGTCCCTCCGCTGCGCGAGCGGGGCGACGACGCTGCTCTGATGGCGAAGGAATTCCTGCACCGCTTCGGCGTGCAGCACGGCAAACCCAACGTGACCTTCGCGCCCGATTCGTTACGCGCCATCACTCTTCATGGCTGGCCAGGCAACGTCCGCGAACTTCAGAATCGAGTGCAACGAGCCGTTATCATGGCCGACGGAAAGCGGGTTACAGCCGCCGACCTTGAACTGGCAAGCGTACCAGGCGGTGCGGGACAGTCGCAGACTTTGAAGGAGGCGCGGGAAGCTGCGGAACGAGAGCTGGTTCAAGAGGTTCTTCGCCGCCACGGCGGGAAAATTACGTCGGCCGCGATGGAGCTCGGCGTCAGCCGGCCTACGCTTTATGAGCTCTTGGAGAAGCTGGGAATTGCCAAGGATTGATTGTTCCGTTGCCGCCCCCGTCGAAAACCCTTACAAGTGAGTTTGCGGCCCTGATCGCCGTTATTTGGGTAGTAAATTCGGTGAAAACTGCTACCACCCGCCAAGCCTGATCCGTCAGGCGTCGGCTGGCTTTACAAACTCAGGCGCCTCAATTGGATTCGGTCGCGTCAGAGCTGATCTGTCATCGGCTGCCAAGTCACTCATACAGCGGCAGATAGCCGCGGCCGGCTTGAAGCGGTGTTACGAGCCTAAACTTGGCCGTGGACTTGCTCCACGAACGGTTACACGCAACCAACGGAGACCAGATGAAAAAGACTCTTGCGATTTTCTTTGTGGCGTTCCTGGTTACTACAGCCCAGGCCTATGCCATTACGGTTACTCTCACTGTGGGAGCCGGTGGCACCGCGACCGACCGGATCATCGGTGAGGTGTTCACGACCAATGACCTGAGCGGCGGGTTGGACGTTCGCGATGTAGCTGCCATCAACGCGCTGATCGACCTTGGTACAGGGACGAGGACCGGGTCGGCTCCTGAGTATTATCGGTCGACCACGAACTTTGGTGCCCTTCCGGATGCGACGACCGTTGGAGCCGTTCACAACGACTCAATCAGCGATGGTGCTGCGTTGGTCTCAATTACACTGACCCAAGGCTACACTTACCTGATCGGTTCGTACGACGGGCCGAACGGCGGCTCGGAGGTCTGGTATATCGCCGGCCTCGTCGCGGGCGACGTGATCAATATTCCCCGATATGCCGAGCCTCTGGGATCGCCGCGGAATCTGGTCGCGAGCAGCCGGTACCTGATGACGTCCTACAACCTCATCAACCCGACGGGCGTACCGGACGGCGGAACGACAGCAGTCCTCCTCGGTATGGGCATTCTCGGTCTGCAGTTCCTGCGGCGCCGCTTCAACAGCTAGGCTTCCCCTCATCGAATCCCGAGGTAGCGTTCGCGAAAGGGCTGAGCAATCAGCCCTTTCGTGTTTAATCGCGGAACTATCCTCTTCGACTACCTGAACCAGGGGAACCCGTGACGTACGCCGACGTTCGTGAGCAGCGCACAGCTTGGGAGTCTGTTGCGACGACTCGTTGGGGGAGGTACACCACCGAGGTCGTGGAGGATGCGATCCGCACCGCGTGCGATCTGGCCGGCACTCCCGGGGCAGCGCTCGAAATCGGCTGCGAGGGAGGACGGTGGTCTCGCCTCCTCGCGACCGCTGGCTGGGACATGACCTGCACGGACATCAACCCCGAGGTCCTCGCCGTCTGTCAACGGCGTGTCCCCACCGCGAGCTGCGTGCTCGTCTCCCCACACGAGATGACGTTGCCCTGTGAGACCACCGCGGTGCGGCTGGTGCTGTGCCTCGAGGTTTTCCCGGTGATTGACAGCTCCTGGTTCGCCTCGGAGGCGAGCCGTGTCCTTTCAGATAATGGCGTCCTCGTCGGCGTCGTGCTGAATAGGATGTCGCTGCGCGGTCTGTACGTGCGTGCGAGACACCTCCTGAAAGGCGACTCCGATTCTGACTTCTACCGTCTTTCGTACGCCGAATGGCGGCGGCGGGCGAAGGCTGCTGGGTTGGAGGTCGCCTTCCAGCGAGGCTACTGCTGGTTTCCGCTTCGCCGCTCCAGCAACTCCATCCTCGCCCCGTTCTTCATCACGCTCGAACGGTGGCTCGGCCTGGGACGGCTGACGACGCTGAGTCCATGGGTCGTCTTCATCGCTCGCCGGGGGGTCCGACCCGCGCGCTGACACATCCGTCAGCTCAATAACCCATTATCCTCCGTCAAATAACGGAGCTCAGCGTTAGCTCCTCACCGGAGCACGTGCGGCGACAGGCGGGAGAGACTCATCGCATTGGAATATACTCCGCAGCGGAGTAGACTTCTGAAGCATCGTCTCATTCAGTCGGGGTTCCAGTAAGGCTTAAACACGCATCTTTAAAGGACTTGTGACTTACTCAGTCGAGCTAGCCTGCTGGGACGGGCGATTGCTTTGAAAACACCTCATGCTCACGCAAGGAGACAGATTGCCTGTTAGGCGGCTCTCTCGTCATATCGTGCTGGCCACGCTGTTTGGGACCGCTGTTTTGGCAGCAGCGTGCAGGACGGATCCAGGCGTCAAGAAGCAAGAGTATTTCGAGAGCGGCAACCGCTACTTCGACCAAGGGAAGTACGCGGAGGCGATCATCGAGTACCAGAACGCCATCCAGATCGATGCGAAGTTTGGCGAGGCACGGAAACGGCTCGCGCAGGCCCATCTTCGCACGGGCAATGGCCGCGGTGCGCTCGAGGAATTCGTGCGGGCTGCGGACCTTCTGCCCAACGATGTCGATGCGCAGCTGGACGCCGGCAGCTTTCTCCTCGCTGCGTCCAAACGAGAGGAAGCGTTGCAACGAGCTGACGCAGCTCTGAAGATCCAACCAGAGAACATCGCCGCGCTGGTTTTGCGCGGTAACGCGATGGCCGGTTTGAGCTCATACGACAAAGCTCTCGAAGCCATCGAACAAGCGATCCGGCTCGATCCCGAACGAGGCTCCACCTACACCGACCTTGGACAAGTCGAACTCGCCCAAGGCCGTCGCGTCCAGGCAGAAGCTGCGTTTCTCAAGGCAGTCGATCTCGCTCCCAAGGACTCGCGATCGCGCCTTGCGTTGGCCAACTTTTATTGGTCCGTCGGTAGAACGGCTGATGCTGGACGAGCTTTTGAGGCGGCATTGAAAGTCGACCCGGCGAATTTGCCGGCAAACCGATTCATGGCCACGTTCAAGTACGCGACGGGCCAGCGCGCCGAAGCCGAGCCGTATCTTCGTCGAATCGCTGAAGCCTCGAAAGGCCCGGAGGGCACGCTCGCGCTCGCCGACTACTACCTCCTCACCGCACGTCCCAAAGACGCTATCGTCGCAATTGAGGGGCTGAAATCTTACCAGGACATTCCTGCGGTCAGACTCGAACTTGCCCGAGCCCATTTCGTGGCCGGCGACCGTTCCAAAGCGATTTCGCTCGTTGATGAAGTCCTGAAGACCAACGACAAGGACGCCGCTGCGCATCTGCTGAAGGGTCAATTCCTTCTGCAGGCGGGTCGACGTGAAGACGCGTTCTCGGCGATTCAGACAGCGACCGCGCTTGCGCCGGATTCGGCCGAGGCCCAGTTCGCGTTGGGACGCGCGTACGCTTCTCGCGGCGACAAAGCGGCTGCGCAAACGGCATTTCGTGAAGTGCTGCGCATAAACCCACGCGCCGCAGCCGCACAATTGCAGCTGGCCTCGCTGCAGGCGCAAAGCGAACCGGCGGAATCGGTTCGGACGGCTGAAGAGGCTACTCGAAACGATCCGACCAGCCTTCCGGCGCGGCTTGCATTAGTTCGAAGCCTCATCCTGGTTAAGAATTTCAGTCGGGCCGAGCGGGATATAGCGGTACTGCGTTCCCAAAACCCGAATGAAGCCGCAGTGCACTTGCTGGATGCCACGCTCGCCATGCGGAAAAAAGACATGGCAGGCGCGCGAGCGGCGCTTGAACGCGCGGAAAAGCTGGATCCCTCCTCAATCGACACATTGCGAGTAAGAATCGCGTTCGAAATGGTGCAAAACAACCCGGCCGCTGTGAGATCTCGACTTGAAGAGCGGCTGAGACAAGGAACGAGCCCGGACCTTCTGATTCTCGCTGGGAGCACCTACCTGACACTCAAGGATCACGCAGAGGCGGAGAAGATGCTGCGAGCGGCGATTGAGGCGGACCCAGCGCGCAACGAGCCGTATGCCATGTTGGGCGCAATCTATGTCGATCAGAAGAAACTTGACGAAGCGCTCCGTGAATTTGAAGCGTTGGCGAAAAGGCAGGCGAAACCCGTCGGTGCACTGACCATGACAGGGATGATTCTCGAACAGCAAGGCAACGTCGATGCCGCGATGAAGCGATACGACAACGTGTTGTCAATCGACTCACGAGCGGGCGTGGCGTCCAACAATCTCGCGTGGCTTTTGGCAGAACGTGGTCAGGACCTCGATCGAGCTCTCCAGTTGGCGCAGACGGCGGTATCGGTAGCGCCCGAGAGACCCGAGCTAATCGACACGCTCGGGTGGGTCTACTACAAGAAGAACCAGCCCCGGCAAGCGATACTCTACTTCCAGCAATGTATCGAGAAGTCTCCTACCGTCGCTGAGTATCACTACCACCTTGGGCTGGCTCTCGTGAAAGCTGGTGACCCGACCGGTGGCCGTGCATCGCTCCAGCGCGCTCTTGATCTCAAACCGAATGCAGCCGTTGCCGCGGAAATTCGTAAGGCGCTCGAGGGAATTGCCAACTGATCTCGTGCAACGCTCGAACGGGCCCTGTCCGCGAGCTTCGACACACCAAGGGCTGAATTGAGCGATGGCGATCGCCTCCACCCGCCCGGCGCGCATTCGAGCGATCTGCTCGAGCGTGCCCGACCGACTGTTCGACAACTTGAAGGAGACGACGGCCTTCGATCGCAAAGACGTCGAGAAAGTCGTCAAGCTCGCCGGTGTTCGTACGCGGCACATGGCGTCCGACGAGATCTGCAGTAGCGATCTCTGCGCAGCAGCTGCCAAGCGCGTGCTCGAACGGCTCGACTGGGATCCGCAGTCGATCGATGCCTTGATCTTCGTCACGCAGAGCCAGGACTACCTGCTTCCCTCGACCGCGTGCCTCGTGCAGCACTGGCTCGGGCTGTCGGACACGTGCGCCGCATTCGATGTGGGACTGGGTTGCTCGGGGTATCCATACGGACTCTGGCTCGCGTCGATGATGCTGGCGGGAGGCGGCCCGAAACGCGTCCTTTTGCTGCACGGTGAAACGCCGACGAGATTCTCCGATCGGTCCGATCGGTCCGTGGCGCTGCTCTTTGGCGACGCTGGATCGGCAACGGCACTGGAGGCGTCCGGAGAGGGAGACGACTGGTGGTTCTCTCTTCACACGGATGGCTCCGGCTGGCGAGATCTGATCATCGAAGGCGGAGGGTTCAGAGACCGCTTTCCCCTGGATGCGAAGAAGCATTTCGTGTCGATGAATGGTGCCGGGATCTTCAACTTCGCAATCAAAAGGATCCCTCCGACGATTCAGGAGACGCTCGCGGCCGCTGGAGTGACGCGCGAATCGATCGACTATTTCATCCTCCATCAGTCGAACCTGTTTATCATGCGGCATCTCGCACAGAAGATGGCGATCCCTGAGGCCAAACTTCCTCTATCGATCGCGAAGTTTGGCAGTGCTGGTGGGCCATCCGTGGCGCTGACACTGACGCAAGGCGGCATGCTCCGCCCCGCTGATCGCGCGCTTCGACTGTTGCTCGTCGGCTACGGGGTCGGGTTGTCCTGGGGAAGCGCCCTCCTCTCGTTGCCTCCGGACGCGGTGCTCGATCATGTCGAGGTCTCCGTGCCGTTCGCGGCCGCAAAGGGCGCGTAGCCGCACATGAGCGATCGTCCCTTCATCGACTTCGGAGGACAGTGGGTCCTCCTCACCGGTGCGTCATCGGGCATCGGGCGCGCGATTGGGGTGGAGCTCGCGCGGCGCGGAGCTCGCGTGCTCCTGACCGGGAGAAACGAAGAGCAGCTCAGGGCCACCCAAGCGCAGCTCCCCATCGATCAATCACGCGTGGTAGTGCAGGATCTTCGGCAGACCGCGGCGTTGTCAGCACTCGTCCGGGATCACGCACGAGACCATGGACGGATGTATGGCTTCTGCTACTGCTCGGGCATTGTCGAGACCCGTCCGTTGGCGTCGTTCCACGCCGATGGCTTTCGCGACATGGTGGATGTCAACGTCACCGCCGCACTCGAACTGGCTCGAGCGATCTGCCGCAGGGACGTCATCACGGAGACCGGCGGGGCGCTCCTGTTCATTACGTCGATCTACGGCACGGTCGGCATGCCCGGGCAGGTGGCATACAGCGCCACCAAAGGCGCCCTGCAGTCCGCCGCACGATCGCTGGCGATAGAGCTGGCCCGGCGGAAGATCCGGGTCAACACCTTGTCGCCGGGTCTGGTTCACACGCCGATGACCGCCAAGGCCTTTGCGTTGCTATCGAAGGAGCAGATTCAGGAGATCGAATCCAGTCATCCGCTTGGACCGGGGGAACCAGAGGATGTCGCCCGCGCCGCAGCGTTCCTGCTGGCCCCGCAGAGTACGTGGATTACCGGCACCGATCTCGTCGTGGACGGAGGCTATACGGCCCGCTAGCCGGGGCCGATAAAACGTTGCTTATGGATCAGAGCGAGGCACTACACTGGATCGCTGAGTTGTTCGAGGAAACGGCCGCCGGAATCCTGCCAGATACCTCGCGAGACGCCATCCCGAATTGGGATTCTCTTGGCGTGCTCACGTTGATGGCGGGGCTGAGCGAGCGTTTTGACATTACAGTCGACGCTGACAAGCTGGCCGAGATGAAACGCGTCGACGACATCTTGGCCGTCTTGCGCGGACACGGGAAGTTGAACTGACGTGAGATTCATCCTGGTCGACCGCATCTTGGCGCTCGAGCCCGGGAAGTCCATCAGAGCCGAGAAAACGCTCGCACCAGACGAAGAGTTGTTCCGGGATCATTTTCCAGGGTTCCCAGTCGTGCCCGGCGTGCTTCTCACCGAGATGATGGCGCAGGCCGCAGGAAAGTGCCTCGACGCGGAGCGGCGCCAGCGCGGCAAACCGATGCTGGCGCAGATACGCTCAGCCAGCTTTCGGGACTGGGTTCGGCCCGGTGAAACCGCTGAAATCGTCGTCACGATCGGCAACTCACAGGACGACGTGGCCACGGCCCGTTGCCACGTGGAAGTGGGCGGCCGAAAGGTGTGTTCGTCCGATCTCCTCTTTGCCTTTATGCCGAACGAAACGTTCCCCGCAGATTGGCGGGACGAGGTGCTCGAACGGTATTTGTCTGAGCAGGCAAAGGGATGAACCTGTTCTCCGTCAGCGGAAAAAACGCCCTCGTCATCGGAGGCACTCGTGGAATCGGGCGGGCGATTGCGTGGCGTCTCGCGCAAGCCGAAGCGCGCGTCGTCGCAAACTATGTACGCGACGAGCGGTCGGCGGCACAGCTCGCCGAGGAGGCACGGCAGGCCGGGTTGTCGCTCGAAGTCGTCCGTGCCGACGTCACGACGACGAAAGGGATCGACCAATTGATCGACGTGGCGAGTGCGCCGACGCCAGTTTCGATCTTGGTGTTTGCTGCAGCAACTGGCGTGCACAAGCCCCTCGAACAGTTGACGACTCGACATCTCGATTGGACCTTTGGATTGAACGTTCGCGCATTCTTCGAGCTCGTTCAGCGGTTGAGTCCTCGAATGCCATCGGGATCATCGGTTGTCGCCATCTCTTCAGAGGGAGCCGTGCGCGCAGTGGCGCAGTACACACTCGTCGGCGCTTCCAAGGGAGCGCTCGAATCGTTGGCGCGGCACCTGGCCGCGGAGTTGGCGCCAAAGGGAATTCGCGTGAACGTGCTCTCGCCAGGTACCGTCTTGACGGATGCGTGGACGGTCCTGCCGGATGCCGAAGCGCGGTTGGCCGAGGCCGGCCGGCGATCGTTCCTCGGCCGATTGACGACGGCGGAGGAGGTGGCGTGGGCGGCGCAGTTCCTGTGCTCCGATGCGGCATCGGGTGTCGTCGGTCATACGCTCGTCGTCGACGGCGGCGCACGGACGCGGGGTTAGCGCCTGAGATGCTGATCGACAAACCGAGGTTCCCGATCAAAGAGCTGCTCTTACACGGGTGGCTGCCATCCCCGCTCAAGAAAGCGTTCTACAGGCTGCGGGGCTATCGCATCGACAGGGGGGTCCGTCTCGCGCTCGGATCTGTGCTCCTCGGCACGAACGTCGACATCGGCCCTGACACGGAGGTGGGATTCTTTTCATTCGTACGCGGACAAACGATTCGCATCGGGGCAAACGTACAAATCGGCGCCGCATCGATGATCGACACGCCCTATCTGGAGATCGGTGATGGGACCAAGATCAACGAGCAGGTGTTCATCGGCGGCCTGCAGTTTCCCGATTCGAAGCTGGTCATCGGCCGAAACTGCCAGATCATGCAGATGACGTTCGTCAATCCCACTCGATCGATCGTGATCGGTGATGACACGGGCATCGGCGGGGACTGCCTCCTGTTCGGGCACACGTCCTGGCTCAGTCGATTCGAGGGATATCCCGTGGACTTCGACTCGATCGAAATCGGCAAAAGCGTCTCGATTGCGTGGCGAGTATTCATCTTGCCTGGAACGAGGATCGGCGACGGCGCGGTCATCGGCGCGAACTCTCTCGTCCGCGGGACGATTCCGCCGCGTTGTCTTGCGGTCGGCTTCCCGGCCCGCGTTGTGGCCAAGGAGCCAGAGTTCCCACGTGTGCTCTCCATCGCCGACAAAAGGGCGATCCTGCGAGAGGTCGTCGATGAGTTCGTGGCGCGACTTCAGGGTGAAGGGGTTGCCTGCCGGGTGGAAGGAGACTCCCTGGTCGTCGACGCGCGTGTTCGTCGAGGATGGAGGCGACAGGCCGTTCGCCAGCAGCTGTTCATCTCCAGCGGGAGTCTGGACGAAGCAGCAGCGGTCAAGGCCGATGTCATCGTCAGTTTATGTCGAATCTCTGAGCCGATGAGATCGACATTCAGCCGCGCGGGCACAATGTGGTTGGACATCGAGGCGAAGGAAAGGTCGGATAGTGGCAACGAGCTCGGCGAGGAAACCGTGAACCATTTTCGCCGTCACGGTGTTCGGTTTCTTCGCGTCAAGAGTTGAGCGCGCCTTGAATCGGACCTGCGTGATCACCGGGGCCACGTCTGGCCTGGGGCGCGCGACGGCTCTGGCCCTTGCGGGTCTGGGTGCCGATGTGATGCTCGTCGGAAGGAACCAGCCTCTCGGGGAGCACGTCGCTCAGCTCTGTCGTCGACGAAACCCTGGCGCGCGTGCACAGTTTTTGCGCGCCGATCTTTCGTCGCAAACGGAGGTGCGCGTCTTGGCCGCCGCGATCCGCAGACAATGCGAGCGCATTGACGTGTTGATCAACAACGCGGGAGCACGCTACGACACGTACGACGAGAGTCCCGAAGGTATCGAGCGAACGTTCGCCGGGAATCACATCGGCCACTTCCTCTTGACGCATCTGCTCCTGTCGCACTTGGAGTTGGCCAAGCCTGGCCGGGTGATTACCATTGGCTCCGTCGCACATCTGGGCGCGGACCTGACGAGTGGTTGGGTCGAGCGTTGCGACGGATACAATCGTCGGCGCGCCTACGCAAACTCGAAGCTCGCCAACATCGTGTTTGCCCGAGAACTAGCCGCGCGAAACGAACCGACGCAGGTCACGTCGAACGCCGTTGACCCGGGCATCGTCTTTTCGCGATTTGCGAGGAACAACGGCCTGAAGAGCTGGCTGACGCACGTCATGGCCCACGCGATTCGACGGGAGCTTGTCTCGGCGGCGGTAGGAGCCGATACGATCGTGTATCTGGCAACGAGCGAAGCGGGGACTGTCACAGGTCGCTATTTTTGCAAGCGAGCGGAGACATCGGTATCCCCTCTCGCTGCAGATCCAGACGTCGGGCGTCAGGTATGGAGTCTCAGTCTGAGATTGACAGGGCTTCGTCAGTAGTTTTATTCAGGGATTTTGCTCGTGCAATTCTGTCCGGTCCTACCTCGTCATCGACAAGGAGCTCACGCACTTCCTGCGCTGGGGGTGGTGTTCTGCCTCGCCTTTTTCGCGGCCGCCTGCGGCCCCAGCGACGATAAAGGAGGCAAGGACAACGGATCGGATCCTGTGCCACTCAGAGGAGGCGAGCGACTAACCTGGGATCAGAGCGCTGACTCGGTGCCGTCGTTGCGTTCGCTTACCTACCGCCTTTATGTGGACGGTAATCGGGCGACCTTTGCGGACGTCCGCTGCAGCGAAACACGAAGCAGCCGCGGCTACGAGTGCTCAGGGTTGTTGCCCGGCATGGCTGCCGGCCGGCATTCACTCGAGCTGACGTCGATCGTGAGCGGGGTCGAGAGCCCTCGCTCAGCGCCGATTATCGTGACGTTGGCCACGTCGACCACGAGTGCCACGGCAATGGCGCCAGCGGTCTCGCCGACCGCCCTTGCCGCTGCCAACGCGGTCACATCGGCCTGCGTCGTGACGTCATCGAGCGGCAAGTGTTTCGACGGTCGCGTGATCGCGAACGGCCTCGACTCACCGAGCGCGCTCAGTCCAACCTCAGACGGCCGCCTCTTCTTCATTGAAGGCGACAGCCGCGTGCGCGCGATCGATCGCGACGTGCTCGTGCCCGAGCCTGTCCTCGAACTTCCCAATCCAGACGCGCGCTTCGTCGGCCTCGCCGTCGATCAGGAGTTCGAGCGGACGGGTTCAGTGTTTGTCGCATGGACGGAGCTCAATCGCGATGGGATGTTGAGCCTCAACGTCACGCGTTATCGAGAGTTTCAGAACAGACTGGCGGAAGGCGCAACGATCATTGCGGGCCTGGCGATCCCTCCCGACGCGGTGGCACCGCTGACGTTGGACCGCGAGGGGCTTCTATACGTGGGGCTGCCCGGCGCCGTTCTGCGCTTGACGCGCGACGGGCTAGTTCCATCCTCCAATCCCCGAGCATCGCCGATCATCGCGGAGACACGCGCTGCCCCCAGCGCCTTGGTTGTCGATTCCTCCGGTCAACGAGTGTGGCTCGCAGGCCGGGAGTCCGGTCATCTCGTTGTCGCCAGCTTTGCCCTGCCGCCGCGAGAAGACGCGGCATGGCTAGCTCAGGTCACCTCAGCATCGGCCAGCGAACTGCCCGCCCTTGTTTCAGCGGATCCCACGCTGGTCTTATTAGGTACAAGCGATCAAAATGGAATGGCCCTGGTGACTGCAGGAGGTCGGGTCTTCAATGGCCGCTTAACGACCGCTGGGCGCTTCGCTGAGATAGAGGAACTGCAGTTGCAAGATGGCGAGAGGGCGTTCGCCGCAGCGGGACGGCCAGGATTATGGTATGTCGTAGCAGGACGAGACGAAGCCTCGCTGGAGTTGCGACTGATCCGGAGGGAGTAGCGTGTAGGGCGGATACTCGGCGAACGGTCAGCGCTCCGACAACGCTAGCGAAGTGCCTGAGGCTTCGACGCGACGAGCCGGCGAGTCGAAGAACCGTTTCATCTTCAAGAACGGCCGCTCCACCACGTGCCA
>Ga0070675_100001117_pt1 | contig 19355 bp, 14 predicted proteins | sample KBSM43metaG_FD_65343 | JGI IMG/M metagenome (GOLD analysis project Ga0070675, IMG submission 65343) | Miscanthus rhizosphere microbial communities from Kellogg Biological Station, Michigan, USA - KBS M4-3 metaG | ecosystem: Host-associated > Plants > Roots > Rhizosphere > Soil ... | reverse complement strand
GCGGCCGGCGCGCGCGATCTCGAGCGCCTCGCCGAGGCGGCGCTCGAACTCGCGGCGGTTGACGAGGCCCGTCAGCGCATCGTGGCTTGCCTGGTAGGACATCTGCTGCGTGAGGCCGCGCAGCTCGCTCACGTCGTGCAGCATCACCGCGACGCCTGACACGTCGCCGTCCGCGCCGCGGATCGGCGAGGCCGTCGCCTCGACGCCGAGCTCGTGTCCCGTCGCGCGCGAAATCAGGATCGAGCGGCGGCCGAGATTGACGCGGCTGCCGGTCGCCAGGCATTGCTGCACCGGATCGGCGAGCGCGCGGCGGTCGTGCTCGTCCACGAACCCAAGCATCGCGCCGAACGCCTGGCCAACCGCGTCCTCGCGGCGGATGCCGGTGAGCGACTCGGCCGAGGGATTGAGGTAATCGATGAGGCCGTGCGCATCAGTCGTCAGCAGTCCCTCGCCGAGCGAGTCGAGCGCGAGCTGCGAGCGCGCGGGCGGCAGGCCCACGCCCTCGCCCTCGTGGTGCGGCAGCATCTCCTCGGCCGTGAACAGCACCAGCTTGCGGTTGGCGGAATCGATCGCGGACCCGGTCAGTTCGAGACGCGTGACCTGTCCGTGCGAATCCGCGACTTCCACCTCCGTCAGCGCGGGATTCGCCTCACCCGCAAGCACGCGCGTGACGGCGAGCGCGACGAGCTCTGCATACTCGGCCGAAACGAGTTCGGCCAGCGTCTTGCCGGCGAGTTCGGCGGCCGGTACGCCGACGAGGATGGAGAAGGCGTCGTTGACGGCTTCGATCCGCTCGCCGTGCAGGAGGGCCGGCTCGCGCAGGGCCGCAAGCATGGCAAGCATGGTGTCGCCGTCCGGCTCTGCAGGCGGCGCAGGCGCACCGGCATTCTGCAGGCGTGCGACTTCCTGCCGCAGGCGCCAGGCGAAGATCGCGAGGACAGCGGCTAGCATCGCCAGCGCCAAGGCGGCGAGCATCGGGACCGTCATCTGGCCTGTCATCCCCTTAGAATCCGCGGCCCGCGGGACCGTCAATTTCGTTACATTGCGCGGCCTTTGGCAGCATATCCCACGCTTGTACTGAGACCCGCCGCGATTCACCATAATGGAACTGCGATGAATGCCAAAACAGAAGCCGCCCGCCGGCAGATGATCGACCAGCAGGTGCGGACCTGGGACGTGCTCGACGCGCGCGTGCTCGATGCGCTCGGCACAATACCGCGCGAGAAATTCGTGCCCGAAGCCTACCGCGGCGTCGCTTTTGCCGACGCGCCCATCCCGATCGGCCACGGCCAGTTCATGCTGACGCCGGCGCTCGAGGGCCGGATACTGCAAACGCTTGCGCCGGTGCGCGGCGAGCGTGCGCTGGAGATCGGGACCGGCAGCGGATTTTTCGCCGCCTGCCTCGCACACCTGACGGGCTCCGTGGACAGCATCGAAATCCACGCAGATCTTGCGGCCGGCGCCGCGCGCGCCGTCGGCGAACAGGGGATTTCACGCATCTCGATCGAGACCGGCGATGCGTTCGCGCGTGAATTCGACGCGGCCTACGAAGTCGTTGCGATCACGGGCGCATTGCCGGCGCCGGAACTGCGCTTCGAACGCGCGCTGGTGGTGGGCGGTCGAATGTTCGTCGTGATCGGAACGGCGTCCCCCATGGAAGCGCGCCTCGTGACCCGGACCGGGGAGGATTCATGGCTGAGCGAAACGCTGTTCGAGACCCGCATCGAGCCGCTCGTTCAGCCGGTCCTGCCTTCCCGGTTCCGGTTCTGAATCGCAGCCCGAAAGGCCTTTTGACCCTCTTTTCGGGCGTTTTGACGCAAATTCGCCTGCTTTTGGCGTTCCAAGTGGCAGTATCGAGTCCTCTTGAGCCTGGGTCAGTTGGTGATATACACTAGTAATACAGTAGTTGTCCTTCTTGCCCTTACTTTGCGAAGGAATGCCTGCGCATGAATACCCGATTCCTCATCCACACGATCCTCGCCTCCGCGAGCCTCGCCTGCTTCAGCGCTTCGGCGGCGGACCTCAAGGAGGTCTATGAACGCGCGCTCACCAACGACCCGCTCATTCGCGAAGCCGAGGCAAACCGGCTCGCGACGCGCGAGTCGAAGCCGCAGGCACTGGCCGCCCTGCTCCCGCAGGTCAGCGCCGATGGGGTCTGGAACGACACGGTCGACACCAACAGCACCGGCATCTTCGTCGCGCCCGGCGTGCCGCTGACGCCGCAGGTGAACAACTTCGACGGTGACAGCTCCAGCTGGAATCTCACGCTGCGCCAGAGCGTCTTCCGCTGGGAAAACTGGGCAACCTACCAGCGCGCGAATTCCGAGCGCGCCCAGGCAGAAGCCGACTACGTCGTCGCCCAGCAGGACCTGGTCCTGCGCACGGCCGAGGCCTACTTCAACGTGCTCGCGGCGCGCGACACGCTCGAGGCCGCACAGGCCGCGTACGACGCCATCGGCCGGCAGCTCGAGCAGTCCGAGAAGCGCTTCGAGGTCGGCCTGATCGCGGTGACGGACGTGCAGGACGCCAAGGCCGCCTTCGACTCCGCCAGCGCCGCGCTCATCCAGGGCAAGCGCGCCCTCGCGAACGCGGGCGAGCTCCTGCGAGAGCTGACAGGCGATACCTGGGACACGCTCGAGAAGCCGGGCAACGACATGCCGCTCAACAGTCCGAATCCCGCGAGCCCGGATGACTGGGTCAAGCTCGCGATGGACCAGAACGCCAGCCTGAATTCGAGCCGCCTGGCGGCCGAAATCACGCGCGCGAACGTCAACGTCGAGCGCGGCGGCTATATCCCGGCCGTGGACTTTGTCGTGCGCCGCGGGCACGACGAGTCCGCAGGCTCGCTCAATGGAACGAGCATCGGTGACACCTCCAGCAACAACTACGACACCATCTACGGCCTGCAGGTGACGGTCCCGATCTTTGCCGGGGGAATGACGAATTCGCGCGTGCGCCAGGCGCAGTACCGGCATACGGCAGCCCGCGAGCGCCTCGAGCGCACGGCGCGAGCGACCGAGCGATCGACGCGCGATGCCTTCCTCGGCGTCAACTCCGAAGTCGCCCGCGTGCAGTCGCTCAAGCAGGCGGTCGATTCGGCGCAGACCGCGTTGCAGGCGACGGAAGCGGGCTACGAGGTCGGAACGCGTACGTCCGTCGACGTCCTGCAGGCCCGGCAGCGCCTGTTCCAGTCGCAGACCGACTATGCGCGCAGCCGCTACGACTATTTGCTGAACGTATTGCGCCTGCAGCAGGCCGCCGGCACCCTCGACCGCAAGGGTCTCGACGACATCAACACGATCCTGTCGGAGAACGTGTCGGTCCGCTGACCGCGCCTCAGGGCGAATCGTCGACCACGCCGTCCGCGGGCTCGCCGCGGGCGGCGGCCCGCATGAGGCGATCGGCGATCGCCGCCCAGGCCTCGCCCGCGGGCACCGCTTCCGCCAGGATGCGCTCGACGCCCGCCGCGTCGAGCGCGCGCAGCTCTGCATAGAGCGCCCGGCCATACGCAGCCGGAGCGCGCGGCATTTCGCGCCAGACCACCCGATCGGATTTCGCCGGCGAGGCGGTGCGCGCAAGCACCGCGACGCGGCCGCCCTGCGCGAGCGCGGCCTCGAGGCCGCTTCGAAGCGATCCGGCGTCGACGATATCGAGAGGCGTGCCGGGCGCGTAATGCGAGCGTTGCCGGCCGGGGGCGCGCGGCGCGTCGGCGCCGGCGTCGTCCACGCGGCCGACGACGTCGGCCACCTGCGAGCGCGAGATCGAACCGGGTCGCAGGAGCGTCACGCGACCGTCGAGGCATGCGACGATCGTGGATTCGAGCCCGACCTCGCAGGCCCCGCCGTCGAGCACCAGCGCGACCCGGTTTCCAAGTTCTTCGCGGACATCCGTCGCGCGCGTGGGGCTGATGCGGCCGTATCGATTCGCCGAGGGCGCCGCGATGCCGCGCCCGAAGGCCGCGAGCAGCGCACGCGCGACCGGGTGCGCGGGCGCGCGCAGCGCGACCGTGTCCTGCCCGCCCGTCACGGCCGCCGGCACGATCCCGGATTTCGGCAATACCAGCGTGAGTGGCCCGGGCCAGAACGCCTCGGCGAGCCGTGCGGCCGCTTGCGGCACTTCGGACGCAAATGTCCGCGCCGCGCCGAAGTTGCTGAAGTGGACGATGAGCGGATGGCTCGTCGGCCGTCCTTTCGCGGCGAAGATGCGCGCAACCGCCGCGGTATTCGAGGCGTCAGCGCCGAGTCCGTAGACGGTTTCGGTTGGAAATGCGACCAGCTCGCCCGCATTCAGCAAGGCGGCCGCTTCTTCGATCTTTCCGGGTTCCGGCAGCATCGGCGCATCATAAGCTGCGCCGATGCGCGGGCTCACTCGAGCGGCAGGCGCTTCCAGCCGGTCTCCGTGCGCCGCAGCTCGTAGGCCGGCCAGTAGTGCTGGTCGAGCCGTAGCGTGATGATTTCGACCTGGCCGTTCCAGCTCTCGGTCTTGAGCCGCAGCGACGCGTCATCGGGGCGCCCGGTGACGGCCCGGATGAACGAGTCGAGATCCGCGACGTGGATGCCGTCCACTTCCGTGATGCGGCGGCCGGCCCAGAGCTTGTAACGCGAGGCCGGCGAGCCGTACATGAAGAAGGCGATGAAGACCCCGTCCGGCTCGATGCCGCGCTGCACGGCCATCGCGCGATGCGGCGCCTGCAGCGTCGCGCCCGCCCAGATCAGCACGCGGTCCGCGTCGCGGCCCGACAGCGCGACGGTCCTGAGCGGCACGTTCATCTCCTTGCCCGCCCTCCAGATCGTGAGCGTGACCTCCGGCGCGCGCACCGCGGCACTCACGTCGCCGAAGCTGTTGACGACCTTGCCGTCGACCGCGAGCAGGAGGTCGCCGGGCTCCAGCAGCTTTGCGGCCGGCGAGCCCGCCACCAGGCGGTCGACCGTGAGCACCGTGCGGCGCTTCGGGTTGTGCGCGGTCACGCGATCGATCCAGTCCTCGTCGAGCCCGAGCTGGCGCGCTTCCGCGAGGGACAGCAGCCCGTACTCCGCCTCGGCCGAGTACAGCGTCCGCTCGCCGCGCGCGTACTCGAGCATTTCCTGCACCAGCGGTGCCGGCACGCCCATGTTCTGCTGCACGAGCTCGCGGTCGGACTCATAGGCGAAGCTCGACCAGAGTGCGGCGACGTCTCCGCGCTTGTCGACGATCACACCGTCAAAGTCCGCCGGTCCGTTCACGAGGCGCATGATCTCGAGGTTCGCATCCCGGAACTGCAGCGTCCGCGATAGCGGGAAGCCGACCGGGCCGATCGAGGAGACGGTCGCCTGCTGCGAGACCACGCGGTTGTCGCCCTGCAGGCCGACGACGTGCACGGTCTCCCCGGTCGCCGGCATGCGTTCGGCGAACTTCACGGCCTTGACCGGCGTGTCGCCGAGCTGGCGCGGGTCGTAGCGTACGACGGCGAGGTTGTGCAGCGGATGCACGTACTCGACCGTGGCGTCCACCTGCACCGTGCCCGCGAACGTGAGGCGCACGTCGCCGAGCGCGACCGGCACGGTGTTGCGGTCTACGGCCACGAGGCCGCGCACCGGGTCGATCACGACGCCCGTGCCGTGGTAGTTGCGCTCGGTCACGCCCGAGATGGCGTACGGCATGTTGAACTCGACGAGCACGAGCGATGGCGCGTATTCATCCACCAGCTTGTCGCCGGTGCGCGTGAAAAGGGTCGTGCCGGGCTTCGGCGGCGGCGCGTCGGGGCCCGCGGCGATCGGCGTGCAGGGCCAGAGGCCGATCGCATCGTCGCGCACGCAATGCCGGGCGGGGAACCAGGCGCGGTCGATCCGGATCGACGTGAGCTGCGGCGTGCGCGTGTCCTCCATCGTGAAGAAGCGGACCGTCGCCCGCTGGCCTTGCCCCAGCGTCTGGAAGATCGCCAGCGCGTCGTCCAGGTTCTTGAGCGGCTTGCCGTCGAGTTCGGTCAGCACGGCGCCGCGCGGAATTCCGGCGACGCCCAACATGTAACCGGGATTCGCGACGTAGACGCCGGAGATCGGCACATTCATGTGACGTGCCATCTGCCAGGACAGCGTATGCAGCACGCCGTCGCCGATCTCGAGGTAGTCCGCCGGCGTGATCGCGTGCAGGTCCTGCACGGCGAGCGTGACCTTGCGGCTCCCGCCGCCGCGCACGACGGTGGCTTCGATGCTCTTGCCAACGTTGTCGTCGAGCAGCGCGTCGAGCGCCTCGAAGTCGGACATCGGCTTGCCATTGATCGAGACCAGCACGTCGCCCACCGCGAGCAGGCCATCGGCGTTGGAGCCCGGCTGGACTTCCGTCGCGACCAGCATGCCGGTGCGGCTCGGCGAGGTCTTGCGCGCCTCCTGTTCGACGGTCGGCGGAAGCCCGAGGCGCCTCAGCTCGTCATAAGGCGTGTAGTCGAAGATCGTCTGCAGCGTGCCGCGCGCGACAGGCAGCTTCGCCTCGACCAGTTTCAAAGCCCGCACCACGCGCGTGAGCGGCAGGTAGAAGCTCGAGGCGGCGCCGGTCGCGCCGCCGGCGTTCAGCGCGAGCACGCGACCGCGGATGTCGAGCACCGGCGACCCCGAGGAGCCGCCCGAGGTGCCTGACGCGGCCTGGTAGTAAAACGTGTTGAAGTCGTTGTAGCGGCCGACACCGTAGTCGGGCGCCTGGCGGTCGAGGCGCGCGAGCGTGCCGGCGAGGATCGACAGCTGCTCGCCCGCGTCGTTGCCGACGACGCGGATTTCGACGCCGACTTGCGCGCCCTCCGGGTACAGCGGCAGTTCGGCAGGCTGGATGAAGCGCAGCTTCGACGGGTCGTAGCGGTAAAACCCGAAGTCGTGCACGGGATCGCGGTAGATCGGCTCGAGCTCGACCTCCTCGCGGTTCAGGAAGGTCGCGAACGCCTTGACCGGACCCGGCGTCACGACGTGGCGGTTCGTCAGGATGATGCCGTGCTCGGCGTCCACGACGAAGCCGGTCGCCTGCGCCGAGGTGTTCCATTCGGTGTCGAAGGCCCGGGCCGCGTCGATCTGGATCGCGACGACCCCGGTCGAGATGCGCTCGAGCGTGCGCGTCCAGCGCGAGGATTCCTCGAGCTCGATCGGCTGCGGCAGCGGCATGACCGGCGCCTGCGGCGCAAGGACAGGCGGCTCCTGTTCGGGAGCCTGGGGCTGGTTCGGTACCGGCGCCTGTTGCGAGGGTGGCCGCTGCGGCTCGTCCGGCTGCGGCAGCGACTGCGTCGGCGGCGGGGGCGGCGGCAGCGGCTGAGCCTGCGTCTCTTGCTGCGCGCGTGCGAGCGTCGCCGCAAGCATCAGGATGGCGGTTGCGAATGCGAGCCGCTTGATCCTGCCCTCAGTCCAGCCGATAGCGGAATGTGTCATTAAAACGTTCCCTGAACTCGTCCAGCGTGAATCGATGATGCTGCGTGCCGAGGGTCGCGATCTTGATCGCGCCCATCAGCGAAGCGATCCGCCCGGTCGTATCCCAGTCGAGGCCGCGCAGCAGGCCATACACGAGCCCGGCGCGATAGGCGTCGCCGCAGCCGGTCGGGTCTATTACCGCCTCCGCACGGACCGCGGGAATCTCGACGCGGCGGCCCCCGGCGAAAACCGTCGAGCCTTCCGCGCCACGCGTCACTACATAGGCCGCAACGCGCGCCGCAAGTTCCCCGGTCGCAAGCCCGGTGCGCTCCTCGAGGAGCGTCGCCTCGTAGTCGTTGACCGTAACCCAGGTCGCCTGCTCGACGAACTGCAGGAGCTCCGCGCCGCCGAACAGCGTCATCGCCTGACCGGGATCGAAGATGAAGGGAATCTTCAGGTCCGCGAATTGCGTCGCATGGGCGATCATGCCGTCGCGCCCGTCAGGCGCACAGACGCCGATCGCGATGCTGCCGTCGCCGGGCACTTCCTGGCGGTACGAATGCGTCATCGCTCCCGGATGAAAGGCCGTGAGCTGGTTCGAATCGAGGTCCGTCGTGATGTAGGCCTGGGCCGTGTACTCGTCATCGAGCACCTTGACGTGGCGCAGCGACATCCCGTTCTGCGTCATCCACTCGCGATAGGGGCCGAAGTCGTGGCCGACGGTGCCCATCGCATGGCCCGGGCTCTCGAGCAGGCGCAGGTTGTAGGCGATGTTCCCCGCGCAGCCGCCGAAGTTGCGCCGCAGCGTCGGCACGACGAAGGACAGGTTCAGCACGTGGATCTTGTCCGGCAGGATGTGGTCCCCGAAGCGGCCCGGATAGACCATCACCGTGTCGTAAGCGAGCGAGCCGCAGACTAGTGCCGCCATGCGAGCACCAGGATCCAGTTGAGGGCGAGCAGCACGAAAGCGACGAACACGGCGGCCGAGCCGAGCTCTTTGGCGATCGCGGACAGCGGGTGCCGCTCGATGCCGATGCGGTCCACCGTCGCCTCGACCGCGCTGTTGACGAGCTCGATCGCGAGCACGACGAACATCGGGCCGACGAGCAGTGCGCGCTCGATGCCGGATTGTCCGAGCCAAAGTCCGAGCGGAATGAGGACGAGCGCAAGCAGGCATTCCTGGCGGAAAGCCTCTTCTTCACGCCACGCCGCGACAAACCCGCGCCACGTGCTGGCAAACGCGCGCGATAGCCGGACCGGGCCGGTCGTTCCCTTGTCGGGTCGGTGATTCACGCGACAGCCGGTTTCCAGGCGACGTCGAGCTGGCGCGCGGCGCGCACATCGTCGAGACGGCGGACGGGCATCGTGTGCGGGGCGGATTTGACGGCGGCCGCGTCGGTCTCGGCTTCCCGGCGGATGGCGCTGAGCGCTTCGACGAAGCCGTCGAGCTCTTCACGCGTCTCGGATTCGGTCGGCTCGATCAGGAGGCACTCCGGGACCAGCAACGGGAAATACGTCGTCGGGGCATGGTAACCGTGATCGAGCAGCCGCTTGGCAAAATCCATCGCCGTGACGCCCTGCTCCCGCGCCTGGCGCTTCAGTGTCAAGATGAACTCGTGGCTCGCGCGCCGGCCCGGATAGGCGGCATCGAAGCCGGCTTGCTGGAGCCGCGCCAGCAGGTAGTTCGCATTCAACGTCGAGTATTCCGCGACCCGCCGCATTCCGGCGGCGCCGAGGATCCTCATGTACACCCATGCGCGCAGCAGCACGCCCGTATTGCCCATGAATCCCGAAAGGCGTCCGATCGACTCCGGCAGCTCGCGCTCATCGAGCCAGCGGTAACGCTCGCCCTCGCGCGCTACGACCGGAACCGGCAGGTAAGGCAGCAGGCGCTGGCCGACGCCGACCGCGCCCGAACCCGGCCCGCCGCCGCCATGCGGGGTCGAGAAGGTCTTGTGCAGGTTCATGTGGATCACATCGAATCCCATGTCGCCCGGCCGGACCTTGCCGAGGATGGCATTCAGGTTTGCGCCGTCGTAGTAGAGGAGACCGCCCGCCGCGTGAACCTTGCGCGCGATCTCGACGATGCGCCGCTCGAAGACGCCGAGCGTGCTCGGGTTCGTCAGCATGATGCCCGCGGTCACGGGCGACAGTGCCGCCTCGAGTGCGGCGATGTCGACGTCGCCGTCGGGCAGCGTCGGGATCTCGCGCACTTTCATGCCGCACATGGTCGCGGTCGCCGGGTTCGTGCCGTGTGCGGCGTCGGGAACGATGATCTCGGTGCGCGCGAGATCGCCGCGCCCGCGGTGATAGGCGCGGATCATCGCGACCCCGGCGAACTCGCCCTGCGCGCCGGCCATCGGGGTCAGCGAGACGCCGGCCATGCCGGTCACGTGCTTCAGCATTTCCTGCAGCTCGAAGAGGCATGCCATGACGCCCTGACCCGTCGCAGCCTGCGCCAGCGGGTGCCGTCCCAGGAATCCGGGCAGCATCGCGAGCGAATTGCAGGCCCGCGGGTTGTATTTCATCGTGCAGGATCCGAGCGGGTAGAAGTGCGTGTCGATGCCGAAATTGAGCTGCGAGAGCCGCGTGTAATGCCGGACCGCCTGCAGCTCCGACACTTCGGGCAATGGCGGCGGCTGCCGGCGACGGAAAGCCTCGGGCACGTCGGCGCTCTCGGCTGCCGGATACTGCGCCGTCGCGCCGCGCCCCGGGCGCGAGAGTTCGAAGACCAGCGGTTCGGGCTTGTGCCGGGCCATGGTCAAGCCGCCTTCGGGCGGCCGAGCGCCCGGCCGAGCGCGCTTGCATACACCTCGATGTCGGCCCTCGTGCGCGTCTCGGTCGCGCAGACGAGGAGCGCATCGCCGAGTTCCGGGTAATCGCGCGCCAGGTCGAAGCCGCCGATGATGCCTTCGGCCGCGAGCGACTCGAGCAGGGGCGCGACCGGCCGGTCGAGTTTCAGCACGGCCTCGTGAAAGCGCGGCCCGGCAAACGCCGCGCGCACGCCGGGCAGCCGCCCGAGCGCCGCGACGAGATCGTTCGTGCGCGCGATGCAGGCGCGGGCGACACGCGCAAGACCGGCGGGCCCGAGGAGCGCGAGGTGGATCGTTGCGGCCGTCATCAGGAGTCCCTGGTTGGTGCAGATGTTCGAGGTCGCCTTGGCGCGCCGGATGTGCTGCTCGCGCGCCTGCAGCGTCAGCGTGAAGCCGGGCGTGCCCTCCGTATCCACCGTACGACCCGCAATGCGCCCCGGCATCTGGCGCACGTGCTCCATGCGACAGGCCATGAATCCGACATAGGGGCCGCCCGAGGACAGCGGCACGCCAAAGGGCTGCGCGTCCCCGCAGGAGATGTCGGCGCCGCCGTCCCCCCATTCGCCCGGCGGCGAGAGGAGCGCGAGCGGCACCGGATTCACGGCTGCGATGACGAGCGCGCCATTCGCGCGCGCCCAGCGCGTGAGCGCATCCGCGTCCTCGAGCTGGCCGAAGAAATTCGGCTGCGGGACCACGATCGCGGTGATGTCCTCGCCGGCGTATGCCGCCAGCGACTTCGGATCGATGCGCCCGGTCGCCGCATCGTAGGGCACGGCGTCGAGCCTGAGGCCCTGACCCTCCGTGATCGCGCGCGCGACGCGCCGGCAGGCGGGGTTGACCGTCGACGGCATCAGGATGCGCGCCGATTTCGAGCGCCGGTGCGCCCGCACGGCCATGAGACAGGCCTCGGCGAGCGCCGAGGCGCCGTCGTAGAGCGAAGCATTCGACACGTCCATCGCGTTGAGGCCCGCGATCATCGACTGGTACTCGTACATGATCTGCAGCGTCCCCTGGCTCGCCTCGGCCTGGTAGGGCGTGTAGGCGCTGTAGATCTCGCCGCGCGTCACGAGCGCCCAGACAGGCGCCGGGATGTGATGCTCGTAGGCTCCGGCGCCGATAAAGTTCAGCGGCTGGCCGTCGGCGGCCGCGCGCACGCCGGCGAGGCGCGCAACGTCCATCTCGGGCAGGGCGTCCGGCACCCCCTCGAGGGCGTCGATGCGGAGCGCCTTCGGAATCTCGTCGAACAGGTCGTCGATCGTTCCGACGCCGATGCGGTCGAGCATCGTGCGGACGTCGTCGGACGTATGCGGGATGTACGGCATTCAGCCTCCGGCGGCGGCTACGGCTTCGTAGGCCTTGGCGTCGAGCGTCTCGCTGGCGGCACCGCCCGCGGGCTTGAGCCGCATGATCCACCCCTCGCCATATGGATCGCGGTTGATCAGCTCGGGTTCGGTCGCGAGCTTCGGATTGCCGGATGTCACTTCGCCCGCGATGGGGCTGTAGACGTCCGACGCCGCCTTGACGGATTCGACCACGGCGCAGGCATCGCCCGCGGCGAGACGGCGCCCCGCTTCCGGCACCTCGACGAACACGAGGTCGCCGAGCGCCTGCTGCGCGTGATCGGTGATCCCGATCTCGATCGTGCCGTCCGGCAGCGTCCGCAGCCATTCGTGGCTCTTGGTGTAGCGCAGATCGGCGGGGTACGAACTCATGCGTTTCTCCAGTCTAGATTTCGATCATGGCTTTGCCGTGACGGACGAACGGCGGCTTGACGACGCGCGCAGCGACGCGCTTGCCACGGATGTCCACCTCCACCGCGCCTGCGGCGGCGGCTGGCAGTCGTGCGAGTCCGATCGAGCGCTCGAGCGTCGGCGAAAACGTGCCGCTCGTCAGCTCGCCCTCGCCGGCTGCACCCGCGAAGACTTTCTGGTGCGAGCGCAGCACACCGCGCTCGAGCAGCACAAGCCCGGTGAGCGTGCGCGCGATGCCCGCGTCGCGCTGCGCGGCCAGCGCGCCCTTGCCGACGAAATCGCGATTGCCGTCGAGCGCCACCGTCCAGGCGAGGCCGGACTCGAGCGGCGTGACCGACTCGTCCATGTCATTGCCATACAGGTTCATGCCGGCCTCGAGCCTGAGCGTGTCGCGCGCGCCGAGCCCGCAGGGCGCGACACCGGCGGCGACCAGCGCCTGCCAGAAATCCGCCGCCGATTCCGAGGGCAGCGCGACCTCGAAGCCGTCCTCGCCGGTGTAGCCCGTGCGCGAGACGAACCATTCGTCGCAGGCGGCGCCGAAAAAAGGGCCGAGCGCGCCCGCGGCGGCGCGCCAGGACTTCGGCAGGAGCGGTGTCGTCTTGGCTCGTGCGTTCGGCCCCTGCACGGCGATGATCGCGAGATCCCGCCGCGGCACGGTCGCGACACCGACCGGCTTCGCATGCTCCTTGATCCAGGCGATGTCCTTGTCGGCCGTGCCCGCGTTGACGACAAGCCGGAACCAGCGCTCGTCGACGAAGGTCGCGATCAGGTCATCGATGACGCCGCCTTCCGGCCGCAGCATGCAGGTGTAAAGCGCCTTGCCCGGCGCCTTGAGCCGGCCGACGTCGTTGGCGAGGAGCCGCAGCAGCAGCGGGCGCACGCCGGCGCCGCGCAGGTCCACCGCGCACATGTGCGAGACGTCGAACACGCCCGCGTCGCGCCGGACGGCGTGATGTTCCTCGATCTGCGAGCCGTAAGCGACCGGCATGTCCCAGCCGCCGAAATCCACCATGCGCGCGCCGGCCGCGACATGGAGGTCATAAAGCGGTGTCCGTCGTCCCATGCGCTTTCCCGATGCAAGTCCCGGCCATAAAAAAGGGCGACGGACCCTACGGCCCGCCGCCCCTCTGTCCTGAAACCTGAGAGATTGGGTACCGGCCCTGTTCCGGTTCCGCTCCCCTTCGGTGGGCCCATACGGGCCGCTCTCCAGAGATCGCAGGTTCCTGCCGTTCGGGTGCCTGAGCGTTTCCGGGCGGGTTGCGCCTTCGGCGCCGCGCGTGCGCGGACTCTCCGGCAGGTCCTCTTCGCGACACGCCGGATTCTAGCGGAAAGCGTCCGGGTGCACAGGGTATAGTCCCGCCGTCAAAAGCACCCGGCACCGGAGTCGTCCCATGTCCCGCTTGCTCTCGTCACCCGCCGTAGCCTTGTCCGTCCTGCTCTCGGCGCCGCTCGCGGCATCGGCCGACGCAACCGCCGATCTTCATGCCCTCTTCGATCGCGAATGGCAGCGCGATCTCGCGGACAATCCGCTGTCCGCGACTTACGTCGGCGACACGCGTTACAACGACCGCTGGCCGGACCTCTCGCCGGCGGCGCAGTCGGCCCGCAATGCGGCCGACGCCAAGGTGCTGGACGACCTCGCCGCGATCCCGCGCGAGCAGCTGGCGCCCGCGGAACAGCTGAACTACGACCTGTTCCGGCATGACTACGAGATGCGAAAGGCGGCCGCCCCTTTCCACCCGGAGTACTACGCCGTCGAGGCGAGCGGAGGACCGCAGTCGCTCAATGAAGTGGCTGACGTGATGCCGTTCGAGACCGTGCAGGATTACGAGACCTGGCTCAAGCGCATGCGGGCGCTTCCCGGCCTTCTCGACCAGTTCGGCGACCTGCTGGTCCGCGGCGCGGCCGAGAAGCGCACGCAGCCGCGCGTCATCATGGAGCGCGTGCTGGCGCCGCTTGCGGCGCAGGCGCCGGACAACCCGGAAGACAGCCCCTACTTCGATCACTTCCGTTCGTATCCGGATTCGATCCCGGCCGCGGAGCGCACGCGCCTGACGACGGAAGCGAAGAGCGTGATTGGGGAATCGGTCATCCCCGCTTATCGCCGCTTCAACGCGCTGTTCCGCGACAAGTACCTGCCCGCGACGCGCCAGACCGTCGGCCTCTGGGACACGCCGGACGGGCTCGCCTACTACGCCTACCTGTCGCGGTATCACACGACGACCGCGCTGGCGCCGGCCGAGATCCACGAGATCGGCCTCAAGGAAGTCGCGCGCAACCGCGCCGAGATGCAGAAGGTCATGGACGAGGTCGGCTTCAAGGGCTCGATGGCCGATTTCTTCCAGTTCCTGCGCACCGACCCGCAGTTCTATTACAAGACGGGCGACGAGCTGTTCCGCGCCTATGCCTACATCACGAAGATGATCGATCCGGAACTGCCTCGCCTGTTCGGCAAGCTCTACCGCACGCCGTTTGGCCTGCGCGCGATTCCCGAGAACAGCGCGCCGAACACGACGACCGCCTACTACCAGCCGCCTGCGATCGACGGCTCGCGGCCGGGCTACTACTACGTGAACCTCTACCGCCCCGAAGTACGGCCGAAGTGGGAGATGGAGGTCTTGACGGTGCACGAGGCGGCGCCGGGCCATCACCTGCAGATCGCGCTCGCCCAGGAGCAGACCGACCTGCCGGTGTTCCGCCGCGCCGGAGGCTACACGGCCTACGTCGAGGGCTGGGGACTCTATTCGGAGCGGCTCGGCTACGACATCGGCCTCTACAAGGATCCGTATTCGCGCTTCGGGCAGCTGACCTACGACCAGTGGCGCTCCATACGGCTGGTCGTCGATACCGGCATCCATGTCATGAAGTGGACGCGGCAACAGGCCATCGACTATTTCATGGCGAACGCGGCGAAGACCGAGACGGACATCGTCAACGAGATCGACCGCTACATTTCCGATCCGGGCCAGGCGCTCGCCTACAAAATCGGCCAGCTCAAGTTCCTGGAACTGCGCGAGCGCGCGAAGGCGGCGCTCGGCGACAAGTTCGACATCCGCGCGTTCCACGACACGGTGCTCTCGACCGGCGCAGTCCCGCTCGACATCGTCGAACGGAACGTCGACGCCTGGATCGCCGCACAGAAGGCGAAGTGATCGAGCCCCGACGAATCACGGTTGCCGTCCGCATCGGCGCCGTCCAGGTCGGCGGCGGCGCACCGGTCGTCGTCCAGTCGATGACCAATACCGACACCGCGGACGTCGCCGCGACCGCGCGCCAGGTGCGCGAGCTCGCCGAGGCGGGATCCGAGCTCGTGCGCGTGACGGTCAACACCGATGAGGCGGCCGCCGCGGTCCCTCATGTCCGCGACCGGCTCCGTTCCGAGGGCTGTTCCGTGCCGCTCGTCGGCGACTTCCATTTCAACGGCCACAAGCTCCTCGCGGCGCACCCGTCCTGCGCCGAGGCGCTCGACAAGTACCGCATCAACCCCGGCAACGTCGGCCGCGGCAGCAAGCGCGACCCGCAGTTCGCCGCGATGATCGAGACCGCCTGTCGCCACGCCAAGCCCGTCCGCATCGGCGTCAACTGGGGCAGCCTCGACCAGGACCTGCTGACCCGCATGATGGATGAGAATTCGAAGCGGCCCGAGCCGCTCGATGCGCTCGAGGTGCTGCGCGAGGCGACGGTCGTCTCGGCGCTCGCCTCCGCCGCCCGTGCCGAGGAGCTGGGGCTGCCGCACGACGCGATCGTGATCAGCAGCAAGGTCAGCGGCGTGCAGGACCTGATCGCGATTTACCGCGCGCTTGCCGCGCGCTGCGACTATCCGCTGCACCTCGGACTCACCGAGGCGGGCATGGGCGCCAAGGGCATCGTCTCCTCGACGGCGGCGATCGCCGTCCTCCTGCAGGAAGGCATCGGCGACACGATCCGGGTCTCGCTCACGCCGGAACCGGGCGGCGATCGTCGCCAGGAAGTCCGCGTCGCCCAGGAAATCCTGCAGAGCCTCGGCCTGCGCGCGTTCCTGCCGCGCGTCGTCGCCTGCCCGGGCTGCGGGCGCACGACCAGCAGCTATTTCCAGGAGCTTGCGCAGAGCATCCAGGAACACGTGCGCGTGCGCATGCCGGCCTGGCGCCAGGAATACGTCGGCGCCGAGAACATGACGGTTGCCGTCATGGGCTGCGTAGTCAACGGCCCTGGCGAGAGCAAGCACGCGAACATCGGCATCAGCCTGCCGGGCACGGGCGAGCGGGCGGTCGCGCCGGTATATGAAGACGGCGAGAAAACCGTGACGCTGAAGGGCGAGCGCATTGCCGAGGAATTCCAGGAACTGGTCGAACGTTACGTCGCGCGCCGCTTTGCGCGCCGGGAGGCCTGATGGATGCCTTGAAGGAACGCAGATGCGTGCCCTGCGAGGGCGGCGTGCGGCCACTCGACAAGAGCCAGGCGTCCGGGATGATGAAGCTCCTGCACGCCGACTGGAAGTTGGTCGAGGACGGCAAGGCGATCCGGCGCGAGCTCAAGTTCCCGGATTTCTGGCGCACGATGAGCTTCGTGAACGCGCTCGCGCACATCGCAAACGTCGAGGACCACCATCCGGATCTCGAGGTCGGCTACAACTACTGCCGCGTGCGCTATTCGACGCACGCCATCGGCGGCCTGTCCGACAACGACTTCATCTGCGCCGCCAAGGCCGACGCGCTGCTGTGATACCAAGGGGACGTTCACCTTGAACCGGACCTTTCGAATCCGCGGAGCCGCGCATGCCCAGTCAAGGTGAACGTCCCCTTGGAGGGATCGACACGCCGCACCGGCGGCTGATCTTCGCCTCTTCGCTCGGCACCGTCTTCGAGTGGTACGACTTCTACCTCTACGGCACGCTCGCCGTGTTCTTCTCGGCGCTGTTCTTCCCGCCCGGCAACGACTCCGCGGCTTTCCTTGCGAGCCTTGCGACCTTCGGCGCGGGTTTCGCGGTGCGCCCGCTCGGCGCGCTCGTCTTCGGCCGCATCGGCGACCTGGTCGGCCGCAAGTACACCTTCCTGATCACGATCGTCGTGATGGGCCTGTCGACGGCGCTGGTCGGCGTGCTGCCGACCTATGCGCAGATCGGCCTCTGGGCGCCGGTCCTCCTGGTCAGCCTGCGCCTCGCCCAGGGCCTCGCGCTCGGCGGCGAATACGGCGGCGCGGCGACCTACGTCGCCGAGCACGCGCCGGCAGGCAAGCGCGGCTACTACACGAGCTGGATCCAGACCACGGCGACGCTCGGATTTTTCCTGTCGCTCGCCGTCATCCTTGCCTGCCGGCTCGGTTTCGGCGAGGACGCATTCAAGGCCTGGGGCTGGCGGGTGCCGTTCCTGATTTCCGTGGTGCTGCTCGCAGTCTCCGTCTACATCCGGCTGCGACTCCAGGAATCTCCACTTTTCGTCGAGATGAAATCGACCGGCCGCCTGTCGCGCGCACCGCTGACGGAGAGCTTTGCGAAGTGGGGCAATGCCCGGCTCGTGCTGCTTGCCCTCTTCGGCGCGACTGCCGGACAGGGCGTCGTCTGGTACACGGGCCAGTTCTATGCGCTCTTCTTCCTGCAGAACACGCTGAAGCTCGACTTCCAGACGGCGTACCTGCTGATCGCGTCGGCGCTCGTGATCGGCACGCCCTTCTTCGTCTTCTTCGGGCACCTTTCCGACCGCATCGGGCGCAAGCGCATCATGGTGACCGGCTGCCTGCTCGCCGCGCTCACTTTCATCCCGATCTTCAAGGGACTGACGCTGTCGGTGAATCCGGCACTCGCCGAATTCGAGGCGCGCGCGGCTGTGACGGTCGCGGGCCAGGACTGCCACTTCCATATCTTCGCAAAGCCGAAGACGGCCTGCGATCAGGCCCGCGACTTCCTCACCAAGGCCGGGGTCAACTACGAACGAGTGCCACCCAAGACCGCAGATACCGTCTTGACGAGGATTGCCGGTCAGCGCCTCGAGGGATTTGACGAGGCGGCCTTTCGGGCGGCGCTCGATGCGGCCGGCTACCCGAAGGCACCGGATCCTGAACGCATGAACCTGCCGATCACGCTGTGCCTGCTCGTGATCCTGGTGCTCTACGTCACGATGGTCTACGGGCCGATCGCGGCCTTCCTCGTCGAGCTGTTCCCGACGCGGATCCGTTATTCGTCCATGAGCCTGCCATATCACATCGGGAACGGCTGGTTCGGCGGCTTCCTGCCTTTCCTTGCCGCCGCCCTCGTCGTGCTGACGGGGAATATCTACTACGGATTGTGGTACCCGATCGCCGTCGCCGCGATGAGCGGCATCGTCGGTGTCATTGGGCTGCGCGAAACGAAGGACGCCGACATCCGGTCATGAAGGCGGGCGCCGGACGGACGCGGGGACGTCCCCGGCGACGCCGAGCGCGCGTTGCATGAGGACCCGCTTCAGCGTTCCAGACGACTGCGCGAATCCAAGCGCGCCCTGGCGCAGCCGCGATTGCAACGGGTTGCCGCCAAAGAAGAGGCGCTTGATGCCGTCGAGGAGCGCGATCGCCGGCAGCGCTTCGGCCTTGCGCCAGCGCTCGTAGCGACGCAGCACGCGCAGCTCGCCCGGATCGTCGCCCGCGGCGACCGCCGCGCCCACGACATCCACCAGCGCCGCCGCATCGAGGAAGGCGAGGTTGATGCCCTGCCCCGCGAGCGGGTGCACGGTGTGGGCCGCGTCGCCGACGAGCGCGATGCGCTCGGCCGCGTAGCGTCGCGCGTGCTGGAGCCGGAGAGGAAATGCGGCGCGCGGTGTCGCCGGCACAAGCCGGCCCAGCACGCCGGCCGACGCTGCCGTCACGCGCCCGGCGAACTCCGCCTCCGGGCAGTGCACCAAATCCTCAGCCTGTTCGGGGAGCGTCGACCAGACGAGCGACACGCGCCCGTCCGCAAGCGGGAGCAGGGCCAGTGGACCCGTGTCGAGAAATCGCTGCCAGGCCGTCCCGTCATGCGGCTTCTCCGCGTCGAGGTGCGCGACGACTGCGCGCTGGCCGTAGTCCCAGCCGCGCGTCTCGATGCCGGCCTGGCGGCGCACGGCGGACTCGGCGCCGTCGGCGCCGACCACGAGCCCGGCGCGGAACTCGCGCCCATCGCCGAGTCCGATGCGTACCGCATCGCGGGTCGCCTCGAGGGTGGCGAAATCCGCGCGCAGCAGGACAACACCCATCGCCTCGGCGCGCGCCGTGAGTGCGGCCTGGATGCTGCGGTTCTCGCCGATGTGTCCCAGGTCCGGCTCGCCCAGCTCAGCGGCATCGAAGACGAGCGCGTCCGGGCCAACCGGATCCTGGCGCTCTTCCCAGATCACCATGCGCCCATAGGCCGCGGCACGCGACGCGACTGCAGGCCAGGCGCCGGTGCACTCGAGGAGTTGCTGCGTCGCGCGCGAGAGCGCCGAGACGCGCAGGTCGAG
>Ga0070675_100001114_pt1 | contig 19367 bp, 16 predicted proteins | sample KBSM43metaG_FD_65343 | JGI IMG/M metagenome (GOLD analysis project Ga0070675, IMG submission 65343) | Miscanthus rhizosphere microbial communities from Kellogg Biological Station, Michigan, USA - KBS M4-3 metaG | ecosystem: Host-associated > Plants > Roots > Rhizosphere > Soil ... | reverse complement strand
GCGCTGGAGTCGCTCGGTTTTCCGGTCAACCGCGACCGCCGGATCGCCCGCGGCGCGGAAGCGCTGCTGGCGTTCTACGACGGCGTTGCGAAGCGCCGCAGCGAGCTGCCGTTCGAGATCGACGGGGTCGTGTACAAGGTCAACGATATCGCGCTGCAGCGCCAGCTCGGCTTCGTGACGCGCGAGCCGCGCTGGGCGGTCGCGCACAAGTTTCCGCCGGAGGAGATGCAGACCGAGGTGCTCGGCATCGACGTGCAGGTCGGCCGCACCGGGGCCATCACCCCCGTCGCGCGGCTGAAGCCGGTGTTCGTCGGCGGGGTCACCGTCACCAACGTGACGCTGCACAACGAGGACGAGGTGCGCCGCAAGGACGTGCACGTCGGCGACACGGTGATCGTTCGGCGCGCCGGCGATGTCATCCCGGAGATCAAGGGCGTGATCGCGGAGCGCCGCCCGCGCGGCGCGGCGCCGTTCGTGATGCCGCAGACCTGTCCGATCTGCAATTCCGCCGTCGTGCGGCTGCCGGACGAAGCGATCGCGCGCTGCAGCGGCGGCCTGTTCTGCCCGGCGCAGCGCAAGCAGGCGCTGCTGCACTTCGCCGGCCGCCGCGCCATGGACATCGAGGGCCTCGGCGACAAGCTGGTCGAACAGCTCGTCGACGCCGGCATCGTCCACACGCCGGCGGACGTCTACAAGCTCGGCCTCGCCAACCTGGCGGCGCTGGAGCGGATGGCGGACAAGAGTGCGGCGAACGTCGTGGCGGCGATCGAGAAGAGCAAGCAGACGACGCTGGCGCGCTTCGTCTTCGCGCTCGGCATCCGCCACGTCGGCGAGGCGACCGCCCGCGACCTCGCCGCGCACTTCGGCGCGCTCGATCCGCTGATGGCGGCGGACGAGGCGGCGCTCCTCGAGGTGCGCGACGTGGGCCCGGTGCTCGCCGAATCGATCGCGCGCTTTTTCGCCGAGCCGCACAATCGCGAGGTGATCGAGCAGCTCCGCGCCGCCGGCGTGACCTGGCCCGAGGGTCCGCCGCAGCGCGCCCCCGCCGGGCCGCTCGCGGGCGTCACCGTCGTGCTGACCGGCACACTGCCCACGCTCGCCCGCGACGACGCCAAGGCGATGATCGAGGCGGCGGGCGGCAAGGTGGCGGGCAGCGTGTCCGCCAAGACCCACTATGTCGTGGCCGGCGCCGACGCCGGCAGCAAGCTCGCCAAGGCCGAATCGCTGGGCATTCCCATTCTCGACGAACCCGGCCTGGCGGCGCTCCTCGCCGGCCGGCTCAACGCTTCCTGAAGGACGTCATGAAGAACATCACCAAAGCCGTGTTCCCCGTCGCCGGCCTCGGCACCCGCTTCCTGCCGATCACCAAGGCGAGCCCGAAGGAGATGCTGCCGATCGTCGACAAGCCGCTCATCCAGTACGCGGTGGAGGAGGCCGCCGCCGCGGGGATCACCGACATGATCTTCATCACGGGACGCAACAAGCGGGCGATCGAGGATCATTTCGACAAGGCGTACGAGCTCGAGACCGAGCTCGCGCTCCGCAACAAGACGGCGCTGCTGGAAGCGGTGCAGGCGGCCACGCCGCCGGGCATCAACTGCATCTACATTCGCCAGACGGAGGCCCTCGGCCTCGGCCACGCGGTGCTGTGCGCCGCGCCGGTCGTCAACGACGAGCCGTTCGCCGTGCTCCTCGCCGACGATCTCATCGATGCCGCCGTGCCGGTGATCCGGCAGATGGTCGAGGTCGCCGGCCGCGAGAACGCGTCGGTGATCGGCGTGATGGAGGTGCCCGCCGCGGACACCGGCAGCTACGGCATCGTCGAGGCCATCGCGGAGCCGGCGGACGAGCGTCTGGGGCGGATCACGCGCGTCATCGAGAAGCCCAAGGCGGGCACCGTGTCTTCTACTTCGGCCGTCGTCGGCCGCTACGTGCTGTCGCCGCGGCTGTTCCATCATTTGCGGACGATGCCAGCCGGCGCGGGCGGCGAGATCCAGCTCACCGACGGCATCGCCCGGCTCCTGGCGGAGGAGCGCGTGCTGTCGTACCGCTTCGACGGGCGCCGCTACGACTGCGGCACCAAGCTCGGCTACCTCGAGGCCACCGTCGACTTCGGCGTCAAGCATCCGGAGGTCGGCGCGGGCTTCGCGCGCTTCCTCGCGGAGCGCAACCGGTGACGCTGAACGAGCTTCGCTACATCGTCGCCGTCGCGCAGGAGCGGAGCTTCGGGCGGGCGGCGGCGAAGTGCTTCGTCAGCCAGCCGGCGCTTTCGGTCGCCATCCAGAAGCTGGAGGAGGAGCTCGGCGCGCCGCTGTTCGAGCGCGGCAAGAGCGAGGTGACGATCACGCCGGTGGGCGAGCGGATCGTCGAGCAGGCGCAGAAGGTGCTGGAGGAGACCGCCCGCATCCGCGAGATCGCACAGTCGGGGCGCAACCAGCTCGTCGGCGTGCTCCGGCTCGGCGTCATCTACACCGTGGGGCCCTATCTGCTGCCGGATCTCGTGCCGGCGCTGCACGCGCTCGCGCCGCAGATGCCGCTCGACATCGAGGAGAACATCACCGAGACCCTCGAGATGCAACTGAAGTCGGGCCGCGTGGACGCGGCCATCATCGCGCTGCCGTTCGACCCGCCCGGCGTCGTGACGGAGTTCCTGTACGAGGAGCCGTTCCAGGTCGTCGTGCCGCTCGGCCACAAGTGGGCGAAGCGCAAGTCGATCGCCCCCGACGAGCTGCCGGCCGAGCACACGATTCTCCTCAACGTCGGGCACTGCTTTCGCGCCCAGGTGCTCGACGCCTGCCCGGAGCTGAATCGCGCCGACGCACAGGTGACGCGCACCAACTCGCTCGAGACCGTCCGCAACATGGTCGCGTCGGGGCTCGGCGTATCGGTGCTGCCGCGCGACGCGCTGACCCCCAAGTATCACAGCCGCCTGGTGGTGCCCGTGCCCTTCACGCAGCCGTCGCCGGCGCGGCGTGTGGCGCTCGCCTACCGCAAGAGCTTTCCCCGTCCGGCGGCAATCGCCGCCGTGCAGGACGCCGTCCTCGCGTGCCGGCCTCGCGCCGGCGCGCGCCCGCGGGCCGCTTGACCCCGACAACCAAGACAAACCGAAGTCCCTGGAGGAAGCCATGATCACCGATCTCGACGGCAAGGCCGTGCTCGTCACCGGCGCATCGACCGGCATCGGCGCCGCCGCTGCGCGCGCGTTCGCGCAGTGCGGCGCCCGCGTCGCGCTGCACTACAACGCCAGCGAAGCCGAGGCGAAGGCGGTCGCGGCAGACATCGCCGCCGCCGGCGGCAAGGTCACCCTCGTCCGCGGCGACGTCACCGTCGAGGACGACGTCCGGCGGATCGTGGCCGAGACGCACCGGGCGCTCGGCCGGATCGACGTGCTGATCAACAACGCCGGCGGCATGCTCGGCCGGATCCGCATCGACGAATACTCGCGCGAGCACATCGACCGCGTGCTGGCGCTGAACGTCACGCAGGTGGCGCTGTTCATGCGCGAGGTCGTGCCCCATATGCGGGCGCAGAAGCACGGCAACGTCATCAACGTGACGTCGATCGCCGCCCGCAACGGCGGCGGCGGCGGCGCGATCCTCTACGCGGCGGCCAAGGGGTTCGTGTCGACGGCCACCCGCGGCTGGGCGAAGGAGCTGGTGGCGGACGGGATCCGCGTCAACGCGGTGTCGCCCGGCGTGATCACCACGCCGTTCCACGAGCGCTATTCCACCGCGGAGCAGCTCAAGGCGATGCAGGCGACCATTCCGATGAACCGCCTGGGCGCGGCCGACGAATGCGCCGGGACCTTCCTGTATCTCGCCTCCGACGCGCTTTCCGGCTACGTCACCGGGCAGATCGTCGAGGTCAACGGCGGGCAGTACATGCCGTGAGGGGCGGGCATTCACGCCGCCAGCGAACGCACGATCGGCAGCACGTCGGGCAGGGCGGCGACGACGAAATCGGGCGGCGGCGCGTGGCGCTCCACCGGCAGGCCGTCGCGGTTGATCCAGAACGTCGTGAAGCCGAAGGCACGGGCGCCCGCCGCGTCCCAGCCGTTGGACGAGACGAACGCGATGCGCGCCGGCGGCAGCGCGAGGCGCGCGGTCGCGAGGGCGTAGACGGCGGGGGCTGGCTTGTAGACGCCGGCGTCGTCGACGGACAGCACGTCGTCGAGCGCCGCGCCGAGTCCCGATGCCGTCACCAGCGGCGCCAGCATCGCGCGCGTGCCGTTCGACAGGATGATGCGCGGCCGCGGCGCGAGCGCCTGCAGCAGGTCGAGCGCACCGGCGTGCGGCGCGAGGTGGCGATAGGCGTCGAGCAGCCGGGTGCGCGCACTGTCGCCGATCGGCAACACCAGCGCGGCGACCGCGTAGTCGAGCGCGTGCGCCGTGACCGCGGCGAAGTCTTCGCGCGGCCAGCCGGGTGCGGCCATCAGCGATTGCAGCCAGCTGTACTCGAGCTGCTTCGCGCGCCAGAGACGCGCCAGCGCGCCGCCGTGCCCGGGTGCGATCGACTCGGCGAGCGCGGTCACCGAGTGCACGTCGAAGAGCGTTCCGTACGCGTCGAAAACGAACGCCGCGGGCGCTGCGACGGTCATGGCGATGCGCGTGACGCCGTCATGCGCGACGCGCTGCAAAACGGAGCGTTGCGAATCGTGTGCACAAAAAAAGAGGGGTTACACTTGCGCGTAACCCCTTGGTTCATTTGGTGGGCGATACTGGGTTCGAACCAGTGACCCCTGCCGTGTGAAGGCAGTGCTCTACCGCTGAGCTAACCGCCCCGCGAACCCAGACAGGAGCCCAGATTTAACCATAGCGGCCGGCCCCCCGGCAAACCAACCCGCGCCCCCTGTCGAGGCCTGTATAGGACACGGATGCACAAGGTTGGTGCGAATTTCGCCCCTCGATGACTCGCCGCCGCGCCTACGTTCTGGCCCGTTGGACCTAACCGCCTGCCCGGCAAGGCTTTATGCCGGTGGCTTGCCGATTGCTTGACCCTTTCAGCCCCGGAAAACCTGTTCGCATGTCCCCCCAACCTTTCGACGAAATGCGCAACGCCGACGGGTCCGTGCGCGCCCATTACCGCGCTTTCGCGGATTGGCTCGACCAGACCACCCCTGACCGGATCGCGCAAAAGCGGGGCGAGGCCGAGCGGGCGTTCTATCGCGTGGGCATCACGTTCGCCGTCTACGGCGAGGACGCGGGCACCGAGCGGCTGATCCCGTTCGACCTCGTGCCGCGGATCATTCCCGCGGACGAATGGCGCACGCTGGAGGCCGGGCTGAAGCAGCGCGTGCGCACGCTGAACCTGTTCCTCCACGACATCTATCACGACCAGGCGATCCTCAAGGCGGGCGTGGTGCCGACGGAGCGCGTGCTCGGCAACGCGCAGTATCGCCGCGAGATGGCGGGGATGTCGGTGCCGGGCGGCATCTACGCGCACATCGCCGGCGTCGACGTCGTGCGGGCGGGCGCCGGCGAGTACTACGTGCTCGAGGACAACCTCCGCGTGCCGTCGGGTGTGTCGTACATGCTCGAGAACCGCAAGATGATGATGCGGCTCTTTCCGGAGCTCTTCGCCAACCGGCTGATCCGGCCGGTCCAGCACTATCCCGATCTGCTGCTCGAGAACCTCCGCGCCGTGGCGCCGGCGGGCGAGGAGCGGCCCACCGTGGCGGTGCTCACGCCCGGCGCTTACAACTCGGCGTACTTCGAGCACGCGTTCCTGGCGCAGCAGATGGGCGTCGAGCTGGTCGAGGGCATCGACCTCTTCGTCCAGAACGACACCGTCTTCATGCGAACCACGCGCGGCCCGCAGCGGGTGCACGTGATCTATCGCCGCGTCGACGACGACTACCTCGACCCGCTGGCCTTCCGCAAGGATTCGATGCTGGGCGTCCCGGGCCTCTTTTCCGCCTATCGCGCCGGCCGCGTCACCCTCGCCAACGCCATCGGCACCGGCGTGGCCGACGACAAGTCGATCTACCCGTACGTGCCGGACATGGTGCGGTTCTACCTCGCGGAGGAGCCCATCCTGAACAACGTGCCGACGTTCATGCTCTACCGCCCGCAGGAGCGCGAGCACGTCCTCGCGAACCTGTCCGACCTCGTCGTCAAGGAGGTGCACGGCGCGGGCGGCTACGGCATGCTGATCGGTCCCACGGCGTCGAAGGCCGAGATCGAGGCGTTCCGGGCGCGCATCGCGGCTGCGCCCGAGAAGTACATCGCCCAGCCCACGCTGGCGCTGTCCACCTGTCCGACGTTCGTCGACGCCGGCGTGGCGCCGCGCCACATCGATCTGCGCCCTTACGTGCTGTCGGGCACCGACGTCGACCTGGTCCCGGGCGGGCTCACCCGCGTCGCGCTGCGCGAAGGCTCGCTGGTGGTGAATTCGTCGCAGGGCGGCGGCACCAAGGACACCTGGGTGCTTGCCGAATAACCGGAATCTCGCATGCTTTGCCGCACCGCCAACGAGCTCTACTGGATGGCCCGCCACATCGAGCGGGCCGAGAACACGGCCCGCATCCTGGACGTGACGTACCGGACGTCCCTCCTGCCATACGAGGTGCGTGAGCCGGGGATGGCGTGGGCCGAGCCGTGGTCCGTGCCGCTCATCACCTCGGGTCAGGCGAAGGCGTATTACCAGCGCTATCCCGAGCTGTCGGCGGACAACGTGCTGAAGTACATGATCCTGGACGCCTCCAACCCGTCGTCGATCTTCTGCTGCCTGCGCGCCGCCCGCGAATCGGCGCGTTCCGTGCGGGGCGCGATCACGTCCGAGATGTACGAGGATCTCAATTCGGCATGGTTCGAGATGCGGGGCTACGATTACAGCCGCATCGACGGCACCGGCGTGTCGGATTTCCTCGACTGGGTGAAGATGCGCTCGCATCTGTTCCGCGGCGTCACGTTCGGCACCATGTTGCGCGACGAGGCGTATCACTTCATCCGGCTCGGCACGCATATCGAGCGCGCCGACAACACCGCCCGGATTCTGGATACGAAATACCACATTCTCCTGCCGTCGGCGGACGACGTCGGCGGCGCGGTCGACTACTACCAATGGCAGTCGCTGCTCACGTCGGTGTCGGGGTTCGAGTCCTATCGCAAGATCTACAGCGACGTAATCACGCCGCATCGGGTCGCCGAGCTGCTCGTGCTCCGCGACGACATGCCGCGCTCACTGCACAGCTGCATGAACTTCATCTTCGAGACGCTCGAGCTGCTGTGCGACGAGCACAGCCGCGAGCTGTCGCGGCAGGCGGGCGAGCTGCATGCGCGCCTCCACTACGCGCGGACCGACGAGATGATCGAATTCGGCCTGCACGAATACCTGATCGATTTCCTGGAGCGGGTGTCCGCGCTGGGCGACGAGGTCAGCCGCGTGTTCCTCGTGCCCACGGACTAGCGGCGGTCTCCGAACGCCTCATCCGGTAAGATCGATCCTTTTTGCGGCAGCTTCCCCACCCATGACCTATTGCGTTGCGATGTCGCTCGACGCCGGTATGATCTTCGCGTCGGATTCGCGGACGAACGCCGGCGTCGACCAGATTGCCCGCTTCTCCAAGATGCGCGTGTTCCACCGCCCGGGCGACCGGATCATCGTCACGCTGTCGTCCGGCAACTTGTCGATCACCCAGAACGCCGTCAACGTGCTGGAGCAGCGCGCCCGCGCCGGCGACAAGGCGCCGAACATCTGGAACGCCGAGTCGATGTTCGACATCGCGGGGCTGCTGGGCGACGCGCTGCGCGAAGTCAAGACCCGCGACGGCCCGTACCTGATGCAGAACAACATCGACTCGTCGGCGAACTTCATCGTCGGCGGGCAGGTGAAGGGTGAGCCGCACCGCCTGTTCGAGGTGTACAGCGAAGGCAACTTCATCGAGGCCACCGCCGACACCTGCTACTTCCAGATCGGCGAATCGAAGTACGGCAAGCCGGTGATCGACCGCGTGGTCAACCGCCGCACGTCGCTGGTGGACGCCACCAAGTGCACGATGGTGTCGTTCGATTCCACGATGCGCTCGAACATTTCCGTCGGGCTGCCGATCGACCTGCTGGCGTACGAGGCCGACACGCTCGGCATCAAGCTGCAGCGCCGGGTGGACGAGTCGGACCCGTATTTCCAGATGGTGCACACGCAGTGGGGCGAGGGGCTCCGCCGCGTCTTCGCCCAGCTCCCGGACCCTGACTGGGCATAGGTGACCACCCCCACGCTCACTGCGTTCGCTGCCCCCAAAGGGGGAGCAAGCCTTCCTTGGGACGGCCCGGCGGAAGGCTGACCATTTAATGTCCATTCGCGTAGCGCTGCTCCACCGCACGACGTACCGCTTCGATCGCCAGGTCGGCCTCTCCCCGCACGAGATCAGGCTCCGGCCCGCGCCGCACTGCCGCACGCCGGTGCTCGGCTATTCGCTGACCGTCGCGCCGGAGAACCACTTCCTCAACTGGCAGCAGGACCCGTACGGCAACTGGGTCGCGCGGCTGGTGTTCCCGGAGCGCAGCGACACGCTTTCGATCACCGTCGACCTCGTCGCCGACATGACGGTGATCAACCCGTTCGACTTCTTCGTGGAGCCGTACGCGGAGCAATACCCGTTCACCTACGCGCCGGCGCTCGCCAAGGAGCTGATCCCGTTCCTCGAGACGGCGCCGCTCACGCCGCGGCTCGCGCAATGGCTGCAGGCGTTCAAGGCGTCGATCCGCCCCGACGAGATGACCGTCGACCTGCTGGTGCGACTCAACGTCCAGCTCCAGCGGGAGATCAGGTACCTCGTGCGGATGGAGCCGGGCGTGCAGACGCCCGACCAGACGCTCGAGCGCGGCTGCGGCTCGTGCCGCGATTCGGGCTGGCTGCTCGTCCAGGTCATGCGTCATCTCGGCGTCGCGGCGCGTTTCGCCTCGGGCTACCTGATCCAGCTCGTCGCCGACGTGAAGGCGCTCGACGGCCCGTCCGGCACCGACCGGGATTTCACCGACCTCCACGCATGGGCCGAGGCGTTCATTCCCGGTGCCGGATGGATCGGCTTCGATCCGACGTCCGGACTGCTGGCCGGGGAGGGGCACCTGCCGCTCGCCTGCACGGCAGACCCCGGCAACGCCGCGCCGGTGATCGGCTACACCGACGTCGCGGAAACGAAGTTCGAGTTCTCGATGGAAGTGACGCGCGTCCACGAGGACCCGCGCGTCACCAAGCCCTACAGCGAAGGCCAATGGCAGGCGATCGACGCGCTCGGCGAGCGCGTGGACGCCGATCTGCTCGCGCAGGACGTGCGGCTCACGCAGGGCGGCGAGCCGACGTTCGTTTCCGTCGACGACATGGACGGCCCGGAGTGGAACTACGTCGCGATGTCGCCGGCCAAGCGCGTGCTGGCCGAGCGCCTGCAGCGGCGGCTCAAGCGGCACTTCGCCCCCGGCGGCCTGCTGCACCAGGGCCAGGGCAAGTGGTATCCCGGCGAGCCGCTGCCGCGCTGGTCGCTCGGCATCTTCTGGCGCACGGACGGTGTGCCCCTGTGGCACGACGACGCGCTGCTCGCCGACACCACCACGGCCGGCAAGGCCACCCTCGCGCAGGGCGCGCAGATGATGGCGCGCGTCGCCGCGGGGCTCGGCGTGCCGCAGGCGAGCGTGATCACTGCGTACGAGGACGTGCCCAAGCTGCTGGTGGCGGAGTCGGCGCTGCCCGCGAACGTCGACCCGTTGCAGGCCGACCTTTCGCAGCCGGGCGAGCGCTCCCGGCTCGCCCGGCTGCTGCAGGCCGGGCTCGAAACGCCCGCCGGCTTCGTCCTGCCGCTCCGCGCCACGGGCGTCGCGGGAACCGACGACGCCGGCGTCGCGTGGGAAACGAGCCCGTGGCCGCTGAAGCGCGAGCGCCTCTATCTCGTCGCCGGCGATTCGCCGCTCGGCCTGCGCCTCCCGCTCGGCGCGCTGCCGGAGGTCCTGCCGGAGGACGTCGAGTTCGAGCCGCCGGTGGATCCGTTCGCGCCGCACGAGGCGCTGCCCGGACGCGAGCGGCTGCAGCGCGCCACCGGACATGCGCGGGGCGACGCGCCGCGCGAGGTGATCAAGACGGCGATGACGCTGGAAGTGCGTGACGGCCATGTGCGCGTCTTCATGCCGCCGCTCGTCCGCGTCGAGGCGTACGCCGCGCTGCTCGTGATCCTCGAGGACATCGCGCGCGACATGGCGCTGCCGCTGGTCATCGAAGGCTACGGCCCGCCGCGCGACAATCGCGTGCGCGTGCTGATGGTGACGCCGGACCCGGGCGTCATCGAGGTGAACATCCATCCCGCGTCGTCGTGGCGCGAGCTGATGGCCACGACGCAGACGCTCTACGCGGAGGCACGCGAGACGCGCCTCGCCACCGAGAAGTTCATGCTCGACGGCCGCCATACCGGCACGGGCGGCGGCAACCACGTCACCCTCGGCGGCGCCACGCCGGCGGAGAGCCCGCTCCTGCGCCGCCCGGATCTGCTGAAAAGCCTCGTCACGTACTGGCAGAACCATCCGGCGCTGTCGTATCTCTTCTCCGGCATGTTCATAGGACCTACGTCGCAGGCTCCGCGGGTGGACGAAGCGCGCGACGACCGTCTCTACGAGCTCGAGATCGCGTTCCAGCAGCTCGTCCAGAAGCAGCGCGCAGCACCCGGCGACGCGCTGCCGTGGCTGACCGACCGCCTGCTGCGCAACCTGCTGACCGACCTCACCGGGAACACGCACCGATCGGAGTTCTCGATCGACAAGCTGTATTCGCCGGACGGCCCGACGGGCCGGCTCGGCCTGCTGGAGTTCCGCGCATTCGAGATGCCGCCGCATGCGCAGATGAGCGCCGTGCAGATGCTGCTGCTGCGCGCGCTGGTCGCGCGCTTCTGGCGCGAGCCCTACGCGGGCGGACTGATCCGCTGGGGCACGGCGCTGCACGACCGCTGGCTGCTGCCGCACTTCGTCGCCGCCGACATGCGCGATGTCGTGCTGGACCTCAATCGCTTCGGCTACGCGTTCTCGCCGCAGTGGTTCGACCCGTTCGTCGAGTTCCGCTTCCCGCGCTTCGGCACCGTCGACTACGCCGGCGTCACGCTCGAGCTGCGCCAGGCGATCGAGCCGTGGCACGTGCTCGGCGAGGAGGTGAGCGGCAGCGGCACCGCGCGCTACGTCGATTCGTCGGTCGAGCGGCTGCAGGTGCGCGCCACGGGCATGACCGGCAGCCGCCACGCGATCACGTGCAACGGCCGCGCGCTGCCGCTCACGCCCACGGGCGTGCCGGGCGAATACGTCGCCGGCGTGCGCTTCCGCGCCTGGAGCCCGTCGTCGGCGCTGCATCCCACGATTGGCGTGCAGGCGCCGCTGACGTTCGACCTGATCGACACGTGGGCGCAGCGGGCGCTCGGCGGCTGCACGTACCACGTCGCGCATCCCGGCGGCCGCAACTACGCGACGTTCCCCGTGAACGCCAACGAGGCCGAGGCTCGGCGCGTCGCGCGCTTCTGGGCCCACGGGCATACGCCGGGGCCGGTCAACGTGCATCCGGAAACGCCGAACCCGTCGACGCCCGCGACGCTCGACCTTCGCTGGCAGTCAGAGGTCAGGTGACAGGCTGATGCCTGAGATCCGCACGCGCTTCGCGCCCAGTCCGACGGGCTTCCTGCACCTCGGCAACATCCGCTCGGCGCTGTTCGGCTGGGCGTTCGCCCGGCGCCAGGGCGGCGCCTTCATCCTGCGGATCGAGGACACCGACGCCGAGCGGTCGTCGGCCGAATCCGTGCAGGGCATCATCGACGCCATGGCGTGGCTCGGCCTCGACTACGACGAGGGCCCGTACTTCCAGATGCAGCGGATGGCCCGCTACCGCGAAGTGCTGGACGACATGCTGGCCCGCGGCCTCGCCTATCGGGATTACATGACGAGCGAGGAGCTCGACGCGCTTCGCGCGGAGCAGAGCGCCCGCGGCGAAAAGCCGCGCTACGACGGGCGCTGGCGGCCGGAGAACGCCGCCGGCCTGACGCCCCCGCCGGGCCGTGCGCCGGCGATCCGCTTCCGCAACCCCGACGACGGCGTCGTCGCGTGGGACGACGCGGTGAAGGGCCGCATCGAGATCGCCAACGCCGAGCTCGACGATCTCGTCATCGCCCGCGCCGACGGCACGCCGACGTACAACTTCTGCGTGGTCGTCGACGATCTGGACATGCGGATCACCCACGTCGTGCGGGGCGACGACCACGTCAACAACACGCCGCGGCAGATCAACATCCTGCGCGCGCTCGGCGCGCCGCTGCCGGTGTACGCGCACCTGCCCACCGTGCTGACCCCCGAGGGCGATCGGCTGTCGAAGCGCCATGGCGCGCGCGGCGTGCTCCAGTACCGCGACGACGGCTATCTGCCCGGTGCGCTCGTCAACTACCTGGCTCGGCTCGGCTGGTCGCACGGCGATACCGAGGTGTTCACGCGCGACGAGTTCGTCGGCTGGTTCCACCTCGACGGACTGACGCCGTCCCCGGGCCGCTTCGATCCGGACAAGCTGAAGTGGCTCAACCACGAGCACATGAAGCGGCAATCCGACGACGATCTGGGCCGGCTGCTGGCGCCGTTCCTCGAGCGCGCCGGCCTCGCCTGGCGGGACGGGCCGGACCCCGCGGCGGTGGCGGCGCTGCTGCGCGAGCGCACGGCCACGCTGGCCGAGATGGCGGACGCGGCCCATTATTTCTACGCGACGCCGCACCCGGACCCGGCGCTGCTCGCGGAGCGCGTGGGCGCCGCGGTGCGCCCGGCGCTGGCGAATCTCGCGGCGCGGTTGCCGGCGGTCGAATGGACCAGGGACGCGCTGGGGGCGGCGATCAAGGCGGCCGCGGCGGAGAGCGGCCTCAAGGCGCCGCCGCTGATGATGGCGCTGCGGGCGCTGGTGACGGGACAGGCGCAGACGCCGGCGATCGACGCGATCCTGGCGCTGCTGGGACGCGAGACGACGCTCGCGCGATTGCAGGCGGGATTGGAACTATAGCGCGGGACGCGCGCGCCGTCGCGATTGGAGTGGCCGGGACGTTCCTGTAAAATACGGAATTTCCGGGACCTCTCGATGACCAAGTTCGTCTTCGTGACCGGTGGCGTCGTCTCCTCGCTGGGGAAAGGCATCGCCGCCGCGTCTCTGGCCGCGATCCTCGCATCCCGCGGCGTCCGCGTCACCAATCTCAAGCTCGATCCGTACATCAACGTCGATCCCGGCACGATGTCGCCGTTCCAGCACGGCGAGGTCTTCGTCACCGACGACGGCGCCGAGACCGACCTCGACCTCGGGCACTACGAGCGCTTCACCGATGTCCGCATGGCGAAGCGCAACAACTTCACCACCGGCCAGATCTACGAGAGCGTGATCCGCAAGGAGCGCCGCGGCGACTACCTCGGCGGCACGGTGCAGGTGATCCCGCACATCACCGACGAGATCAAGGCCTGGATCCAGGCGGGCGCAGGCGACGCGGAAGTCGCGGTCGTCGAGGTCGGCGGCACGGTGGGCGACATCGAGTCGCTGCCGTTCCTCGAGGCGATCCGCCAGCTCGGCATCACGCTCGGCCGCGACAACGTCTGCTACATCCACCTGACGCTGGTGCCGTTCATCCCCGCGGCGGGCGAGATGAAGACCAAGCCCACGCAGCACTCGGTGAAGGAGCTGCGCGAGATCGGCATCCAGCCCGACGTCGTGCTGTGCCGCGCGGACCGCCCGGTACCGGAAGGCGACCGCCGCAAGATCGCGCTCTTCACCAACGTCGCGCCGGACGCCGTCATCCAGGCGCTCGACGCCGATTCGATCTACAAGATCCCCGCCGCGCTGCATGCGGAGGGCCTCGACGTCATCGTCTGCAAGAAGCTCGCGATCAACCCGCCCCCGGCCGAGCTCGGCACGTGGCACCAGCTGGTCGACGCGCTGGAGCATCCGGAGCACGCCGTCAACATCGCGATGGTCGGCAAATACGTCGACCTCACCGAGTCGTACAAGTCGCTGTCCGAGGCGCTGATCCACGCCGGCATCCACACGCGCTCGAAGGTCAAGATCCAGTACTTCGATTCCGAAGCGATCGAGAAGGACGGCCTCGGCGCGCTCGCCGGCATGGACGCGATCCTCGTCCCGGGCGGGTTCGGCAAACGCGGCGTCGAGGGCAAGATCGCCGCCATCCGCCACGCGCGCGAGAACGGCATTCCCTATCTCGGCATCTGCCTCGGCATGCAGCTCGCCGTGATCGAGTACGCGCGCCACGAGGCCGGACTCGGCGAGGCGAACAGCACCGAGTTCGAGCCCGACACGCCGAATCCCGTCGTGGCGCTGATCACCGAATGGCAGAACCGCGACGGCTCGATCGAGCGGCGCAACGCCACGTCCGACCTCGGCGGCACGATGCGCCTCGGCGCGCAGCCGTGCGAAGTGGTGCCGAACACGCTGGCGCATCGCATCTACGGCACGACTCGCGTCGCGGAGCGCCACCGGCATCGTTACGAGGTCAACAATCATTACCTGCCGCGGCTGCAGGCGGCGGGGCTCGCCGTCAGCGCGTGGGCGAAGAGCGACACCGCCGGCGATCTGTGCGAAATGGTGGAGCTGCCGCAGCATCCTTGGTTCTTCGGCTGCCAGTTCCATCCGGAATTCACGTCGAACCCGCGCCGGGGCCATCCGCTGTTCGTGAGCTTCGTGCAGGCGGCGCTGGACGCGCGGCGCAAGGCGCAGGGGCGTCCGGCGGGAGCGCTCGCCGAGCTGGTCGCGTCGGTCTGACGTGAAGCTCTGCGGCTACGACGTCGGCGTCACACGGCCGTTCTTCCTGATCGCGGGGCCGTGCGTGGTGGAGTCGCGCCAGCTCCAGTTGGACGTCGCCGGCGAGCTGAAGACGATCTGCGCCGACCTCGAGATTCCGTTCATCTTCAAGTCGTCGTACGACAAGGCCAACCGCAGCTCGCACGCGTCGTACCGCGGCCCGGGCATGGACGAGGGGCTCGCGGTGCTGGCCGACGTGCGCCGGCACGTCGAAGTCCCCGTCCTGACGGACGTGCATTCCATCGACGAGATCGGCGTCGCGGCGGCGGTGGTGGACGTGCTGCAGACGCCGGCCTTCCTGTGCCGCCAGACCGACTTCATCCAGGCCGTCGCCGCAGCGGGCAAGCCCGTCAACATCAAGAAGGGCCAGTTCCTCGCGCCCGAGGACATGCTGCAGGTGGTGGGGAAGGCGCGCGCGGCGAGCGGCGCCGACAACATCATGGTCTGCGAGCGCGGCGCGTCGTTCGGCTATCACAACCTGGTGTCGGACATGCGCTCGCTCGCCATCATGCGCTCGACCGGCTGTCCGGTGGTGTTCGACGCCACGCATTCGGTGCAGCTTCCGGGCGGCATGGGCACGGCGTCGGGCGGCCAGCGCGAGTTCGTGCCGGTGCTGGCGCGCGCGGCGGTCGCCGCGGGCGTGGCCGGCGTGTTCATGGAGACGCATCCGGACCCTGCCAAGGCGCTGTCGGACGGACCCAACGCCTGGCCGCTCGCGCGCATGCGCGGGCTGCTCGCCACGCTGAAGGAGCTCGACACCGCCGTGAAGCGCGCCGCGTTCCCGGAAGACGAATTGATGGCGGCGCCGGAGCGCCCGTGACACCGCGTCGACCCCATAAGAATCGAGGAGACCTTCCATGTTCGTGCATCTCGTCCTGATCAAGTTCAAGCCGGAAGTCGCGCACACCGACCCGCGCGTGGCCGAATGGCGCTCGATGTTCATGGCGCTCGAAAGCGTCTGCGACGGCATCGTCCGCATGGAGCATGGGTGGAACACGACGCACCGGCCCATCGCCTACGACTACGGCATCAACATGGCGTTCGCCACGCGCGCCGACCTCGACGCCTACGGCCCGCATCCGAAGCACCAGGAGGTGGTCGCCAAGCTGCGCGCGATCGCCGACTGGATCATCTGCGACTACGAAGCAAGGGAAGACCAATGAGCGCGATCGTCGACGTCATCGCCCGCGAGATCCTCGATTCGCGCGGCAATCCCACCGTCGAAGCCGACGTCGTGCTGGAATCGGGCGTGTCGGGCCGCGCCGCCGTCCCCTCGGGCGCGTCGACGGGCTCGAAGGAGGCAATCGAGCTTCGCGACGGCGACGCCAAGCGCTACCTCGGCAAGGGCGTGCTGAAGGCCGTCGAGAACGTCAATACCGAGATCTGCGAAGCGATCCTCGGCCTCGACGCGACGGAGCAGGGGCTCATCGACCGCACGCTGATCGACCTCGACGGCACCGACAACAAGGGCCGGCTTGGCGCGAACGCGCTGCTGGCCGTGTCGTGCGCGGTGGCGAAGGCCGGCGCCGAGGAATCGTCGCTGCCGCTGTACCGCTATCTCGGCGGCGCGGGCGAGATGCAGCTGCCGGTGCCGCTGATGAACGTCATCAACGGCGGCGCGCACGCGAACAACGCGATCGACCTGCAGGAATTCATGATCGTCCCCATCGGCGCACCCTCGTTCCGCGAGGCGTTGCGCTACGGCGCCGAGGTGTTCCACACGCTGAAGAAGATCATCGACAGCCGCGGGATGCCCACCACCGTGGGCGACGAAGGCGGCTTCGCGCCGAACCTGCCGAGCAACGAGGCGGCGCTGGCGCTGCTGGTCGAGGCGATCGACAAGGCCGGCTACACGCCGGGCACCGACATCGTGCTGGCGCTCGATTGCGCGGCGAGCGAGTTCTACAAGGAAGGCCGCTACCACCTCGAGGCGGAGAACCGCGCGCTCACGCCGGAGCAGTTCGCCGACGTGCTCGCCACCTGGGCGGACAAGTATCCGATCATCAGCATCGAGGACGGCATGTCCGAGCACGACTGGGACGGCTGGAAATACCTGACCGATCGCATCGGCAAGAAGGTGCAGCTCGTGGGCGACGACCTCTTCGTCACCAACACCAAGCTGCTGAAGCAGGGCATCGCGAAGGGTGTCGCCAATTCCATCCTGATCAAGATCAACCAGATCGGCACGCTGTCGGAGACATTCTCGGCGATCACGATGGCCAACCGTGCCGGCTACACGGCGGTGATCTCGCACCGCTCCGGCGAGACCGAGGACTCGATCATCGCGGACATCGCCGTCGGCACCAACGCCGGCCAGATCAAGACCGGCTCGCTGTCGCGCTCGGACCGGATGGCGAAGTACAACCAGCTGCTGCGCATCGAGGAGGACCTCGGCGACGCGGCGAGCTACCCGGGCCGCGCGGCCTTCTACAACCTGCGCTGACCGGACCCGCGCCGTGCGCTACCTCGCCTGGGTGTTCATCGTGCTGATCGCCGCGCTGCAGTATCCGATGTGGCTCGGCAAGGGCGGGTGGCTGCAAGTGCGCGAATACGACCGGCAGGTCGCGCTGCAGCGTGACGCCAACGCCAGGCTGAAGCTTCGCAACGACGCCCTCGACGCCGACGTGCGCGACCTGAAGACTGGGTTCGAGGCGATCGAGGAGCGCGCGCGAAGCGAGCTCGGCATGATCCGGCAGGACGAGGTGTTCTTCCAGCTGCAGGCCGGCGCCGTGGCAAAGCCACCGCTTCCGGCTAAAGCGCCTCCCAAGCGCTAGGCGCGACGCCCCCGGATCGCGACGTCGCGCCTGGCCGGGGCCACAGGGACGTCACGGACAATTTGCAGCACATCACCTCACGCCAGAACCCGCGCCTCGCCGAGGCGCGACGGCTCGCGCAATCGTCGCGCGAGCGGCGCAAGGCAGGGCGATGCATCCTCGAAGGCGAGCATCTCGTCGCGGTCTACTGCGATCGCGTTGGGCCCCCGGAGCTGCTGATCGTGGCCGACGACGCGGCGGACGATCCGCGGATCGCGGCGCTGGCGGCGCGCATGCCGCCGACCGCGACGCTGGCCGTCCCCGCCGCGCTGTTCGCGGAGATCGCCGCGCTGCCGGTGGACGTCGGCGTGCTCGCCGTCGTGCCGACGCCGCGGCCGGTCATGCCGGCGCCCGGGCGCTTCTGCGTGCTGCTCGACGACGTCCAGGATCCGGGCAACGTCGGCACCATCCTGCGCACCGCTGCGGCGGCGGGGGTCGAGCAGGTGCTCCTTTCGAAGCACTGCGCGTTCGCCTGGTCGCCCAAGGTGCTCCGCGCGGGCCAGGGCGCGCATTTCCTGACGACGATCGTCGAGGACGTCGACCTCGCGGCGTGGGGGAGCGCGTATCGCGCGGGCGGCGGCCATGTCGCGGCGCTGGTGGCGCGAGGCGGCACGCCGTTCCACACGGCCGCGCTCGCGCGTCCGCTGGCGCTGGCCGTGGGCAACGAAGGCGCGGGATTGTCGGCGGCGGTGCGCGCCGTCGCGGACGTCGGCGTGACCATTCCCATGCCCGGCGGCATGGAATCGCTCAACGCCGCGGCCGCCACGGCGGTGGTGCTGTTCGAGTGCGTGCGGCGCGAGCTACAGCAGCACGGCTGAGAAGTAGGCGTTCTCCGTGCACCCGCCGGCGACCGGCGCGGTCCACCGGCCCTCGATGCCCTGCGCCGTCGCCTTGATCTCCGCGAGGTTGGCGGACGTCGACACCACCGTGTTGCCGTTCTGCGTGCACTTGTACTCGGCGCCCGTCATCGTGTACTGCGAGCCGTGCAGGATGAGCGCGCCGGACAGCGTGCACGAATAGGTGGGGAAGGCGAAGCTGAACGTCGCGGTGCCGCTCGTCGATTGCGTGACCTGCAGGTCGTAGGTGTTGCGGTAGGACCCGCTGCTGCTGCACGCCGACTGCACGCCGGCCAGCCCGCCGGTGTAGCTGCCGTTGAGATTGATCGGCGTGAGCGTTTGCCGCTCGATCGCTTTCACCACCGGCGGCGCGTTGTTGACGACGTACGTCAGCGTGGCCTGGTACGCGTTGGCGGTGCTGGGCCGGAACTGCGCGTTGCCCACGACCTGCGCCGCCGGCGCATCGTTCGGATTCCACGGATTCTGGTAGTACGTGCCGCCGGTGAGGTAGACGCCGCCGCTGTACGCGCCCTGCGCGTCCTGCGACAGCTGCGCCGTGTACCACGTGGGCTTGTTGTCCGGCCCGTAGATGAAGAAGGTGACGAACATGAACACGTCGGACTGCACGATGTTGACGCCCCAGCCCGATTCGGCGGGCGTCCACCAGAGGTCGGTGTAGTTGGCGGCGCGCGCTGCGCCAGGCGCCAGCGACAGCGCGGCGGCGAAGGCGGCGGCGCGCGCGAGCAGGCGCAGGCGGCGGGACAGGACGCGGGAAGCGAGCATGGGAGCGAGGGCCGTGAAGAGGGGCAGACGCCCTGATTTTAACCGTCCTCCGGGCGCTTCGTGCCGCGCCGCCGCGCGGGACCGCGTATCAAATCGTTGCAGCGAGGCGCGCGATGTCGCCGCGCTCCGGCAGCGACGCCTGCGC
>Ga0070675_100001112_pt1 | contig 19381 bp, 19 predicted proteins | sample KBSM43metaG_FD_65343 | JGI IMG/M metagenome (GOLD analysis project Ga0070675, IMG submission 65343) | Miscanthus rhizosphere microbial communities from Kellogg Biological Station, Michigan, USA - KBS M4-3 metaG | ecosystem: Host-associated > Plants > Roots > Rhizosphere > Soil ... | reverse complement strand
GCACGACGGTGCTGAGCGCGTCGTTGCCGCCGCTCAGATACACCACGACGAGGTTGCGCGCCTGCGCGCCCTGGGCGCGGGCGATGTCGGACAGGAAGGACGGCGCGGCAAAGGTGAGTGTGAACGCCGACACCCCGCCGCGAATGAAGGTGCGCCGCGAAACCGTGCGAGTGGATGTGGCCATTGGCGCCGGCGCTCCTAGATCAACTGGTATTCGGCCGAGCCGACGATGAGCCGCGCCAGCCCCGCGGCCTTCGACTGCAGCTGCGCGGTGGAGCCGGTCCACGCGGCGCCGTCCACCAGATACGCCCTGAGCGTATCGAGCGGCGCCTGGTCGAATGGTGCCGTGGAGAGCCGGTTGAGAAAGAACTCGACGAACGCATCGGGCGAGTCCTTCGCCCCAGCCGCAGCGTTGGCCAGGTTGAAGCGCTGGTTCGCCGCGATCGTGGAGGCGAAGTTCATGCGGGCCAGCATCGCGCCGGTGGAGAACCAGCCGGGCCCCAGCTCCCAGCCGTTCACATCGGGCGGCTCGAAGAGCGTCTGGCCCATCGCGACGAGCGGCGCCCGCATGCCGTCCACCGAGAAGCCCACGAAGCCGACTTCCTTCACCGCCCGCACCGCGAACTCCACCGGCCAGGCGTAGCGGCCGTGCCAGTTGCCGGGATTCTGGAACCAACGCGACTGCAGCACGTACTGCACGAGCGGCCCGATGCGCGTGCCGTTCATCAGGTAGACGCCGGCGGCGCCACGCAGGAACTCGGGGTCGGGCGAAATCGACTCGCTCACGAAGAAGTTCCAGAACCTGCGGGCGAGGCGTTCGACCGTGGCCGGATGCGTGGCCAGGGCGTTGATGAAGTCGATCCCGTCCTGCATCCCCGCGCCCGCCGCGCGGGCGGGAATGGTGGTACCGCCGTCGCCGTAGATCGGGAAGGTGAAGGTCTTGGCGGTGGTATCGTGATTGTTCGGGATGTAGGCGAACTCGTAGTAGCCCGCCGAGTCGAGCACGCTCCCCACGAGGCGCAGGTTCCACCCCGTGAACACGCGCGCCGCGGCGTAGACATCCTCCTCGGTGTAGTGGCCCACACCGAGGGTGAAAAGCTCCATGATCTCGCGGCCGAAATTCTCCTGCGGCCGCTGCCGCGTGTTGGTGCGCCCGTCGAGCCACACCAGCATGGCCGGGTCCCGCGCCACGGCCACCAGCAGATCGCGAAAGCTGCCGAGGCCCTGTTCGCGAAAGAGGTTGATCTGCCCCTGCGGACCGGGCAGTTCGCCACGCTTGAGGGCCATCATCTTGGTGCCCTGCAGCGCGCCGACCTCGCCGGCCACCTTGCTGTAGGCCGTGGCGAAGTGGTTGTGCCAGAAGAGCGCCATCTTCTCTTCGAGCGGCCGCCGCGAGTGGACCATGCGGAACAGCCAGCGCTGGCGCGCGTCCTCGATGCTGGTGTTGGGCGAGAAGGGGCCGCGGCTGGTGTTGACGCCGATGTAGTCGGGTTGTCCGATCTTCGAATCGACGTCGTCGGGCTGGTCCTCGACGTCGAGCACGTAGGCGAGCGCTTCGAACGCGGACTTGCCCTCGAGTGCGGCCAGTTCCGCCGCACCGGCGCCGAACCCGGCGCGCCGCAGCAGATGTTCGAGATGTGTCGGGTTGCCAGCCATGCCAACCGCCTTCCGCGGGCCCGAATGATAGCCTTCGTTGGCTCGCGGGGCGACACCGATTCCCGCGCCGGGCAATTCCGTGCACCCCGCATGCCGCCACGGACGCTATGCTATGGCGCGACGGCATGCCTACGAAGAAGAAGAAGACTACGAAAAAGAAGACGTCGAAACCTGCGTCCCGTAAACGGCGCCCGCGGGCGCGGACGGCCCGGCCTGCGCCGGCCCGCCGGGCGGCAGCGCGGCGCGGCCCCTCGCGGCCGGCGGCACGCGCCCTCGCGCCGCCGTCGCCGAGCGGAATCGCGCCGGGAATGCAGGCCATCAACACCTACCTGGCCGTGGCCAACGTGCGTGCGTCGATGACGTTTCTGGAACAGGTGCTCGGATTCCAGGCGGGCGTCGTGCTGCTCGATCCCGAGGGGCAGGCGCGCTACGCGGAGATGCAGCGCGACACTGCGGTGGTGATGCTGACGCGCCGCGGCGACACGACGGCGCCGGGCGGCGGCGCCGCCGCGCTCTACACCTATGTCGAAGACGTGGATCGCGCCCTCACCGGGGCCCGCGAGGCCGGCGCCGGCGTGAACGACCCCGAGGACACGGCCTGGGGCGACCGCGCGGCGGTGGTCACCGACCCCGACGGCTACCGCTGGGTGCTGGCCACGTTCAAGAAGCTCGTACCGTTCAGCCCGCCTTAGGGTGGCTCCCGGCATGCCCGTCAGGGCTCGTCCTTCGCCCCCACCTGCTTACCTGCCTACCTGCCTAGAGCAGCCGCCGATAGGCGGCTTCGTACAGCGGCACGATCTTGTCGGCACAGAACGCGTCGGTGACGCGGCGCCGCGCGGCCTCGCTGGTGGCGCGGTGGAGCACGGGGTCGCTCAGGAGCATCACGGCGCTCTCGGCCATCTCGTCGAGCGCACCGGGCGGGTGCAGATAACCGCTCTTCCCGTGCTCGATCACCTCGGGCACGCCGCCGACGCGCGACGCGACCACCGGCACGCCGCACGCCATCGCCTCGAGCGCGGCGAGGCCGAAGCTCTCCTCGGCCGAGGGCAGCAGGAAGAGATCGCTCACCGACAGCAGCGGCAGCACCTCCTCTTGCGCGCCGACGGCATGGACGAGCGGCGCGATGCCGAGCTCGCGGGCGGCGCGCAGCGCCCCCGGCAGCTCCGGTCCGTCGCCAACCAGCAGCAGGCGCGACGGCACGCGGCGGCGAATGCGGTCGAACACGGCCACGACGTGGTCGATGTGTTTGACGGGACGGAAATTCGAGATGTGCGCGACGATGCGAACATCGGGATCGCCGTCGGTGAACCGCTCGCGCAGCGCCGGCACGTGCTGGCGCTTGTGCAGGCCGCAGTCGAGGAAGTTGGGGATCACTTCGATTTCACGCTCCACACCGAGCTCGGCGTAGGTGGAGTCGCGCAGGCTCTGCGACACCGCGGTGACGTGATCCGACTGATCGATCGAGAACGCGACGATCTCCGAGTACGACGGGTCGTTGCCGACGAGCGTGATGTCGGTGCCGTGCAGCGTGGTGACCACGCGCGGCGCCCGGTTGGCCAGCTTCGACGCCAGCACCTGCTTGGCCAGGAAGGCGGCGGTCGCATGCGGCACGGCATAGTGCGCGTGCACGATGTCGAGGCTGAAATCGCGCGCGACTTCCACCACCTTGTTGGCGATCGACAGCAGGTACTGCGGCTCGCGAAACAGCGGGTAGGTGGGCGTGAGCACCTGATGGAACATCAGGCCCGCCTGATAGTCGCCGAACCGGAACGGCGTCTCGGTGCTGATGACGTGCACGCGGTGGTCGCGGACGGCCAGCGCCTTGCCCAGTTCCGTCGCGACGATGCCGCTGCCGCCCACCGAGGCGTAACAGATGATGCCGATGTTCATGGAGATCCCGGGGATGCTGGCCGCTAGTCGGTCCGCAGCAGGTCCGTCCTCACCAGCGTCTGCCGCACCACGAATCCTTCCGCGAACGCCACGCCCGCCTGGGCGCCGAACTGCGCGTCGCGGCTTTCGATCAGCTGCTGAAAGCGGCTCGAGGTGAGCCGCGTCTGCACGGCGTCCGGCGCGCCGGGGGCGAACTGGGTGACGTGGCACGCGAGCGCGCGGCGCTTCACGTCGTAGTCGTCGCTGACGTCGATCACGAACGACGGCGCCACGTGATCGTTGATGAAGTAGTAGCACACCCACTCGGGCTTCCAGGCCTCGCCCGGCGCCGCGAAGCGGCGCAGTCCGGCGCTGAAGATCGCCTCGGTGAGGAGCTCGCTCGCGCTCACGTGGTCCGGATGCCGATCCGACCAGTACGGCACGGCCACGGCGCGCGGCCGCGCGCACCGCACGAGGCCGGCCACCGCGCGCTGATGATCCGGGCTCGACCCGATCGCGCGATCCGGAAGCCGCAGGTTCACGCGCCACGCCGCACCGAGCGCCGCCCGCGCCGACTCGGCTTCCGCGAGCCGCTCGTCCACCGTGCCGTTGCTCCCCATCTCGCCCGCGGTGAGGTCGCACAACCCGACCTGATGGCCCAGGCGCGCGTGCTTCGCCACGCTGCCGCCGGCGCCGATCTCGATGTCGTCGGGATGCGGGCCGAACACGAGCAGATCCACCGCCCCCGGCGCCCCGCTCATCGCGTCCACCCGAACACCTGGTCGCTCTTCTCGGCCTGCCCCTGCAGCGCCCGCACGAGCACGCGCGCGGCGAGGAACGCGCCGGTGAGCGAGTCGCCGGTGCCGCCGAGCGCGAACAGATGCCGCGGATAGTTGCGGTGCGGGCCGATGTAGGGGAGGCCGTCGGCGGTTTCGCCGTAGGTGGATTCCCAACCCCATTCCGGCCGCAGTCCGGCGATGGCCGGATACATCGTCAGCGCCTCGTACATCAGCTGCCCGGTGCGCTGGACGAGCACGTCGTCACGCCGCCGCGCCGGCGTCTCCTCCTGATCGCCGCCGACCACCAGCAGCCGCCCGTCTTCGGTCCACACGACGTGTCGGCCGGCGCCGGCCGGATCCTTCACCGTGACACCGCGGTTGCCCACCTGCTTGCGTATCGACGCGGGGATGGGCTCGGTGAGCGCGTGATAGAGCTCGCGCACCTTGAAGTGACGGCGCAGCGGCCGAAATTCTGCGGTGGCGGTGCCGGTGGCCACGACGACAGTGGCCGCCTTGATCACGCCGCCGTCCACGATCACTTCGACGTGACGGCGCGCCACGCGAAGCTTCCGCGCCCGCGTCTGCTCGAAGATGGTGGCACCGCGCTTGACCGCGGCCGCGGCCAGGCCGAGGGAGGCGCGGTATGGGTCGAGGACGAAACCGTCGCGGGCACGCATCGCGGCGGCGACGTCGAGCGGCGTCAACGCGGTGACCTGCCGGCGCGTGAGCCACGATACCGAGACGCCAGCCGCCTCCCGCGCGTCGTACTCGCGCAGCAGACCCTTGCTGTCGTCCTGGGGCCCGACGATGAGATGGTCACGGGGCGCGAGCCCGCAGGAAATCGACAGCCGGCGAAGCTGAGCCGCCGCGTCGAGTCCCGCGCGCCGCCATGTGCCGGACACCAGTTTGGCGACCCTCATCCCGTGGCGCTTGGCGATGTCCCGGAAGGAGGGACCGGGATCGGGCAGCAGCAGCCCGGCCGCGCGGCCCGAGAGCATGCCGGCGCGATCGGCTTCGATGACGATCGGACGGAGCCCTGCAAGGACGCATGCCACGGCAGTGGCGCACCCGGTGAGCCCGGCACCGACGATGACCACCTCGGTCTCGTGCTCGCCGCGCAACCGAGGGTAGGACGGACGTTTTCCGGAAGGATAGCCGGCAATCCACGGGGATTGCCCGTAGCGGGTCTGCATCGGTCAGCCTGCATTCTCTTGTACTTCGCCTGCCCGTATGTAGCGGGGAGGGCGCCATGGCCCCCTGGTAAAATCGCCTTGGCCCCCATGCGGCGGATTTTGCGATTTTTCGTGATCGCCGGGATCGCGCTCGTGGTCGCGCTGGCCGGGGCGGCCTGCTGGGTGCGCGCCGAACTTCGGGCCAGCCTGCCCCTCACCAACGGCACCGTGCAGGTGCGGGGCCTCCAATCCACAGTCACCGTCGAGCGCGACGCCCTCGGCATTCCGACGATCCGGGGCATGTCCCGCGCCGACGTGGCCCGCGCCACCGGCTTCGTCCACGCGCAGGACCGCTTCTTCCAGATGGATCTGGCACGCCGGCGCGCGGCCGGCGAGCTGTCTGCGCTGGTGGGCGAGGCCGCCATTCAGCTCGATCGGCAGGTGCGGGTGCACCGCTTCCGCGATCAGGCCCGCCGCACCGTGGCGCTGCTGGAGCCCGGCGACCGCACCGTCCTCGAGGCGTATGCGGCGGGCGTCAACCGCGGCCTGGCGACCCTCGACGCCAGTCCGTTCGAGTACCTCGTCCTGCGGCAGGCGCCGACGACGTGGGCCGCCGAAGACAGCCTGCTCGTGGTGCTGTCGATGTTCGTCACGCTGCAGGACCCGGCCGGCGAATACGAGTCCACGCTGGCGACGATGCGCGACGTCCTGCCGCCCGGGATGTTCGAGCTGCTCGCGCCGCGCGGCACCGAATGGGACTCACCGATCCTGGGCGCCCCGTTCACCACGCCCGGTGTGCCCGGCCCCGAGGTCTACGATTTGCGGCACCGGCGCGACGGCAAGCCCGAAATCGATCTGCGAAAGGAGCGCGAGCTGACGGTTCGTGACACCGCCAACCCGTGGGCGCCCGTGAGCGGCGAGGTGGCGCTCGGCAGCAACAGCTGGGCGGTGTCGGGCGAGCTGACCGGATCGGGGCGCGCGCTCGTGGCCAACGATATGCACCTCGACATTCGCGTGCCGAACACGTGGTATCGCGCGGTGCTCGAATGGCGCGACGACGGCGACCCGTCACGGACCCACCTCCTCACCGGGCTCACGCTCCCCGGCCACCCGACGCTCGTCACCGGCAGCAACACCCACGTGGCGTGGGGGTTCACCAACTCGCAGGTGGACGCGAGCGACGTCGTGCTGCTCGAGCTCGACCCCGCGGATCCCAGTCGCTACCGGACGCCGTGGGGCTGGCGGACGTTCGACCGCTACAGCGAGACGATCGAGGTGAAGGGCGGCGACCCGGTGAAGATCGACGTGCGCTGGACCATCTGGGGTCCGGTGATCGGCAGCGATCACAAGGGCCGCCTGCGCGCCTACGCGTGGACCGCGCACTCGGCCGAGCGTCTGGCCTCGTCGCTCCTGCCGCTCGAGTCGGCACACTCAATCGAAGAGGCGCTCGATGCCGCCAACGGCCTCGGCACGCCGGCCCAGAACATGGTCGTGGCCGACCGCAGCGGCCGCATCGCCTGGACCCTTTACGGCGCGCTGCCGCGCCGCATCGGCTTCAGCGGATACTTCCCCGAGTCGTGGGCCGACGGGTGGCGCGGGTGGAACGGCTGGCTGACACCAGCCGAGTACCCGCGGATCGTCGACCCGCCGGACGGCCGCCTCTGGACCGCCAACGCCCGGGTCGTGGACGGCAACATGCTCGCCGCGCTGGGTGACGGGAACTACGACGTGGGCGCCCGCGCTCACGAAATCCGCGATCGGCTGCGCGAGCGCGAGCAGTTCACGGCGCGCGACATGCTGGACATTCAGCTCGACGCGCGCTCCACGTTCCTGTCGCGATGGCGCGATCTGATCCTGCGCCACCTCGATCAGGACACCATCGCCGGCAACGCGGCGCGCGGCCGGTTCCGTGAAATCGTCGAGAAGGACTGGACCGGCGACGCATCGCCGGATTCGGCGGCCTACCGCCTCACGCGGATGTTCCGCGACCAGGTGATGGAGCGGGTGACGGCGTTCGTGCTCGCCGACTGCTACGAAGCCGACCCGTCGTTCGACTACCGCTGGATCCGCCGGCGCGAAGGCGCGATCTGGAAACTGGTGACCGAGCGGCCCGCACATCTGCTGAACCCGCGCTACGGCTCGTGGAGCGACCTGCTCACCGCGTCGATCGACGCGCCCATCCAGGAAGCGACGGAGAACAGCTCGGGCGACCTGGCGCGCAAGACGTGGTCCGACTACAACGTCATCGCGTTCCGGCACCCGCTCTCCGGATCGCTGCCGTTCGTGAGCCGGTGGCTCGACATGCCCGACGGGAAGTTCCCCGGCGACGTGTTCACGCCGCGGGTGCACTGGAACATCGCCGGCGCCTCCGAGCGCATGGTGGTATCGCCGGGCAACGAGCGCGAGGGCATCATGCACATGCCCACCGGGCAGAGCGGTCACCCGCTGTCGCCGTTCTACAGCAATTCGCACGGCGCGTGGGCGCGCGGCGAGCCCACGCCGTTCATGCCCGGTCCGACGCGCTTCACGCTGACGCTGGAGCCCTAGGAGGCTTAGGGCTTAGGGCTCAAGGCTGAGGGCTTAAGGTAACATTCCCTGTTTCGCATGCCTGATTCAAAGCCGATCGTCGCTGTAGTCATGGGCTCGACCTCTGACTGGGACACCATGAAGCACGCCGTGGAGATCCTGGAGCGGTTTGGCGTGCCGCACGAGCACCACGTGGTCTCGGCGCACCGCACGCCGGTGTGGATGGCCGAGTTTGCCAGCGGCGCCGAGGCCCGCGGCATCGAGGTGATCGTCGCCGGCGCCGGCGGCGCCGCCCATCTGCCCGGGATGATTGCGGCCCATACCGTGGTGCCGGTGCTGGGTGTGCCGGTGCAGAGCGCGGCGCTGCAGGGCCTCGACTCGCTGCTGTCCATCGTGCAGATGCCGGGCGGCGTGCCGGTAGGCGCCCTGGCCATCGGCAAGGCCGGCGCCACCAACGGCGGCCTGCTGGCCGTGTCGATTCTCTCCAACTCGCGACCCGAGCTGCGCGCGGCGCTCCGCGCGTTCCGCGAGGAACAGACCCAGAAGGTGCGGCAGGAACAGCTCCCGTGATCGGCCCCGGGTCGGTGCTGGGCGTGCTCGGCAGCGGCCAGCTCGGGCGCATGTTCACCATCGCCGCCCGGCGCATGGGCTACCGCGTCCACACCTTCTCGCCCGATTCCGACACGCCGACCGGGCAGGTGGCCGACGTCGAGGTGACGGCCCCCTATGACGACCTCGACGCGCTGCGCGCCTTCGCGCGCCGCGTCGCGGTGGTCACCTTCGAGTTCGAGAACGTTCCGAGCGCCGCCACCAGCGCCATCGAATCGCTGGTCGCGGTGTGGCCGTCGCCCGAAGCGCTGCACATCACGCAGCAGCGAGCCCGCGAGAAGCAGTTCCTCGCCGATCGCGGCTTCCCCACCGTGCCCTTCGCCGTGGCGACCACCCAAGGCGAGCTCGCCTCGGCGCTCGGGCGCATCGGCACGCCGGCGATCGTCAAGACCGCTGAATCGGGCTACGACGGCAAGGGCCAGCAGGTGGCGGCATCGGCGGATCAGGCCGAGCGCATCTGGACGTCGCTCGGCGCCAGGGTGCTGGTGGTGGAGAAGCGCATCACCCTGCAGGCCGAGCTGTCGGTGATCGCGGCGCGCGGGCTCGACGGGCACGTCGCCGTGTTTCCGCTCTTCGAGAACCGCCACCTCAATCACATCCTCGACCTCACCACCGCTCCCGCCGCGGTGCCGCAGGCCGTGGCGGCACGGGCCACCGAGATCGCGCGCGGCATCCTCGACGCGCTCGAATACGTCGGCGTCCTTTGCATCGAATTCTTCCTCAGCACCGACAGCGAGCTGATGGTCAACGAGCTGGCGCCGCGGCCGCACAACTCCGGCCACCTGACCTTCGATGCCGCCGTCACCAGCCAGTTCGAGCAGCAGGTGCGCGCGATCTGCGGGCTGCCGCTCGGGTCACCAGAGCTGCTGCGGCCGGCGGCAATGGCCAACCTGCTCGGCGACCTGTGGGTGGACGGCGAGCCCGACTGGGCGGCCGCGTGCCGGCAGCCCGACGTAAAGCTGCATCTCTACGGCAAGGTCACCCCGAAACCAGGCCGCAAGATGGGCCACCTCACGGCCATGGGACGCACGGTGGCCGAGGCGCAGGACCGCGTGATCGCAGCGCGCGACGCGCTGCTGAGGTAGAGTCTCCGAACGGAGGATCCGATGAACCCGATCGACGTCGCGCAGCAGTACTTCGACGCCTGGAATCGCCGCGATCCACCGGCGGTTTTGGCGACGATGGCCGAGGACGGCACCTACAGCGATCCCGGCACCGGAGGGCCGATCAGCGGCCAGGCCTTCGCCGGCTACATGCAGGGGCTGTTTGCCGCGTTTCCCGACACCTCGTTTTCTATTGCCAGCGCCGGACTGGCGGCGCCGGACTTCGTCGCCGCGCAGTGGATCATGCGCGGCACCAATACCGGATCGATGATGGGCCTGCCGCCAACCGGCAAGCCGATCGAGCTGCACGGCGCGGACTTCATCCGCGTGGCTGACGGCCGCATCCGGAGCGTCGAGGGCTATTTCGACTCGCGCGCCATTCCCGAGCAGATCGGACTGCGGGTGATCGTGCAGCCAAAGGCGATTGGCCCGTTCACCTTTGGCACGGCCGCTCGTACCTGGGGCGGCTCCACGGCGCGCCCCGGCGCCTTCAGCATCACGGCGCTTCGTGCACGCGATGCTGAAGACGAGAACGGGGTGCGGGAGATGAGCCGCCAGGTGGCCACGGAGCTCCTCGGCATGAAGGGCTTCATCGGCTTCGTCGCGGCCACCGTCGGCGACCGGATGCTCACCATCACCGCGTGGGAGGATCCGGCCGACCCCAGGCAGGTCATGCAAGGCGGCACCCATGGCGAGGCGATGAAGCGGTTCCGCGGCACCGCGCAGACGCTCGGCGGCGGTGGTTACACCGCTGTGTTCGTGCCGGAGCGCATCAACACGATGTGGGTGCGGTGCCCGGCATGCCAGAAGATGGCCGACCATGCCGGCCAAGGGGGCACGTGCGCGTGCGGCGCCGCGCTGCCGGCGCCGTTCGCCTACTGGTAGCGGGGAGTGCGCCCCATGCCGCGGTTCCAGTTCGGTGAGTTCGAGCTCGACACCGCGGCCGGCCGGCTGACGCGCGGCCAGGAACCGCTGCCGGTTCCCGCGCGCCATCTCGACGTGCTCGCGGCGCTGCTGGCCCGCCCGGGCGAGGTCGTCTCCAAGGACGCGCTCGTGGAAGCGGCGTGGCGCGACGTAGCGGTCACGGACAACAGCCTCGAACAGGCCATCTCGTCGCTGCGCCGCGCGCTTGGGACCGCCGCCGGTGTGCCCCTCATCCAGACCGTGCCGCGCCAGGGTTACCGGTTCACCGGCGAGGCGCTGCGCGTGGCCGCACGGGCCGGCGACGACACGCTGGCCGCGCTGATCGCGCCGTATCGGGCTTTTGTCGAGGGGCGGGCCGCGCTCGAGACGCTGGCGGCGGGCCGGGTCGGAGAGGCGCAACGGGCGTTCGAGTTGGCGCTCGCGACGACGCCCGACAGCCATGCCGCGCACGTCGGCCTCGCGACCGCTCACGTGATGCGGTTCGAGATGACGCGGGCAGACCGTTCGCCCGCGCTCGACGCGCTCGCCGCCGCCGCCGACCACGCGCGCGAGGCTTGCCGACTCCATCCGCATTACGGCGAGGGCTGGGCCACGCTGGGGTTCGTACTTGATCGCGCCGGGGTCAGCCTCGACGCGGTGGCGGCGCTGTCGCGCGCGGTGTCGCTCGAACCCGACAACTGGCGCCATCATCTGCGGCTGGCCGCGGTGAGCTGGGGCGAGGCGCGCCTGCGAGCGGCGCGCCGGACGCTGGCGCTGCTGCCCGGATGTCCCCTGGCGCACTGGCTGGCCGCCACGGTCCACGTCGCGCGCCAGTCGCTCGACGAGGCCGAGCGCGAGCTCGGAGAAGGCGCGCGGAGCGTCGCCGCTTCCGGGTCGGAGTCGCGGTTTTCCGGAGTGGCGCTGGAGTGGCTGCTCGGGCTCATCCGGCTCGCGCGCGGCGACGAGGCTGCCGCACAGCAGCATTTCGAACGGGAGCTCGCGGCCGAAGCCGATGGGCACCTGTACGCGCGCGAGTGCTGCGCCAGCGTGTGGTACGCGATCGGCGCCATGCGGTGGCGCGGCGGCGACCGGGCCGGCGCGCGTGACGCGTTCACACAGGCGCTTCGGCGGGTCGAGGGGCACGCGCTGGCGTCGATAGGACTGGCGGTGATGGAAGCGTCGGCCGGGTCTGAAGACCCGGCCCCACGCACGGAAGGCGGGTCTGAAGCCCCGCGGCCGGGTAGTGCCGACTCGCGGCCCCGTACGGCTGTCGACGTGGCGATCGTACGCGCCGTGGCACTGACGCTCGCGGGCAGGCGCGAAGAAGCGGCACGCCTCGTGGACGTCGCGCTTGCGACGGCGCCGCCCGGCAACGGCGGCTGGGTCCTGCCCGTCGAACCGGTCCTGGCGCCGGGTGGGCCGGAATGGGAAACGGTGCTCGCCCGGCTGCGCAGCCGCGCCGCCTGATTTCAGGGCTTTTCAGCCCCGCCGTCAGGACTTGCGCCGGTGGCGCAGCGCACCATCCGTTCCATGGAGGTGCCTATGCGTCATGCCGTCGTCGTTCTCATGTGCCTTGCGGCCCCGGCCGGGGCCGCGTCGGCCCAGAGCGTCATCGAGCCGCCGCCGTTCACCAAGACCGTCAACCTGTCGGGGCCGCGTTTCGGCCTCACCGCTCTCAGCACCGGCGTGGTGGACAAGCTCCACGAGCGGAACATCGACGTCGGGCCGAACATCTCGCAGTTCGGCTGGCAGTTCGAGAAGCAGTTCTACAGCGGCGAGAGCGGCGTGGCCGCCGTCAACGAGTGGGTGGTCCTGCTCGGCGGTCTCGACCAGGGTGTGGCGTTGCCCAGCGTCAGCTGGCTGGTGGGCCTGCGCACGCGCGAGGGCGCGGAGTTCGGCGTCGGTCCCAACATCACGCCGGCTGGCGTGGCGCTCGCGATCGCCGGTGGCGTAACGTTCCGGGCCGGCAATCTCAACGTGCCGATGAACGTGGCCGTGGTACCGTCGAAGGCCGGCACGCGGATCAGCGTGTTGACCGGTTTCAGCATGCGGCGGCGCCCGTGAGCGGTGCGAAACGGCGGCTGGTATCAGGGCGGTCTGAAGACCGCCCTCGACATTCGGCGGGCCGGAACGCAAAGGATGGACCGATGAGACTGGCGACGTCGTATCGCGTGATGGGCATGCTGCTCCTGGCCCTTGGTGCGTCGCTGCCAGCGCGCGCCCAGACCGTACCCAAGGCGGAGGTGTCCGGCGGCTATCAACTGCTCGCCGTGAACTTCGACGAGTTCGACGAGACCCTCGGGACGGGTTGGTACGCCGACGTGGCCGGCAACCTCGGCTCGATCTTCTCGGTGGTGTTTCAGGTGAGTGGCAACTACAAGACGTTCGAAGAGACCGAAAGCTTCGGCGGCGTCACCGGCACCCTCACCGCCAACCTGAAGGTGCACGAGTTCATGGGCGGCGTCCGTGTGAGCGCACGCAAGAGCCGGACGGTCCAGCCGTTCGCGCAGGTGCTCGTCGGCGGCGTCAACGCATCGGCCGAGGCCGAAGGCAGGGTCACGATGGGCGGCCAGACCATCTTCGAAACCAGCGAGAGCGAGTCGTCGACCAACTTCGGGATGCAGATCGGCGGCGGCGCCACCATCTGGCTGGGTGAGAAGATCGGCGTCAGGGCCGCGGTGGACTATCTGACCGTCTTCGCCGAGGAGTCGGGTGTGAACGCCGTCCGGGTCGCCGGCGGCGTGGTGTTCGGCTTCTAGACGCGGAACCGCCGGTGGTTGCCCCGCCACCGGCTCCCTGCCCTCAGTAGGACAACGCCGCCGCGATGCCGGCGAGCAGCAGGAAGGTCCCGACGCCAACGCCGACGCCAATCAGCACTTTGGTGCCCGGCTTCATGCCCGGGCCTGACTGCTTGACGTCGAGCGACCGGATCTCGGAATAGCCGATGCGCCACGGCGCCACCGGGATGCGGGTCTTCGGACTGAACACGAAGAGGTCGCCCTCGTGCGCCAGCACCGTGCCGTCCACGTGCGTGCCGTCCTGGAGGTCGAGCTCGATGCGCGTTCCCGGCTGCAGCGACGACGCGAGTGGTTTCCAATCGCGGGCGCCCTCTTGCGCCGTGGCCGGAACGGCGAGTGCGAGCACGAGCAGCGCCGCGGGCAGATGACGTCGGGTGGCAATCCTCATGATGACGCTCCTCTCTTCGTTAGAAATCGACGCCCATGCCCACGCCCGCCGACACCTGGCGAACGCCATCGGATGCAAAGGCGAGGCGACCTTCAGTGCGGACGAACACCGATCGCGACACGTAGGACTTGAAGCCGCCGGCCACGAAGGGGCGCGCCGTCACAGTCGTCCGTTCCTCTTCCAGGGGCGTCACGGTGTAGCTGGTGGCGCCGGCGCCGGAGCCGAAACGATACGTGCCGCCCTCGCGGAAGCGGTGATCCTGCAGCATCCCCACCTTGACGCCACCGCTCACGTACGGGTGCCACAGCGAGTTCTCCCTGAACTGCCACGTGACAGCCGGCGCGATGGTGAAGAGCCGGCGGTCGGAGTCGATGTAGGCGTAGGTGCGCCCGGTGATGCCGGGAATCGGAAAGACCTCCGACTCGTAGGCGTGCCACTGATTCGAGGCGCTGATGGCCACATCGGTCTTGAGATGGGGCGTCCAATAGCGGCCGACGTCGGCCCGGTATTCAGCCTTGGTCTCCCAGCTGGTCCACGTGTTCTTCGTCTCCGCGTTGGACAGGCTCCACAGGGCGAAGCTGCCGCCGGCGTCCCAGCGCGGGTAGGCGGCCGGCGCGAGCGAGCGGGCGGGGGGAAATGGGCCGTCCTGTGCGGCGGCGGGGGCCACGGCGGCGCCGAGCACGGCGCCGGCCAGGATGAATGTGCGCGCGAACTGTTGTGTCACGGCTGCCTCCATGACAGCCAAGGTGTCAGGGGCAGAAAAAGCGGCTCAGAGAACCAGGGGTTTCCCCGGCCAGGCGGGTTTGCCCGGCCGCGACACTAGTGGCTAGGCGCCCAGACGCCGCCGGTGGCGGCGGCGCAGGCCCGAGGCGGCCAGGGAGTCGTCGTCGAGGCCCGCAAGGGGGCGCCACCAGGAGTCGGGCTTGATGCGGAACGAGAGCACGAAAATCGCCACGGCCGTGACCGCGAACACGACCCCGAGGATCACGCCGGGGTTGTAGAACGCCCTCATGGGGCCTCGCCACGTCAGCATCGCGATTCCGAAGGAGAAGAGCGCGGCAAATCCCCAGATGAGGGCGGCGGCCCGCGTCTTCTGCGGCAGCTCGGCGGCCTCGCGGGCGGCGTGGAACGTGTCGCGCTCGCGCTCGGTCTCGTCGGTGGCGGCCGGCCCGCTGCGTTGGCGCTCGCCCGCGAGCGTCTTGAAGCGCGCCGCCATGCGGCCGAACTCCGGGTCGCTGGCGAAATACTCCTCGACCAGGGTTCGTGTGTCGTCGCTCACGTCGCCGGCAAAGTAGGCCGGCAGCAGATCGTAGATGACCTCGCGGGTGACCTTCATCGTCCTTCTCCGTTCTCGACCGGCCGTAGCGGCGCCGCCAGCGCGTCGCGCGCCCGGCAGATGCGCGACTTCACCGCGCCGATGCTGATGCCCAGCGCGGCCGCGACCTCGGCGTACGACATTTCCTTCACGACGTAGAGCAGCAGCGCGCGGCGGTCGCCGCGGGCGACGCGGCGCAGCCGCGCGCGCACGTCGCGCAGCGTGGATGCATGCTGCACGTGCACGTCGGCGCCTGGCGCGCCGTCGGCAATCGTGTCCTCGAGCCCGACGTGCCTCGCCGCGCTTGCCCGGGACGAACGCAGCTGGTCCCGGTACAGGTTGCGGGTGATGGTCATCAGGTAGGCCTTGACCGTGGCGTGCTGGATGCGGTCGCGAGCCCGCCACGCACGGACGAAGGTGTCGGCCGTCAGGTCGTCCGCCCGGGCCGGATCGCCGGTCAGGAACAGCGCGAACCGGCGGACGTCCGGGTAGTAGCGGACGTAGATCTCGCGGAAGCCGTCCATCGCCGTCACCCGAACATACGGGCAGCGCCACGCCAAGGTTACCTTCGCCATCCGGCCCAGCCTTGCGGCCACCAATCTGGGCGAGAATTGAGGCGTCTGGTCATCCTTGGAGGCCGAATGCGCCGCCGCACCACCCTCGCTCTCGCTCTCGCCCTGCTCCCTGCCGTGCTCGCCGCGCAGTCGCCGGCGCCGGCACGGCCGCTGGAAGTGCCCTACCGGCAGTTCCAGCTCGCCAACGGGCTCAACGTGATCCTGCACCGCGACACCAGCGTGCCGGTCGTCGCGGTCAACGTCTGGTACCACGTCGGCTCCGCCAACGAGCGGGTGGGACGCACCGGCTTCGCGCACCTGTTCGAGCACCTGATGTTCGAGGGGTCGAAGCACGTGAAAGAAGGCGAGTTCGACACGCTGCTCGAGGCCGCCGGCGGCAACAACAACGGATCCACCTCGAACGACCGCACGAACTACGTGATCGACGTGCCGTCGAACGCGCTCGAACTGGCGCTCTATCTCGAGTCCGATCGCATGGCGTACCTGCTCGACACGATGTCGCCGGCGCGGGTCGACGGGCAGCGCGACGTGGTGAAGAACGAGCGCCGCCAGAGCTACGAGAACCGGCCGTACGGCATGGCGTCGATCGAGCTGGACAAGATGCTGTGGCCGGCTGGTCATCCCTACAGCTGGCCGACCATCGGGTACATGGAGGACCTGACGGCGGCGAGCTACGACGACGTCGTGCAGTTCTTCAAGAAGTACTACGCGCCCAACAACGCCAGCCTGGTCGTGGCCGGCGACATCGACTACGACGCGGCGAAAGCGCTGGTCGAAAAGTGGTTTGGCGAGGTGCCGAAGGGCGAGCCCGTCGAGCCGATTGCGCCGCCGCCCGCAGTACTGACCAGCGTGAAGCGGCAGACGATGACCGACCGCGTCCGGCTGTCGAAGCTGTTTCTCGGCTGGCTCACGCCGCGCGTCTACAGCCCCGGCGACGCGGCGCTCGACGTGGTGTCGTCCGTGCTGGCGGGCGGCAAGAACTCGCGCCTCTACAAGCGGCTGATCTACGACACGCAGATGGCGCAGGACGTGGAAGCCACGCAGCAGTCGGGTGTGCTCGGCAGCTCGTTCATCATCGAAGTGACGGTACGGCCGGACCGCACGGTGGCCGAGGTGCAGAAGGCGATCGACGAAGAGCTCGCCCGGCTGCGCCAGGAGCCGCCGACCGAACGCGAGCTGCAGCGGGCGATCAACCAGATCGAGGCGTCGTTCTACCGCCGCATGGAACGCGTGGGCGGGTTCGGCGGCAAGGCGGACCAGCTCAATTCGTATTTCGCCGCGGGTGGTGGGCCCGACTATTTCGCCGAGGATCTCGCCCGCTATACGTCGCTGTCGCGCTCCGATGTCCAGGCCGCGGTCGCGCAGTGGCTGCCGGGGGACCGGCGCGTTGAACTGGTGGTGAATCCGGAGGACAAGAAATGAGCGTGCCGCTTCGTAGGGGCCGCCTTCAGGCGGCCCAGGGCCGGCTAAAGCCGGCCCCTACGCCGATTCTCGCGGCGCTCGTCGCAGTGCTGATCGGATCAGCGACGGCGTTCACACAAGGGGCACCCGACCGGTCGACAGCGCCGGCGCTGGGTTCGGCGCCGCAGCTCAAGATTCCGCCGATTCAGAAGCGGGCGCTCTCGAACGGACTGCCGGTGTGGATCGTGGAAGCGCCCGAGGTGCCGCTTGCCCAAGTCAATCTCGTGGTCTACGCCGGGAGCAGCGACGATCCGGCCGACGCCTACGGGCTGGCCAGCTTCACGGCCGCCATGCTCGACGAGGGGGCCGGGGCCCGGTCGGCCTTGGAGATCGCGGACGAAGTGGAGTTTCTCGGCGCGGGGCTGAGCACGACCAGCAGCTTCGACTCCTCGGCGGTGCGGCTCAACGTGCCGGTGCGGCAGTTGCGGCCGGCGCTGGCCGTGATGGCCGACGTCGTCCTCCGGCCCACCTTCCCGCCCCCCGAAGTGGAGCGCCTCCGGCAGGAGCGGCTGACCGCGCTGCTCCAGGCCAAGGACGACGCCGCGTCGGTGGTGCCGCTGGCCTTCGCCCGCGTGGTCTTCGGGCCCATGCACCGCTACGGCACGGCCGCCAGCGGCACGAGTGCCACCCTCAAGGCCATGACCGCCGCGCAGATGCAGGCCTTTCATGCCGCGCGCTACCGGCCGTCGAACGCCACGCTGATCGTCGCGGGCGAAATCACGGCCACGGGCGTTCTGCCGCTGCTCGAAGAGGCGTTCGGGAAGTGGCCGATGTCGGCGCCGGTCGCCAGAACGCCGGCGGCCAACGCCCCACAGCTCACCACCAGCCAGGTGACCCTCGTGGACATGCCGTCGGCCGAGCAGTCGCAGGTGCGCATCGGACACGTCGGCGTCCCGCGGTCGACACCCGACTACTTCCCGCTCGTCGTCCTCAACACGATCCTGGGCGGGTCCTTTACGTCGCGCCTCAACCAGAACCTGCGCGAGGAGCACGGCTACTCGTACGGCGCCAGCTCGCGCTTCGACATGCGCCTGTCGGCCGGCGCGTTCCAGGCGGGCGCGGGCGTGCAGAGCGACAAGACGTCCGAGGCGCTGGCCGAGTTCTTCAAGGAGCTGAAGGGCATTCGCCAGCCGATCAGCGAGGCCGAGCTCGCCAAGGCGAAGAACTACATCGCGCTCAGCTTCCCCAGCGAGTTCGAGACGATCACCGATCTCACCAGTCATCTCGAAGAGATGGCGATTTACAAACTGCCCGACACGTACTTCACGCAGTACATCGCCAACGTGCAGGCCGTGACCGCGGCGGCGGTGCAGAAGGCGGCGGCCACGCACGTCCAGCCGGAGAAGTTCGCGGTGGTGGTGGTGGGCGACCGGAAGAGAATCGAACCGGGCATCCAGGCGCTGAAACTGGGGGCGCTCCGGGCGATGAGCGTGGACGAGGCGGTGCCATGAGCGTCACGGCGGGCCTGCCGGAGCTGCTCACCTACTCGGATCACGAGCGGGCGAAGTGGCGCGCGTGGGTGGAGGCCGGTCCCTCGCGCCTCGACCTGCCGTTTCAGCCGGGTGGGCGCTTCCCCACCATCGGCAGCTTGCTCGATCACGTATTCCTGATCGAGCGCCGGCACCTGTCGCGGCTCGAAGGAGCGACGCCTCCGGAGTCGACGGGCGTCGCGGCGGGCGACGTCAAGGGTCTCTTCGAGTACGCCGATCTGGTCCGCGCCGACTTCCGCCGCTACGTGACCGCCCTCGACGATGCCGCGGCGGCGGAGCGGTTCACGTTCACGATCCCCACCGGGACCCACACCATGAGCCGTCGCAAGCTCGCGACGCACGTCGTGCTGCACGAGGTGCGGCATCTGGCTCAGCTGGCGCATGCCGCCCGGGCGGCGGGCGTCGAGCCGCCGGGCGAACACGATCTGTTCTTCTGCCCCACTTACGACTGAATGGTGAGGGTCTGCCAACGGCCGTATGCGACCGTGCCCGCCAGCAGGCCGACGGCAAACGGCACCATCGCGCCGGCCACCCCGCCGCCCATCATCGTGATCGCGGTTGCCCCGACCATGATGACGACGAGGCCCGCGCCCGCGAGCGGCGTGAGCTCAGGGCGGATGCGCAGCAGCCATGGGAGGACGAGGCCCACCGCGCCGAGCATCTCGACCACGCCAATGAAGCGCAGGAACGCGCCCGGCAGCTCGACTGGTCCCGCCATCGCCTCGATCGGCAGGATG
>Ga0070675_100001104_pt1 | contig 19464 bp, 15 predicted proteins | sample KBSM43metaG_FD_65343 | JGI IMG/M metagenome (GOLD analysis project Ga0070675, IMG submission 65343) | Miscanthus rhizosphere microbial communities from Kellogg Biological Station, Michigan, USA - KBS M4-3 metaG | ecosystem: Host-associated > Plants > Roots > Rhizosphere > Soil ... | reverse complement strand
GCAACGGCGTGTCGATGCCGCGGTTGTTGCGCGAGGTGAAACCCAATTACACAACCGATGCGATGCGCGCGAAGATCTCAGGGGAAGTTGTACTCGAATGCGTCGTGAACACGAAGGGCGAAGCCACGGACATCAAGATCCTTCGCTCGCTCGACGCGACGTTTGGTCTCGACCAGGAGGCGATCAAGGCGGCCAGGCAATGGCGCTTTTCGCCGGGCACCCGGCTCGGTGAACCGGTGCCTGTCTTCAACGTAGCGCGAACTTGCCTTGCAACGACGCTGGCCGGAATCGCCACTCGTTTGACATGGCAACGCTGCAACTGCGTCGCCGCCTGTGAAGTAGTGTAAGACGGTGAGCGAGTTGCGATCGGCATGCCGTACGCTCCTGCAGCGCCCCCAGTTCACGTGTGTCTCTGTGCTCCTGCTCGCCCTTGGCGTCGGCGCCACCACGGTGCTGTTCGCCCTTGCCGACGCGGTCATGTTCCGGCCGTTTCCGTTCGCCGATCAGGGCCGGCTCGTTATCGGCGCCGAGCATCGCGCCGGCTCGCCGCGTGCCGAAGTCTCCTACGCAACGTTCAGGGACTGGCGCGCGCGCTCGGTCGCGTTCGACGGCCTGGCCGCGATGGCATCGTCGAATTGGACGACGACACTTCGCGCCACGGATCCGGTGGCGATCCCATACCGCGCCGTCTCGAATGAGTTTTTCGCTGTCCTCGCCGTCCACGCGGCACTCGGCCGAACGTTCCGGCCAGATGACGACGTGCGCGGCGCGGCGCGCGTTGTCGTCATCAGCTTTGGATTGTGGCAGCGGCTCTTTGGTGCGGACCCCCACATCGTCGGCCGCTCGATCACCCTCGGCGAGAGGCCGTTCACGATCGTGGGCGTGATGCCACGCGGATTCACCTATCCGGCGGGTGCCGATGCCTGGGCACCGCTGGTCCCGCAGTTGGCGGACATCCGGGGCCCGAGCCTGCCGGACTTCATCGAGAATCGCGGCGCGTCCGTGCTGCATATTCTCGGTCGATTGAAAGGAGGGCTCAGCATCGGCCTCGCGCGCGCAGATCTCGATCGGGTGATTCGTGAACTTGCGGCGGAATATGGCCGCACCGAACCGGTCACATCGGATATGACGCCGCTTGTCGACGACCTCATCGGATCCGTTCGCCTTGGCCTGTGGGCGTTGCTGGCTGCCGTCGGACTCCTGCTGCTCGCAGCGATCGCGAATGTGGCCGGCCTGATGCTGGTGCATATGTCGAACCGCCGGCGCGAGTTCGCGATTCGGCTGGCGCTTGGCGCGTCGACGTCCGCCCTCGCGCGCCAGCTGCTGGTCGAAAGCGCCATCCTCGTGGCGAGTGCGACGCTGGCCGCCATGCTGATCGCACGCGGGTTGCTCCCGTTGGTCTTGTCGCTCATCTCAGACGTCATCCCACGCGTTGATCAAGCGGCCGTCGACGCACGCGTGATCGTCTTCACGTCGGCGCTGGGCATCGCCACGGTCGTCGCGTGTTGGATCGCACCAGCGTTGGCGCTGAGAGACGCGGAATTCGAGCCGACATTGCGAAGCGCCAGCCGCACCGTCGCGTCTGGCGGATTCGGTCGGCGGGCACGACGGTTGATGGTGGCGTTCGAGATTGCCGTGGCAGTCGTGGTGCTCGCTGGCGCGGGGCTACTCTCTCGAAGCGTCGATCGGCTCGGTCACCTGGACCTCGGCTTCAATCCAGACCGTTTGCTCGCGGTTCACGTGGAACTCCCGCCGACGATCGCCAGTGGCACCCGCGCAGAGGTGTACCAGTTCTACACGCGCGCGATTGCTGGCGCCGGCGGCGTCCCGTTCGTCCAGGAGGTTGACGCGGTCGCTGGCCGGCCGCTCAAAGGACCAATCGGGCTCGATTCCTCGTGGGAGATCGAAGGCCAGGCGCGCCCCGCCGCTGACCAGAACCCGTGGGTCAATCTGGAGACGATCACACCAACCTACTTTGCGACTATGGGAACCCGCGTTGTCGAGGGTCGTGCCTTTGACGATCGCGATCGTCCTTCGGCCGAACCGGTCGTCATCGTCAACGACAAACTCGCCAAGTGGGCGTGGCCCGGACAATCGGCGGTCGGTAAGCGACTCCGGGCCGCGGCACTCAACGTGGGACGGTCGCCGGCACCCTGGTGGACCATCGTCGGTGTGGTCGCGGATATCAGATATCGCGAGATCGCATCCGCGCCATTCGACGTGTATGTGGCGTTTCAGCAGTCGTGGTTTGCGGTGAGCGACCTCATGATCCGCACGAGCGCGCCGCCCGCGAACGTCGCGCCCGCCGTGCGGGCACGTCTCCGCCAGATCAGCCCGGACGGCATCATCGACGTCGCGTCGATGGAACAGGTCGTCGCCGCGCACGAAGCACCGTGGCGGGCGAACCTGTTGTTCTTCACTCTATTCGGTGGTGTGACAGTGCTGCTGGCGGTCGTCGGGTTGTATGCCATGCTCGCATCAAGCGTCTCCGAGCAAGCTCGGGACATTGGTGTGCGCCGTGCACTCGGCGCCAGCGATCGCCGAATTGTTCGTGACCTACTCATAGACGCCACACGCGTGGCCATTCCTGGAGCGCTCGCTGGCGTTGGTGGATGCATGGCCACCAGTCGCTTCATTGGTGCACTCTTATTCGAGGTACGGCCGCTTGAGCCGACCATACTTGTCGCCGTCGTGACCACCGTGCTCGCCGTGGCCGCCCTCGCATCTGCGCTCCCCGCGTGGCGAGCGGCTCGCGTTGATCCGGCAGTCTGCCTGCGCGCCGAATAGCCGCTGCGGGTCCGAATGGCGCGATGCGTGCCTTGCGCAACAACTTCCGTCCCGGGGTTTCCCGCTCGGATAGGTAACACTCGCGACTTATCAGGACTGACGCGAGACATGGCATACCGCGCGAGCCACGGCGGCTCGCTACATGAGGACGCGGAGAAGCAGCAGTGTCTGGTCGTCTTGCTGCACGCCGTGCCGTTGGATTTCGCCCATGATCAACGCCCAAAGCTCAGGGAGTGGCTCCGCGGCGTTTTGCCTCAGCAACTGCTCGAGGTGATTGAGACCAAACTCTTCATCGTTCGCGTTGGGTACTTCCGATATCCCATCCGTCAGCATCAGAAATACGTCCCTTGGAGAGTAGCTGACTCGCCGGCTCGAATAGCGCCCTCCGGGAATCAAGCCCAGGGGAAACTGCTCCATGGCGAGCCGCGCGATATCCCGGGTCGGCTCGCGATAATGAAGGATTGGTGGATGGCCTGCCAGCGAATACTCCACTTCGGACGAGCCGTCGAAGTACAGAAGCGCGAGCGTCGCGTACATGTTCGATTCCTTGACCGCGGGCAGCACGCGGTCCGCACTTTCCATTACCGCCACCGGTTGCTGTCGGAACTGGACAGAGACCCGTATCGCCGTCTTCAACATGCCCATCAACTGACCCGCGGCGAGGCCGTGTCCGGAAATGTCAGCGACGTACGCGAGCAGCGTGCCGTCACGCTCCACGGTATCGATCAAGTCGCCGCCCATTTCTGCGCTGGGAATGGATTTCCCGAACACCTCGAAGCGGCCGACCTGAAACGAAAGCGTCGGCACCAGCGTCGCCTGTATCCCGTGTGCGAGGGCAAGTTCGGTCTGCATGCGGACCTTCGCGATGCCCTCGGTCAAGACGAAATCGACGAGCACCCGATACCCGACGATCGTGCCCACGAGGATGCCGATGGCGTCGAAGACGACTCGACGGTGCATCGCCTCCACGTCCGGCGACGCGGACGAATGGAAGGAGATACGAACCGCCAGCCACAGGCCGGCCCCCGCAAACAGCAGAAGACCAATCATCAGAAGAACAGACCCGAGACGAAACCGCGCCCTTATGCGGACCGCAAAGACGGCTGTCCCAAGCGTGCCCGAGTAGATTGGCCAGAAAAAGCCTCGCGCCAACGGTTGATAGTTGAGCAGCAGCAGATCGAGCACGAAACCGACCCCGCACCAGGTGATAAACGCCGCGGCCAGGAACTTCCCCATGCTCCGCATTGGCAGCATCCGCCCGAAGGCACCCTCCGAGATGGTGTGCCGAGCCCACCGGTCAGAGAACAGTTTTTGAACTGTAGTCTTCATCATCGGTAGCTCCCAGCGCCGATGCGTTCGTTGATGCCGAGGCGCGGATGGGGGATGAGGGCAAGTGGCTGATTATATGGGCCCAACGGTAGCGCGGCGGCGATCACTCCTGCGTAACTCGCCGGTATCGCCGAGAATCTGACCGTGACCTGCGGCTGACGCGCATGCTATTCACACTCGCGAGCGCGCATCCGCCTTTGTCGCTGTTTGCACCGTTAGAATGATGCGGACACGGACGGTGCTCACATCACAGCAACGACCGCGAATAGTCCAAGAGAGACACGAGTTGGTTACGAGCATCCCATGTGTCTCGAGGTGTGCGAACGTCTTCGTCAGCGCATATATCCAAACCGTAGGCACGCTTGGTCAAATCCTCGAGTCGTTCCTGCGCGACGGTTCCTTCGTGCGGTACCGTCAGAGGCAATCGTCGATGCGGTACTGGAGGCGCTCGCCTACGCATGTCCTCTGATTTTCTGTGGACGCTTCGATCGATCGCCTGAAAAATCGAGAGCGCTCGTCGGCTCACCAGTCTGGACGATTTCCGCAACTGGATCATCCATGGCGGCGTGATCGTGCGCAGGTCCAGCTCGCAATGATCGCAGTTTGATAGCGCGTTACCCGTGCTTGCGTTCGAGTTGAACGCGCAACCACGACTTTGCGAACTTCCAGTCGCGGTTGACGGTATCGGTTGAGACACCCAGCGTTCCTGCCGTTTCTTCGACACTTAGGCCCGCGAAGAAGCGTAATTCCACGACCTGACTCTTCCGCGGATCTTCAACAGCAAGCGCCTGCAGGGCGTCATCGAGCGCGATCACGTCGGGATGCGCCGCGCCGGCCGGCACCAACGCTTCGTCGAATGTCACACGCACGGCATCGCCTCCACGCTTGGCGGCACGCCGTTCTCGCGCGGCATCAACCAGCACCCGACGCATCAAGCGCGCTGCGATGGCAAAGAATTGCGCCCGGTTCCTCCAATCGAAGTGCGTGAGTCCCATCAAGCGCAGATAGGCCTCGTTCACCAAGGCCGTCGGCTGAAGCGTGTGATCCGCCCGCTCGTGAGAAAGCCGCTTCTTGGCAATCCGCCGAAGCTCGCCGTCCACCATGGGAACCAGCCGGTCCAGGGCCGAACGATCCCCGTCGCGCCAGGCGATCAAGAGAGCGGTCACCTGAGTGTCGGGCACGCGCTTCAGTCTAGCCAATCTGCGGCTATTCGGCGGTCGTTTCCGCTTCTATCCCACGAGGACGTATCCACGGAGGCAGGAATGGCTGTGTCGAAAGCGAGGAGGATGCTGTGAGAACCATTCATCGTGTGGTGACTACAACGGTCGGAGCCTTCATCATCGCGACGAGCGTCGCACCGAGCGCCAGCGCGGCGTGCATCGACCGGGCACCGCTGCCGAAGCCTCTCTCGCTCGGGGCCCCTGACGGATTGCCATCGTTCAGTCCTCCGGCGGCAATCGCCGCATCGGCCAGCGGTCCGTCGTCGGATGAAAGCAGGTCCATCGTTGGCATGTGGCACGTCACCTTTGCGTCCGACGGTAACAACGCCGCACCCTTCTTCATTCCGGACGGAGCAACCCTTGATGACGGCTATGTGCAGTGGCACGCCGACGGCACGGAAATCATGAACTCCTCGCGCGATCCCGCCACGAGCAGTTTCTGCCTCGGCGTTTGGCGGAGTGAGGGCGGGCGGACGTACAAGTTGAATCACCTGGCGTTGAGCTGGGACAATACTGGCGCGCTGTGCGTCCCACAGCCAGGCGCGACAAGCTGCCTGGTCGGCACCACGAACATCCGAGAAGCGATCACAGTCAATCGAGGCGGCAATACATATTCAGGCAGCGTGACGATCGAGCAGTACGACACATCAGGGCACCTGCTGTTCCGACTGAAGGGGCTCGTCTCGGCGCAGCGCATTACTGCGAATTGACTCGTCGGAGCGAAACGCTCATGAGAAAGCAACTCGCGCTCGTGGCCGTACTCCTGTTCGGGCTTGCGTGCGGCGGGAATTCAGTCGTTCGCCGTCGGCACCGCGCCGTCTCTGATCGGCCAATCGGCCAAGCCCGCGCGAACGCAGTAGGCTGGAGGTCTCCTGATGACGGATCGGTGGGCTCGTCTCGAACAGATCTATCACAAGGCTGCCGATCTGCCCGCTACCGAACGTGACGCGTTTCTGTCAGTCGCATGTGCTGACGATCCGGTCCTTCGGCGCGACGTGGACGCCTTACTGCAGCACGCTGAGACTGCGTTTTTGGAACCTGCAGAACCCGTATCGCTGACCGGCAGCCGCATCGGGGCGTACGACGTTCGCGAGGTGATCGGACACGGCGGAATGGGTGTGGTGTACCACGCCGTAGACACGAGGCTCGGGCGCGACGTCGCGATCAAAGTCTTGCCTCCGGCTTGGTCCGCCGACTCCGCGCGACGGACGCGATTCGAAAGGGAAGCGCGCATCCTCGCGTCGCTGAATCATCCGAATATTGCGAACGTCTTTGATCTGGAGACCAGCTCCGGGATTTTCGCACTCGTTATGGAGCTGGTCGACGGTGAAACGCTGCGCGAGCGAATTGCGGCCGGACGTCTGCGGCCATCCGAAGTCATCACGCTTGGCGAGCAGATGGCGGCGGGACTCGAGGCGGCGCACGAGGCGGGCATCGTGCACCGTGACTTCAAACCGGAGAACGTCAAGATTACGCCGGACGGGCTCGTCAAAATCCTCGATTTCGGCATCGCGACCGTGCAAACCGGACGATGGCCTGAACTTACCTCGGGAATTACCCGCGAAGGCGACGTCGTTGGCACCGCAAGCTACATGAGCCCTGAACAGGCCCGCGGCAAGACCGTCGATCGACGTACGGACATCTGGGCGCTCGGGTGTGTACTGTTCGAGATGTTGACGCGCTCGCGTGCATTCACCGGCAACGCGTGGTCTGACGCCGTCGCCACCGTCACCGACGATGAGCCCGACTGGAATCTCCTCGAACGTTTTGCGCCGCCGGGGCTCGCACGGCTGATACGTCGCTGTCTAGCGAAGGATCCCGGTGAACGGCTTCGTGATGCGGGAGACGCGCGGCTCGAGCTGCGTGCGCTGGCGCACGAGCCGGTTCCGGCAGCCAGCCTGCGTGTCGGGCGTTCTCCGTGGATGCTCATTGCCGTTGCAGTGCTTGCCGCAGTCACGAGCTTCGTCCTCGGCATCATGCGTGGCGCATCGGCCTGGCGGACAGCGTCGCTTGACCTTGCGCTTCCTTTGCCGCCAAACGTGAGTCATCCGCCCGATGGCGCGCAATTCGCCGTCGCACCCGATGGACACGTGGTTGCGTTTGCTGGACGCGACGCGGCGGGAACTACACGGTTATTCATCCAGTCTCTTGCCGACCGCAGCGCGAAAGTCGTTCGGAACTCTGAAGGCGCACGTTATCCGTTCTTCTCGCGCGATGGAAAGTGGCTCGCGTTCTTCGCGAACGGCCAGCTGAAGAAGCTGACCGTACCGGATGGTCCCGTCCAACCGCTATGCCGCAGCGACATCGTCCCCCGCGATCCGGAGTGGGCGGCAGACGCGATCGTGTTCGCAGACATGGGCGACGCGCGGCGCGGCGGACTGCGGAGACTCCCGGCTGACTGCGGAGAGGTTGCGATCGTCACACAACCTGATCGGAATGCCGGAGAGACAAGGCACTTCTTTCCACAAGTCCTCGACGGCGGAGCGATCCTTTTCACGACGCGCCGCGATACCGATGCCGGCTTCGCGTATCGCATCATGGTTGTCCCCGCGAGCGGCCAGGCCGCCCGTCTGCTAATCGACGACGCGCTGCGCGCCAGATACATTGGTGGCGGCGTGTTGTTGTACCAGCGCGGTGGCTCGCTGTTTTCGACAACGGTGGACACCACGAAGTGGACGATCGGCCCGTCACGGCTGGTCGTCGAGGATGTCGAGGCACGTGCACCCGCCCCGTGGGCCGTGGCGGCGAACACGCTGGTCTATCAACCCAACGCAGGGGCGCAGCGAACCTTATCCTGGGTGACGCGCGAGGGCGTCGAGGACGTCGTGCGTGCGCCGGCGCGCCGCTACTACGCACCCGCACTCTCCCCCTCTGGAGACCTGGTCGCGATGGAAGTCGAGGAGGCCGCAAGCGTGGATGTATGGACCTACGACTTCAAGCGCGAGCTGCTGCGTCGCGTGACATTCGATGGGCTCAGCAGGTATCCGGAATGGACCCCGGACGGCTCGCGCATCACGATCGCACGTCGTCGAGCCGGAACACTGGACTTCTACTCGCTCCCCCCGGATGCGACCTCCGGCCCGGACCTGCTCAAACGCAACGAGCGGATCGCCTTCGTCGCGTCATGGACGCGAGACCTGCAAACGATGATCTATTCGCAATCCACCGAAAGAGGATCCGACGTCTGGACGTACGATCAGCAGCGCAGGATCGCCCGCCCCTTGCTGCAAGGCGCGGCGACGATTTATGCGCCGCGCCTGTCACCGGATCAGCGTTGGCTGGCGTACGTTTCGAACAGCGGCGGTTCCTTCGAAATCTACGTCACGTCGTATCCATCCTTGACAGGCCACTGGCAGCTTACGTCGAACGGAGCGCGCGAACCGATCTGGTCTGCTGACGGACGCGAACTGTTCTATCGCAGCGGCGATCAGGTGTTCGCGATCCCAATCGAATCGACGCAACCGTTCACGGCGGGCAGGCCCGTTGCCCTATTTAGAGGGCCCTACTTCCAGCCGATTGGGCCAGGGATCCGATCGTACGGCGTCAGTTCAGATGGAAGACGTTTCTTGATGATGCGCGAGATTGGCGACTCGGCGCCGATGTTGCGGATCATTTCGAACTTTTCACCGACGCCCCAGCCCTGATGTCGACGTCTACACTGTCCCTGTGCGCTGAAACGCGCGTTGGCGTCCGTCTCTTTACGACGCGATTGTGCTGGGAATTGCTCGCATGACCCGAATCTTCAGCGACGCTGGTTGCAACGGGAAGGCAGATAGCGTTTCTCGCTGTGTCGCGTGTCTCTTGTTTGCAACGGCGGCGTCGTCATGCGGCGGATCGTCAACGACCGTACCCACTCCTACGTCAGCATCGGTGCGATCGGTAAGCGTTTCTGGCGTGACGCCCCAGATCGGCACCACAGCCCCATTCACCGCAACCGCCACGCTGTCTAACGGCACGACCCAGGTCATTACCGGCCAGGCTGAATGGCGGTCCTCCAATGTCGGCGTAGTCACGGTTGCGCCAACGGGCGCTGTTACCGGCGTTGGACCTGGTGGAGCGGAAGTGACCGCCACCTTCAATACCGTCAGCGGATCACAGCACGTCCAAGTGGTCGAGCGGCCAGTCGGCACGCTATTCGCGCCGGCGCCGCGGTCGCCAATGGGCGGACTGGAGATCAACGATGCTCGGCCAACCCTGACAGTCGACAACGCTGCGGCGAATGGGCCGGTGGGCACCGTCACGTATCGATTTGAAGTTTCGGATTTACCTTCGTTTCCTGCGGACCCGGTGCGGAGGTTCGCGGGCGATGGTGTTCTTCAAGGCGCCAGCACCACCAGCTGGACCCTCAATCGCGATCTCGGCAATGACGTCCTGTGGTACTGGCATGCGCGAGCGACTGACGGCACGGTGTCCAGCGGGTATTCCGCCACTGAGACCTTCCGAACACCCACATCCTGCAAATTCAACGTCACGCCGTCGGCGCTTCTCTATTCGGCAGGTGGTTTCGGCGACGCGATCTTCATCACGACGTCTGCCGCATGCGCGTGGACAGCAACCGCACAATGGGTGTTCATGAGGATCGATGCAGTCCCCTCAGATCCACATTCAATATCCGGCGCCGGGTCTGCGAGGATTGGCACAACCGCCAATGCCAACGCGGGCTGCAATCGCACGGACGTCGTCAAGATCCGATGGAATGGCGGAGGCGTTGACATACCAGCTTCACAGCGCGGCATTGCCGGACCGTGTGCGCAATAGCACGCGCGGGCTCAGAAAACATCGAGGTGATCGAGTTGCGCCAGGCGAAGAACGCGCCTGACAGCCATTGTCGCTGTACCTGTTTTGTACCTGATACGCAGATTTCGAGTGCTTTGAGAGGATCGAGCGCTTCGAAACAGGCGTAAATCGTTCCGGTCAGACTGATCGACAGGAACGAATCCCACTGCAACCTCGCTTCGGTCAGTTTGACATCCACCAGGAATCCCACTGCAATCTCGCTTCGCTCGGTTTGACGTCAACCCGGGACATCGCTTCGCTCGGTTCGTCGTCGCATTCAGCTGAACCCCAGCTCGCTCACCAGGTCCGTTAGGATCGTCAGCATGGCTCGACGAGTGTCGAAGGAAGTCGCGCGGCGGCACGCGCTCGATGTGATGGAGCGACAGAAGGGTCACGGGCTGACGGACGATCGGGCGATGAAGATCGCGCTGGAGGCGCAGCGCTGGGCCCGCCGTAAACCGAAGGCGCGCGCGAAAGCGAAATAGTCGGTGCTGCGTCTCGTCCTGGATGCGAATGTCTTCCTGAGTGCGTACATCAATCCCGAAGGCGCGCCCGGTCAAATCATTCAGTCGTTCCTGCGCGATGGGTCGTTCGAGCTGGTGCTGTCCGAAGCGATCATCGTGGAGGTACTCGAGGCCCTGGCCTATCCCAAGGTGCTGAAGGCAGCGCGTTCAAAGATCGAGCCCGCACTGTGGTTTGAAGATCTCGTCGTCTTATCGCAACTGGTTGGGGTCGACTTCGAGGTTCCACGGCTCCGTGCAGACCCGGACGATGACCAGTACATCGCCTGCGCCATCGCTGGTCGTGCAACGTTCCTCGTGACCGGCGACCCTGATCTCCTCACCGTTCGTCAATACGAAGGCGTGCGAATCGTCACGCCCCGTTCGTTTCTGGATATCATCGGAGTTCATCGAACGCCCTGAATTCGTCCCCAAGGCGTCACCTAGCACACCGACGACCTGCGGCGGACCGGCACAACAGTGAAGTTCGGCTGCGACCGAAACCTTGGTCGCGCTCCGGCATCCAAGCGTCTACGGGCAGGAGTGCGAAGAGTGAATCTCGCTTTCCGTGAGCCCATGGCATCGAAGGAGGATTTCGTATGGCAAGCGACAGCACGGCGAACCGACGTGGTTTCCTCGCTCGGGTGCTTGGCGCGGCTGCGGCCGTGAGAATGACGGTCCCCGGCCATGCGGAGGCGCAGACGCCCCGCCCTGCGCCTTCGGGACCCGACGCCTGGCTTCAGGAAGTGAAGGGGACGCATCGGTGCCTGTTCGATTTTCCGCAGCACAAAAACGGCGCCCCGCTCCTGCACATCCTCAACTACTTGAACACCTATCACGAGGCGTACAAGGCGGCGCCCGGAACCACGGGAGCCGTTGGCACGTTCTACAGCATCGGCACGCAGTCGAGCATCGCGCTCGGATTCGACGACGGGATGTGGGCCAAGTACGGGTTGGGCGAATACCTTGGTCTGAAGGACAAGTCGGGCAAGCCCTACATGCGGAACGTGTTTCACAGGCCGACCGGCGACGACGCTCATCTACTGATGCAGGCATTCCAAACGCCAAACATCCCGGAGCTGACCGACGCAGTTCCAGCCATCGGAATCGAGAGCCTCCAACGCATGGGAACCAAGTTCCTGTTATGTGCCAACGCCCTCAGTGGGTGGTGCCTCGAGCTTCAGGCGCGCGGGAAAGGAAAGGCGACCGACCTCGAGGCCGATCTCCGGGCTCACCTGCTCCCCGGTGTCACGATTGTCCCCGCGATGGTTATCGCGATCGAAAAAGCTCAAGCGGCCGGGATTCGCTACAACCGACAATAATGTCGGGACTGATGAACGACTCACGCGTCCTCGTGGCCGGCGCCACCGGGCAGCTCGGCGGCGCGATCACTCGCAAGCTGCTCGCGTCTGGCGTAAGGGTCCGCGCGCTTGCGCGTAATTCCGAGACACTCGCGTCGTTACCGCATGGAGCGGAGATCGCCGCAGTCGATCTCCGCGATCTCCCGAAGCTCACCGAAGCCTGCCGCGGAGTCGACCAGATCGTCGCCACTGCCAACAACAATATGGGCAAGGGGCCGAATAGCCCAACGCGCATCGATCTCACGTCGTACCAGAACCTCTGTGCCGCGGCACGCAACGCCTCCGTCCGTCGTCTGATCTACGTCTCGTATCGCGGCGTCACGCAAGATACCCCGGTCGATATCTTCCGAGTCAAGTGGTACATCGAGGACGCAATCAGGCGGAGTGGGGTGCCCTTCGTGATGCTCCGACCGACGGCCTTCATGGACGTCTGGATCGATCAGCTCCTGGCCAGGGACATTCGCGAAAAAGGCGTGGCGACGATTTTCGGCACCGGCGACACCATCGCCAACTACATTGCCGTCGACGATGTCGCCGAGTTCGCGGTGCGAATCCTGGAGCATGATGTCGTCAACGAGGTCGTCGAGGCCGGCGGACCATCCAACGTCTCGCAGAATCACCTCGCCTCGCTGGTCGAGCGCCGCTTACAGTCATCCGGCAAGCGTCGGCATATTCCGGTCGCAGCGATGCGCGTGCTGCCGCCGATCGTCCGGCCCTTCAATGAGGTTGCAGCGCGGTTGATGACACTCGGCTGGCACTCCGCGACGCAGTCCCAGGCGTTCCCGGAATGGCAGACCAACGCCGCGCGCTTTGGCGTGGCGCCACGCACCGTCGAGACCTACGTCGAGCAGATGTCTTAGACGCCGCCGGATTCGTACAGCGTTTCACGATTCGAAGGCTCGAACCGTCAACGCCACGACCATCGCAGCTACGACGGCGTCATCATCCGTGCGACGTGATGAGGCGAGAAGAACTCTGCCGGCGAGATCGTGCCGGCGTTCATCTGAACAAACGCGTTCATCGCCCGCTGATTGCCCTGGATTGCGCCGAACAACTGCTGCATTTCGGCGGGAGGCGGCTCCAACGTAGCCAGCTGACAGGTGAATTCGTACATCGGTAGAACGTGTTCGTCTCTACTGCGCTGGTACTGGGACATCGCCTCGTCAAAGGAACGCGCGCCCGACAGCGCCTGGTCTGATGCCGTCGCGCAGAGCTCGGCGTCGCGGAAGGCATCGGTGATCCCCTGCGCCGTGATCGGATCCTTGTTGTAAGCCGCATCGCCGACGAGCGCCCAACCGGGACCGTACGGCTTGCGGAAAAAATTGGGCACGGCTGCACCGGCAAACGGCGCCACACGCGTGGCACCACGCACCCGTTCCGCAAACTCAGGCGCGAGGTCGAGCATCTCGAGGAAATGGCTCTCGACATCCTTCTTGTTGGTCTCGAATTCCGCGTACGGCCAGCCACCGACCGTCAGTGTCAGCCCGTCGTGCGTCGGCGCCGCCGCGAACCCGCGGTGAGACCGGATATAGGTTTCGAAGCGCCCGTCCATCGGCAGGCCGCTCCAATAGGTGTAATACGCAGCAAGCAGCGGTGGCCGTTCGTTGTACTGTTCGGGCCGAAGGGCCGTGGCGACGATCGAGTGTCGGCCGTCGGCTCCAATCACCAGCGTCGCGCGCTCCTTCACGGACTCACCTGTCTTGGAATGCCCCTTGATACCGACGACGCGGCCGTCTTCGAGCAGCAGTTCCTCCATGGTGAAGCCCTCACGAATCTCTGCACCGGCCTCGCCGGCGGCATCGATCAGCAGTTTGTCGAGCACAGTCCGTCTGGCGCAGTACGCATAGGGCGCGTCCGCGGTGCCGGGTGACCCGGAAAGCGTGAAGGGACCAAAATCGAACGCGTAGGTGTGAATCGGCGGACAGCCGGTCGCGATCACCCGATCGATCAATCCCCACCGCGCCAGCGCCGCGGCGCCGAGCGGATGCACGACATGCGTGGACACGGTGTCGCTGGGGAACGTCGCACGGTCGATCACGAGCACCCGGTAGCCCTTCCGGGCCAGCAACATCGCCGTCGGTGAACCCGCGCAGCGCGCCCCTACGACAATTGCGTCATACGTCCGATTCATGTCGCCTCCAGTGCGATGCGATCCTACCCCGCCGCATGCGAGGACTCGACGAATCGCGAACACGCCGCATCGGCCGACGCGGGATCAGCGATAGAGTCCGCAGTCTTCCAGCCAATTGAAACGGCCAGCTGCAGCGAGCAGCTCGAGGCGACCAGGGCAATCATGCCAATCGGCGCGCTGATCTCGGTGATGACTCCGACAGCGACAACGGCCAACGCTACGCCGACATGGACGAAAATCGATCGTCCGCTCGTCGTCCGCCCGGCAGACATCGCGCCGATCATGGTCATCGCGATCATCACTCCAGCCGCGCCGCCGGCGAGGATCAGCGATTCCTGCGGTGTGAGACTCGAGCGCGACGCGGCCGTCACGATCCGCTGGATGCCGACGCCGGTGATGACGATGCCCAGGTACAGCGGGAAATGCGCGTAGCTCCAGATGTGGAACCGCAGCGCGTCGCGCTTCGTACGCACGGGCTGCTCCGAGGCGGCGAGCGCGCCATCGAAGTACCACCACCACAGCGCGAACAGAATCGCCATCCCCAGAAACGCCGAGGCCGCGGCGGCCGGCGTCCACTCGTTCTGGCTCTCCATGCCCTGCATGACCGCGACGACCGATTCGCCGAGCAGAATCAACGTGAACAGTCCGAATCGCTCCGGAAGGTGGGCCGCGTCCGGCGGGACGCGGACGCTGTGCCGGACGGCGAGCCACGGCGTTCCGAGATCGACGATGAACGCGATCGCCCAGATCCAGAAACGAACGGGCGGCGAGATCAGCGCCGATGCCAGCCAGAGCACGGCTGCTCCACCATGACCGGCGACGTAGCGATTCGTCAGCGCGCGTGCGCCGGGCACGTGCCGCGCTCGCATGTACTGCGCGACCAGCACGAGCCGCACGGCGGCGTAGGCCGCCGCGAACCCGGCCGACGAGCGGCTGTCGAGCGCATCCTTCGCGTTGGCCGCCATCGCCGCGACCACGAACACTTGGACCAGCGTCAGCCCCCGCTGCACCACGTCGTCGGTGTCGAAGCGCGTGGAGAACACGGACTGTCCGGTCCAGGCCCACCAGATGAGAAGGAACAGCGGCGCAAAACGCGCAAGGCCGTCGATCGTGTACTCGTGGCGCAGCGGCTCAGCGACCTGCGCGACGGCGGCGACAAAGATCAGATCGAAGAACAGCTCCAGCCAGGTCACCTTGCGGCCGGCTTCTCCGGTCGATCGGAGACGGAGCGGGACGACCAGCGGTTGCGTAGCCACACCGGTTGGATGCCGGCGGCCCGTCGCTATTTCAGCGCATGCGGGCGCGGGCGGCGAGGATGGCGTCGACGAGATCCGCGGGAACGTTCTTCGGGACCGTCGCGGACGGGTCCTCGAACGCCGCCTTTCCGAGCTTCACCGTCGCGCGATACCCGTCGAGGTACCGCTGGCAGTTCGGGCACAGCGTCAGGTGGTGCTCGAACTGCGACAACGCCGGCGCGGCCAGTTCCCCGCCGATGTAGTCCGCCAAGAAATCCGCAAACTCGCGACAGGTCACGATGGGCTCACTTCGCAGAAGATTTTGATGGCGCCGCTCGGGTTTTGCAAGCGCGCGAACAGATCGCGGAAGTTGTCCAGGCCGCGCACCGGATCGGTCAGGAGGCGGCCCAGCCAGCCTGGATACTCGGCTTCGGCCTGCGACAGATCGCGCACGCCGGTTTCGAAGTTTTCGCGGCTGGCGTTGACGCTGCCGACCATCACCTTGTTGCCGAGCACAAACTCGAGGTTGATCCGGTCGGCTGGCACCTCCAGCACGTGGTTGCCACCGGTGATGCTGGTCAGCACGAGCGCGCCGTTCTTGGCAAGCACCTGCATGCTCTCGAACACGACCGCCGACGAGCCCGTTCCTTCGAAGATCAGATCGAACGGCTCCGACGCCCGGGCGGTTTCCGTGATCGACTGGTCCGCCGTGTTGACGTAGCGTGCACCGATCGCGTCGAGCAGCTCCGCGTTCAGGTACGGACGCGGCGTGCGGCCAAACGTCGTGACCTCCAGGCCGCGCAGCCGAAGCACGAGCGTCGCGAGGAGGCCGAGCGTGCCGGCGCCCATCACTGCGGCGGTCCGCGGGCGCCAGACTTTCAGGCGGCGCTGGATCTCGAACGCCTGCGTGATCCCCTTCTGCGCGACGGTCATTGGCTCGAGCAGCACCCCCACTTCCTTCAGCGCCTGCGGCACTTTTACGACAAACGTCTCGTCTTCGACGTAGTACTCGGTCAGGTAGCCATGCCGGAGGTTAATCCCGCGCTCGAAGTAGACGTCGTCGGTCGTCATGTCCTGAAGACCGATCGTGTCGTACAGGCTCTTGCCGGGCCGGCGGACGGTGGCGACGACGAAGTCGCCCGGCTTGATGAAGCCGACGTTCGGTCCGACCGCTTCGACCTGGCCGAAGCCCTCGTGGCCGACCACAAGGAAATCGTAGCCATCCGGCGCGGCGCCGTACTCCGCGGCGTTGATTTCCTTGTCGGTGCCGTCGACGCCGACGCGCAAGACGCGGACCAGCACGCCGCGTCCGCCGGCCACATCAGACAGCGACGGTTTCGACAACTCCGCGAGGTGCACGCTGTTTGGTTTTCCGGGTCTGACTGCGACGGCCTTCATCGATCGCTCCAGTCTGCTGAAGAAGCTTGGCCACGAGGGCCGTCCATCCGGTCTGATGGCTCGCACCGACGCCCGCGCCGGTGTCCCCGTGGAAGTACTCGTGAAACGGGATCAGCTCCGACCAGAGCGGATCCTGTTGGAATTGTTCGTGACGCCCGAACACGGCGCGGCGCCCGTTCGCGTCCTTGACGAAGATCGCCGACAGGCGGCGGGAGATCTCGTCGGCCACTTCGCCGAGCGTCATCAGACGTCCCGATCCCGTCGGACACTCCACCTTGAACTCGTCGCCGAAGTAGTGGTGGAACTTCTGCAGCGATTCCACCAACAGGAAGTTGATCGGCATCCAGATCGGGCCGCGCCAGTTCGAGTTGCCGCCGAACAGGCCCGTGCTCGACTCACCGGGCTCGTAGGCGACGCGATAGTCGTGGCCGTCGACATTGAGGACGTAGGGTTCGTCACGATGCCGCTGCGAGATCGCGCGGATGCCGTACGGCGAGAGGAACTCGCGCTCGTCCAGCATGACGCTCAACACGCGGCGGAGCCGGTCGCCGTCGAGTATCGACAGCAGCCGGCGCTCGCCCTTCCCCGGTGTCTCCATGCACGCGACGTCGTCGGTGAGGTCGGGGCGGTGCTGGACGAACCATTCCAGTCGGCGGCGGAAGCCGTCGTGCTTTGCGAGCGCGCCGGGCTCGAGCGTCTGGACGGCGAGCATCGGAATCAGGCCCACGAGCGATCGGATCTTCAGCGGCAGCCTGCTGTCGTCCGGCAGGTGCAGCACGTCGTAGAAGAAGCCATCCTCCTCGTTCCAGAGATCGTGTCCCTCGCCGCCGTGCAGCCGGCCGCCGCTCATCGCGTGCGCGATGTTGAGGAAGTGCTCCCAAAACTTGCTCGCGACGTCCTCGTACGCTGGATCGTGATTCGCGAGCTCCATCGCGATGGCGAGCATGTTGAGCGCGTACATCGCCATCCAGCTGGTGCCGTCGGATTGTTCGAGGTGGCCGCCAGTCGGCAGCGGCGCGCTGCGATCGAAGACGCCGATGTTGTCGAGGCCGAGGAAGCCGCCCTGGAAGACGTTCATGCCTTCCGCGTCCTTGCGGTTCACCCACCACGTGAAGTTGAGCAGCAGCTTATGAAACACGCGCGCGAGAAACTTCAGGTCGCCTTCGCCGCGGTGCTTCTTCTCAATCTTGTAAACACGCCATGCCGCCCACGCGTGCACCGGCGGATTGACGTCGCCGAACGCCCACTCGTAGGCGGGCAGCTGTCCGTTCGGGTGCATGTACCACTCGCGCAGCAGCAGCACGAGCTGTTCCTTCGCGAAGTCCGAGTCGACGAGCGCGAGCGGCACGCAGTGAAACGCTAGATCCCACGCGGCGTACCACGGGTACTCCCACTTATCCGGCATCGAGATGACGTCAGCGTTATACAGATGCGTCCACTCGCGATTGCGTCCCTGGTGGCGTGACGCCGGCGGCGCCGGCTGCGACGCGTCGCCATCGAGCCACGGCTTCACGACGTAGTGGTAGTACTGCTTCGACCAGAGCAAGCCGGCGAAGGCCTGGCGGGCAACGCGCTGGGCATCCGCGGACGCCGAGACCGGGATGATCGTCGCGTAGAACTCGTCGGCCTCGCGCCGGCGCTGTTCGACGGCGGCATCAAATGCCCGTCCGAACGGTTGGAAGGATTGCGGAGCGCGATCGTTCAAGCGCAGCCGAAGCGTGACGGTGGCGCCGGCCGGGATATCGAGCCGGTAGCGGACGGCGGCTTTCGTCCCCGTGCGTGCCGGATTGACTGCGCCGGTTTCACCCTCGACGACGTACCGGTGGAACGCATCCTTCGTATGGACCTTGCCATCGTCGAATCCGAACACGCGGCTGGCGTTAGTCTCGTTTTCGGTGAACAGCAGCTCCGGCGTCCCGTCCGCGTGGAGCCAGCGATCGCCGTACATCGTCTCGTGGAGCAGTACTGTGGATGCGCCGTCGGCGCCGAGCTGCGGGCGCATCGGATTCGAATGCCAGGACCACGTGTTACGGAACCAGATCGTCGGCAGGACGTCGATCGTCGCCGCCTCGCTCGCGCGATTCGTCACGTCGATCGCGATCAGCATGTCCTCGACGTCCGCCTTTGCATACGTCACGACGACGTCGAAGTAACGCTTGTCATCGAAGACACCGGTGTCGACGAGTTCGTACTCGCCTTCGTGCTTGCCGCGGCGGCGGTTTTCCTCGATCAGCTGCGCGTAAGGAAACGCCGCCTGCGGATACTTGTACAGGTACCGCATGTAGGAATGCGTCGGCGTGTTATCGAGATAGAAGTAGTACTCCTTGACATCCTCGCCGTGGTTCCCTTCGTTGCCGTTGAGTCCGAAGAGCCGTTCTTTCAAGATGGGATCGCGCCCATTCCAGAGAGCGAGCGCAAAGCAGACGCGCTGATGGCGATCGCAGATGCCGGCCAGGCCGTCCTCGTTCCAGCGATAGGCGCGCGAGCGGGCGTGGTCGTGCGGAAAGGAATCCCACGCCGTGCCGCCCGGGCTGTAGTCCTCGCGCACCGTGCCCCAGGCACGTTCGCTGACGTAGGGCCCCCAGCGCTTCCAGTGCTTCTGGCGGGTCCGGGCTTCCTCGAGTCGGCGGGCTTCGGCGGGTGTGGTCACGCCTGATTGGATGCCGGTCGCGGCCGGCCGTTACAGCCGCGAAATCAGTGGTTTCGAGCGAACCAGAAGCCGGGCAG
>Ga0070675_100001101_pt1 | contig 19476 bp, 16 predicted proteins | sample KBSM43metaG_FD_65343 | JGI IMG/M metagenome (GOLD analysis project Ga0070675, IMG submission 65343) | Miscanthus rhizosphere microbial communities from Kellogg Biological Station, Michigan, USA - KBS M4-3 metaG | ecosystem: Host-associated > Plants > Roots > Rhizosphere > Soil ... | reverse complement strand
CAGACGCCCGTCCAGTCGGGAAGTTTGTCCCACGTCATCTTGGTGCCGCCACGGGCTTTCTGCTTCAGCTCGAGGAACTGTTGTTCCGACAGCTTGTACCACTTGTCGTACTCCTGGGCATCGACGGTTCGTGGGACGCAGAGACAAACCGTGATGATGGCGACGCCAGCGGCTATTCGTCGGAGCAACACGTGCATGGCGACTCCTCTCTCAGCGCAAACTCTATCCGAAACCGGGTGCGGCGCCTGAAGTTTTGGGGGGAACCGGCCGCCTGTCGACGACGACTTTGCCGTCTTCAGCACGACCTCTGTCCTCTTGAATCAAAAACCAGATACGAGGATTTCGCTCTCGAACGTTGTCCCCAGACACGCGTAGCGGCTGCCGTGGAAGAGCAGCGGCGAGGTACACGACGTCCGATGCAACGCCTGCACCCTCCCGACGACGATCCAGTGATCGCCGCCGTCGTGGATCGCGTGTATGGAGCAGCCAACCGCCGCCGCACAGCCTTCGAGCCGCGGGCCCCCCTCCCAGTCGAGGAATGAAAACGCCGGTGGCAGCGGATGGGTCCAGCCTCCGGCGAAATAGCTGGAGAGGTCCTGTTGATCCCGCTGAAGGATGTTCACTGCGAAGCCCTTCACCGCGTGAATCGCCCGGCCTGTCTTCGTCGTCTTGCCGACGCAGAACAGCACCAGCGGCGGATCGAGCGACACCGCGGTGAAGGAGTTGGCCGTCAGCGCGCGGATCGCGCCGTCGACCTCGGTGGTGATGACCGTTACACCGGTTGCGAAGTGTCCGACGGTTTGACGAAACGTACGCGAATCGATCATGCCGTTACGTTGCGCTTCTTCATCACAACGCTGACGTCGTCGGGATTAATCAGATCGGGGACCGTCCAACCGGTCAAATCGTATTCAGCCATGCACTGTTCGGCGAATCCTTTGTACTTTGCGCTCGCGCCGGTCAGGTCCGACACCATCAGCGTCTCGAACCGGATGCTCTCATGGTTGCCGAAGTAGTTGCGTTCGTACAGTTCGTGGCGGCCGGCGAACTCGGTGCCGACCGCGTCCCACAGCAGCTTCATCAGCTTGATGCGTTGTTCCGCGCCGTAGTTGTTCGATCCGCGAACAAACTGATCCAGGTACGGCCGCAGTTCCGGGACTTTCAGGTCGAGACTGCTCGATGGCAAGTAGATGAGCGCGCTGGCGAGCGTGTTCTGGATAATCTCTTTGATCTTGGGATACGCCATGCTGGACATCACGCGGTAGGCGAGGCCGTAGTCGAGATTCGGCAGCACGTACCCTTCGGTCCACGGGATCGTCGTGCGCGCCATGGCGTCGGTCAGCCCCCAGAACAGGTTGCGCCACGCGAGGACCTCGCCGACCTGCGCCTGCACGCCACGGAAGTCCTTGACCCCGGTTGCCTCGACTGCCTTCAGCAGGAGGCCCGCAAAGAAATCGAGCTTCACGGCGAGACGCGTGCACCCCTGAAACATGAAGCGCGGCAGAAACCCCGAGCGTGGGAAGAAGTTGTTGACCTTGTCGATGTCGCCGTACGCAAAGACGTTCTCATACGGCACGAAGACCTTGTCGAAGACGAGAATCGAGTCGTTCTCGTCCATCCGGCTCGAAAGCGGATAGTCGAACGGCGACCCCATGACGGCAGCCGTCATTTCGTACGACGGCCGGCAGAACAGTTTCACGCCCGGTGAATCAGTGGGAACGATGCAGACGAAGGCGAACGGTTTGGTCTTGATCGGCAGCGCGCCGTTGTTCGCGATGAAGTTGTAGTGCGTCAGCGACGACGTGGTGGCGACGACCTTGGCCCCGCTGACGATCAGGCCGGCGTCTGTCTCCTCCTCGACGTGCATGTAGACGTCCTTCACGTCGTCGAGCGGCCGGTCGCGGTCGACGGGCGGGTTCACGATGGCGTGATTGACGAACGACACCTCTTCCTGGACCTTCTTGTACCAACGCCGTGCGTTGTCCGCGTACGGTGTGTAGAAGTCCGAATTCGCGCCGAGTGTCGCGAGAAACGCGGCCTTGTAGTCCGGGCTCCGGCCGATCCAGCCGTAACTGACGCGCGCCCATTCCGCGATGGCGTCACGCGCCGCTACGAGTTCCTCGGCGTTGCGCGTCGCGCGATAAAAGCGGTGCGTGTAGCCGCCGTTGCCGGTGTCGGTCGGGATAGTGAGCGTCTCTTTGCGGGCGGGATCGTGTAAGGCGTCGTACAACCGCGCGATCATGCGCACCGTATTCCGGAACGCCGGATGCGTCGTCACATCCTTGACGCGCTCGCCGTAAATCCAGATCTCCCGGCCGTCGCGAATGCTCTCCATGTATTCGGCGCCGGTGAACGGGCGCGTGCGTTCTGCGGTCATGATCCCTCCAGTTCCCTGGCGCGCTGCTCCCAGTCGGCCACGAATCGAAACACGTTTTCCTGCGGCGGCTGCGGAGAAAACGTTTCGAGCCAGCGGACGGGCTCGCTTCCCGTGTTCGCAAATGCGTGGACGCAGCCGACGCCGGTCCAGAGCACGTCGCCTGGCCGCGCCCGGTAGCGCTTGCCGTCGAGCGTCGCTTCGACCTCGCCACTCAGGATGAAATAGGCCTCTTCGTAGGTGTGATCGTGCAGGCCGATCGAGACACCGGGCAGGTACTCGATGAACAACAGGCGATGGTGGCGCGCACCGAATTTCTCGTCAATCAGCCACTTCAGGAAGACGCCTTTGAGACCGCCGGCTTCGATGCGTCCCTCATCACCTGGAGGAATCTGTCCAACGTCGAAGTGGCCGAGCAGGTTCCCGTTCACACGGGCGAGATCAAGACGTGGCGCGTCGGTCGGTACGGTCGCATTCTTGAGAAAGAAGGTGTCCCGCTCGTTGCCGGGCGGCTTTGGCTGTGGCGCCGCCATTTGTAGCCACCGCAGCGGCGCGGAACCGGCCGAGCGCCACGCGTGCACGGTACCGACCTTGAGCACTCCGAGATCGCCTGGTCCGACGCGGTAGGCGTCGTCGCCGATGCGCAGGATCGCCTCGCCGCCCAGGATGTAAAAGCTTTCCTCGTAGGAGTGGACGTGCGGCGCGATCGTCCCACCCGGCGCCAGTTCGGCGATGCTGAGACCTGTGTGCACCGACCCGCTGGTGTGATCGACGAGCGGCGCCTGGCGGTAGCCTTCGCTGTGGCCTTCGTACACCGGATGACCGGCAAGGGCGGCAACGTCGAAGTGCCCGAAGTGATGCATGGCGTATTGATCTCTGGTTGCCTGGAACTGTATAAGAACCCCGCCGAACCATGGTGACACATGACCAAACACAAGCCTAACGCCGTGAGCGGACGGAGCGAGTCGAATGGGTGGGAGACGTCGTACGAGTGGAAGGCTGTCACGCTGCTGGGGCTGGGCTTCGGACTCGTGGGGCTCGATCGCTGGATCATTGCGCCCCTCTTCCCGTTCATGCTGGCCGACCTCGGCCTGAATCTGCAGGATCAGGGAAACATCATCGGCGCACTGGGGTTGGCCTGGGGCGTCTTCGCGGTGTTCAGCGGTCGGCTTTCCGACGCGATCGGACACCGCAAGGTGCTCATCCCGGCCGTCTTTCTGTTTTCTGTGCTGTCTGGTGCCTCTGGACTCGCCACGGGCTTCGCCAGCCTGTTTGCGGTCCGTCTGTTGATGGGTGTGATGGAGGGGTCGTACTGTCCAACGAGCTTTACCGCAACCGCCGCGGCCTCTCGTCCGAGTCGTCGTGGTTTTCTACAGGGCCTCCAGCAATGCGGATTCGCGTTGTTTGGACTCGCACTCGGCCCGATCATCGCAACGCAGTTGCTGCAGGTTGTGCCATCGTGGCGGTGGGTATTCCTCACCGCCAGCATTCCGGGTCTCATCGTGGGCGTGCTTTTGTACGCGGTGCTGCGCGAGCCGGCCGAGACGCAGGGCGGTCGCATGGTTGGTGCAGTCGAACAGGGTGGCAAATGGACCGACGTGTTCAAGAGCCGCAACATCGTGCTGTCGATGGGCGGCCTGTTTTGTGCGATGACGTGCGTATTCGTGCTCGGCGCAATGGTGCCGAACTATCTGCTCGACTACTTGAAACTCAGCCCGACGCAGATGGGGTTCGTGATGTCGGGTCTCGGATTCGGCGGTTTCGTGGGCCAGTTCGGCGTGCCCGGTCTTTCGGATGTGTTCGGACGGCGGGTAATGGCGGTCCTCGGGTTCCTGGGTGCCGCCGTATTTGTGTACCTGTTGAAGAACACGGGCGCGAATCCGCCCGTGCTCTTCGCGTTGCTGTTTATGGTCAGCTTCTGCTGCCTCGGCAACATCGCACTGATTACGGGACCGATCTCGACTGAGTCGGCCCCGCCGGGACTGATTTCATCGGCGATCGGAATGGTCGTCGGCGCCGGCGAGATCTTCGGCGGCGGCGTTGCGCCGATCATTGCCGGTACGGTCGCGCAGCGTTACGGCATTGAGAACATCCTATGGGTCGCGATGTCCGGGGTAGTGCTGGGCATCGTTGTTTCCGTGTTCCTCCGCGAAACCGCACCGCGCAAGGTCGGTGTCGCGCGACCCGCGCCCGTCGCCGCCGGTTAGAACCAGCTGCGACGCGCGCCAGACTGCGCGAGGTTAGAAAACCTCATCTCCTGACCGCGGGCGTTGCTCTCTCGCCTAGTCGTCGTGAAGCGCCAGAGCGACGCACGACCGAAAGACCCAGCGTTGCGATTGTCGCGCTGGGAGGAGATACTTACGCGCCATGACCATTGCCACGAAACAGACAGAGGCGGGCGTCGACGTTCAGAAGCTGGTGCATATGTACCGCCAGATGCTTGCGATTCGCCTCTTTGAAGAGCGAGTGAATGATCTCTACACGCGAGCGCTGATGCCGGGATTGGCACACCTATATATCGGCGAGGAGGCGGTGGCGGTTGGTGTCTGTGAGGCGCTCCAATCAGACGACTACATCACCAGCACCCACCGGGGTCACGGGCATTGCCTGGCCAAAGGCGCGGCGCCGAACTTGATGTTCGCGGAGCTGCTGGGCAAAGAGGCCGGGTACTGCAAAGGCAAAGGCGGATCGATGCACATTGCCGATCCGGCGACCGGCAATCTGGGCGCGAATGCGATTGTCGGCGGCGGCGCGACCCTCGCAACCGGCGCGGCCTACGCGTCCAAAGCGCTCGGGCAGAATCGCGTGGCGGTCTGCTTCTTTGGCGAAGGTGCGCTCGGGCAGGGTGTGCTCTACGAGTCGATGAATCTCGCGCAGCTTTGGAAGCTGCCTGTGATCTACGTCTGCGAGAACAACTTGTACAACGAGTACACGCATTACTCCGAGACGACCGCCGGCGACTTGCAGACGCGTGCGATCGCGTTCGGTCTCCCCGCGGAAGCGGTCGACGGACAGGACGTTCGCGCGGTTCACGCCGCCGCATCGCGAATGGTGGCGCGCGCGCGTCGTGGCGAGGGTCCCGCGTTCCTGCTGGCGAACACCTATCGGTTCCGCGGTCATCATGTCGGCGATATTTCGCGCGATTACTACCGATCCAAGCAGGAAGAACAACGTTGGATGTCGGAGCGCGATCCGCTTCCGCTTTACGCTGGATGGCTGACGTCAGAAGGGCTGGCGGATCAGGCGATGCTCGAGCGCATCCAGAGCGAAGTGGCCGCCGACATGGACGCCGCGGTCGAGTTCGCCCAAAACGCGCCGTTTCCCGATCCGCGACGAGTCGACGAGGATATCTATGCCTGACACCGTGGCCACCGCACAAAGACCGCAAACGTCCGGATCCGCCGTCCGAGAGCTCACCTTCGCCGAAGCGATTCGTGAGGCGCTTGCGGAGGAGATGCGTCGCGATCCAACGGTGGTGCTGCTAGGCGAGGATGTCGCCGAAGCAGGCACGCCGTTCAAGGTCGTCAAGGGTCTCGTCGACGAGTTCGGCAAGGATCGCGTCGTCGACACGCCGATTTCCGAGGCCGGATTCACGGGCCTGGCGGTCGGTGCCGCGATGGCCGGCATGCGCCCCGTCGTCGACATCATGTTCGGCGACTTCATGACCCTCATCATGGACCAGGTCGTCAACCAGGCCGCGAAGATCCACTACATGTCGGGCGGCAAGTGGAAGGTGCCGATGGTGATTCGCGCGACCATGGGTGCGACGCGGCGATCGGCGGCGCAGCACTCGCAGTCGCTGCACGCCTGGCCAAGTCACGTCCCCGGCCTGAAGGTGGCGATTCCCTCGACGCCATATGACGCGAAAGGGCTGATCAAGGCGGCGATCCGCGACGACAATCCGGTGGTCGTCTTCGAGGACAAGATCTCGTACATGAAGGTGAAGGGACCGGTCCCCGCCGACGAGTACGTGATTCCGTTGGGTGTCGCGGACATCAAGCGCGAAGGACGCGACATCTCGCTCGTCGCGACGAGCAGCATGGTTCAGGTCGCGCTCGGCGCCGCGACGATGCTCGAGGAGATTGGCGTCGATGCGGAGGTGGTCGATCCGCGTACGACCTGGCCGCTCGACGAAAAGACGCTCATCGACTCCGTTCGCAAGACCTCGCGCTGCATTGTCATTGACGAGGGGTACTTCAGGTACGGCGTCACCGGAGAGATTGCGTCCGTCATCGCCGAGGGCGCGTTCTACGACCTGGACGGTCCGGTCAGACGAATCGGCGCGCGCCACGTGCCCGTGCCGTTTTCGCCGCCGCTCGAGGATGCGACCGTTCCGAACGAGCGCGACGTGTTCGAGATGGCGCGGGCGATGTGCAATAAGTAGGTTGGTAGTTGCTGGTTGGCAGTTGAGGGTCAGCTCACCACCAACCACGAACCACTAACCACCAACCCATAGAGGGAACGATGGCATTACGAACCTACGGCACGATGGCGGTGGATTGGGAGAAGCGGGTCGATTTCGACCGGCTGCGGCGAGAGCGGCTCGATCGGATCAAGGAGCTGCTGGCGAAGTCGTCGATGGGCGCGTTGTTGTGCTTCGACATGAACAACGTGCGCTACATCACGTCGACCAACATCGGCACGTGGGCCCAGGACAAGATCAGCCGTTTCACGCTGCTGCCGCAGAAGGACGAGCCGATCCTCTGGGATTTTGGCTCCGCGGCACGCCATCACCAGCTGTATTGCCCCTGGCTCGGCGAGCGTTCGCGTCCCGGCATCCCGTCGATGCGCGGTGCGATGACCCCCGAGATGGGGCGCGCCGAGGATGTGGCGAAGAAGATCCGCATCGAGCTCGAAAAGCGTGGGCTCCACAAAGAGCCGCTCGGCGTCGACATCGTCGAGCCCGACGTGATGGTCGCGCTTCAGCGCGAGGGTATCGAGATCGCCAACGGTCACGCGCTGATGTGCGAGGCGCGCGAGATCAAGACGGAAGATGAAATCACGCTGCTCAACATGGCGGCGATGATGGTGGACGCTGCGTACTACGATTTGTACAGGGCCATGAAGCCGGGGATGCGCGAGAACGAAGCGGTCGCGCTCGTCGCCGAGCGGCTGTACGACATGGGCTCCGAGTACGTCGAAGGCGTCAACGCGATTTCCGGTGAGCGCTGCAGCCCGCATCCGCATCTGTTTTCGGATCGCGCCCTCCGGCCTGGCGATCCGGTGTACTACGACATCCTCCACTCCTACATGGGCTATCGCACCTGTTACTACCGGACGTTCGCGGTCGGCTCGGCGTCGCGTGCGCTGGTCGACGCGTACAAGCGGTGTCGCGATTACCTCGATGCCTCCATCGAGCTGATCCGCCCCGGCCGGCTGACCTCCGAGGTCGCGTCGGTGTGGCCCAAGGCGCAGGAGTTCGGGTTCCCGAGCGAGGAGGCTGCATTCGCGCTGCAGATGGGACACGGCATCGGGCTGGCCATCTGGGAGCGGCCGATGATCAGCCGTCTCGTGTCGCTCGAGCATCCGCACGAAATCAAGCCCGGGATGGTGTTCGCGCTCGAAACGTTCTGGCCGTCCACTGACGGATGGAGTGCCGCGCGCATCGAGGAGGAGATCGTCGTCACGAAGACGGGCCACGAAGTGATTACGCGGTTCCCTGCCGAAGAACTCCTCGTCGCTGGCGCGCCATTCGTGACGGTTGGCGGAACGCTCCCCATCATCCGCGAGACCGAAGCGCCGCCCAATCCGCAGGTGGTCGAGATGATTACCGTGGCCGCGCGAGCGGAAGCCACTCCTGAAAAAGTCGGCGCCGGATAGCGGGAAGCGCGAACAGGTGAGGCTGTGATTACCAATTCATTGCTCCCGCAAGGAGTGCGGGCCGCGACAACACCGGGGTCCCCGCCGCGCCCGCGCGGTGGGGTGGTAGCGGAGCGGCCCGACACGCTGCTCGGGAAAGGCCCCCAGTAGATGGCGATCAGCGTGGTGATGCCTGCGCTCGAGATGGCGCAGGACAGCGGCAAGCTCGTCTCGTGGCTGAAACAGGAAGGCGAGTCGGTCCGCAAGGGCGAGATGCTGCTCGAGGTCGAAACCGACAAGGCGGTCGTCGAAGTGGAGGCGGCGGCGGACGGCATCCTCGCCGGCGTCACAGCGAAACCTGGAGATGTGGTGCACGTCGGCCACACGATCGCGTGGCTCGTGCAGCCGGGTGAAGCACCGCCTGCGGCGGTGTCACAGCCGGCGGTCGCAGCATCAGCGGCAGTCGCATCACCGATGGCCGCCGTGCCATCCGTCAGCGCCCCCGCCCGCGGCGCCGCACGAATCTCGCCAAAGGCGCGCCGTCTTGCGCAAGAGAAGGGCGTCGATATCAGCCGCCTGACCGGATCGGGGCCGGGCGGTGAAATTCTGGCGGACGATATCCTTGCTGCCGCTCAACCCCTTGAGTCGCGCCGTGAAGGGGGTCTGACCCCCACGATCGGTCGACTCATGGCGGAGCGGACGACCCAGAGCTGGACGACGGTTCCGCATTTCTTCGTGACGCGTGACGTCGACGCGGGCGCGCTGAACGAGACGCGGGAGCGGCTGCTGCCGGTCATCGAGCGATCGCACCGGGTGAAGGTCACGCACACCGATCTGCTCGTCGCGATCGTGGCGCGCACGCTCGGCAAACATCCGCGGCTGAACGCGAGCTGGACGCCTGATGGCATCGTTCAGCACGATCAGATGAACATTGCGCTTGCGATCGGCGTCGAAAACGCCGTCGTCACGGCCGTGATTCCCAACGCCGATCGTGCGGCGCTTGGCGATATGGCGGTACGGCGACGTGAGCTGGCCGAGCGCGCACAGGCTGGGCGGCTGCAACCGGCCGATATCGCCAACGCGACATTCACAATCAGCAACCTCGGCATGTTCGAGGTTGACGCGTTCACGGCGATCATCGTGCCGCCGCAGGCGGCGATCCTTGCGGTCGGCGCGATCACAGAGCGCGTGGTTGCGGTGAACGGCCAGCCCGCGGTGAGGCCGATGATGTCGCTGACGGTCTCCTGTGACCATCGGGTGGTGGATGGTGTTCGCGCCGCCGAATTCATGCGCGATCTCGCCAGCGCCATCAGGTCTCCGCAACTCTAATTCGATGACCGAGACCTTCAACAATTTCGTCGGCGGCCAGTGGAAAGCGTCACCTACCGGTCAGACATTCGAGAACGAGAACCCCGCGTCCAAGGGGAGCAATCTCGGATTCTTTCAATCGTCGAACGCCGGTGATGTCGACGAGGCGATCGGTGAGGCCGAGCGCGCGTTCCGCACATGGCGCCGCACGGGGGTCGCTGAGCGGCAGCAGTACGTTGCCGAGTTTCTCAGGCTGCTGAAGCAGTCGCGTGAGGAGCTCGCCCGCATTGTCACGCTGGAGAACGGCAAGACGCTGCGGGAGTCGCGCGCCGAGGTGGATTCGGCGCTAATCGAGGGGAACTATCACCTGACGCAGGTATCGGCGTTCTACGGCCACACCGGACCCGGCGCATCGCGGGACATCACGACCTGGGTGCAGTACGAACCGCTCGGGGTCGTCGGCGTGATCAGCCCGTGGAACTTTCCGATGAACGTCATGTGCCGTAAGACGCTGCCGGCGCTGCTGACGGGAAACACGGTCGTCTTCAAACCGGCATCGTTCACGCCCTGGTCGGGCGTGTTCATGGCACGTCTCTTCGAGCAGACGGGTCTTCCCGCCGGCGTATTCAACTGCGTGACGGGTCTCGGTTCGCTGATCGGCAACCGCATCGTCGAAGACCCGCGCGTGCGCGCGGTTTCGTTCACTGGATCGACGGCCGTTGGAAAGAAGATTCAGGCGCAGGCCGCCGCGAATCTCACGCGCACGCAGCTCGAGCTCGGCGGCAAGAACGCGCTGATCGTGATGGCGGACGCCGATCTCGACGCCACACTGGATGCGGCCGTCACCGCCGGTTTCTCCAACGCGGGGCAGTGGTGCACGTCGACGAGCCGGATTCTGCTGCAGCGACCGATCGCCGAATCGTTTCTGCAGAAACTCGTTGCGCGCTGCGAGCAGATGAACGTCGGCGACGGCCTGCGCGACGACACCCACATGGGACCCGTCGCGGGGCCGCAGCAGTACGAGGACATTCGAAATGCGATCTGTCGAGCGCAGACCGATGACGCGCGGATGATCGCGGGTGGCGAGAGTGGAATCTCGGAGGGGGGATATTTCATCCGGCCGACAGTGTTCACCGGAATCCGCTGCGACATGGAGCTGTTCCGTGAAGAGATCTTCGGTCCGGTGCTGGCGGTCTCCGAATTCGACTCGATCGACGACGCGCTGAAGATGGCGAACGAGTCGATCTACGGGTTGTCATCGGCGATCTATACGACCGACATCCGCGCCGCCCGGCAATACATCGATGGGATCGAGGCCGGGCTTGCGCACGTCAACGTGCACACCGGATACAAAGAACCGTCGATGCCGTTCGGCGGCGTCAAGCAGTCCGGGGCGGGGCTTCCAGAGAACAGCGAAAGCGGTCTCGAAGCGTTCGTGAACCGGAAGGCCGTCTACCTGCGTTAGGTCAACGTGGCACGATGGAAACGAGGTGCTCCATGCCGAGGCTTACAAGCACGGTGTGCGTGTTCTTTCTGGCCGGTGTAATCGTCTTCGGTCAACGGGCGCAGAAGCCGGAACCCGTCGATATCGAGCTCATGACCTACCCCGAGATCTATTCCGCGATCCACGATCACGGTAAAACCACTGTTCTTGTATATAACGGCGGCACCGAACAACGAGGCCCGCACGCCGTGCTCGGCGGCCACACGCTGATGGCGCACGCAATCGCTCCAATGATTGCGAGGAAACTGGGCAACGCGCTTGTGGCGCCGGTTCTTCCGTTTTCAGTGAGTCCAGCCGGAGGAGTTAACGCGAAAATGCCGGGCGGCGTCGAACTGTCTCCAGATCTGTTTCAGAAGGTGAACGAAGCCGTGGTGGACAGCATGGTCAAAAACGGCTTCAAGAACATCGTCCTGATGGGTGATCACGGCGGCGGCCAGGTCGAACTGAACAGACTGGCCACGGCGTTGGACGCGAAGTACGGCCCGCAGGGCACGCATGTTTATTTCTGCGGAGACGTGTACGAAAAATCGCGGCAGGAGTTCGCCGGTTGGCTGACGAGCAGGGGACTGCCGCTCAGCAACCATGCGGGTATTTCCGATACGTCAACCATGCTCTATCTGCAGCCTGAACGCGAACGATGGGTGCGCGGTATTTACAAGACGACGATCGGTGATCCTGTGCTGCCCCCGGGTCAGCAGCCGAACCCGAACGTGCCCCGCGTCAACAATGGCGTGACGGGGGACCCCCGGCCCTCGACATCAGACATCGGCAAACTCGTCGTTGACATGAAAGTCAACAACGCTGTGGCAGAAATCAACAGACTGATCGGGAGAAACCGCGCCAGGGAATAGCTGCCGATTGCCGACTAGGTCAATGCTGCAAGATTCTTCCGCAGCGTCTCTCCATCGAGCTCGTTCTCCCACCGCGAGACGACCAGGGTCGCCACACCGTTGCAGAGCATGTTGACGGTAGCCCGGCACATGCTCATGAAGCGATCGAGGCCGAGAATGATCGCCATGCCTGCCACGGGAATCGACGGAATGACCATCAGCGTGGCGACCAGCGCGATGAACGCCGCGCCCTGAATGCCGACGGCGCCCTTGTGCGTCAGAGCCGCGACCAAGAACAGCGTGATGTAGTTGCCGAGCGTCAGCGACACACCGGTCGCCTGCGCGACGAAGACCGCGGCCAGCGTCATGTAGATGCAGCTGCCATCCGGGTTGAAGATGTAGCCAGTCGGCGTCACGAGCCCGACCAGACCCTTCGAACATCCCAGATTCTCGAGTTTCCGCATCAGTGACGGCAGCGCCGGGTCGGAGGAACTGAGCGACAGTGTCAGAACGATCTCCTCGCGGATGTACTTGAGGAACCTGATGATGCTGAAGCCGGCCACTGCGGCGACGCCGCCGAGCACGATCAGCACGAACAGCGCGGACGTGATCCACAGCGTGACGATCAACTTCGCCAGCGGGCCGAGTGAGCTGAGGCCGTAACGCCCGACGGTGAATGCCATCGCGCCGAACGCGCCGATCGGCGCCAGCCGCATCAGGATGTTGACGACGCTGAAGATCATCTGCGTGAGACCTTCGAGGACGTCGGTGACCGGCTTGGCCTTGGGGCCGAGCGACGAGAGCGCGAAGCCGACGAGTAACGACACGAGGATCACGTTGAGGATGCTGCCCCCCGCGAACGCGCCGACGATAGAGTTCGGAATGATGTTCACGAGGAAATCGGTCACCGTCTGCGCTTTGGCCTGACCGGCGTAGCCGGCAACCGCGGTTGCATCGCCGGCTGTCGGCGTCGCATTGAACCCGGCGCCCGGCTGTGTGAGCGCGCCCACCAGAAGGCCGATGAGCAGCGCAAGGCTGGTGAGGATTTCAAAGTAGAGGAGCGCCTTGCCGCCGACGCGGCCGACCTTCTTGATACTATCCATGCCGGCAATGCCGGCGGCGACCGTGCAGAAGATCACAAGCGAGATCACCATCGTGATCAGCCGGATGAATGCGTCGCCGAGCGGACGCATCGCCTGGGCCGTGGCTGGCGCCGCATACCCGAGAACAATGGCGACGGCGACTCCAAGGAGCACCTGTCCCCACAGGGTTTTGTAAAACGGCTTTCGAGCAGCGGTTGCAGCAGCGGGCGCGGTGTGTGTAATGACGGTGGCCATGGCGGCAGATACTACACCCGATCCCGCGGAGGATTCTCAGTCAATGGCAAATCTTGGATACATCGGCTTGGGCGCGATGGGCGGCCGGATGGCGAGCCGGCTGCTTGATAAAGGGCACGCCGTAACCGGATACAACCGCACGCGGTCGAAGGCGCAATGGTTGGTCGACCGGGGAATGAAATGGGGAGATTCGCCGAGAGCGGTTGCCGAGGCGGCGGACGTGATCCTGGTCATGGTGACCGATTCGAAGTCGCTCGACGCCGTATCCGGTGGCCCTGATGGCTTTCTTGCCGGACTTCGCGACGGCAAGGTGGTGGTCGACAGCAGCACCGTGAGTCCCGCCATCAGTCGAGACGTTGCCGAGAAGGTCCGTGCCAAAGGCGCGGACATGGTTGACGCTCCGGTATCGGGGAGCGTGGCGACGCTCGAAGCCGGCAAGCTGAGCGTGATGGTGGGCGGCCGGCGCGCCACCTTCGATCGAATCAAGCCGATCCTGGAAGACATCGGCCCGAAGGTCACGCATGTCGGCGACAACGGACTGGCGCTCTCGATCAAGATCGCGCACAACCTGAGCCTCGCCGTGCAGATGCTCGCGTTCAGCGAAGGCGTACTGCTGGCGGAAAAGAGCGGCATCTCGCGCGAGGTCGCGGTCGATGTCCTCACGCACAGCGTCATCGCCTCGCCGATGGTGCAGTATCGCGGGCCGTTCGTGCTCGGATTGCCGGAAGAGTCCTGGTTCGACGTCAACATGATGCAGAAGGACCTAATGCTGGCGCTCGAGATGGGCCGGCGTCTGGACGTGCCGCTGCCGACGACCGCCGTTACCAACGAGTTCCTCACGGCGGCGCGCGGAATGGGCCTGGCGAAGTACGACTTCGCCGTTGTGTTCACGGTGCTGGCCCAGATGGCGGGCCTGAAGAATCCCTGATGGACTGGTTGGTAGTTAGTGGTTAGTGGTTGGTGGCTCTGTAATGACGAACTACCAACCACCAACCACCAAACGACCGTGCTTACCGTGTGGGCGGGGTGGCCGAGGCGCTGGCGCCAATCGACTCACCGGAGACGACCAGTTCGACGCGTCGATTCTGCTGTCGTCCCGCCGGCGTGTCGTTGGAGGCGACCGGCATCGTCTCGCCAAATCCTGCTGTTCCGATCGCGTTCGGCGCGATGCCTTGTTCGACCAGATACGCGCGCACCGAGCTGGCTCGGTTCTCGGACAGCCGCTGATTGTAGTCAGCTGATCCGACACTGTCGGTGTGCCCTTCGACCTGCAGCTTCAACCCACGGTGTGAGAGGAGAATGCCGGCGACCTTGGCAAGCTTCTCACGCGTGCCCGGCTTGAGATTCGCGCTTCCGGTATCGAACAGCACGTCCGAGAGGTTGACGATCAGCCCGCGTGCGCTCTCTCGCGTTTCAAGGATCTGATTGAGCTGCTGCCGCAGCTGATCACGCAGTTCGGCCTTCTCATGCTCGGCTTTCGTCGCATTGGCTTCGGCCGCGGCGCGGGCGGATTCAGCCGCTGCACGCGCCGCTTCGGCCGCGGCTTTGTCGCGGGCAGCCTGATCCGCCAGTGCCCTCGCCTGTTGCGCCTGATTATCCGCAGCCAGGCGTGCCGCATCCGCCGCCTGCCGTGCAGCCTCCGCGGCCGCTCTGTCGCGCTCGGCGGAGAGCCGTGCGGCTTCAGCCGTCAGCCGGTCGATTTCCGCCTGCTTGCGCGCCGCTTCCTCGGATCGTGCGCGATCGAGCGCGGCATCCTCGCGCTGCTTCGCGGCCGCACGCTGTTGGGCCTCCGCTTCTTCTTCCTGCCGCTGCAGGGCAATCAGTCGCGCGTCTTCGGCGGTCTGAACCGCCTGGCGGGCTGGCATCATCACTTCGTTCGTGTTGCGGTGCCGCGCCTGCGCCTGCTCCGCGTCAGTGAGCAGCCGTGTGGCTTTGATGTAGGTGTCGTCCGAGTAACGATCGGCGCCGGCAAAGCGGGCGAGCATGACCGCGTTTCGCGCTTCGGCGAGATCCAATGGTGCGCCGGGCTCGAGCGGCTTCAGTTTCAGCTGGCGCGTGTCCTGATTCATCAGGTACGTGCCTCGCTTCAGCAGATCGAACTTCGCCTGGATGACGTCGACGCTCCCCTTCGTGTTGTTTCGAACACTGTTTTCCAGGACAACGACGTCGCTGGGCTGCGTGACCGCGAAATAAGGCTCGGCCGTGACGATCATGCCGAACGCTTGCAGTTCGGTGGTGACGTGAATGCGTGCCTCATCGTCTTTGACCTGCACTTCGCCGAGATTCGTCGAACGTCCTTCCGGCGTCACGGCCCACAGAACGTAGGTGAGATATTCCGGGCCGAACTGCGTCGGCGGCGCGAGCTTGTCGAACTTCGCGTCGATGTCGATATAGCCCTTTTTCCCCTCGACCGTCGCATTTCCGGTTGCCAGCGGGGAAAGCGCCGTGCCCGTAAAGTCGACCTTCGTATCGCCCTTGCGCGGTCGATAGTTGATCGCGGGGGTCGTATGGCCGACGACGGTGATGCGGAAAAGAGGCGTAGACCCCTGCTGCGTCGTCGCGCCAATTTGCTGCGTCGGGTTTGGAGACGTCTGTGCGAACGCGGTCCCGGCGAGAAGGAGACCGATCGCCGCAAACAGCGCTGCTGCACCTCGCTTATGCATGGATGTGAACCTCTGTCGCCTTATGGGGGCAACTTCCGGTCCACTTCGCGCAGCGTTCTCGAACCGACAGAATGAGCGCGACTACGGCAGATGTGATACCGGTGCCGGGTTGCGCGCCACCAGGTCATGACAATTTCGGTGGCGCGCGTGCAGATTTGGCAGTGACCGCCTATCGCTTCGGCGCGTCACGCCTATTTTGGGAGCCGTCGGGCGCGCGTCATCACGGCGTCGGATCCGCGAACGCGCCGCCCCAGATATCCGAATTCCCGAATGTCGCGGGGCATACGTTGTTCGGCGCCGGCGCCGGCAGTGCCGTGTCTCCGAGCAGCGACTCGCGATACGCATCGATGGCCGGACAATCCGCCGCTGCCCGCACATCATTCCACGTCGCCACCGCGATATCGTTTGTCGCCTGGATGTTGTTGTAATCGCCGAGGAACTCGGAGGACAGCGCATTTGCGCTGGAGGCGCGCGCGTCGCCGACGGCGCCGCGATGCAGGTCGGCCCAACTGGCGATGGCGCTGAAATCCGCATGCCGCACGACGCCTTGCATCAGGCGCGGCAGCGCCGTCGTTGTCTGATATGGCTGCAGGAAATTGTTGTACGTGAGGTACACGTCCTGGCCGTCGGGGGAGATCGCAATCGCCGGGAAGTTCGGACGATCTGATGGAGGCGATGCAATCACAGGTCCGCTGAAGGTCTCCCCGTGATTGGTCGACCATTTGACGACCGCATGCTCGTTTGGACCGCCGGTTTCCGACGTCGGCGGCGTGCCAGTGCACCAGGTCACCACGACCCGATCGGTCGCGCCCGCCCCGGTTGGCGCGCCGTTCGCGACATCGAGGCTCGGAAAGCTGCCCGCGCGCGCCCCGGCGACGCCGTCGTTGGTGAAACCGCCAACGGCATCGAGGAGCGCGCAATTGTCAAACGTGCCGATCTGCTGCGGAGTATCGAATGTCCGCCCGCCGTCGAACGAGCGCACCAGGAAAATGGTGTTTCCAAACGTGGCTGGAACGGTACCCTGCCAGACGACGTACACAACGCCCTGGCTGTCGGTGCGTACGCCGCAGTCCTGTTTGCCGAGCAAAGAGTTGTTGACTCCGTTTGACGCCTGCGTTTCCTTCCACGTGTCGCCGCCGTCGGTCGAACGCGCGACCTTGATTGCATTCGGAAGCGTGTTGGGACTCTTTTCCTGACCGCGGAACGCCGCGAAGCAGACATACACGTTGCCGAAGAAAGGGCTTGATGCGGCGTTGTCCGCCCAGACCTGCTCGTGATCGGAGAAGAGCGCCGAATTCTGGCGGCTGACGATCACCGGAGGCATCCAGGCGGCTTGAACGCTCGCCGCGGCCGCTGCGACATCATCGGTGCGCGACACGCCGATCGCTTCGAAACCCCGGAATGTGGCTTCGCTTCGGAACGAGCTGAAATTCGCGGTCAGGTTCGCATAGTAGAGGCGCACGCCGTTGGCCCACGAGAACTGGCCGTTGGCGTCGGGCCGAGGACCGAAGGCGAGCGAGGGATCGCCGTCAGAGGCCAGTCCGTTCTCGTAGTACCACGGAAGCGTACCGATTGGTCCGACCGCCGGTTGACATCCAGGATCGTCGCCTGGAACCCCGGTGCAACTTGCGTTACGTGCGCTCCAACCCGTGTAGGTGGGTTGCGTCCACGACGTTCCACCGTTGAAGGAGAAGTAAACGCCCGATATGCCGACGCCGACCGTGAACGGACAGGTGGTGTCGTCGCCTGCGTTGCACGCCTCGAGGTCAAGTTCATCGTTCACGCCCGCAACGACGATGTTCGGGTTGACGGGGTTGATCGCGAGACTGGGCTCGTTCTGTTTGTTGCGCGCGAACGGTGATGGCTGACTCACCGTGATGAGTGTGTCCGACTGGGCGAACGCGCTGTGTAGATCGAGGACCAGTAATCCGAGCACGAGCATTGTCGTCGTTATGAAAACCCGTTTCATGAGGCCGCTCCTTTTGTCACGAGGCGGATATTACCGCTGCACCCACGGACTGTGTGAGCCACCGGTCGACCTACTGCTCGTCTCGCGAATATCGTGGCAAGCGATTACTCGGTTCGAAATCCCGCGCCGCAACGTTCTAGAGATGTGTGTCGCGGCGCTTACGGCTGAGCTACGCTCATGCGTGCAGTCTTCCTCGCACGCGTACAACGGAGGGTGAGATGAGATACAGAACACTCGTTCTCTTCGGGACCAGTTTCGCGGTCATTGTGGCGGCTGCCGGATGGCTGAACGCCCAGTCCAAACCGTCGCCGCTTGAAGGTGCGTGGAGCGTCCAAAGTATCAGCTTTGCGAAACCTCCAGCGGAGGCACCCAATAAACCGACAGGGTTGTTCCTATTCGTCGGCAATCACTACTCGGGGCAAATCCTGAACAATTCGACTCGTCCGGATTTCGGCCAGGGCGGCGGAGACAAAGCGACCGCCGACCAGTTCCGTGCTGTTTGGGGTCCGTTTGCATCAAACGGCGGAACATTCACGATTTCTGGAAGTACGATTCGATTCGTGCGGACAATCGCGAAGAATCCTGGCGTGATGGCGGCGGGCAACTGGGCGGAAAACACGTTCACTCTGAACGGTGACACCCTTGTGCTGACCACGACACGTAACAACACCGGACCGGTGGCGAATCCTCAGACGCTTCGACTTACGCGGGCGAAGTAGGTCTGATACTTCGACGCACGGGTGCGCGGACAGTGCGGGTGAATTCAGGAGGATCCAATGCGACAGGGACTGATACGAGCGAAGTAGCTCTATCGAGTCAGCTACTTGCCACTCATAGAGTGACCATCGCGCAGATGAGAGGCGAACGACGTTAGCATCGTTCGCCTCATTCGGACATCACCTCAGCGAGCGGCGGCACGCGTCGCTGACGGCGTTCCAGGCCAAGCAAGGTCGCTGAACGGTCAGGAGTGCGAGGCGAGCTCGCCGCGACGTAGTCTGCGATACAGGTCGAGTGCTTCCCTGATGGTGCGAATGGCATCCTCGGGCCCGAGCAGGTCTTCGATCACGACCTGCTTGTTCTCGAGCACCTTGTAGTCCTGAAAGAACCGTTGGACCTCGCGCATGACGTGCGCGGGAAGCTGCGCCTTGTCACGGTAGTCCTCGAACGCGGGATCGCGCACTGACACCGCAACGATCTTGTCGTCGAGCCCCTTCTCATCGCGCATTCGCATGACGCCAATGGCCCGAGCTTCGACAATGGTGAGCGGATAGACCGGCTCCTGACTCAACACCATCGCATCGAGCGGGTCCCCATCGCCGCAGTATGTGCGCGGGATGAAGCCGTAGTCGGCGGGGTAATACACGGCGCTGTGAAGGACGCGGTCGAGACGAAGCAACCCCGTCTCCTTGTCGAGTTCGTACTTGTTCTTGCTGCCCTTTGGGATTTCGATAACCACTGGAAAGGCGCGGTCGACGAGCGCGTCGTCAACATAAGCGTCATGCCACGGATGCATAGCCACGATGATTGGATGATAGCGCGCCCGAACGCCACGGCCGTCCGCGGGATCTGGCGTATGATTCGCGATCGTAAGGAGGGCCGGCCTTCAGGCGGCCCAGGAGATCTCCAATGAAGCCATCACTAATCGTTTCCTGCGCTGCAGCGATTCTGGTGCTGGCGGCATCAGCCGATCCC
>Ga0070675_100001100_pt1 | contig 19477 bp, 19 predicted proteins | sample KBSM43metaG_FD_65343 | JGI IMG/M metagenome (GOLD analysis project Ga0070675, IMG submission 65343) | Miscanthus rhizosphere microbial communities from Kellogg Biological Station, Michigan, USA - KBS M4-3 metaG | ecosystem: Host-associated > Plants > Roots > Rhizosphere > Soil ... | reverse complement strand
ACCAAGCGGGAAGTGGAAATCGATTGTCCGAGTTCGTGTGCCTATCTCAAGACTGGTCGTTCCTACGAAACGGAGACAAGGCCGCTCGCCCCGGACGTCGTCGCTCGGGCCAAATCCTTCAGGCCTGACTTCGTTTCGGAATACGGTCCTGTGCTTGAGATCCTGGGACAAGCAGTCGCCCAGGAGCGGCAACGGTCGCCTTGGATCGTCGACCATGACGTGATGGAGGTTTATCGGGCGCTCGGCGCCACAATGAAGACTCTATCAAGCGGAATCTACTACGAGAGCCTCCCGGAGGGTCCGGCCAGAATCGCGATCTTTCGTGCGTTGAAAACCATCCTGGACAGCCTCATGTCCCCATCGGATGCGCAGCAGCGCGCGTTGCGTGTGTCTGAAGTCGTCGAGATCCTCGACTTTCTGTTCCTGGCGGTGTCGGTAAACTCCAATGGGCGCCCGAAAAGCCGCCAGTACCTGGATTGGCTGAGCGAGATGTTCCAACTCGACCCTCCTCCACCTGAATCCGGACGTCTGATTATTCCGTGAAGGTCCTTGCCATCAGGCTGGGCCGCTTTGGTGACGTCGTACTTCTGTTTCCTGCGCTGGCTTTGCTCAAAGCGCGAATGCCCAAAAGCCACGTTACGTTGCTGACCGACACGCGATGGGCGCCGCTTGCCGCGATGTGTCCTGCTATCGATGAAGTTCTCGCGGTGGACCGGCTGGAAATGCGCGACGGACATCCCTGGCGAGCGATTAGCGGCATCGTGAGGTTGATGTCTGACCTGCGTCGACGCGGCTTTGATGCGGTCATCGACTGTCACGGCTTTCGCGAGACGAGCCTGCTCGCATGGTGGAGTGGCGCTCCGGAAAGGTGGGGGCTAAAGCGCTTCGATCAATCCTTCCTCGGGTTTTGTTTCAATCGTCCACCTGTCATCGAGGACAAGAGTCTCCACGCTTCCGAATCATTTCTTAGGTTGATCAGGAGCTTTGCTCCTGTGGGCAGGGCGGTTTCTCCTCAAGCACCTCTCGTTATTCCCGAGGCTGCTGTTCGTTGGGCCGCAGAAACCCTTCCACCCGCTCCGTTCGCTCTCCTTTTTGTCGACGCACCGGTTCCGGAACGGATCTGGCCCCTGGACCGATTTGCTGCCGTGGCAGAGCACATTGTGAAAAACCATTGCCGTTTCGTGGTCGTTGTTGGGCGGAACGCGGAGCAGTTAGAGAGATCCGATCGCATTCGCGTCCTTTCGGACTTATCGATACCGAATCTTGCGGCATTGATCTCCCGGGCGGAAATTTTGGTGAGCAATGACACCGGACCCATGCATCTTGGGCCCGCGTTGGGAGTACCGACCGTGGGGATCTTCAGCGTTGGTATTCCGACCCATTTCAGGCCTACCGGACCAGCGGACCGCTATGTTCAGGGAAATCCAATCGAAACCGTGGAAGTGAACGAAGTAGTCTCTCTTGTGAACGAGGTTTGGGAGTCTATCGATCGCCCAGATCTTCAACGCTGATCTTGAGTGACTGGAGAAACTTGAGATCCTGGGAGGTGACCTTCAATTTCCCCTGGCCTGGACCGGGCTCCACCACGGGTTCAGAGGAATCCTCGTTGGCTTTTTTGTTGAATCCGATGGTTGCTTCCAGCGCTAATACCACCTCGTAGCCGGCGTTCCTGACATTCTGGATTGCATCATTGATTTCAACAGATTGAGAGAGCGCTCCATTGATGGCGTCCCCGAGCTCTTTGAGCAAACCTTTTAACTTGTCGTCAATCTGCAAGCGCGCCTCCTGCTGTTCATCCTACTGATATCGGTTTCATGCGGTCAATTCTCAATTTATGGCCTTTCGAGTAAGATGATTCTGCTGATATGGCCGGTAAATTCAAATTGATCTTCCGCACATTCCTCACGTCCCTCCATCAGCTCTGGCTTGAAGTTACAGGCACATTTCAACTTCTTTTTGCCGTAGCTTTCGGTTACTACGCTATCAAAGAGTATCGTAACTTTCCTGAGACAACAGAGAGTATCTGGGGAGTCGTGGCTGCCGCGGGTTTATGTATTCTGACCTTGGGTTTTGGCATCCACTCATTCTGGAAGTCCAGGAAGATTCGCTAGTGAGTGGCGAAAACTACAAGGTTCTCAGCGATCATGAAATTGTTGGCCTGTGTCTAAAGGGAGATCCCAAAGCATGGGAAGCCCTCATTCTTCGCTACCGCCGTTTGATCTACTCCATTCCAGTCAAATTCAACTTCACCACGGCCGATGCGTCGGACGTATTTCAGGCAGTCTGCCTGAAGCTGATTGAGCACCTCCATGAATTGAAGGACGAATCGAAGGTCAGTTCGTGGCTCATCACCACGACGACAAGGCAGTGCATTCACGTGCGATCTCAACGAATGCGCGAATCAAGCAGTGAGGAAGATTTCGAAGAACCCGCGGACGCGGCCGTGAACGTCGAACATATTCAAATCAAAACTCAGGAACAGCAGAATATCCGGAACGCGGTGAGCCAGCTTCCCGACCGCTGTCGTCGCCTGCTTGAACTCCTCTATTTCGAGACAACCAATCCAAGTTATGAACAAATTGGAAAGCTCATGAAGATGCCCGTCGCCAGCATCGGCCCGACCCGCGCTCGCTGCCTGGAGAAACTTCGAACCGTGTTCCGGCACAAAGGGATCCAGTGACCGGGGCTGAAAGTTCTGTGTATTTTCAGGGCAGTGAAAGCCTCCTATGTGTGTTTGACACGACAGGGAGTCGACTCGAGAACGAAGGGGAGCTATTAAGGATGAGACACGTAAATGCTGAAAAGTTAATGGAGTACATGGATGGCCAATTAACTGAAGAATCCAAGGCAATGATCGACAGCCACTTGTCTCATTGCACGGAATGCCTAGAAGTTAGGCAAGAATTGCAGGAATTCGTGATTTGGCTTGAGTCTGATTCTTCGTTCGAACCTCCAACCGAGGTACTCCAGTGGGGCATGAATCTGTTCCAGCCCATGCTGCAGCCGACCGGATCTATTGGTGGCAGAGTTCGCAAGATCGTTGCCTCTCTCGTATTTGATACGTTTGACGAGCCTGCACTTGCCGGTGTTCGCCGGGTCGGTGCTCCTCCGCGTCAGCTGCTGTTTCGCGCCGGGGATGTGGATGTCGACGTTAAGATCGAGTCCATGGAAGCCAACGACCGCATTTCATTGGTCGGCCAGGTGTTGTCAAATCATGAGAAGTTCTTCGATAATACCCCCGTTAAGCTTGAGTCCCACGGCATGGTCCGCTACAAAACGATGACCAACTTCGTCGGCGAGTTTGTTTTCGACGAAGTGCCCAAGGACACCTATCATCTGTCGGTTGATTTGCCAGAAGGGCAGATCACGCTCTTCTGCGTCCACAGAGGGAACTCCTAAGAGGTTAGTTCCTCGTTGGGCGGCAGCAGAAAGCCAAGCCTGACGAGGAAGACTACGTGACATTACTGGATCCGGAGGAGTATCTAGCCGGGCTCACTCAGATTCGGGATGCCGCCCAACAGCGTGCGTACATCTCGAGTTCCAGGGTTGCGCCTACGCTCGCCCACGTCCAGGCCCTCTCCCAGAAAATTCGCGAAATCGGATGGAAGGATCTTGCGTTGGCCGAGGTCCTGGCCGAATCCAACCGCTATCTTGCGTCGCAGATCGACACGCCCGCCGCATGGGCGTATGCGACCCGGTCCACAGCTCAGGTTCTCCATATGATGCGCAGATGTGCTGAAGCGCAGCCACTGTTCGAACAGGCGGTTAAGCTATTTTCTGAGAATGGCTTGAAGCCGGAGGCAGGACGGACCACCGTCACGGTCATGGAAAATCTGATGTATCTGGGCCGCTATGAAGAAGCGCTCCGACTCGCAGAGCCTGCTCGTGCTGCGCTGGAAAACGCCGGGGACACGCGGTATCTCGCGCTGATCGAAGTTTCGCTGGGCAACCTCAATTACCGTTTGAAACGGTATGCGGAGTCTCTGGAGCACTACGACAGGGCAAACTCGGGAAACACGGATCCCGAGATCGTTGCTGCCATAGGCCTGGGACGCGCGCATGTCCTGACGGGCATGAATCGATTCGACGAAGCCCTCGATAGTTACAAAACCACGAGAGACTACTGCGAAAAGCATGGCCTGTCGCTGTGGGTCGACATCGTGGATCGTGGGATGTCGACCATCTATCTCCATCGAGGGAATCTCACCGCGGCCTTGCAGATTCTCGACCAGCTTCGTCAGAAGCATGAAGCAGCGAACGACGCGCGGAGAGTTGCGCTCTGTGACATCGACCGCGCGCACATCTACTCCCAGCTCAACTTGTTCGAAGACGCTTCGACTGTAGCCGGCAGGGCTTTTGAGACGTTTCAAGAGCTCGGCAACCGGTATGAATCGGCTCTTTCGCTCACGATGCAAGGTGTTGCTGAGTTCAAACTCATGCACAGCACGGATGCCCAGGGGGCATTTCTGAAGGCCCGGGACCTCTTTGTTCAGGAAGGCAATGAAGTCTCTGTCGCTGCAGTCGATCTATGTCTCGCTCAGCTCCTGATGCATCAGGGGCAGGTTGCGGAAGCAGGAAAGCTCGCGCGGCGATCTGCAGAAGTCTTTGAGAAACACCAATCGCCGGGGCGCGCGGCGAATGCCAGAGTCTGGTCCGCTCTGAGCTTTCAGGAGTTGCATGAGGTGGGTTCTGCTGTGGCTGAAGCACAGCGAGCTTTGCAGGAGCTTGAAGGCCTTCATGCGCCTTGGGCGTTTTACCAGGCCCTCAACACGCTGGGGAAGCTCAGGGAAGTTGAAGGAGACATGAAGGAAGCGGAAACGCTCTATATGCGAGCGATTACCGAGCTCGAGCTCCTGCGAGGCAACATCAAGCTCGACGAATTTCGAATGTCTTTTGGCAAAGACAAATATCAGGTTTACGAAAACATGGTCGGCGTCAAGCTCCGCAGGGACGATGCCCGTTCCGCATTCGAATTCGTCGAACGTTCCAAATCGCGAACGCTCATCGACCAGTTGGAGCGCGGCGTCGAAACCGCGTGGGATGCGGGCGCCGAAGATTCCCCGCGTTTAAAGCGCCTTCAAAAGGTTCGAGAAGAACTCAATATCCTGTACTCCCGCCTTAATGAACTCGGAACAACCGGCCGGGCGGCGGCATCAGATTCCACAACCAAAGACGAAATTACCAGACGCGAGCAGGAATTCGTGGAGCTGCTCCGTGCTGCCGGGACGGAGCAGCCGGGTTGGGCAACGCTTCAAAGCAGCCCGGCTCTGGGTGTTGCCGATGTTCAGAAGATGCTGGAAGCCGACGAACTTCTGGTGGAGTTTTACGCCGTCGCGGATTCCTTTCACGCATTCGTGATTGGTCGCGACTCCTTCCATGCTTTTCGCGATATTGCTCTGTGTTCCGACACCCGCGCCTCCATTCGTGGATTGAACTTCCAACTTTCGAAGTTTCATCTTCAGCCTGCGTATTTGAACAAGCACGCGGCCTCGCTCCTTGCGGCGTCCCGGCATCATCTCAGGAATTTGTACAGGCAGTTGATAGAGCCAGTCTCGCATCTATTCAGCGACAGCAAGCGACTCGTCATCGTTCCGCACCAGATGCTCCACTATGTGCCCTTTCACGCCCTCTTCGATGGCGAAAGCTACCTTATCGACAAGTACGCTGTCTCCTATGCCGCCAGCGCTTCAGTACTTCGAATCTGCCGCAGCCGCGCCGCTGCGAATGGATCGGCTCGAGACCTCATCCTGGCCGTAGCGGACAGCCTGACTCCTCATATCAACGAAGAAGTAGACGCGCTTAAGCGGCTGCTGCCCGATGCGGATATCTTTGTCGGCGCGCAGGCGGGGGTAGACAAGCTTCGCAAGTATGGCCCAACAGCCGGAAGGATTCACATCGCCGCCCACGGCGTCTTTCGCGCCGATAATGCTGATTTCTCTTCCATTCGCCTTGGCGACAACTGGCTTAACCTGTTCGACATCTTCAACCTCAATCTTGGAGCGGAGATCACCACTCTGAGTGCCTGCGAAACCGGTATGAGCGATGTTCTGGGCGGCGATGAACTTCTCGGGCTCGCGCGAGGTTTTCTGAGAGCAGGAACACCGTCGCTTGTCGTAAGTCTCTGGATGGTCAACGACAAGTCGACAGCTCAACTCATGTATCGCTTCTATCAGGGCTTGATCGCGGGATTGACCAAGGCCGGTGCGCTACGCGAGGCGATTCTCGAAGTCAAAGCGGCCTTTCCGCATCCGTATTATTGGGCGCCGTTCATTCTGCTGGGCAAGTCTTAGCCGTGCCAATACAGCGGAAGAAAGGCCACTGCTCCTTCCCGTTGAGCAAAGCGGCCGTGCTAACCTAAGGCTACATGCCTTCCTCATCAGGTTTGCCTGGGCAATATCCGTACACGCGTGGCATCCAGTCGTCGGGATATCGAAGCAAGCTCTGGACGATGCGTCAGTACGCCGGCTATGGTTCTGCCGCCGAAACAAATCAGCGCTTCAAGTACCTGCTTCTGAATGGTCAGACGGGCCTGTCTGTTGCCTTCGATCTTCCGACGCAAATGGGAATGGACTCCGATCATCCTCTTGCATTGGGCGAGGTCGGAAAAGTTGGTGTCGCCATCGACACCCTTCAGGACATGGAGACCCTGCTGGATGGTATTCCCCTCAACAACGTTTCAATCTCCATGACCATCAACGCCACTGCCGCGATCCTTCTTGCAATGGTCGCCACGGTTGCAAAGAAGCAGGGTGTGCCGGGACAAACCCTGCAGGGGACAGTTCAGAACGATATTCTCAAGGAATACATCGCGCGCGGGACTTATATCTACCCTCCGCGTTTTTCCCTGCGCCTGATTACTGATCTGATTCGCTATTGTTCGGTGGAACTGCCGAACTGGAACACGATGTCGATCAGCGGGTATCACATCCGCGAAGCAGGTTCGACAGCGGTTCAGGAACTCGCATTCACGTTCGCTAACGCGATGACCTATGCCCGCGCTGCGTTAGACAAAGGCATGGACTTCGACGAGTTCGCACCGCGGCTCTCCTTCTTCTTCAACACCCACAACGACTTTCTTGAGGAGATCGCCAAGTTCCGCGCGGCGAGGACCATCTGGGCAAGGATCGCGAAGGAGCGATTCCATGCGAAAAATCCACGCTCGATGATGCTTCGGTTCCATGCGCAAACAGCGGGCTCCACATTGACTGCACAGCAGCCCGACAACAACATCGTGCGCGTGGCGATTCAGGCGCTGGCTGCCGTTCTCGGCGGCGCGCAATCGTTGCACACAAACTCGAAGGACGAAGCCCTCGCCCTGCCGACGGCGGACGCGGCCCGCCTGGCTCTCCGCACGCAGCAGATCATCGCCTGGGAGTCCGGGGTGACAAACAATGTCGACCCGGTCGCGGGTTCTGAAGCCATTGAGGACATGACACGGAAGATTGAGCGACAAGTCTTTGAACTATTGGACGCCGTCGACACGCGAGGAGGTATGCTGGCAGCCATCGAGACTGGCTGGGTCCAGAGTCAGATCCAGGAATCCGCATATACATACCAACGCGCTATCGAGACTGGCGAACGGATCGTGGTTGGAGTGAATCAGTTTCAGGCCCGGGAAAAGGAATTCGTGCCGACTCATTCGAATAACCCGGATCTCGAAACAGATCAGATCGCGCGGCTTGCAACAATGCGTTCTCGCCGTGACTCCCAGGCCGTGGCGGAGTGTCTCGGTCGGCTCGAATCCGCAGCACGAACAGAAGAGAATCTTCTTCCTCATATCGTGACAGCTGTCGCCGCGTATGCAACTGTCGGCGAGATATCCGATGCATTTCGCAGGGCTCACGGCGAGTATCGGGAGGCCCCGGTCTCTTGACTTCGTCAAGCGCCATACTTGAGGTGCGTAACCTCCGCACGTCTTTCTTTTCCAGTAACAATGAAGTGCGCGCCGTAGATGATGTTTCCTTCCGGGTTGAGAAGGGGAAAACCTTGGGCCTTGTTGGAGAGAGTGGCTCAGGTAAAAGTGTCGCCGCCATGTCGATCCTTCGACTGATTGGCCCTCCTGGGAAAGTTCTCGCCGGTGAAATTCTGTTTCAGGGTCGCGATCTTCACGCAATAACCGAGCGCGAGTTGCGGAGTATTCGAGGGTCCCGTATCTCGATGGTATTTCAGGAACCGATGACCGCGTTGAACCCGGTGCTCGACGTCGGGAGCCAAATCGCCGAGGCCGTTCTTGCCCATCCCGAAGTCTCGAAGGTCTCAAAACGTGAGGCATGGGCTCACGCTGTTCAGGCAATGAGAGACGTGGCCATTCCTGATCCGGACAAGCGAGCCAGGGACTATCCCCATCAGCTGTCGGGAGGAATGCGCCAGCGCGTCATGATTGCGATGGCGCTGGTGTGCCGGCCCGAGTTGCTGATCGCGGATGAGCCGACAACGGCGCTTGATGTGACCATTCAGGCACAGATTCTGGAGTTGCTTGCGGATCTCCAGAAGCGCTTTGGTTTGTCGATGATTCTGATCTCACACGATCTTGGCGTCATTGCCGAGGTCGCGGAGACCGTCGCTGTCATGAATGCGGGGAAAATCGTTGAAACCGGAACGGTCTCGGACATCTTCTCCAGCGCGTCCCATCCGTATACACAAGGATTGCTCGCGGCGGTTCCTCGTCTGGGATCGAGCAGAACGAGACAAGACCTCAATGCATGACGCCGTTCCAACACTGTTGGAAGTTCAAAACCTCAAGAAGTATTTCCCTGTACGGAGGGCTTTTCTTTCGCGTCTGGCTTCACATGTGAAGGCGGTCGATGATGTAAGCTTTTCGGTTCTCCAAGGAGAAACCTTCGGACTGGTGGGCGAATCCGGATGTGGCAAGACGACAACCGGCCGCGCTGTTCTTCGCCTGATTGAGCCCGATTCGGGAGAAGTTCGATTTGACGGAGCGGACTTGCTGAAGCTTTCCAGAACAGAGCTTCGCCGGAAGCGGCGGGACATGCAGATTATTTTCCAGGATCCCTATGCTTCTCTGAATCCGCGGATGAAGATTCGGAATATCGTTGGAGAACCTTTCATCATTCACAAGATCCATACTTCGGAGCGCGACGACCGCGTCGCAGAACTGCTGAAGGTAGTGGGCATGGACTCTGCAGCGATGAACCGGTACCCCCACGAATTCAGTGGAGGGCAACGCCAGCGCATCGGAATAGCCCGCGCTCTCGCGCTCAAGCCCAAACTGATTGTCGCCGACGAGCCGGTATCGGCCCTTGATGTTTCCATTCAGGCGCAGATTACGGAGTTGCTTCGGGAACTTCAAAGAAAGTTCGGAATGGCGTATCTCTTCATCAGCCACTCTATTCCCGTCGTCGAGCAGCTGTCGCGGCGGATCGGCGTGATGTACCTCGGCAAGCTTGTGGAGGTTGGAACCGCGGAACAGATTTGCTGGAGCCCGAAGCATCCATATACGCAGGCTCTGATTAGCGCCGTTCCTGTTCCCGATCCAGGATCGAGGACGAAGCGAATTGTTCTCCGCGGCGATGTGCCGACGCCCTTAAATCCGCCCAGCGGTTGCCGTTTTCATACCCGATGTCCCATCGCCGAAGAGCGTTGTCGAAAGGAAGAGCCCATGTTGAGAACGATTGGCGATGGACGAGCCGCCGCGTGCCATTTCGCATCATGAAATTTGAGGTCCTCGGTAAAGACGCCGGCACGCGTGCTCGCCGCGGGCGGCTGCATCTGTCGCACGGCACTATCGAGACACCTGTCTTTATGCCCGTCGGAACCCAGGCGACTGTTAAGGGCATGACGACCGAGCAATTGCAGTCGCTTTCTGTTCAGATTCTTCTCTGCAACTCCTACCATCTAATGCTCCGACCCGGGCCGGAAACGGTTGCGAAACTCGGCGGACTGCACGGCTTCATGAAGTGGGATCGGCCAATTTTGACCGACAGCGGCGGCTACCAGGTTTTCAGCCTGAACAAGTTTCGAAAGGTCACCGAAGATGGCGTGACATTCCAGTCGCATCTTGACGGAACTACCTATGCACTCACTCCGGAAAGCTCGATGGATCTTCAAGTCAAACTCGGCGCGGATATCATCATGCCTCTGGATGACTGCCTCGCGTATCCGGCGTCCCCGGAGTCTGCCGCTCAATCCATGCGACGTTCGATGGATTGGGCGGGCCGGTGCAGCAAACGCTTTCAGGAACTTGCCCCGCAGCGCCAGTCCTTATTCGGGATCGTTCAGGGCAGCGTGTATCCGGAGTTGCGGAAGGAAAGTGCAGGCAGGCTCGTCGAAATCGGCTTTCCCGGATATGCAATTGGAGGTCTGGCTGTTGGAGAACCTAACGCCGAGATGTACGAGGTTATCGAGCAAGTCGAGCCCCACTTGCCAGACGATCATCCCCGATATCTGATGGGTGTCGGAACGCCGGAGGATCTCGTGGAATGCGTCGCCAGGGGAGTCGACATGTTCGATTGCGTTATGCCGACACGTCACGCGCGTAACGGGTGGCTGTTTACGGCCGATGGCCACATAGTGATCAAGCATGCCGAATACAAAGAAGACGCCCGGCCGATCGATGAAACGTGTGGCTGCCCCGTCTGCGCGAAACATTCACGCGCCTATCTTCGGCATCTATTCATGGCCGGAGAGATCCTCGCGTCGGTTTTGAATACTATCCATAACCTCTACTTCTACCTTGACACTATGGAACGAATAAGGCAGTTTATCGAGTTTCGCCGATTCGATGAGCTCTTGGCCCAGGTGCGGAAGAGAGCAATAAGGAGAACTTAAACCGTTGTTGTTTCTGCAGACGGCCGCCGAGCAACCGAGCTTGATCAATCTTGCCTGGCCCTTCCTGGCAATATTGGCGATTTACTATTTCATTGTGATCATGCCCACGCGTCGCAACCAGAAGAAGGTGCAGGACATGATCGAAAACCTCAAAGTTGGCGATAAGGTCATCACCAATAGTGGTATTTACGGTACTATAGCCGGACTAAAACAGGATCGGATTCAGATTCGTATTGCCGAGAACGTGAAAGTGGAGATGTCTCGGAATGCTGTCACTGCGCTCCAGAATCCGGATCAGGAACAAACCAATCCATCATGACGAAGAGAATCCGCATTCGATCCCTGATCATCATTGTAGTAACCATTTTGTGCGTCCTGAGATTTGCAGGTTTTCCTCCCAGTATAGAAGGGTTGAGGAAGAATATTCGTCTTGGCCTGGATCTCCGGGGCGGGACTCAACTCGTCCTGCAGGTCAACGTGGACGATGCGCTGAAAGCGACCACGAACCAGACCATCGAGGCGCTGCGGGCCCAGATGGAGAAGGATGGGATCTCAGTCGCACAGATCGTTCCTACGGCGGTTGACAGCTTTGAGGCGCGTGGCGTCGACCCGGCAAAGGACTCCGAATTCAGGAACATCATCGAGGGCAGCTACGGCAACGATTTCGAGATCACCTCAAGCGAGAGCGCCGGGGCAAAAACCTACACCATCAAGATGAAGATGCGCGCAGCCGAGGAATATCGCTTGCAGGCGGTCGATCAGGCTCTGCGCACCATAGAAAACCGCGTCAATGCTTTGGGCGTTGTGGAGCCGGTGATCCAGAAGCGCGGAGGACCCGGCGAACACGAGATCATCGTTCAGTTTCCAGGTCTCGACGATCCGGAATATGTGAAAGGGATTATCGGCAAGGCGGCGGTGCTCGAGTTGAAGCTCGTGCAGGGCCAGAATTCCTATCCCACCCGAGAAGCGGCGCTGCAGCAATTTGGAGGAGTCCTCCCGGCGAATCTTGAAGTTCTCGAGTCTTCCAAGGCTGAAAATGGCGGAGCCAAAGTCTTCTGGGTTGTTAACCGGGTGGCCGGCGTTACGGGCAGGGACCTGAAGAGTGCCGGTGTCAGCCGCGACGAGAATGGCCGTCCTGCCGTTAGCTTTCACCTCAACGCGGCGGGCGCGCAGAGGTTTGGCAAGCTGACGGGCGACAATGTGGGCAGGCTTCTCGCCATCGTGCTGGACACCACGGTGGTATCTGCTCCAAGGCTCAATAGTCGCATCACGGACAACGGCATCATTACTGGCGGCGGCGCGGGTTTCGCTCCCGAGGAAGCGCGGGACCTGGCCCTCGTCTTGAAATCCGGAGCGTTGCCAGCGTCGATGACTCCCCTGCAGGAAGCGGTCGTTGGTGCAAGCCTGGGGGCGGATTCCATCAGGCACGGCATCATTGCATCCGTTGTGGCTCTTTTGGCCGTTGTTGGCTTCGTTCTGGTTTACTACCGCGCATCCGGGATCAATGCGACCGTTGCCATGATCCTCAATCTGGTCGTGCTATTTGGAGCGATGGCGTATCTTGGTGCAACGCTGACGCTCCCGGGAATTGCCGGCGTCATCCTGACGATCGGCGTGGGTATCGACTCCAATGTGTTGATTTTTGAGCGGATACGCGAGGAACTGAAGGCGGGGAAAACGGCGGTATCCGCAGTGTCAACGAGTTTCTCCCGCGTGTTCATTACATTGGTGGACACCCATCTGGCGGCGCTCATTTCTGCGACGTTTCTCTTTCTGGCCGGGGAAGGCCCAATTAAAGGGTTTGCCGTCACCCTGGTAATTGGTCTTATTTCCAATATGTTTACAGCGGTCTTCGTCTCCAAGACTCTCTTTGAGATTGTCCTCCACAAGAAGGAACGCTCAGCCGCACTGAGTATTTGATTGGCTGGTTTCATGTTCTTGGAACCGGGGCGAAATAATGGTGTCTAAGCTAAGGTAGCGGATAAATGATCGAGCTATTTCGGGGCATACAGGTTGATTGGCTAGGTAAAAGGAAGCTGTTTTTTACGATTTCGATCGTTCTGCTGGCGATTGGAATGGCTTCGCTCCTGATCAAAGGGGAATTCAGGTACGGTCTGGATTTCAAAGGCGGTACGGTCGTTAGCGTGAGGTTCACGGACGCGGTGGACATAAGTGCTATACGCGACCTCTTGCCGCAGGCGAGTATTCAGGCGGTGCAGACAACGTCCGGTGCCGGAAGCGAGTTCCAGATCGAGCTGGAGAGGGGTGCGGAGAACGAGGATGCCAGCATCGGCCGACAAACGGTGACCGCGGCGTTGGAGAAGACCTTCCCCGGGAAGTTCACCGTTCTCGGATCGGAAAGCGTCTCCGCCAAAGTGGGTGGGGATCTTCGCAGGGGAGCCGTGATGGCGACGTTATACGCCCTGATCGGCATTCTCATCTACATCGCGTTTCGGTTCGAATGGATCTACGGGGCTGCGGCGGTGTTTGCGGTGTTTCACGACACCCTGGTGACGCTTGGGTTCTTCTCGCTGTTTAACTACGAGATCAACCTGACGGTGATCGCGGCTCTGCTGACACTTGTGGGTTATTCGGTGAACGACACGATTGTGGTGTTCGACCGGGTTCGCGAGAACCTGAAGACGCGTCGGCGTGATGATTTTGAAACGATTCTGAACGATAGTATCAATCAGACGCTGAGTCGCACGATTCTGACATCCGGGTTGACGTTCCTGACAGTACTGGCTTTGTTCATATTCGGCGGCGAGATTATTAATAATTTCGCGTTTGCCATGGTGATTGGAATCATCGTAGGGACGTACTCTTCGGTGGCAGTCGCGGCACCGCTGGTTTTAATTTATGCGAACGCACGAAAGCCCAAGGCGGTAGCGGCGAATCGGCGTTGACAGTGTTGGCGAGGCGTTATATAAGCTTCGATCCGTTAAGAGACAAACGAATCGTCTACCGACTAGCGGATCAACTGCGTTCGTAGATTTGCATTCACGCGAATTTCTGTGTGAGCGTAGTAGTTTCGATGTCTAGGTTCCTATAGGAGGGTTGGAATGTTTGAAGATTCCATACTCGAGGCAAGTGGTAAGGGCAAGAAGGCTACAACCGTAGTCGTTTCTACGATCGTGCACTTCGCGCTTCTCGGCGTGTTGATCCTCATTCCGCTGATCTTTACTGAACAGCTGGAGGCCGCCAAGTATCTGATCGCGTTGACTGCGCCTCCTCCGCCTCCCCCGCCTCCCCCACCTCCTCCGTCCGCAGCAGTCGCCGCGCGACCCGTTCAGGTAAAGCCGGTTCAGGTTGATCCCGGAGCTATCGTGGCGCCAACGGAAATCCCCAAGCAGATCACCAAAATCGTTGAAGAGGCGAATACGGGTGGCGTTCAAGGGGGGGTTATCGGTGGTATCACCGGCGGAACCAGCGGCGGAGCTTTTGGTGGAGTTCTTGGAGGAATTCTGACGGACGCGAACAAGAATGCAGGTGCGGGTGCTCCACCGCCGCCGCCGCCCCCGCCGCCCCCGCCGCCCCCGCCCCCACCCCCACCGCAACGTATCGGTGGAGATGTGGCCCAGGCGAACCTTATCCATCAGCCGAAACCGGATTATCCGGCTTTGGCCAAGGCTGCCCGTATTCAAGGCGTTGTGCTGCTGCAGGCGACGATTGGAAAGGACGGCACAATTCAGGATCTTCGGGTTATTAGCGGTCATGCTCTGCTGAACCAGGCCGCGATGGATGCCGTGAGGCAATGGAGGTATAAGCCCCAGCAGCTGAACGGACAACCCATCGAAGTCATTACAACGATCACCGTGAATTTCACGATGAACTAATTCAGATTTGGAAACCTGCAGCGCAGGAAATTTCGAAGAGGAGTGGGATTGTTATGATTGTTAAGTTAAATATTCTCGGACTGATGCTTTTGCAGGAAGTCGGGTTCGACCTCGTGTCCATGTGGAAGCAGATGGGCTGGTTGGCCAGAGCAGTGGTCATCATTCTGGGACTGATGTCTGCATGGTCCATCGGAGTCATGATTGATCGAGCCCTTTCGTTCAGTTCAGCCCGAAAGCAATCGCGCGAATTCGCCCCAGCTGTTGCGGGTTGTTTGAAGGAAGGCAAAGTCGAAGAGGCCATCAGCGTTGCAGAGCAGAATAAACGGAGCCACCTGGCGAAGGTTGTCGAAGCCGGACTGCAGGAGTTCAGGGCTCATGGCATGTCCAATGAGCTGGCTGGCGAGCAGATAGAATCTTCGCGCCGCGCCTGTGAACGTGCGGAAGCCATCGTCAATGCCGAGTTGAAGCGCGGCCTTTCGGGTCTCGCAACTATCGGAGCAACGGCGCCCTTCGTCGGTCTCTTTGGAACCACGGTCGGCATCATCAACGCGTTCAAGGATATGTCTTCGGCCAAGGCCGCAGGCCTTTCTGCAGTGGCCGGCGGTATTTCCGAAGCACTCGTCACCACCGCGTTCGGTCTGTTTGTGGCGGTGCCCGCCGTGTGGGCTTACAACATTTTCACGAACAAGGTTGAAGCCTTCTCGATCGAGATGACGAACTCCTCTTCAGAGTTGATCGATTACTTCATCAAGCAGAAGAGCAATAAGAGGTAACGCATATGGGAATGGGAGGTGGAGGTGGCCGAGGTGAGGTTACCTCCGATATCAACGTCACGCCGATGGCGGACGTTATGCTTGTTCTGTTGATCATTTTCATGGTCGTGACGCCGATGTTGCAGAAGGGTGTGAACGTCGAGCTCGCCAAGACACAGAACCCCCACGACATGACCGAAGCAGACAAGGAAGATTCGGTTCTTGTTGCCGTTGCGCGGGATGGTAAGTTCTATCTCAATCAGGATCGCGTCAACATCGATGACCTCACCGCGAAGGTTTCAGACCTGCTCAGCACCCGCATCGATAAGACCATTTTTGTGAAGGGCGACTTCCGAGCCAAGTACGGCGATGTTGTCCAGGTCGTCGATAACCTGCGGGCGGCAGGCGTCGACCAAATCGGCTTGCTGACCGAAAAGGTCGACGAGCAGGTAAAGCAGTAAAGGGGACCAGCGATGAAGAGAAGAAAATTAGCCGGCCCGAAAGGCGATATCAACATCACGCCGCTCATCGACATCCTCCTGGTGCTGCTGGTCATCTTCATGACGATCACTCCTCTGACTCCGAAAGGTCTGGATGCCGCGGTACCCCAGCCGCCTCCGCCGGGCGCACCACCGCCGCCTCCGGATGAACTTGCGAAGACGATCATTGTCAGTATCGACTCGGCGGAAGTGATCAAAATCAATCAGCAGGTCTATGAGAAGTCACAACTCGGACCGGCGCTTCTCGACATCTTCAGAACTCGTAACGATCGCGTGATGTTCGTGAATGCCAATCCGGAACTTCTCTACAACTCAGTCGTCGAAGTGATCGACATAGCCAAAGGATCTGGAGTCGATAAGATCGGCCTTATGACTCCTGACCAACTGGCTCCGCCACAGTAGTTCGAGGAGGCTTGAGAATCCGATGATCAGGAAATTTGCAACCGTCTGTGCTCTGGCAGCTTTTGTTCTGGCTACCGCCAGTTGCCAAAAGCTGCAGGCACGAGACCAGCTCGTTAAAGGTATAAAGGCGTTTAAGGAAAGTAAATTCGAGCGAGCCGCGGAGTACTTCGACAAAGCCCATCAACTCGATCCGGATCTCGCAAACGCACAACTCTATCTCGCAACAGCCTACGCCCAGCAGTTTGACCCCAACGTCCCCTCCGTCCCCGGCGGAGACAATGAGAAGTTCGCCAAACAGGCTATTGCGACTTTTGAGTCGGTTCTTGAAAAGGATCCCAAGAACTCCAGCGCCGTAGCGGGTCTGGCAGGCCTCTATCAAGGTCTGAAAGATTTGAATAAATCCCGCGAGTATTACAAAAAGCAGACTGAGCTTGAGCCAGAAAACCCCATTCCCTATTACGCGATCGCTTCAACAAACTGGTTCAGGATCCGCGACAAGGCTGTTCCGCTTTCCGAAGAGGAAAAGATTCAGGCTGTCGAAGAAGGCTTGCAGTACGTCGACAAAGCCCTTGAAAGGAATCCGAACTATCAGGATGCCCTGGCTTACAAGAACCTTCTTCTAAGAGACAAGGCTGCCGCGACCAAGGATCCCGCGGAAGCTAAGCGCTACCTCGACGAGGCGGACGTCTTCTTCAAGAAAGCTCTCGAAGCTCGTAACCAACCTGCTGCCGATCCAAAGGCCGCCGGCGGCGAAAAGAAGTAGATTCCTCAGAAACTTCCCTTCGCGGGCCTTCAGGCAAACAGCCTGAAGGCCTTTTGCTTTTGATTGGCCCTATAATTGGAAATTCATGATTCGCCTTGAAGACATCCTCGCGAAGGTCGAAAAGCACCACCCTGGCGACGACTTCGACATGATCCGGCGGGCTTATATCTTTTCCGCCAAAGAGCACAAAGGCCAGCTAAGGGCTTCTGGAGAGCCCTATCTGACTCATCCGCTGGAAGTTTCCAACGTTCTTGCGGAGATGAAAATGGACGCTGTCACCGTCAGCGTCGGGCTTCTGCACGACGTTGTTGAGGACACGCTCGTTTCCCTCGAAGAAGTCGAACGCACCTTCGGACCGGATGTTGCCCACATCGTCGATGGCGTTACCAAGATCTCTCAGATTCACTTCACCTCCAAAGAAGAGAAGCAGGCCGAAAACTTCCGCAAGATGCTCCTGGCGATGACCGATGACATCCGCGTCATTATGGTGAAATTCGCCGATCGCCTGCACAACATGCGAACCCTCCGGCATCTCTCCGCTGAACGCCGTGAGGCGATATCCAGGGAAACGCTGGACATCTATGCACCCCTGGCCAACCGCCTGGGAATGGGAAAGATCCGCGGAGAACTGGAAGATCTCGCGTTCAGCTACCTCGACGCCAAGAGTTATCAGGAGTTGAAAGACGTGGTCGAGCGAAAGCGCAAATCCCACGAAGTTTTTCTTTCCGAAGTTACCCGGCTCGTTGAGGCCAAAATGAAGGAGCACGGAATTCCGTGCCAGATCGAGTCGCGGGTCAAACGGCTGTACTCCATCTTCCTGAAGCTCCGCAAGCAGCGCATTTCAATCGATGAGGTCTACGATCTGCTGGCCCTGCGGATCATCACGGACAACGTCAAGAACTGTTACGCCGCTCTTGGCGTTATCCACAACACCTGGCGTCCTGTCCCGGGACGCATCAAGGATTTCATTTCGCTGCCTCGCCCTAACGGGTACCAGTCTCTCCACACCTCTGTCATTGCCGGAGGGCAACCGTTTGAAGTCCAGATCCGCACGTCCGAGATGCACCGCGTGGCGGAAGAAGGCATCGCGGCGCATTGGAAGTACAAGGGAGGCAAACTTGTCGCCGACAGCAAGGAAGACGAGCGCGTATCCTGGCTTCGGCACCTGGTGGAATGGCAGCAGGAAATGAAGGATCCGGATGATTTCATGAGCACCCTGAAGGTGGATCTGTATCCGGAGGAAGTCTATACCTTCACACCAAAGGGCAAGGTGATCACGCTCCCAAGAGAGGCCACGCCCGTGGATTTCGCATACGCCATCCATACGGAGGTCGGTCATAACTGCGTCGGCGCCAAGATCAACGGCCGCATGGTCCCGCTGAAAACCAAGCTGAAGAACGGGGACATCGTGGAGATTTCCACGCAGGCCGGGCACCGGCCAAGTCGTGACTGGCTCTCCTTCGTCAAGACATCTCGAGCCCGCAACAAGATCCGGCATTGGCTTACCGAACAGGAAAGCGAGAAAGCCATCGATCTCGGCCGCAGAGTTTTCGAAAAGGAAGCGCGGAAGTTCAAACTGAATCCCAAGGAACTTATCGAAAGCGACAAGCTGAAAGCGTTGCTGCCGGACTATGGTGCTTCAAAGATTGAGGACTTATGGTCCTCAATGGGTTACGGAAAGATCTCTGCGAAGCAGGTTGTTGCGCGGCTTTTGCCGGATGGAGCGAGCGCTCGCGCGCCGGACGCTGAATCCCGTCTAACCAGCGCCGTCAAGAAGATGTTCGGCATTGGAACAGATGCAAAGCTGAAGGTAACGGGTTTCGATGAACTGATGATTTATCGGGCCAAATGTTGCAACCCCATCCGCGGTGAAGAAATCATTGGATACATCACGAGGGGAAAGGGCGTTGCGGTTCACTCAAAGAATTGTCCGAACGTTCAGAACCTCATGTACGACCCCGCGAGAAAGATCGAAGTTGAATGGGCCGGCAGTTCTCCCACAGCCGAGGCCTACGCTGTGCCACTGACCATCGTGACGGAGAACAGAACGGGCATGCTAGCTGAAATCGCCGCCGCCGTGGCAGACGTAGGGTCGAACATCGTGAATGCTGAAGCACGCACCGCCGACGGCAGAGGGCTTGTCGATCTTGTTGTGGAAATACCGGACAAGAAGCATCTCGAAAAGGTCATCGCATCGATTCAGCGCATCGGCGGGGTTTTTGACGTCACTCGAAGCGCACGGGTCGTGAATCAGGCTAGATAGAACAGGAGATTCATGGGAAAGACTATCATTCGCACTCCGCTCGGACCCCCGGCCATTGGCGCCTATTCTCAAGCGGTAGTTTCCGGGAATCTCATCTTCGTTTCGGGTCAGATTCCTCTCGATCCCGCTACCGGAAATCTCATCGACGAAAAGGACATCAAGTCTCAGACGCG
>Ga0070675_100001096_pt1 | contig 19516 bp, 14 predicted proteins | sample KBSM43metaG_FD_65343 | JGI IMG/M metagenome (GOLD analysis project Ga0070675, IMG submission 65343) | Miscanthus rhizosphere microbial communities from Kellogg Biological Station, Michigan, USA - KBS M4-3 metaG | ecosystem: Host-associated > Plants > Roots > Rhizosphere > Soil ... | reverse complement strand
ACCTCGGCCTGGCGGCCGCGGAATTCATGGAAACCGAACGTGTCGTGGAGCGCGTCGAGGGGAGTCATTCGGTGGCCCTTATGGGGCCTGGATTTCAGAAATCCACGCCGTTGACGTCGATCTGCAGGTCACGATGCGTCAGCACGAGGCTGCCGTCGGGCCGCGCCCAGAAACTTGCCGACCAGAGCAGTTCGGTGGCGTCCGCCATCGCACGCTCGGCCCCCATTGCGAGGTCGTGGCGCACAATCACGCCCGACGGGTCGCCACCGCCGCGCCGGGCGTAGAAAAGCGCCTTGTCGGCGAGCCACCAATTGCGCCAATCGCTGGGGTGCAGCGCGGCCGTCATCACCTCCTCCGGCCCGGTCAGCGCGGTGCCGCCAGCCGTGAGCGCGCGGCGGCGTACGCCCGCCACGCCATCCAGCGCATAATAAAGGTATTTGCCGTCGGGGCTGGGGCGCACCGTGCGCGGGCCGTCCCCGCTCACCGCGATTGCGGGCGCATTGCTATAAGGGTCGATCCGCCAGATCCGCCACGCGCCCGATTTTCGCGAGGTGAAATAGAGGTAGCGCCCGTCGGGTGACCAGACGGGCGACTGCTGCACGGCGCGATCGCGCGTGACCGCGCGCGGCGATCCGCCATCGCCGCTGACGAGGAAGATGTCGCTCTGCTCGCTGGAGACGCCGATATAAGCGATCCATTTGCCGTCGGGCGACCAGGCGGGCTCCTGGTAGAAGATATTCTGCGTGAAGGTAATCTGATGCGGCGGCTTGCCCTTTTCCGCCACCCACAGATTTTCGGGGCCGGAACGCACCGACACGAAAGCGGCGCGGCCATTGGGCGCCTCGACATAGAAGCGGTCGAAGATGTTCGTGCGCAGATTGGCGATAAAATGCGGCGGGGTCGCGGGCGTCGCGTCGGGCAGAACCTCCTGGAAGCTCGCATGATCCTTGAGCGCCTCGAATACGAGCCTGTCCTTGTTCCGCGCGAAGCTCAGCGCGCGATATTCAACATCGCCGAGCGCGAGCCGCGTCAGCCCCGAGCCATCCTTTGCAACCCACCACAAGCCGGTATCCCCGCCGCGATCGGACGAGAAGATCAGTCCCTGATCCTTCGCGCTCCAGGCCAGGCCCCACACCGTTTTCCCGTCATGACTCAACGCGCGGCGCGCGCCGCCTTCCAAGTCCTGTGTCTCGACCTCCACCGATTGCCAGGCCTTGGTCCGCAGATAGGCAAGCGTCCGGCCGTCGCGCGAAACTTGCGGCTCGCCATCGCCCTGGATATTGGCGGGCGGATCCGTGACAGGTGCGATCGAGCCGGTGGTGGTATCGAGCCGGTAGATACGCGACACCGCGCCGCGCGCGGCAGCATCGCTGTAATAAAGCATGCGTCCGTCGGGCGCCCAGCTCAGTCGCGAGGCGAGCGCCGATTTGCAATGGCCCGCCATACGTTCCTGTCCGCCGGTAGCGGGCATGACCAGGATTGCGCACGGGCTGTGGCCGTCGCGCGAGGCGCGGGTGAAGGCGATCGCCGATCCGTCGGGCGTCCACACCGCATTGTCGTCGATCTCAGCATCGTTGGTCAGCCGCACGGGCGTCTGATCCCCGATCGTCACCAGATAGAGATCGACATTCTTTGGATCCTGCAGACGGGCAGTGAAGACCACCCGGTTGCCATCGGGCGCTATCGCCGGACGCTGTTCCACGGAAGGATCGGCCGCGACTGGGAAAAGCCGCGTGACCTTGGGCGCTATGGCGGGGGGCGCGATCCAGCGGCGCGCACCGATCGCGCCGAAGAGGAGCAGCGCACCAGCGGCGCCTGCCAAGGCCGCCGGCGCGAATGCACGCGACCGACCAGGCTTCTCGGTCGCCGCCGCGATTTCCGGAAACGGCTTGGGCTCGGCGACGAACCGGTCCGGAGTCCGTGGTGGAGCTTCCATTGGAACTTCGTCCGCGCGTGCCGGGCGCCGGGCGGCCCGGATTGCCTCTTGCAGTTCCTGCGTTTCCGGATCGGGCGCGACTTGCAATTCGCGGCGCAGGGTTTCCGCCAGTGAGGTATAATGAAGCAACGCCAGATCCGGCCGGCCGTTCGCGGCCTGCAGGGTCATGAGAAGCCGATGTGCATGCTCGTTATAGGGATCAAGCGCCACGGCCCGCTCGGCGGCGGCAAGCCCCTCGCCGCGATCGTGGCCGTCGTCGATCGCCGCCGCAGCGACGCGCGCCATTGCAGCGACCGCCAGCCGGCAAAAACGGCTGCGTTCCAGATCGAGCCAATCCTCGAACGCGGCGGAATCGACCGGAAGGCCGTCCGCGATCAAGGTTCCGCGATACAGCGCCACCGCCTCCAGGGCACCGGCAAGGTCGGCGCGGGCGCTCGCGCGCTCGAATGCGATTGCGTCAACCTCCAGATCCGGGGCGAGCATCAGCCAATCGCCATCCGTCTGGATCAGATCGCCCGCCCCAGCCTTGCGCAGGCCCGCAAGCAATTGGCGAAGGCTGGTGCGTGCCGCATCGCTTTCGACCCGTGGCCAGAACATGTGCGCGAGCTGTTCGCGCCGGGCATGCCGGTCCGGTTGGAGCGCGAGATAGGCGATCAGGGCCATGGCCTTGCGTGTGCGCAGCACGGCAACGGCGCCGGACGCGTCCAGCATTACCTCCCCCAGCAGGCATAAGCCGCGAATCGCCACGAAATCCCCCGTTCACCGCGTGAATAAGCAGAATCCGGTCCTTTTTCACGCAAGATTCACGCAATCATTACGGGGCGCGAACGGCGGGCGCCTAGCGGCTGCCTCGACGATGAACGCGTCGCCGTTCCCAATTTCCCTCCCCAGCCGGGAGCGGCGACGCAATTTCCAGGACCATGACATGACCAGCCGCGCCCTCCTCACCGCTATTCTTTTCGGAAGTGCAATTGCGGGTACGCGACCGATGACGCACGCCGCCGACGCGCAACCGCGGCAGCCAGAGCAACAGCGCGCTGACGAGTCGGCACCGGGCCTTTGCCTTCAGCCGACCCGCGCGGCCACGCCGCCGCTCTGCCAGAACTGAGGAGCGCGAGATGTTGCGCATACTCAAACCGGATTTGCTGTGTGGCCTTGGTGGGTTCGCGCTGGGCGCGGCGGCCCTGTTGATCATTCATCCGGCACCCCCGAGCCCGCCGCCGGCCCGAACCGACATTCTTGCGTTGGCCGCTGCGGCAACCTCGGCGCATCATGTCCGGCACAGCGCGGGCTGATTTTCTAAAAAAATGCGGACGCAAGGCGCGTCGAAGGGATCGTTCCACAGCTCCGGGACTTGAACACCCAGGGATAGATCCCGGAGCCTTGCATTGGTCGATCTCAACACGTTGCCGCACTGCCTGGACGGCGAGGCCCTGACGGTTCGAGCGATCGTCGAGACCCCGCCGGGCCGGCGTATCAAGTTCGATTATGATGCAGAAAGCGGGTTGTTCGCGCTGCATGACGTTTTGCCCGCGGGCATGGCGTTTCCGATGGCTTTCGGCTTCGTCCCCGATACGTTGGGAGAGGACGGAGACCCGCTCGACATCATCATCCTGGCGGACGAAGACCTCCCCATCGGCTGCCTCGCCACGATCAAACTGCTGGGCGTGATCGAGGCTTGTCAGACCGAGCGAAACGGCCGGGAAAATCGCAACGACCGGCTGATCGGCCGTATCCTGAAAACGCGGATATACGCCGACGTGCACGACCTCGACTGCCTCGGCCGCGCCATGGTTGGCGAGTTGACCAGCTTCTTTGAGACTTACAATGCGCTCAAGGGGAAGCATTTCCGGGTGAGCGCGGTCAGCGATCCGGCGCGCGCCTGCGCGCTGATTGCGCAGGCGACGCGATGATCGCGCCGCATTTCATCAAGACGTGTGGCTACATCATATCCACCGGCAGTGTTGCCCTGCTGGGGTTCGTCTCCTGGCAGAGCGCCAGTCAGCATCCAATGCTCAAACTCTGCCTGATCCTGGGCATGGCGACATCGATCATCGGCATGTTCCTGCGCTGGCTATCTTATGCGCTGGAGGAGCATCGCGGTCGCTGATGCGGGGCCGCGAGGCGTCTGCCTTTCTTACCGCGCGGCTTCGATGATCCGCGGGACACCTTTGCCTGTTGATGCGGCTTGCGTTATCGCGAAATTGATAACGATGTCAGGATGGACAAATGACGGGTACGACGAGGAGGAGGTTTGTAAGCACCGGAGCGGCTTTGGCGACGGTAGCCACGGTGCCGGGAGCGGCACGGCGCGCGGATGCGATCCATGTGCGCCAGACTGCCGGCAATCAAAGGTTCGCCTCCTTGCCCGCGCTCGGCTGGCAGGCCGACGATGCCGGCGACGACGCGGACGCGGTCACGCTGGACCCGACCATAAGCTTCCAGGAGATATTGGGCTTCGGCGCGGCTTTCACCGAGGCTTCGGCATGGCTTATCAGCCAGATGGCACCGGCCGCGCGCGCCGAACTCATGCATGAACTCTTTTCCGCCGACGGGCTCGGCGTCAATGTCACGCGTTGCTGCATCGGCTCGAGCGACTATGCGACCGCGATGTTCAGCTATGACGAGGGCGCGCCCGACCCGACGCTCTCGCGCTTCTCGATCGACCGCGACCGCGCCTATGTCCTGCCGGAGCTATCGACCGCGCGGCATATCAACCCGGATCTGTTCATTCTTGCCTCGCCTTGGAGCCCACCCGGCTGGATGAAGAATGGGGGATCAATGCTCGGCGGCAATATCAAGCCGACCAACTTCGCCATCTATGCGCAATATCTGGTCAGGTTCCTGCAAGCTTATGCGCAGGCCGGTGTACCGATCAACGCGATCACGTCCCAGAACGAGAGCGACACCGACCAGGCCGGACGTATGCCCGCCAGCGCCTGGGCGCAGGAATATGAGGTTGCCTTCGTCGGCAAACATCTCGGCCCTGCCATCGAAAAAGCGGGCCTCGACACGAAGATCTGGCTGCTCGATCACAATTTCAACCTCTGGGGCCGTGTCTTCAACACGCTCGAGGACCCCAATGTCTTCAAATATGCCGAGGGCGTGGCCTGGCATCCCTATGTCGGCGCGGCCGAAGCCATGACGCGTATCCACAATGCCTACCCGACCAAAAGCGCTTATTGGACCGAGGGCGGGTTCGAGCTCGCCGCGGGCAAGGGCACGATCGAATTCGCCGCAACGCCGGGGCCGATGACGGAAGGAGCCACGGCGGGGACCGCGCCGAAGCTGGACGAAACCGCCGCGATCGTCCAGTCGGCGCTGGGCGCCACGCATGCGCTGCGCAACTGGGTGCGCTGCATGATCGACTGGAACGTCGTGCTCGACGAGACCGGCCATCCCAATATCGGGCCGTTCGACCTCAAGGGCATGCTCACCATCGATTCGAAGTCGCATCGTGTGACCGCGCGCGGCCCGAATTATTGGGCGATCAAGCATCTCAATCAGATCGCGCCGCGTGGGGCGACGGTGATCGAATCGAGAGGAGGGACCGCCAAGCTTGCACATGTCGCGTTCGTCGATCCGCATGGGCGCAAAGGATTGATGCTCACCAATGCCGGGGCAGCGCGCACGATAAGGGTCCGCAATGGCGGGCGCATGGCGGAGGTCGCTCTTCCCGCAGGTTCGATCACCAATCTCAGCTGGACCTGAACGCACGAAAAAGCCGCCGACCCGAAAGGGCCGGCGGCTCTTCTCCCCCTTGCGGGAAGGCGGTCAGCCGAAGCTGATTGCGGTCCGCTGACGACGCATGGCGGCACCGATCAGGCCAAAGCCTCCGAGCATCAATGCCCAGCTTGCAGGCTCAGGAACGCTGCCGTTCATCCCGTAAATCTGCGCCGTGCTGCGCGTATAGGTGGGATTCGCTCCACTGCGCAGATTCCAGCCGATCGCATCGAACGCCGCCAAATCGAGGCCTTTGACCACGCCCATCTGACCAAAACAGACGGTCGGATCCATCACGCCGAGTTGGGCAAAACCGCTGCAGGTCGCGCTATCCTTCCAGTGCGAAGCCTGGTTGCCGTCGCCGTTGTAAGCGCCGGTTGAAAAGCTGTTGCCGTAAAGCGCGGTCAGCCCGCCATCGATTGAGAAATAGCTGGCCGTGCCCACCGTCTCGTCCAGCTGCGGGCCGCCCGGCCCGACGCCATGCGGATCATTGCTGTACCGGAACATGTCCAGTGCAGTGAAGATCGACGTGTCGTTGAGATCGTAGCCGAGCGAATAACCGGGGCCGTGCGGCGCACCGTAGGCATCGAAGAAATCGACGCCGCTGGTGAAGCCCAAAGCGTGGCCGATTTCGTGGATGGCAACGCCCAGGAAATCCATCTTGTCGAAGTCGACGCCGTCGGTCGGATCGAAGTCGAATGCGAAGTCCTGGCTGAAATTCACCGAGCCATCGAGACCAAGCGGATTGGTGGTCGGGTTGTAGACCGCGGTGCCGCCTACCGCCTTCACCACCGATGTGTTCTCGTACAGCACCGCGCCGCTATAATCGAACGGTGCGTAAACCTGCTTCGTGGTGTCGTTGCCGCCGCTGGCGTCGGTGCCCTGCGTAATCATGGGCGCGTAGAAGCCGCCGTTCAGCGCGGGCAAAACAATGTTGGCGTCGATCGAGGAACCGCTCTTGGTCGCGTTGACGCGCGTTTCCCACTCAGCCGTCAGGAAGTCCATCTTGGTGCTGCCGGTCGCGCCGATGGTGCGGGGATTGGAGAAATGGCTGAAGCCCACGCCCAGGTTGATGGTCGCATTGTTGGAAAAAAGATTGCCCCAGAAGGCGGCGGCGATCTTGAAATCCTTCTCCGCCACCGAGCCGGTGACGCCGCCGAGATCGATCAGCTGGATGGTGGCCGCGTTCGCGCTGCCCGCCGCCAGCGCCAGCGCAGTACCGCATGCCAGAATCGTATGCATTTTCATGACGTTAACCCCCAAATAGGCCCGAGTCCGATTGGAAACGTTACAGAGAGTTAACCTGACTCGTTCATCTGCTGTCAAGGAATCCGAACGCGTTTGGATCATTTTGAAGGTTAATATTTGGCGCCTGCCCATCGTTGGCGGGTAAAATTGGCGGAAAACCGTGGATTGTGTCGCCACCGTTTTGCTTCGGGTTGATGCTTGGTCGCCACATAAGCGGCCGCTAAGGATGCGGCGTGGCGGCCCCGAATTCCTTGATCGAGCGCTTGCGCGACGCGGTCGTGCGACGCGACCGCGATTCGACCAACGAGGCGGTTACGCAATTGCTCGCTGCGCGGGCGCGGCTCGGGTCTGAATGGAAGCGGGTTGCCGAGTTGATGCGCGTCAGCGGCGAGGTCCGGTTGGCGCACCGTGCGATGGATGCATTTATCACTGAGGCGGGCGGAACGCCGGAGGCGCTTTACGACAAGGTCGTCCTTCAGACCCAGACGGGTCGTTTGCGCGAGGCGCACGACCTGCTCGCGAGCCTTCCTTCAGGGCGGATGGACCCGGCCGCACGCGCTTATGTGCTAGGCAACACCGCGCTGACGCTGGGGCGGATCGAAGAGGGTAAGGCGGAGCTCGAACGGGTCATACGCGGCCGTCCCGGCTGGGGACCAGCCTGGTTGTCTTTGTCGTCCGCGGTCAATCTCGCCTCGGACCCCCTGGGTGACCGGCTTCTGGCCGAAGCCTCGATCGCCCAACGGCAGCCCGAGGGCGACCGCGCCCGCTTTTATTATGCGCTGGGGAAGCTTCATCACGACCGACGCGACTATGACCACGCCTTCGCTGCTTTTGCGCACGGCGCCAAATTGCTGCGTGGCAAAACACCCTACAGCCGTCAGGGGAATCAGGCCGGGGCCGAGGCCGCGATGTCCGGCTTCCCTTCCGGCTTTATCGAGCAATTGAACCGGCAACAGACGCTGTCCACCAATCGGCCGATCTTCGTCACCGGCCTGCCGCGCTCGGGCACCACGCTTGTCGAGCAGATATTGACGAGCCACAGCGCGGTCGCGGACGGCGGCGAGATCAGCCTCGCGCACCATGTCGCAGTGGCGGCCGGCGGCACTTCGGGCGACGCGATCGCGCGTCACCTCACTGCGGGCGGATCCATCGACAAGATGGGTGGACTGTATCTGCATCTGCTTGAGGAGCGCTTCGGACCGTACGGGCGCATCATCGACAAGACGGTCGATAATAGCCGTTTTCTCGGCCTGATCGCGGCGGCCCTGCCGGATGCGCCGTTGATCTGGATGCGGCGCGATCCCCTCGACTCCGCATGGTCCTGCTTCCGCACCTTCTTCATCCATGGCGTGGCCTGGAGCTATAGCCTGACGGATATCGCGCATCACTTCCGGCTGGAGGATCAACTGGTCGATTTCTGGCAGGCGCGCCTGGGCGAGCGCTTGCTGGTCGTACCTTACCCGTCCCTGGTCGATGCACCCGAGGATTGGACGCGCCGCATCCTCAGTCATTGCGGACTTGCCGAAGAGGAGCAGGTCCATCGCTTCCATGAGACCGAGCGCGTGGTGGCGACCGCGAGCGCGCTTCAGGTGCGCCGACCGATCAACCGCAGCGGGATCGGGGTCGCCGCGCCCTATCGTGAACGTCTCCAGCCCTTCGTCGATGCCTATCGCGCGGCGGGAGGAAGGATCGACGACTGAAGCCCGTCATCAAGCCGAAACAGGAGAGTGCGATAAGGATCGCGCTCAAACGGGGGACGGGCGATGTTCAGGATGATTTTCGCGATCGTTATCGGCGTCATGGAAAAGACCCCGCGGCGCGAACGGCGTCACAGCGCCTGATCAGGCGCCGCCCTGCCGGCCCATGATCCGGCAGGCGTCGATAAGCTCCATCGTCGCTATTGCGTCTGAGCCGCCGGTGAGCGGCATAGCCTCACCACGGAACACACGCACCGCATGGTCGAGCTGCGCGGCATAAGTGGACGGGCCGCTCGGCGCTTCCTCGACCCTGCCCTTTGCCGTGGTCAGAACGAGGCTGCCGCCATATTGCGGAGACACGAAGCGGTTCATGCGCAAAGTGCCATGCGTGCCCTCGATCTCAATCCAGTCGTTCCGCGGCGACAGCATCGAGCAGCGCATCCAGGCCTCGACATCCCCGAAGCGAAGGTCCGCTTCGAGCGTCGCATCGACCCCATCGATCTGATCGCTCGTCGCCGACATCACCTCGCCCTCGCCCAGCAAGGTGCGAAAGGCATGCAGGACATAACAGCCGAGATCCATCGTCCCACCACCGCCCATTTCGGGCATCCAGCGTAACTCGCCGGGGGCTCGCGCGATTTCCGCCTCGAACTCGCCGCGCGCGCGCACCACGCGCCCGATCGCGCCATCCTTTATCAGCGCCTCGGCGCGCTCAAACAGCGAATGGAAGCGGTAATGATAAGCTTCGAGCGCGGGCCGCTCGGCGGCGTCGGCCGCAGCGACGATTGCGCGCGCCGACGCAGCATCGAACGCGAACGGCTTTTCGATCAGCAACATCTTTCCCGCCGCCGATGCGGCATGGCACGTGTCCAGATGAACCGAAGGCGGCAGCCCACAATAAACGAGATCGACATCGTCACGCTCGACCAGGGCCTGATAGGAACCGGCCGCGGCGGGGATACCATGCTCGGCGGCATACGCCTCGGCCTTGGCCATATCACGCGCGCCGACCGCGGTGATAACGGCATCGGCAGAGACCGCGGCGGGCTGAATGATGGCGCGTGGCGCGATCTTCGAGGCACCGAGAAGACCGATCCGCATCATGCCTTCGCGCCTACTGGCGGAGGCGGCATGCGGTCAAGCCGCCGCCCGTGTCGGCGCGGGAGATCCGTACTGCCCGCGCTAATGCATCTGCATCATAGCAATAACATCCAAGCCGGTTACATTCCCCGGCCAAGTAACCGGGGCGTGTTGAGCCTAAAAGGAAATCATGATGTAGCTGGAGGTGAGAGTCGCTTTCCCGTTTCACTTGACGTAACTTGCTGGACTTGATCCGCGGCGAAGGCGGGGCTCCGAAGTCGGATGTCGAGGGGGTAAAACATGCGGTCTGATGCGCGATCCAGCCTCAACCCGCGCGTGCACGCGCTAGCTGCAACAACCCTTTAGCCTGCCCGATCGAGCGGAGACGCCACCATGGCAATACCACCGTCAGAGAATGTGACGCGGCTGCTGGTGAAAGCACGCTCCCATTCCGGCGGGGGAATCGCACTCGAAAGCGGCAATGCCACCAGCGGCTCGCTCGTCGCGACCCCGCTCATGCCGCACGTTCACGAAACACAGCAGCGTATGGGGTTGGCAGCCGACGACCGCCAATGGTTCGAGGTGCAGATAGCCGACAGCGGCGCCTCACCCTGGGATTTGGCCCATGCGATGCGCAGCGATGGACTAGGCCTCGTCAGCGACGTCGAGTTCGCCGAACCCGATCTGCCGCAAAGCTGGGACTATACCAAGAAGTCGCGCACCGGCCCGGCCGACGCGCAGGACCCCGCTTTCCCGACGTTGCCGGACGACGACTGGTATCGCGATGCGACGCATGGCGGCTTCCGGGACGCGCTTGTCGCGCTCGGCACACCCAAGCGCATCGTGCGCGTGGCGCATCTCGATACGGGCTATGACCCCGATCATCGCGCAATGCCCGCCAACATCAACACCGGGCTCGCCCGCAATTTCGTCGACAAGGACAGACCGTTCGACGCCGCCGATCGGATCCAGGGCGGCCTGATCACCAACCACGGCCATGGCACGGGCACGATGAGCATCCTGGCCGGCAGCGATCCATCCAATCAGGGGATGGCCATCGGCGCGGCCCCGTTCGTCGAGGTGGTGCCGATCCGCGTGGCGGACCGCGTCGAATTGATCTGGAACAGTGCGATCGCACGCGCGCTGGACTATGTCCTCGGCCTCAAGGACGATCCCGAATCGCGTATCGATATCGTCACCATGAGCATGGGCGGATTGCCGGCGCGGGCATGGGCCGATGCGGTAAACGCGCTCTACGACGCGGGCATCTTCGTCGTGACCGCGGCCGGCAACAATTTCGGCAATCTGCCAACACGCAACATCGTTTATCCCGCACGTTTCAACCGCGTCGTGGCCGCATGCGGCGTAATGGCGAACGGCAAGCCCTATGCCAACCTTGGCATCAAGAAGATGGCGGGCAATTACGGCCCCGGGTCCAAGATGCGCACGGCGATGGCGGCCGCGACGCCGAACCTTCCCTGGGCACGGATCGGGTCGGGGACCATCGTCGATCATGATGGCGTGGGTACCTCGGCCTCGACACCGCAGATCGCGGCGGCGGCGGCGATCTGGTTGGCCGGCCCGGGCAGCGCCATGCGTTATAGCCAGCCCTGGATGCAGGTGGAGGCGATCCGGGCCGCCTTATTTTCCACCGCGCACGGCAAGGACACGGAAAAACTGGGCCACGGCGCGGTCGACGCGGCCGAGGTGCTCAAGCAGACCCCACCGGCGGAGACGGAGCTGCATCAGGAAGCCCCCGACACTACCGGCTTTGCCTTCCTGAAGACGCTGCTCGGCCTGGGCATGGTGGCCGATCCCGCCCGGCAAGCGATGTTCGAACTGGAGGCGCTCCAGCTCGCGCAGCAGGAACCGCTGTGCACGATCCTGCCCGACCCCGATGCCGATCCCGCCAGCCTGAGCCCCGATCAACGCGGTGCGGCGGTGGAAGCGTTGATCAAAAAAGGATCGAACCGGCTGCGGCTGGCGGTGGAGGCCGCTCAGGCACCTTCACCAGCGGGCGGAGGCGGCCCCACCGCCCCGTTGCCCCCGGCCACCGCCAGCTCCCCTGCCGACACCGCACAGGAAATAAATCGCGAATCCAAGCTAGCCCGTGCGTTGGAGCGGGTGGACCCGCCGCCGCGCCGGCGGAAGGTGCGGATCTTCGCGTCGGACCCGACCTCCAGTGCCAACCTGGAAACCTATAGCCGGGCGACGGTGACTGTCGACTTGCCGTGGGAGCCGCTGAAGCCTGGCCCGATCGGCGAATATATCGAGGTGGTGGACGTCGATCCGGCCAGCAATGCGGCCTATGCGCCGGTCGATCTCGACAGCCCCTACCTGCTGCATGAGCGGGGTCTGACGCCGAGCGAGACCGACCCACGCTTCCATCAACAGATGAGCTATGCGGTAGCCTCGCGTACGATCGAGCATTTCGAGCGTGCGCTCGGACGGCGCGCGCTTTGGTCTCCTTATTTCGACCAGAACAAGCAAAGCCATTATGTGCAGCGGCTGCGCATCTACCCGCACGCCTTGCGCATGGCGAACGCCTATTACAGCCCCGACAAGAAGGCTTTGCTGCTCGGCTATTTCAAGGCCGTCGGCGAGGATGGACATGACGATATCGCGCGCCCGACCGTTTTCGCGGCTTTGTCGCACGACATCATCGCGCATGAGACCGCGCACGCTTTGCTCGATGGACTGCATCGGCGCTTCATCGAGGCGACCAACCCCGACTGCCTCGCCTTCCACGAGGCGTTCGCGGACATCGTCGCGATGTTCCTGCATTTCACCCTGCCGGATGCGGTGCGTCCCGAAATCGCCGCGACGCGCGGGGATCTGTTCGCGCAAAATCGGCTCGGCCAACTGGCTTTCCAGTTCGGCCAATCCATGGGCGCGCGCGGCGCGTTGCGCGACTATATCGGTACGATCGACGACCAGGGAGTCTGGCATCGGCGCAAGCCCAGCCTGGGCGATTATAGCGGCGCTACCGAAGCCCATGATCGCGGGGCGGTGCTGGTCGCGGCGGTGTTCGACGCCTTCCTGCAGATTTACGAGACCGAGGCGCGCGAGATTTTCGCGCTCGCCACGGGCGGGTCGGGCATCGCCCAACCGGGGGCGCTGGCGTCGCCGCTGGTCGATGCGCTGACCAAGACGGCCTGTAAGATCGCGGCGCGCTTTCTCGACATCCTAATCCGTGCGCTTGATTATTGCCCACCGTTCGACCTGACTTTCGGCGAATATCTGCGGGCGGTGATCACGGCCGACCGCGACCTAATTCCCGACGACGTGCGCGGCTACCGCGTCGCGATCGCCGCCGCCTTCCGCGCCCGTGGCATCTCGCCGGTCGATGTCCGCAGCGTCTCGCCCGACACATTGGCATGGGAAGCTCCGGACATTTCAATCTCTTTCGACGCCGTGATCAAATCCATGCTGCTCGACTGGCGCGACGACACGCGACGCGAGGAGATTTTCCGCTTGTCGCGCAAGAATGCCGCGATCTTCCATGATTGGCTGATTTCGGCCGATGTTCCTGATCTGCTGCTCGATCTGCTCGGGATCAAGCGGACAGCGAGCGCCTTTTCGATCCCGATTACCGACGCGGACGGCAACCAACGGCAGGTCCTGGGCCTATTGCGCGGGCCGGAGGTTCATTCGGTGCGAACGCTGCGCCGGGTGGGGCCGGACGGGACGATCCGCAACGATCTGATCATCGAGATCACGCAGAGCTTTCTGCCCGTGGCCGAACCGAATGTTTCGCGCTTCCGGGGCGGCTGCACGCTGATCATCGATCGTGCCACCGGATTGCTCCATCAGCTGGTGCGCAAGCGGATCGGCAATGAGGCACGCTTCGCCGCGCAGGCGAATTTCGCGGGTTTGGGGGCCGGTCTTGGCGCGACCTATTTCTCCAATGCGGCCGAACCTTTCGCCGCTCTGCATCTGCTGGGATGACGAACATGGCTACGGCTCCCACCCCTCGCGCCACGGTTCGCATGTACCGCCAGGGCTTGGGCGACTGTCTCTATGTCGAGCTGCTGCGGGGCAAGAACGAGCCGTTCCGGATCATGATCGACTGCGGGCTGGTGCTCGGCGCCGCCAAACAGCAGGACAAGATGAAGGCGGTGATGGCCGACATCGTGAAGACGCTGAAGGGCAAGCCGCTCGACCTGCTGGTGGTGACGCATCCGCACTGGGACCATGTCTCCGGCTTCGTCCAGGCGGAGGAGGAATTCTCCAAGATCGCGGTCAAGGCGGTCTGGCTTGCCTGGACCGAAGACGACAGGGATCCGCTCGCGCGCAAGCTTCGAACGGTGCATGCCGCTGCCGAAACCGCGCTTCGGGCAAGCATCGACCCGCTCAGAAAGGCCGGTTTGGACGTTGTCGCGCAGCAAACCGCAAGCCTGCTCGACTTCCTCGGGGCCACGAAGCAGTCGGGCAGGACCACGCGCGACGCGGTGAAAGCGGCAGCGGCCAAGGTGAGCGTGCCGCATTATTGTCTGCCGGGAGAAGACCCATTCCCGATCCCCGGCAGCCAGGCCCGTATCTTCGTCCTGGGGCCGCCGCGGGACGAAAAGTCCCTTTCGAAGATGAACCCGTCGACCCGCGACCCGGAAACCTATTCGTTGAGCGCCTTGGGCGGGCTGGCGGGCCTCGCCGACGCGTTCGGCGACGTTCAGGCTAGCAAGCCGTTCGATGCCAACTTCACGATCCCGCTCGACGATGCCAAGGCACTGACCTTCTTTTCCGAGAATTATGCGGCGCGCGACCCTTGGCGCCGGATCGATAATGACTGGCTGCAGGCCACAAGCGGTTTCGCGCTGCTGCTCGACCGGGCGGTCAATAATTCGAGCCTCGCCCTGGCGATCGAGCTTGAGCCGGGCGGCGACGTGTTGCTGTTCGCCGCCGATGCCCAAGTGGGCAATTGGCTGTCGTGGCTCACGCTGAGCTGGGCACTCGACGGAGGCACGGTGACCGGCTCCGATCTCATCGCGCGGAGCATCGTCTACAAGGTCGGCCACCATGCCAGCCTCAATGCCAGCCTGCGCGAGCAGGGCGTGGAGACCATGAACCGGCTCCAGTTCGCGCTTGTACCGGTCGACGCCCAGGAAGCCATCGCGCGCAAATGGGGCAACAACATTCCCTTCCCTGCTTTGCTGGCCGCGCTCGGCAACAAGGCGAAAGGCGGGGTGTTGCGTTCCGACGAGGATGGCGGGGAAAAGCACCCCGCCGTTACCGCGCTCCGTCTCGCCTACGAAGTCAGCGTCTAAGTGGTTCTTCGGTCTGGCATATTGTTCTTTTGCCGCCGCGGAAACGGATAGGATGGCAACGCGCCACCGCCGATGCCCGGCCGGCCTTTCGCGGTGGTCCTGCTAGGCTCGCGCCATGCGTCGCGGGCGCACGAAGTGTTGCCAACCAATTTCTGCCAGGCGAGCCTGAGCTATCCGTGCGGATTGCCGCCCATCCGCGATCAGCAGCAATTTGTAGAAGCCGCGGCTGCGAATGATCGCCACACTTGAGGGGCCTCCGACGATCCGCGACGCGAACAGAGTCAGTGCACGGCGTGCATTACCCGCTGACCTGAATGCACCAACCTGAATCCGGACCACCCTTCCGGCGCCGACACGTCTGGTCGGCTGAGCGGCGTGCAGGTCACGCTCGATCCGTGGAGCAGACAGCGCTGAGGCAACCTGAATCCTGCTCTCAATCTCTCGGGACGCCGGTTCCGCCGACGGCAGGGGAGACGAGACATCCACCGGCGGAGCCGTATCATCCATCCATGCCAGTTTGGCCCTTGCCTCTGGCGATCCCAGGGCCGCGGCCTTCTTCATCAGCGAAGTGGCCAGGATCAAATCCGGTTCAGCCCCATCGCCCGTATAATAGATCGCCGCCAACAGCGCTGTGGCGCGGGCGTGATTGTGGGAGGCAGCCAGCGTCAACCACTGCACAGCGTCACGCGACTGCCGCATTTGCACGAGAAGTTCGCCGAGCGCCGCCGCCGAAGCGACATCGCCCTGGCGGGCGGCGCGCATATACCAATCGCGAGCCTGAAATTGATCGGCATCGACCGACCGCCCCAGCCTATATGCCTCGCCGAGCAGATATTGAGCTTGTGGGTCACCCCTGAAGGCGGCTTCGGATGCTGCGGCGAAGGCCTGGCGATAGGAGCCATTGTCCCAAAGCGCTTGCGCCTCGGGAACCGCTGCCGGGGCGACGCTGGTAACCAGCCACAAGAGCAGAACGAGACCGACCCTGATCATCGGACAAGATTAGGTCGAATTAGTTAATAGATCGTCAACCGTAACAATCTTGGCTATACACGCTGCTGGGGCCAACTGGGGGCGCGGGCGGCGTGGTTGATCAGATCATCGAGAGGCTTCGGCAAATGGTTGGCCTCAACGGCGGAGACACACTGCTGCTCTTTTCGCCCATGGGTCTGGTCGTCGGCCTGCTTTTGCTCGGAGTCGCCGGAAATGCGCAGAAAAGACGTTGGACCGCCCGCATTGGGTGGATCATCCTGCTCGTTTCGGCTGCGGTACTGGTTTATTCGCTCGCGCTGGGGAATTCTCCCCACTCAATGTAAACAGGGTCGATGGCGGCCAGCCTGTTGGTCGCGATACCCCACCGATCAGAGCGGACGGCTTGGCTCGTTAGGGGCGATCATCCCCCCGGCGAAGGCGATACGCAGCGCCTCCGACAAGGTCCGCACCCCCAATTTTGCCATGACGTTTGCGCGATAATATTCGACCGTGCGCGTGCTGAGATCCAGTTCGTGCGCGATCAGCTTGTTGGGCCTGCCATCGATCAGTTGCGTCAGCACTTCGCGTTCACGGACGGAAAGCGACGCCAGGCGCGCGCGCGCGATCTCTGCACCCGCCTGATCCTGCACCGCGCTTTCCAGCCGTGCATAGGCCTTTTCGATGACGCGGATCAGCATTCGGTGATCGTAAGGCTTTTCGAGAAAATCGAACGCCTGGCTGCGCATTGCCTCGACCGCCATGGTGATATTGGCATGGCCGGTGATCATGATCACCTGGAAGGGGGTGCGATGGCGCGCGATTTCGCAGAGCGCCTCCATCCCCGACATGCCCGGCATCTGCACATCGAGCAAGACCACCCCAGCCTCCAGCTCCCCGATCGCCGACAGGAAGGCATCGGCCGTATTGAAGCTGCGGATAATCGTGTCGGTGCGCAATCGGACAAGGCCGTGCAGTGACTTGCGCACGGACTCGTCGTCATCAATTATATAGAAATGCCTGATCACGTCGCGCTTTCGCTCTCCTCTCGATAGACCGGCAGGGTAAAGGACACGATCGCGCCGCCGTCCGGCGCGTTATGGGCGGCAAGCGCGCCGCCGTGCGATTCCACGATCCGGCGGCTGATCGACAAGCCAATGCCCATTCCACGGTCCTTGCTCGGCACGAACGGCGCGTGGAGATTGGCGAGCACCTCGTTGGGAAAACCGGGGCCGGCATCTTCGACCTTCACGCGCATCAGCGCCCTGTCCGCGGTTTCGGCAACGACCCTGATGACGCGGCTTTCAGGCGGGAGATTCCGTACCGCCTGCGCGGCATTGCGCAGTACATTCACAAGTACCTGCTGGACCTGGATGCGATCGACGATGATCGTCCGCGCATCGGGCGAAATATCGCATATGGCCCGCACTTGTACCTGTCCAACAAACGCCAAAGCGATAGCATCGCGGATGATTTCCTCCAAGTCTTCGACGTGGAATTCGACATCGCGCTTGGCCATGAAATCGCGCAACCGCCGAATGATTTCGCCGGTTCGTAACAGCTCCGTATTAGCGCAATCGAGCGCCTCGATCGCACCCGAATCGCTGCTCGTCTGCAGCAATATTTGTTCGGCGATGCCAAGATAATTTCCCGTGGCCGCGAGCGGCTGGTTCAGCTCGTGCGCAAGCGCGGCGGCCATTTCGCCCATGCCATTGAGGCGCGCGATATGGGCATAGTCCGCATTGAGTTGCTCCATCCGTTCCTCGGCGGCAACGCGATCGCTAATGTCGCGGATGAAGGCGGTGAACACATGTTTTCCCCCGACCCAGCTTTCGCCGACGCTGAGTTCAATCGGAATTTCGGTGCCGTCGGCCTTCCGAGCGGACAATGCGTGCGATTGGCCCACCGCATAGCGCGTATCGCGGCCACGATGGCGCGCAAGAAAGGAAGTATGTTCACCAGCGTCGATTACCGGCATCAGCAGCGATATATTGCAGTACATCGCCTCGCCCGCGGAATATCCGAACAGGCGTTCAGCGGCGGCACTGAATTTAGTGATGCGCCCGCGATCATCGACCACTACCATTGCGTCGGGCACGGTTTCCAGGATCGACTGGAGCTGCGTCTGCCCCGCCTTCAGGGCCGCTTCGCGCGCGTCGCGATCGGTGACGTCCAGATCGGCCCCGATCACCCGGATCAACCGCCCGTCCGGATCGTAGAAGCAGCGCGCGGACCCCTCAATCGCGCGCGCCGTCCCCGACTGCAGATGCAAGTGATAATGGAAGCTGAACCGGTCGGCCTTGCGGTTCGCGGCTTCGGCGACCGTGCGTCGAAGTGCGCGAAACTCATTCGGCTGGATGAATCGCTTCCACGCCTCGAGCCGGGTGATGGTCCCAGGCGCCATCCCGAACCTTTGCTCGGCGCCGATGCTCCAGCTGATTCGACCGTTCAGCACGTTCCATTCGAAGATGCCGAGTTCGTGTGCTTCGATCGCGAATCTCAGCCGCTCCTCGCTTTGGCGCAGCGCCGTCGTCATTTCCGAGATCGCTTCACTGTCGCGCGATAATCGGCTGATCGCCCAACCAATCAGCCCGACGACCACAAGCAGATGGAAAACGGTGGCGAAGGTCTGCGCCCCAAGCGGCGTCATCACACCGAGCTGCTCGACCCGCATTTGGATCGGCAATTGAATGGCGGGCAGGATCAGGAGCGCCACCAGCGCGATCGCGATGGGCAAGGGCGCCCGTCGCCATATGGAGCGCCCATGCCCGAGCCGGGTCGACGCGAGCAACCCGCCGCCGTTGCTGAGCGCCGCAAAGGCGATCGGCAATGGTGTCGTCAATCGCCCGGCCTGCGCAACTAGCTCATCCTGCAAAACCAGCAGCGCCAGCGACATCGCTCCAAGTCCGATCACCACGCAGGCCAGCAGGAAGATCCGCCATGGATGGCGTTGTTGCCTGTCGAGCAGCAATGCCGCGAGCGCAGTGATGAAAATGAGGCCGCAGGCGAGTGGGCCGGGGCGGCCGGGATTGCTTGAACCGGTGCCGAGCGCGTGAGCGAACAAGAGCCGATCGAAGTCGGGCGGAAGGTCGAGAATATACTCGGCTAACGCCGTCGAAGCGATTGCCACTGACCCGGCGATCAACAGGACGCGGAGCGGCGCATGGCCGCGGCCCGTCAGTAACAGCGCGACTGCCAGGAATAGATTGGCGAGTGCTGTCAGCGGCCAGGCGGGATAATCGTCAAGACCGAAAGTCCTGAGAATGGGCAATCCAATAGGCCACCCCGCCAGCGTGAATAAGGATGCGCCCGCCCCGAACGCGAACAGGGCGACAGCAGCTCTCGACATTCGGAAATCATGATCTGCCGCAGCCATAGCCGATGTACCTCAACACGGGCGAGCTTAGTCGCCACGTCGCTGCCCGCAAGCACGGCACACCCCTTCCCCGTAGAACTACGGTAGTAGCTCCTCATCTGAGCTTAAAATGGTTGATCCCATATCAACTCGAACGGGAGCGGCGGCATGCCGACAGCCCATGGCCGGCACGCCGGCCTTCATGAATCGGGGGCTGACGCGCGCGCCTAGTGGCGGTCCCGTTACG
>Ga0070675_100001095_pt1 | contig 19517 bp, 17 predicted proteins | sample KBSM43metaG_FD_65343 | JGI IMG/M metagenome (GOLD analysis project Ga0070675, IMG submission 65343) | Miscanthus rhizosphere microbial communities from Kellogg Biological Station, Michigan, USA - KBS M4-3 metaG | ecosystem: Host-associated > Plants > Roots > Rhizosphere > Soil ... | reverse complement strand
GCCGTAGCCCGGCCCGGCGGGCGCGCCGTAGGGCGAGCCGTGTGCGGGCTGGTTGCCAGGGTTGCCGTACGGGTCGTTGTAGGACTGGCCGCCGTACTGCGGCTGCTGGCCGTACTGCTGCTGCGGCTGCTGGCCGTACTGCGGCTGCTGCTGGCCGCCGTACTGCGGCTGGCCGTACTGCGGTTGGCCCTGGCCGTACTGCGGCTGCTGCTGGCCGCCGTACTGGCCCTGGCCCTGGCTCTGGCCCTGGCCGTACTGGCCCTGGCCCTGGTTGCCGTAAGGATCGTGGTAGGGCTGCTGAGGAGGCTGGGTCATGGCGGTCAATGTAGACGACCTGGGCTGCAGGCCTGGGGCGGGGACCGTCCCGGCCCGAAGTCGGCTACCCGAAGGTCTGCCCCGACGCGCATCGGCGCGGCCCGGCGGCCGCGCCGACCCCGCGATTCAGACGCGGTGCGTGAGCTCGCGGACACGCAGCGCCGGGCCGTCTGCCGGAAGGCCACGACGCGACGGTCGCCAGGCCGACCGGTTCACGACCAGCACACCGGCCGCCACGAGCGACCAGGCGACGCACTCGATGAACTCCTGGCGGTCGAGGTGCGGCCCCACCAGGCCCAGGTCGGCCATCGTGGGGGCGCCCTGTGCGGCGTGGAACAGGAGTGTCAGGAGAACACTTCCGGACGTCCGGTTGAACAGCCACACGTACACGATCGTGATCGAGAACGTGGTGACCAGGCCGACCGGTCCCATGTCTGCGATCAGCACGAGCGGCAGGTGCCAGCCGGCCACCAGCACGCCCAGGATCAGCGCGGTGGCGAGCGGTGACCGGGTCACCTGCAGCCGGGGGACGGCGAAGCCGCGCCAGCCCGGCTCCTCGCCCATCGGGCCGTCCATCGGGTTCACCAGCCGCACGAGGAACGCCATCGCGAAGCTGGTCCAGGCCAGACCGGTCCAGTCGGGTGCCGGCGCGCCGGCGCCGGTGTTGACGAGCACCGAGCCGAACCGCACAAGGAGCGGCAGGCCGAGCGCGACCGCGTACCAGTACCAGGGCACCCGCCATCGGACGATGCGCGCGCCCAGGTCGCGGAAGCCGGCCCGGCCCTCGGCGATGCCGATCACGACAATCGCCGCGACGAGCGGACCGGCGGGAATGAAGGTCGGCTCCGGCCAGACGCCGACCCAGTAGAGGATCATCGCCCACCAGCTGAACAGGTAGGACAGCGCGAAGAACGAGATCACGCGGTGGGTTCGGATCCAGGACATGTCGGTCTCCTCGTCGATCAGGCCGGGTGCCGCTTCACGGTCGCAACGCGGAGATCAACGGGTAAGGCGGGCAACTGGCCGAACGGGAGCGGAGAAACCCGCACCAAGAAACCCGCACCATCGCCGCCGGGTTTCCCTCCTGCCGCCGTCGACGCGGGCGTGAAAGGGTCTGTACAGGGCGTGTGCGGCAGAGGGATGGTGGTCGGCATCAACGGATCCGGCGCGCGGCCCACCCCCGCACCGCCGCCGCCCTGGGCGGTCGCGGCGATAGCCGCTGCCGCGCTGGCCGCCGCGACCGGTTCGGTGCTCCTCGCCGTCAACAGCGACCACGTCACGCAGCCCTGGCTGCACGCGTCGCTGTTCGTCTGGATCTCGCTGTCCTACGTCCTCTGTGGACTCGTGGCCTGGCGGCGACGGCCGGAGAGCCGCCTCGGCCCGTTGATGGTCGTCGCCGGCTTCGTCACCGCGCTGTCGAACCTGGCCTGGTCGAACGATCCCGTCGTCCAGTCGCTCGGGTTGGCGTTGTTCGACCTGCTGCCGGTCGTGCTGTTCATGCACGTGTTCCTGGCGTTCCCGGACGGCCGGCTGCGGACGCGGCTCGACCGCGTCCTGGTCGGCTGCGGGTACGTCGTCTCGACCGTCGGCCAGACCTGCGTCATGGCGATGGGCGCGTTCGGCGCCGACAACCCGTTCACGCTCGTCGACTGGTCCGGGTTCGCCGCCGTCGCCTACAACGCGATTCTTCTCGTCATCAGCGCGCTGGCGCTCGCTGCGCTCGCCGTCCTCGTGATCCGCCGGCGCGGCCGGGGCCGGCCCCGCCGGCGCTCGGTGACCCTCCTCCTCGACGCGTTCGCGCTCGGACTGGTGATGACCGCCGTCCTGCTGACGTGGGGGATGCTCGCCGGCCCCGGATTCATCGTGGTGCAACGGCTGACCCTCCTCGTGCTCGGCCTCGCACCGGTGGCGTTCCTCATCGGCCTGCTCGACACCCACCTGGGCCGCGCCGGCGTCGGCAACCTCTTCGTCCGCCTGCGCGACAACCCGGGCGACCTGCGCGTTGTGCTCGCGGGGACGCTGCGTGACCCGTCGCTGACCCTGCTGTACTGGCTGCCCCAGTACGCCACGTGGGCCGACGAGGACGGCCAGCCGGCCGACCTGCCGGCCGACAGGGACGGTGACCGCGCGGCGACGGTCATCGAGCACCGCGGCGCCCCGCTGGCGGCCCTGGTCCACGACCCGTCGCTGCGTGAGGAGCCCGCGCTGCTCGACGCGGTGACCGCCGCCGCGGCGATCGCGCTGGAGAACGGGCGGCTGCAGGCCGAGCTGCGGGCGCACGTCGAGGAGTTGCGGGGCAGCCGGGCCCGCGTGCTGGCGGCCGGCCAACGGGAGCGGCAGCGGCTGGAGCGCAACCTGCACGACGGCGCCCAGCAGCGGCTCATCGCGCTGTCGCTGGACCTCGGCCTGCTGGAGAGCCGGCTCGGGTCCGACCCGGACGCGCGGGCGGCGCTGGCGAAGGCGAAGCAGGAGATCGCCCAGTCGCTGGACGAGCTGCGCGACGTCGCCCGCGGGCTGCACCCGGCCGTCCTCAGTGGACACGGGCTCGCGGTCGCGGTCGAGTCGGTCATCGCCCGCGCGCCGGTCCCGGTCCGGCTGAGCATCGAACTCGACGGTCGGCTACCGGAGTCCGTGGAGGTGGCCGCGTACTACGTGGTGTGCGAGAGCCTGGCGAACGTGGGCAAGCACGCCAAGGCCTCACTGACCACAGTGGACATTCAGCGCGACGGTGACGCGCTCGTCGTCGAGGTCGTCGACGACGGGATCGGCGGTGCCGACACGGAGCGCGGCACCGGCCTGCGCGGGTTGGCCGACCGGGTCGAGGCGCTCGGCGGCCGGCTGCGGGTGTGGACGCCGGCGGGCAAGGGCACTCGGGTGAGAGCGGAGATTCCATGCGGGTAGCGATAGTCGAGGACAGCGTGCTGCTGCGGGAGGGCCTTACCCGCCTGCTGACCGACGGTGGATTCGAGGTGACGGCGCGCTGCGGCACCGCCGACGAGCTGCGCCGGGAACTGCTCGTCCAGTTGCCGGACGTGGTGATCTGCGACATCCGGTTGCCGCCCACCCACACCGACGAGGGACTGCTCGCCGCCCTGGAGATCCGGGCGAAGTACCCGTCGGTGGCGGTGCTGGTGCTCTCCCAGTACGTGGAGCCCGGGCTCGCGATGAAGCTGCTGGCCGACTCCGCGGACGGCGTCGGCTACCTGTTGAAGGACCGCATCAGCGACGTCCCCGAGTTCCTGGCTGCCGTGCAGCGGGTGGCGCGCGGCGGGTCGGCCGTCGACCCGACGATCGTCTCGACGCTGCTGTCCAGGCGCCGCCTCGACGATCCGCTGCAACGGCTCACCCCGCGGGAGCGGGAGGTGCTCGAGCTGATGGCCAGCGGCCACTCCAACCAGGGCATCGCCGACCGCCTGGTGATCACGCTGCGTGCGGTGGAGAAGTATGTCTCCACGGTGTTCGACAAGCTCGGCATCCCGTCGACGTCGAGCCAGAGCAGGCGGGTGCTCGCCGTCCTGTTGTATCTGCGGACCTGAACGGAAAGTCACCAGAAACCCGCCTTACGGCGAGCCGCCGCCGGTGTCAGTGTCGAAGGATGAAGAGTCGCGTCATCCAGGACGAGCCGGAGCGCCCCGACCGCGCGGTGCCCGGCCAGCCGTCGCCCGAACCGCCACAACCGGGCCGGATGCCGACGCGTGCAGTGCTCGTCTTGATGCTCGCCGTGGTCGTGCTCCTCGCCGTGCTGGCGGTGGTTTTCGCGCTGCTGTGATCCTCGCTGCTGTGATCTTCGCGCCGCTGTGATGAAGCGTTCGATGCCGGATCGATGAACGGCCCACCCCAGGATGTGCTCACTACACGTGAGCACAACCGGGAGGGTGTGTGTACCTGGACGACGCCGTCGTCACCGGCCGCGCGTTGGTCCGCTCCGCCTGCAGCGTGCTCGACGAGTACGTGCTCCACTACGGCGCGGCACCGGTTCCCGACGGCGGCCTGGAGGATCCCGGTCCGCTCGTGCTCGCCGCGCTCCTCGCGGGGATCTCCGGAGTGCCGGCCGCACGCGGTGCCGCGGCACGCCTGTGGGCGAACCGGTCCCGCTACCCGGGGCCGTACGTGCTCGGCCTCTTCGACGGCGGCCTCGCCGGTCACCTGCTGGCGCTGGCCACCGCCGCCGATGCCGCCGGTTCACTGCGCGGGTCGCGCCCGCTGACGCTGCGGCGGTTGGCGGACCGCAACCGCGACCGGGTCGCGGCGGCCGCGTCCATCGTGCCATGGCGGCGGGATCACGGCGGGTGGCCGGACTACGACCTGATCTCGGGCCCGGCCGGCACCCTGCTGTCGCTCGCCGTCGAACCGCCCTGCCCGGCCGACGAGTGCGTGCCCGTCGTGGAGCGGCTGATCGCGCTCTGCGACGCCGACGACCTGGGCCGGCTGCGGGTAGGGGAGTACCGCGACGACCCCGTGCGCGGATTCAACTACGGACGGGTCAACACCGGCGTCGGCAACGGGGTTTCCGGGGTCGCGCTGGCCCTCGTCGCGGCGGCCGACATCGGCGCCCTGCCCGGTTCCGGGCGGGCCGCACTGCGCCGGATCGGCCGGTGGCTGATCGCACAGTCCTTTGTGGACGGACGTGGCATGCGCACCTGGGCGCCCGTCGGGCGGGACGACCCACCGGTCGCGGCCGACGGGGTGGGCACCGCCCGGATCCGCGGCGCGTCGTGCCGGCAGGCGTGGTGCCACGGAACTCCGGGCATCGCGTGGACGCTGTGGGAGATCGCCCGCGTGCTGGGCGACGCGACGCTCCGGGGGGTGGCTGTCGAGGCGGCGGCGTCGTTTATCGCCGCTTTCGACGGTGATTTCCACCTCGCCGGCCACTACCCGGACAAGGTCGGCATCTGTCACGGCGCCGCCGGTCTGATGCTGCTCTTCGACGCGTTCCACCGGCACGCGGACCTGCCCGGTGCCCGCGCGCTCAGCGAGTTCTGTGCCGCGTTCCTGGTCGCCCGGCTGGACCGGGTCGTTGCGGGGACCGGAACCGATCACACCCTGTTGACCGGCTCGACCGGAGCGCTCGCCGCGCTGCTGACCCACGGGCACGACGGCAACCGGTCGTGGCTGCGCGCACTCGGACTCCGTTGAGAAAGGAGGACGAGTGTATTCGAGCAAGTCGTTGTCGATTCGGCCAAAACTTCGGCCGCGCATGACTAATGGAAACTTCACGACGTGCTAAGTCTCGCGGCCGTCGTCTCCTCGATCGGGCCTGAACCGGTACGGTACTTTTCGTGGCGGTGGGGCGATTAACGATCGCTAAGGGGGAGATTAGATGACCCGGAGTAACATCGAGCAATCGTCAATGATCGATTCGACCGGGTCGAACTGTGTTTCCTTCGGCATTCTCGGGCCGCTCGAGGCGACGGTCGGCGGGCAGCGGCTGGTGATCGGGGGACCGCGACCGAGCGTATTGCTCGCGGTGCTGCTGGCCAACGCACCCCGACTGGTCGCCGTCGACCACCTCATCGACGCGATCTGGGACGATCTGCCGCCCGACACCGCGCGCCGCCAGATCCAGAACATCGTCTCCGCGCTGCGGCGCACGTTCGCCGACGCCGGTGCGCGCGAGCCGATCATCCACGCCGACGGGCCGAGCTACTGCGTGCGGCCGGCCGCCGGCACGCTCGACGCCGAGACCTTCACGGCCGAGGTGGCCGCCGCTAGCCGGCTCGCCAGGGACGGCGACGCCGAGACGGCCGCCGCCCGGCTCGCCGCCGCGCTCGAGCTGTGGCGCGGGCCGGCGCTGCTCGGCCTGTCCGGGCGCATCGTGGCGGCGGCCGCCGCGAAGCTGAACGAGCAGCGCCTCGCGGCGATCGAGCAGCGCTTCGCGCTCGAGCTCGAGTTGGGCCGCCACCACGAGGTGATCGGCGAGCTGTCGGACATGGTGACCGCGCACCCGCTGCGCGAGCGGCTCGTCGGCCACCTGCTGGTGGCGCTGTCCCGGGCCGGTCGGCAGGCCGAGGCCGTGCGGGCGTACCAACGCCTGCGCAAGGAACTGGCCGACGAGTTGGGGATCGACCCGGGCGCGGCGGTCCAGCAGATCTACGCGTCGATCCTGGCGAACGAGCCAGCGGACATGGCCCCGTCGGGCGCCGGGCGCTCGTCGGGGTCGGTGCCGCCGGCGGCGCCTTCCCCGTCGGCGGCATCTTCGCCGACGCAGGCCGCGCGGTCCGCGGCCGGCCCGGTGCCCGCGCAGCTGCCGGCCGACGTCACCGGCTTCACCGGACGCGCCGACCAGCTCGCGGCCCTCGACGCGGCGACCGCCGAGCCGGCCCGCGCGCTGGTCGTGGCCGCGATCGCCGGGATGGCGGGGATCGGCAAGACCGCGCTGGCCGTGCACTGGGCGCACCGCGTGCGGGACCGCTTCCCGGACGGCCAGCTGTTCGTCAACCTCGGCGGCCACGGCCCGGGCGCCGCCCTGGAAGCCGGCCGCGTGCTCGCCCGGTTCCTGCACGCGCTCGGCGTGCCCGCCGGCCGCGTGCCCGCCGACCCGGAAGCGGCCGCCGCGCTGTACCGCAGCACGCTGGCCGGGCGGCGGCTGCTCGTCGTGCTCGACAACGCCCGCGACGCCGACCAGGTGCTCCCGTTGCTGCCCGGCGAGCCCGGCTGTGTGGTGCTGGTGACCAGCCGCGACCAGCTCGGCGGCCTGGCCACCGCCGTCGGCGCGCGGATGCTGACCCTCGACGTCGTGTCCGCCGGCGAGGCCCGCGACATCCTCGCGCGGCGGATCGGCGCCGCCCGGGTCGACGACGACGGCGCCGCCGTCGAGCGGATCCTGGCCCGGTGCGCCCGGCTGCCGCTGGCGCTGGCGATCGTCGGGGCGCGGGCTGCGGTGCGTCCAGGGTTCAGCCTCAGCGCCGTCGCCGACGAGCTGACCGACGCGCAGGACCGGCTCGGCGCCTTCGACGCCGGCGCGCCGGCGGCCGATCTGCGCGCCGTGCTCTCGTGGTCGTACCAGCGGCTCGACCCGCCGAGCGCCCGGCTGTTCCGGCTGCTCGGCCTGCACGCCGGGCCGGACATCGACGCGGTGGCGGCGGCGAGCCTCGCCGGCGTCGAGGTGAAGCAGGTCCGCCGGACGCTCGCCGACCTCGCCCGCGTGCACCTGCTCGCCGAGCCGGCGCCGGGCCGGTTCCAGCTGCACGACCTCGTGCACGCGTACGCCGCGGAACTGGGCGGCGAAGACCCGGCGGAAGACCGGCGCGCGGCACTGCGGCGGCTGCTCGACCACTACATGCACTCGGCCGTCGCCGCCGACCGGCACGTCGACCCCAGCCGGCCCCCGCAGACCGACCCGCCGCCCGCCGAGGGCGCGCTCGTCGTCGACTTTCCGGACGCCGCGGCGTCGTCGGCCTGGTTCACCGCGGAGCGCCTGGTGCTGATCGCCGCCGTCGACGTCGCCTGGGCGCACGGGTTCGACAGGCACGTGTGGCGGATCGCCCGCGCCCTCGCCCCGTACCTGGACGCCAGCGGCCACTGGCAGGAGGCAATTCCCGTCCAGCAGGCGGGGCTCGCGGCCGCGCGTCGGTCCGGCGACCGGGTCGGCGAGGCGACGCTGCACCGCGCGATCGCGATGACGTTCACGCGGGTCGGGCGGTTCGACGAGGCGGTGCACCACCACCGCGAGGCGGTGCGGGTGTACCGGGAGATCGGCGACCGCACCGGGGAGGCGTACGCGCACCTCAACACCGGTGGCGTGTTCGAGGCGCAGGGCCGCTTCCGCGACGCCGCCGGGCACGTGCACGCCGCTCTGTCGTTGTTCGAGGAACTCGACGACGGTCGCGCGGCCGGCTTCGCGTACAGCGGGCTCGCGCACCTGCACGCCGAACTCGGCGAGCACGAGCAGGCGCTCGCCTACTGCGAGGAGGCGCTCGACCCGCGTCGCGAGGTCGGCGACATCGTGCGCGCCGCCGTTCTTGACAGCCGGGGCCAGGCGCTGCACCACCTCGGCGAGTACGCCCGGGCGGTCGAGAGCTTCGAGGAGTCGATCGGGTCGCTGCGGGCGTTCCGGCAGTGGGTGTACGTGGCCAAGGTGCTTGCCCACCTCGGCGAGGCGCATCTCGACGCCGGCGACCGGGACGCGTGCCGGGCCGCCTGGCTGGCGGCGGCGGAGACCTACGACCGGCTCGGCGACGCCAAGCCGGCCGCCGACGAGGTGCGGGAGTGGCTGGCGCACCTCGATCGTGGCGTGCCCTCCGTTACATAACATACTTCTATAACTCGGTGATATAAATGCCGGTGTGGCCCGAACCGTGACGGAAGCCGACGCCGGAATCAGTGAAACCGCCGCGCAACTCGCGGCCGTGGTCGAGCGGCTGGTCGAGGTGCTGCGCCGGCTCAACTCGCGCGACGGCCTGAGCCTCACCGCCGCGTCCACGCTGCGTCGCCTGGACCGCGGCGGCGCCCGGCGGCTCACCGACCTGGCGGCGGCGGAGGGCGTCACCCAGCCGGCGATGACGCAACTGGTGTCGCGGCTGGAACGCGAGGGGCTGGTGAGCCGCGGCGGCGATCCGGCCGACGGTCGCGTCGTCGTGGTCCGCGTCACCGCCCCCGGCCGGGCCCTGGTCCGCAGGCGCCGGGCGGCCCGGGTCCGCGCGCTGTCCGGCGTCCTCAAGGAGTTGCCACTGGCCGACCGCGTGGCGCTGGCGGCGGCCGCGCCGGCGCTGGACCGGCTCGCCGACCTTGTCGCGGAGCGCTGACCCGTGCTGTCGGCCGAGCATCCGCACTACAAGTGGGTCGCGCTGTCGAACACGACGCTCGGGCAGTTGCTGGCCACTGTCAACGCGTCGATCGTGTTGATCTCGCTGCCGGCCATCTTCAACGGCGTGCGCGTCAACCCGCTCGAGCCGGCGAACGTCGGCTACCTGCTGTGGATGCTGATGGGCTACCTGCTGGTGACCGCGGTGTTCGTGGTGACGCTGGGCCGCCTCGGCGACATGTACGGCCGGGTGCGCATCTACAACGCCGGGTTCGCGCTGTTCACGATCACGTCGGTGGTGCTCTCGCTGGACCCGTTCCACGGCTCCGGTGGTGTGCTGTGGCTGATCGGGTGGCGGGTGCTCCAGGCCGTCGGCGGCGCCATGTTGATGGCGAACTCGGCGGCGATCATCACCGACGCGTTCCCGGTGGCCCAACGCGGCATGGCGCTCGGCGTGAACATGGTCGCCGCGGTCGCCGGCATGTTCATCGGTCTCGTGCTCGGCGGCGTGCTGGCCGAGTGGAACTGGCGCTCGGTGTTCTGGGTGAATGTCCCGCTCGGCATCCTCGGAACCATCTGGGCATACCGGTCCCTGCACGACACCGGCGTGCGGCGGCCGGCGCGGATCGACTGGTGGGGCAACGTCACGTTCGGCGTCGGGCTCACCGTGCTGCTCGTCGCGATCACGTACGGCATCCAGCCCTACGGCGGCCACACCCAGGGCTGGACCAACCCGTGGGTGCTCGGTGGGCTGATCGGCGGCGCGGCGCTGCTCGCGGTGTTCGGCCTCATCGAGGCACGGGTCGCCGAACCGATGTTCCCGCTCGAACTGTTCCGCAACGGGGAGTTCGTGCGCGGCAACGCGGCGAGCCTGCTCGCGTCGATCTCCCGCGGCGGGCTGCAGTTCATGATCATCATCTGGCTGCAGGGCATCTGGCTGCCGCTGCACGGCTACCGGTACGAGCAGACGCCGCTGTGGGCCGGCATCTACCTGCTGCCGCTCACCGTCGGGTTCCTCGTCGCCGGTCCGATCGCCGGCCACCTCTCCGACAGGTACGGAGCCCGGTCGTTCGCCGCCGGCGGGCTGCTGGTGATGGCCGGGTCGTTCGCCGGCCTCCTGCTGATCCCCAGCGACTTCCACTACGGGGTGTTCGCGGCGCTGATCTTCGTCAACGGGCTGGGCGGCGGGCTGTTCGTGGCGCCCAACACCGCCCTGATCATGTCGAGCGTGCCGGCGCACCTGCGCGGCGCCGCCTCCGGCATGCGGGCGACGTTCCAGAACGCCGGCCAGGTGCTGTCGATCGGCGTGTTCTTCTCGCTGATGGTCGCCGGTCTGGCCAGTTCCATGCCGCAGACGCTCACCAGCGGCCTCACCGCGCAGGGCGTGCCCCTCGACACGGCGAGTCGGGTGGCCGAACTGCCGCCCGTCGGCACCCTGTTCGCCGCGTTCCTGGGCTACAACCCGATCCGGGAACTGCTCGGCGACGACGTGCTGAACAAGCTCCCGGCCGCCAACGAGCAGGCCCTGACCGGCCAGCAGTTCTTCCCGAACCTGATCTCCGGCCCGTTCCACGACGGCCTGGTCATCGTGTTCTGGATGGCGATCGCCCTGTCCGTTGTGGGCGCCGTCGCATCACTGCTACCCGATCGCGCCCGCCGGCGCGCCCCCGACGAGCCTTCCCGCGATCTTGGACGTCTGGTACCGCTGGAGCAGTAGCAGACGTCCAAGATCGCTCGAGGATCAGGCCTCCTCGGCGACCGCGTCCTCGGCCAGCAGGGCGAGGCCGATGCCAAGCATCCAGGAGTCCTTCGCGAGCCCGTTGCCGGCCTGGGTCGGCCAGATGCTGCCCGGTTTGCGCATCCCCGGCGTCCGGAAGTACATGGTCAACAGGCCGGCGGAGAACGCGGTCAGCGCGGCGCCGGCCACGCCGGCCGGCACGAGCGGCGTGAGCAGCAGCGCCCCGGTTGCGATCTCGGCGGTGGAGAGCAGGCGCGCGAACCGGGCCGGGGGCAGCCGCTTGAGGAACGGGAACGCGTTGGCCGCCATGCCCTGCATGCCGGCCGCGTGCTCCTCGTCGATGCGCCACTTGCCCAGGCCCGAGTGGAGGATGTAGCCGCCGGTCACCAGGCGGGTCGGTAGCTGACGGGCCAACTTCGACAGTCGCATCGACTGTCCCTACCCCCAGTGGTGGCCGGCTATCCTCGACGGCATGACTGGCATCGTCTGGAAGGGGGCCGCGAACCCCGTCAAGGCATGACCGGCACGTGGGTACGGACCCGTTCCGAACTGCGGGCGCAGCGCCGTCGCCGCCCGCACCGGTGCTGGAACCATCTGTTGGCCGCCCCGTTGTGGCCGAAGTACGACGTCAATCTCGGCACGCTGTTGCGCACCTGCGACGCCGTCGGCGCGTGCCTCGTCGTCCCGCGCAAGCCCTGGATCGAGGCCGCGCTGGCCAAGGGCAACACGCTGCGGCAGCCTTCGTGCGTGCACCGGGTGCCGCGCCCGCTCGACTGGCTCGCCGCGCAGCGTGCCGGCGGCACCGCCGTGGTCGGCGTCGAACTCGCCGACGACGCCGTGCGCCTCGGCGACCTGCCGGCCGCCCGCAAGCGCACGATCGTGGTGCTCGGCAACGAGGGCGAGGGCATTCCCGCCGACGCGCTGCCGCTGCTCGACACCGTCGTCGAGATCCCGATGGTGGGCACCGGCCTCTCGCTGAACGTCGCGGTCGCCGGCTCGCTCGTGCTCTACAAGCTCGCCGGGCTGCTGTGAACCGCCCGTATCGGCGCCGGCAACAGCGCCGCGACCGCCGGACCCACCACGCGGCGCAGCCGGTAGATCAGCTCGAAGTCCGTGTCGGGATCGAGCGCCCGGATCCGGTCCCGCAGCCGGTTACGCATGGCGATACGGTGGCCGACATGAACGTCAACGACAAGGTTGCCCTGGTCACTGGTGGGGCGTCCGGGCTCGGCCAGGCCACGGCGCGCCGGCTCGCCGCCGACGGCGCGAAGGTCGTCATCGTGGATCTGCCCTCGTCCAACGGCAAGGCCGTCGCCGACGAACTGGACGGCGTGTTCGCCCCGGCCGACGTGCGTGACGAGGAGCAGGTGCGGGCCGCGGTCGACACCGCCGGCGGGTTGGGCCCGCTCGCCGTCACGGTGAACTGCGCCGGCATCGGCAACGCGTTCCGGGTGGTCGCCAAGGACGGCACGCCGTTCCCGTTGAACGAGTTCACCCGGGTCATCGAGATCAACCTGATCGGAACGTTCAACGTGCTGCGGCTCGCCGCCGCGCACATGATCGCGAACACCCCCGTCGACGGCGAGGAGCGCGGCGTCATCGTCAATACCGCCTCGGTGGCCGCGTACGAGGGACAGATCGGGCAGGCGGCGTACTCCGCGTCGAAGGGCGGCGTGGTCGGGCTGACCCTGCCGGTGGCCCGCGACCTGGCCCAGCACAAGATCCGGGTGAACACGATCGCGCCCGGCCTGTTCCTCACGCCGCTGTTCGAGGCGCTGCCGGAGGACGCGATCGCCTCGCTGGGCGCGCAGGTGCCGCACCCGAACCGCCTCGGCGACCCCACCGAGTTCGGCTCGTTGGTGTCGCACATCGTGGCGAATCCGATGCTCAACGGCGAGACGATCCGCCTCGACGGCGCGATCCGGATGGCCCCGCGCTAGGGCCAGCGCCAACTCCAGGCCGCCGGTGTCTTCGCGGGGCGGTTCAGCGTCAGCACGGCGACGCCGTCGGCGGGCCGGTCCACGAGCACCAGATCATCGGTCCCGGCCGCAACGCTAGCCGTGCGACAGTTGATCCGTGCGGATCGGGATCCTCGGCCCCGTTGAGGTCACCGTCGACGGGGGCACGTGCGAGGTCAGCGGCGCCCGGCTGCGGGCGTTGCTGACCCGGCTGGCGCTCGACGCCGGCCGCTGGGTGTCGGTCGACGCGCTCGCCGACGCGCTGTGGGGCGACGCGCTGCCGGCCGACCGGGCCAACGCCGTCCAGTCGCTGGTGTCCCGGCTGCGCCGTGCGGTCCCGGGCGTCCCGGTGACCAGCGGCCCCGGCGGCTACCAGCTCGACCTGCCCGCCGACGCGATCGACGCGCACCGGTTCGAGCGGCTCGCCGCGTCCGGCCGGCAGTCGCTGGCCGACGGTCATCCGCACGCCGCCGCCGAGACGCTCGGCGAGGCGCTGGCGCTGTGGCGCGGGGCGGCGCTCGCCGACCTGGCGGGGGCCGGCACCGGCGCCGCCGGGATCGCGGGAACCGCCGCCATGGCCGCCGTCGCCCGGCTGGAGGAGCTGCGCCTGGCCGCCACCGAGGACCGCGTCGAGGCCGAACTGCGCACCGGGCCGTCGGCTGCGCTCGTCGCGGAGCTGGAGGAGCTTGCGGCGGCCAACCCGCTGCGCGAGCGGCTGTGCGGCCTGCGCCTGGAGGCGCTCGCGGCCACCGGCCGTCCGGCGCAGGCGCTCGCCGCCTACGAGGAGTTCCGCCGCCGGTTGGCCGACGAGCTGGGCGCCGACCCGTCGCCCGAGCTCAAGGCGACCCACCTCGCCGTGCTGCGCGGCACGCCGGTGGCCCCGCCGCCCCGCCCGGGCTCCCGGCGGGGGAACCTGCGCGCCGCCTTGACCAGCTTCGTCGGCCGCGACGACGAGCTCGAACGGGTCATCAAGCAGCTCGGGGAGAGCCGGCTCGTCACCCTCGTCGGTCCGGGTGGCGCCGGCAAGACCCGGCTGGCGAGCGTCGCCGCCGCGCGCCTTTCGGCCGGCACCGACGGCGGCGCGTGGCTGGTCGAGCTGGCACCGGTCACCGATCCGGCCGCGGTGCCACGGGCGATCCTGGACACGCTGAGCCGCGGCATGGAAGTCAAGGCCGCCTGGCTCGCCGAGGTCGGCCCGTCGCGGGACACCATCGGCCGGCTCGTCGAGCTGCTCGCCCCGGCCGACGCGCTGCTGGTCATGGACAACTGCGAGCATCTGGTCGATGCCGCCGCCCGGGTCGTCGACGACCTGCTGGCCCGTTGCCCGCGGCTGCGCGTGCTCGCGACGTCGCGGGAGCCGCTGGCCGTCTACGGCGAGGTGCTCTGCCCCGTCCCCCCGTTGCGCCTGCCCGCCGCGGACGCCGAACCGGGCGGGCTGCCGGGGCCGACCTCACGGTCGGCCTACGCCCTGACCTTCCCGTCGGTCCAGCTGCTCGCGGACCGCGCGGCCGCCGTGCGGCCGGGCTTCGCCGTGACGGACGCCAACGTGCGCGCCGTCGTCGAGATCTGCCGACGGCTCGACGGGCTGCCACTGGCGATCGAGCTGGCCGCGGCGCGCCTGCGAACGCTCTCGCCGCAGCAGGTCGCGGACCGGCTCGACGACCGGTTCCGGCTGCTCACCGGCGGCAGCCGCACGGCGATGCCGCGGCACCGGACGCTGCGCGCCGTCGTCGCGTGGAGCTGGGACCTGCTGTCCGCCGACGAGCAGCGGCTCACGGAGTGGCTGTCGGTGTTCGCCGCGACGGTCACCGCCGAAAGCGCGACGGGCGTGGCCGGGCCGGACGCCGGCGACCTGCTCGACGCGCTCGTGGACAAGTCGCTGCTGCAGGTGGCCGGCGACGGCCGGTACCGGATGCTCGAGACGATCCGGGAGTTCGGCCTGGAGCGGCTCGCCGAGGCCGGCGCCGTCGCCGAGGCCCGGGCCGCGCACGCCGCATACTTTCTGCGCCTCGTCGAGACCGCCGACCCGTACCTGCGCACGGCCGAGCAGCTGCCGTGGCTGCGCCTGCTCGACGCCGAACGGGACAACATCTACGGCGCGCTGCAGTTCGCGTGCGACTCCGGCGATGCCGACACCGCCCTGCGCATCGCGGCCGGCCTGCTCATGCCGTTGTCGATCAAGGGCGACTACGAGCAGTCGGCGACGCTGTTCGCCCGCGCCGCCGCGGTGCCGGGCCCCGCACCGGAGAACGCCCGCGCGATCGTCCGGGGGATGGCGATGCTGGGCGAGGTGTTCTCGGGCGGTCGGCCGCCGGACGACGACGAGCTTGCCGCCATGCTGGCCGCCGTCCGCGCGACCGACCTGCACGCCAGCCCGTACGTCGCCCTCATCGAGCCGATCACCACGCTGTTCACCGACAACACCGCGGCGGGGCTCGCCGCCGTGGAGCGCGGCCTGGCGCATCCGGATCCGTGGACCCGCGCCATGCTGCTCGTGATGCGCGGGCAGATCGAGGAGAACGACGGCGATGCCGACGGCATGCTGCGCGACCTGACCGCGGCGTCCGGGCTGCTGCGCGAGATCGGGGAGCGCTGGGGGCTCGCGATGTGCCTGAGCGCGCTCGCCGACGCGCTGACCAAGCGCGGCGACTTCGAGGCCGCGACCGGCGTGCTGGAGGAGTCGCTCGCCCTGAGCAAGGAGATCAACGCCGACGACGACGTCTGGTACCAGCGCATGTGGCTCGCGATGACGCGGTCCAGCCGCGGCGACGTGGCCGGCGCCCGCGCCGAGCTGGCCCAGTTCGTCGCCGAGCTGACCGGGCCGCGCGACGGCCGGGCGGCGGCGTGGGCGCTGTACCTGCTCGGCGAACTCGCCCGGTGCGGCGGCGATCCGGACGAGGCGCTCGCCCTCTACGCCGCCTCGCAGGCTCGGCAGGACGCGGCGCCGATGGTGGCGCCGCAGTTCAGGGCGCTGGTGCGGGCCGGGGAGGCGTACGCGATGCTGGCCAAGGGCGACCTGGCGGCCGCGCGCCGGCTCGCCGACGAGGCGGTTCGCCACGGTATCGCCGGGCGCGACATGCCGGTCACCGCCACGACGGCCGTCGCGCAGGCCGCGCTGCGCGTGGCCGGAGGCGACGCGGTGAGCGCGGCCGAGACGCTGGGGGCCGCCGACTCGCTGCGCGGCCACGTGGACAAGTCGAACGTCGACGCCGAGCGCCTCGCCGCGCGGCTGCGGGAGGCGCTCGGCGACGCCGAGTACGAGGCGGCCTACGGCCGGGGCTGGACGATGAACCGGGCCGACGCGCTGGCGCTCGTCGACCCGGATCAATGACCTTCGGTCAGGCGCGGCGGCGGTAGGCCCGCACCGCGAGCGGGGCGAAGACCGCCACGATCCCGGCCGACCACAGCAGTGTGTGGATCACGGGGGAGGCGACCGGCCCGCCGATCATGAGTCCGCGGGCGGCCTCCATCACGTCGGTCACCGGGTTGATCTCCACCCAGGACTGCAGCCAGCCCGGCATGGTGTCGGTCGGGGCCATCATGTTCGTGCCGAAGGTCAGCGGGAACATGATGAGGAACGCGGTGCCCTGCACGGCGCCCGGCTCCCGCATGAGCAGGCCCACGAGCACGAAGATCCACGTTATCGCGAACGCGAACGTCATCGTGAGCAGGCAGGCCGCGAGCAGCGACACCGGGTTGGTCTCGATCCGGAAGCCGATCGCGTAGCCGAACGACAGCAGCACCACGATCGAGACGACGAACCGGATCATGTCGCCGAGCACCGACCCGATCAGCGGCGCGGACCGGCCGATCGGCAGGCTGCGGAACCTGTCGAAGACGCCCTTCTTGATGTCGGTGTTCAGGCTTACACCGGTGGCCAGCGCGGCGAACGCGACGGTCTGCACCATGATCGCGGGCAGCAGGAACTGCAGGTACTCGTGCCGCGACCCGGAGATCGCGCCGCCCAGCAGGTACACGAACAGGACCACGAAGATCACCGGCTGGAGCGTCACGTCGAGCAGTTGCTCGGGCGTCCGGATCGTCTTGATGAGGCTGCGCCGGGCCAGCGAGATGCTGTGCCGCAGCAGCCGGAACGACCGGCCCGGCGGTGCGCTCGCGTGGCGTGGGGTCTTTTCGACCGGCGACGGGGCCTGCTGGGATTCGGCGAGCGTGGTCATGCGGCGACCTCCTGGGTCTCGCGGTCGGCGTCGTGCCGGCCGGTCAGGGTGAAGAAGACCTCGTCGAGGCTGGGCAGGCGCAGCGCCAGTTCGGTGACGCCGATGCGCTCCTCGGACAGGCGGCGGACCACGGCGGTGAACGCGGCGTCGCCGTCGACGGGCACGGTGAGCACGCCCGGCCGGGGCGACTCGGGTTCGGCTCCGGACACCGCGGCCAGCACGCTCGCGGCGTCGCCGATCCGGTCCGTGTCGGTCGGGCGCACCACGATCGTCTGCGACCCGGCGACGCGCTTGAGCTGGGCCGGGGTGCCGTGCGCGATGACCCGGCCGTGGTCGATGACGGAGATCTCGTCGGCGAGGGCGTCGGCCTCCTCGAGATACTGCGTGGTCAGCAGCACCGTGGCGCCCTCGGTGACGAGGGAGCGCACGACGCCCCACATGTCCTCGCGCTTGGCCGGGTCCAGGCCGGTCGTCGGCTCGTCCAGGTAGACGACGTCCGGCCGGCCGACGAGGCTCGCCGCGAGGTCCAGGCGCCGGCGCATACCGCCCGAGTAGGTCTTCGCCGGCCGGTTGGCGGCCTCGGTGAGGTCGAACCAGGCGAGCAGTTCGGCGGCCCGGGCCCGGGCGTCGCGACGGCGCAGATCGAGCAGCTCACCGATCAGCATCAGATTCTGGGTGCCGGTCAGGTCCTCGTCGACCGACGCGTACTGGCCGGTCAGCCCGATGAGGCGGCGCACCTTGGCCGCGTCGCGGACGACGTCGTGGCCGCCCACCGTCGCGGTGCCGGCATCCGGGCGGAGCAGCGTCGCCAGGATGCGCACGGCCGTTGTCTTGCCGGCGCCGTTGGGGCCGAGTACCCCGAGCACGGAACCGGTGGGTGCGGCGAGGTCGATCCCGGCCAGCGCGGTGGTGGTACCGAACCGCTTGACCAGGCCCTCGGCATGGAATGCGTAGCTCATGACCACGACGGTGACCGGTGCCGCTGGCACGGCGCGCACATCCCGCTGTCAGGGCCGCTGTCAGGGCCGCTGTCACGCCGCTGCCGCGCCGCAGGGTGACTGATCCCGAATCCCGCCGGCCGCCCGGACGGATCTCGCTAGCGTCGGCGCGTCGTCGTTGGGACGACCGATCTGAACGGAGAAAGAGCATGTCGGTGATCGTGATCCTGCGCATCCCGGGGAACCCCGCGAACCTGGAAAGCTACGCCGCCGGGCCGGGCGGCGACGTCATGCGGCGCGTCGCCGAGGCGGGGAAGGCGGCCGGCGCCATCAGGCACAGCTTCGGCGGTGGCGACGGCGAGATCCTGGTCGTCGACGAGTGGCCGGACGCGCAGAGCTTCGAGGCGTTCTTCGCCGGCCAGTCGGACATCGCCGACATAATGCGCGACGGCGGCGCGCAGGGCCCGCCGGCGATCAGCTTCTACCGCAAGCTGGACACGCCCGACCAGTTCTAGTGTCCCGAATGGTTGGTCCGGCGGCGTTACGGGCGGACGGCTGACCCGCCGGACATCTGCTGGCAGAGGGGTACACCCACCCTGGGTATATGCCGATCTTGCAGTCGCGGCATGGGCTGAAGAGGCACAAACTAGTCCTAATTCATCCCTGTCGACTGCAAGATCGGCGTGGGGCCGACGCCGCAGAATTGCCGCGATGCCGCGATCTTGCAGTAGCGATGCCGGACTCGCCCCGTTCTAAGGCGTATTGTCGGGGCCCAAAACTGCAAGCTCGGCGTATGTCCCCGCACCGAGTCCCATCCCGCAGACGGGCGGCGCCGGTGACGAGCGTGCCGTGCGTGTAGGTGCCGGTGGCCGCCGGAAGGCCGGCCGGATCGATCGGCTCGACGGTCGGCCGCGCCACGTTAGTCGGAGCCGGGCCGGTCGTAGAGCGGTTTACCCTGGTCAGATGGACGCCGACGAGGAGTTTGCCGGAGCACTGATCCGGCTGTCCCTCGCCGTGCAGTACGTGCACCAGGACATCAGCCGCATCCACGACCTCACCCCGCAGCAGGCGGTGCTGATGTTTTCCCTGCTCGACGGGCCGGTCGGGATGGCCGAACTGAGCGACCGCCTGCACGTCGAGAAGTCGACGCTCACCGGGCTCGTCGACCGCGCCGAGCGGCGCTGCATGGTGCTCCGCACGCCCGATCCGGCCGACCGCCGGGCGCTGCGGGTGTCGCTCACCGCGAAGGGGCGCGAGGTGGCGTCGGCGTTCTACCGCGCGGTCACCGATGCGCTGCTCGGCCACCTCGACGGCCTTCCGGCGGAGACGCAGGACCGGTTGCGGGCCGCGGTGCCGCCGACGGCGACCGTGTACTGGGACGCGATGGGCTGCTCGGCGCGCCAGCGGTGCGTCGAGCAGCCTCAGCCGTAGATCACGAAACCGGCCGGCGGAACCGTCAGCCGGACCGCTCTGCCGTTTCGGTTCTCCACCGGCACCGTTGTCGTCTCGTGGGCCCGATCCGTGGAGTATCGGCAGGTCAGCTCGTCCTTCTGCAGGCCGGCGTCGACTGTGACCCACGCGGTCTGCGGCAGCAGCGGGTCGGTGTTGATGGCCGCGAGCACCTCGTGGTCCGCAAAAATCCGTGAC
>Ga0070675_100001091_pt1 | contig 19574 bp, 18 predicted proteins | sample KBSM43metaG_FD_65343 | JGI IMG/M metagenome (GOLD analysis project Ga0070675, IMG submission 65343) | Miscanthus rhizosphere microbial communities from Kellogg Biological Station, Michigan, USA - KBS M4-3 metaG | ecosystem: Host-associated > Plants > Roots > Rhizosphere > Soil ... | reverse complement strand
GTGGACCTGTTGCTGAAAGCGGGAGCCGATCCGAATGCCGTATCCGGAGAGGGCGAGACCGTTCTCATGGCTGCGGCGCGCACAGGACAACCGGAAACGATCAAGTTGCTGTTGAAGGCCGGCGCGGATCCGAATGCCACCGAGCGCAAGTTCGGGGAGACCGCGCTCATGTGGGCCGCCGGTAACAACAATGGGGATGCGGTACGCGTGCTCATCGCGGGCGGCGCCAGGCCCGATACCGTTTCAAGTGAGATCAATCTAATCAAGGCGCCTGTCGATTTTTCTTTTGCGGTTGCTACCGCGCTTCCGCGTGGAGCCATGACGGCGGCGATGTATGCCGCTCGGGAGGGACAGCTCGATGGAGTTACCGCTCTGGCGGACGCCGGCGCGAATTTGAATATTGTCGATCCCGAGGGTTCGACAGCGATGGTCATCGCGATCATCAATGCGCATTACGAAGTGGCAGCGCGTCTCGCGGAGAAGGGAGCCGACCCGAACATTGGCGACGCAGCCGGAATGGCGGCACTCTACGCGGCAGTGGACATGATGCATCCTGCGTCGCTGACAAACCGGCCACCGCAGGTGAGGACCGGAAAATTGTCAGCGGAAGATCTGGTGACCGTGCTTCTGAAGCATGGCGCGGATCCGAACATCGCCCTGAAGGCGCCCCTTCTGATGCGGCAGCACAACGCCGGCGACGCGACCCTTGCCGCCGGGGCAACACCGCTGATGCGTGCCTCAAAGGCTCTGGATATCCAGGTCATGAAGGCGCTGCTCGATTATCGTGCCGATCCTTCGCGCGCCCTCGCTAACGGCACGACGACCCTCAGCGTGGCTCTCACGGGAAGGGGAGCGCGAGCGCTCACACCCGAAACGCCGATGTACCAGGCAGTGAAGCTGCTGCTCGAACGCGGCGCCGATGTCAACGCTGCCGGCGCAAACGGGTCAACCCTGCTACATCAGAGCCTGGACCGCGGCGCAGCTTTCGTCCGCTTGCTTGTGGAACATGGAGCGAAACTGGATGCCAGGGATTCCAGTGGCCGAACGCCGCTCGACATCGCGCTCGGTGTGGCGCCCGCTGCACCGGCTGCAGGCGCGGCTGGACGCGGCGGTCGCGGTGGTGCGGGAGGCGCCGGAGCTCGCGGAGCGCCGGCGGGGCCTGCAGGTCCTGCAGCCGCTCCGGACCCGGAAGTCATCGCGCTGCTGCGCGGGCAGGGAAGCAGCGTCCCCCGCTGACTCAGGATAGAAGAGGGAATCGGAAATTGGACGATCCGACAACTTAAACCCGAAATTGCAAAATCTTAAAGTGGACTGGCTGACCGGTTGCCGGACTGCCCACTTTGAGATTTTGCAATTTCGGGTTTAAGTTGTCGGATCGTCCAATTTCCGATTCTTTTTCTCCTCTGGTTCGAACTGAGCCACGGGCCCCTCAGGGTTGCTTGTATCTCCCCCCGAAAATGCCTCTCGCCAGGACCTTTCCTTCCATCGCGGCCATCACCGCTGCCCGGTCTGCATTTTCCGCCAACTCCAAAGGCGCGCTGAGAGCATAGAGCGTCAACGTGTAATGGTGTTGAGGTCCTGCAGGACCAGCACCAGGGCCCGCATAGGTTCGAATCTGACGCGCGCCTGCCGGAAGTTGTCCGCCCGCGCTGCCTGCGCCTTCCGGCAGTGATGTTGTTGTTGCCGGAATCTTGGCAACGAGCCAGTGAAGGATGTCGCCGGTTGCGGAACCGCGCGGAGTCACGGGTTCCGGATCATTCATGATCAGAACGAATTCAACAGTCCCTGCCGGTACATTAGTCCACGTCAACGCCGGGGAAATACCCATCGCACCGCCGGCATGCTTCTGGGGAACCTCGCCGCCATCGGGCCACGCGGTGCTGGTCAATGTGAGTCCCGGACCGCCTCGGCCGCCACCTCGCGGTGCGCCACCTTGTCCGGCGCCCGCGGGCGGCGCTCCTCCAGCGGGGGGTGCCTGTGCGGCAATACTCACGCTGACTGTTACGGCCATTGCACACGCAATCATCACGACTTGAAACGTTCTCAATCGCACTGTTGTTTTTCCTCCTGACAAATCTTACCGGGTCTCGGCGATTTTCATGACCGTCATTCTGAAACGCCCGAGAGGTAATGTCTCCTCTTTGTCGTTTCTCGCGTCCAATCCGCGAGAGTGAGGTGTGTTGACGGGATCATGCAGCAATGACTTCAATTTCCAGCCGAGGACATGTCATGAAGTGGAGCATTCGGATCGGGTGCGGTTTGCTTGTAACAAGCATTCTCGTGGTCGCGCAGTCGCCGCAGGCAACCGGCAGACTTCCGGCGACGCTCAACGACCAGGAATTTTGGCGGATGATCGAAGACTTTTCCGAACCGGGAGGCACCTTCCGTTATGAGAACTTCGTCTCCAATGAGCGCTCGATCCAATATGTGATTCCGGAATTGAAGGCCAAATCGAAACCCGGCGGCGTCTACATCGGCGTCGCACCCGAGCAGAATTTCACGTATGTCGCGGCGATCCAGCCGGGGATCGCCTTCGTCATCGACATCCGGCGCCAGAACATGCTCGTGCATCTCTTATATAAGGCCCTGTTCGAACTCTCGGCGAATCGCGCCGATTTCGTTGCACGGTTGTTCTCCAGGAAGCGTCCGGCCGGACTGAATGAAGCATCAACCGCGGTCCAGTTGTTTGCGGCATTTGGCCAGGTCTCCGGCGACGCTGGGTTTTACGATCAAAATCTTGGGGACGTTAAAGCCGTGCTTGCAAAGCATGGTTACCCGCTGAGCGCCACGGATCTTGCAACGATAGAAAAGGTCTATGACGTGTTCCACCGTGGCGGTCCCGACATGAACTATGGGTTTGCCAGTCCCACGCCGAATTCGCAGACGCCGAGCTATGTCGTCATGATGACCTCGACGGATCTGGCCGGCCGCAGTTGGAGCTATCTCGCTACGGAAGAGAATTTTCGCTACGTGAAAGAAATGCAGCGGAAGAATCTGATCGTTCCGCTTGTCGGTGACTTCGCCGGTCCGAAAGTTGTCCGCAGCGTCGGGCGCTATGCCCGGGAAAGGCAGGCGACTGTGAGTGCGTTCTACGTCTCCAACGTTGAGCGTTATCTCCCCGGACAACAGTGGCAGGCCTTCTATTCAAATGTCGCCACGCTTCCCGTTGACGCTTCAAGTGTGTTCATTCGCTTCGTGGACAACGATTACACTAGCCTGTTGCAAGGCTGGACTCCCGAAAAGGACGTTCAGACCGGGCTGGTTCCCATGCTCGAACTGATCAACATGCACAATGCCGGCCGGCTGCCACCGTATGATCAGCTCTTGCGATCGCAGAAAGCCCTGCCGTAGGGCGGCCCAGGGTGAGTGTTGTCCGTTGACTGTTGACTGTTGTGCGTTGACTGTTGGACTTGTTACGTTGTCAATTCGTCGAACGATCAACGTAACAAGTCCAGCAGTCAACGCACACCAATCAACGGACAACGATCAACGCGCTGAGGGGCGTGCTCCTCGGTTCCTTCCTCAGCCCTTGAATTAACGTCAAACTTCCGCGACGATTGCCGGATGCAAATCTTCAACCGTCTTCTCATTGCCGGGGTCTTACTTCAGCAGGCCGGCCCCGCTACTCCATTGATTCGCGAAAACGCGACAGTGAAGATCTCCGATCATGTCTACGTTATTCCCGACGGCAACGTTGGTGGTGTGCCGAATGTCGGAATCATCGTTGGCAACAAGGCCACTCTTGTGGTTGATACCGGGCTCGGTCCGCGGAACGGTCAAACCGTGCTTCGAGAAGTCGGCAAAGTAAGCACCAATGCGGACATCTATATCGTGGCCACACACTTTCACTCCGAGCACACGCTCGGCGAATCGGCCTTTCCCGCGAGCGCGAAAGTTTTTCGAGCGCGGGCGCAGCAGCAGGACATTGACGAGTTTGGAGTGCAGCCGAATTTCGCGACACGATCTGCGGCGAACGCGGAGTTGATGAAGGATGCGGTGTTCCGCCGCGCCGACGAAATCTTCGATGTGGAAAAGACTCTCGACCTGGGTGGAATTCGCGTCCGCCTGCTCTGGTATGGGGGCACTCACACCAACGGGGACTCGCTGATCTTCGTCGAAGGCGACAATGTCCTTTTCGCAGGCGACGTGATCATGAATCGTCGCTTCCTCGCCTTTAACGCGCGATCCAGCGTTCAGGCATGGCTTCGCAGTCTCGAAGAAGCTGCGCGACTCCGTCCGGTGCGCATCGTTCCCGCTCATGGCGAAATGGGCGACGGGTCACTGATTGAAATCAATCGAACCTACCTGCAGACACTGCAGAGTCGTGTTCGCGAACTCAAGCGGGAAGGCAAAACGGTGGACCAGGCCACCGAGGCAGTCACCGCAGAATTCCGAGCTAAATATCCCGACTGGACGGGTAACGCCGGCGCTGCTGCCCGTTCTGCCTACAATGAAACGAATTGAGAGGAAATGGCCGCGCGATTGACACCATTCCGAAATCGGGAGTACCGTTCACGGGATCTCAAACAGACTGACCGTTAAGGGAGAAATGTATGTCGCGAACACTCCGTTACGTGTTTCCGGGCTTGCTCATCGCCGCGCTCTTGGTGGTTCTACCTCTGGTTGCCCAGAAAGGGGCTGTTCCGAGCCAGTGGCTTTCCTATTCTGCGGAGAGCGGCAGCACGGGGTATTCGGCGGCCGACCTCATTAATCGCGACAACGTCAAAGATCTCCAGATAGCCTGGAGCTGGAAGTTCGACAACTTCGGCGCGACCAGTACAGAAGTCACTCCCATCATGGTCAACGGCATTCTTTATTTCCCGTTGAGCCCACGCCGCACAATCGTTGCCGCGGATGCCGGCACGGGCGAAACCCTTTGGACGTGGAGACCGCCTCAGGACGAGCGCGAAACGCGTGCTGCGAGGACATACGCGCGCGGCGTTGGCTACTGGAAGGACGGTGACGAAGAACGCATCGTCACGATCACGCCGGGATTCCGCCTGGTAGCGCTCAACCTCAAGACAGGCACACCCGTTCCGACTTTCGGAACAAACGGCGTCGTGGACCTTTTCGAAGCCCTGGATCTCGATTTCAGCGGGGACATCATTGGAAGGATCGGCAACAGCTCACCGCCCGTGATCTCCAATGGCGTTATTGTGGTCGGCCCTGCATTGACGCCGAACGCGCCATCGTACAAGAACGTGAAAGGCGACGTGATGGGTTTCGATGCCCGCACCGGAAAAAAGCTCTGGGTGTTTCACACGATTCCGCGAAAGGGCGAGTTCGGATATGAAACGTGGCTGAACAACTCCGCCGACTATTCGGGAAACGCTGGAGTTTGGGGACCATTTTCCGCCGATGACGAACTCGGTTACGTCTATCTCAGTGTTGAAGATGCCACGAATGATTTTTATGGCGGCCACCGTCAGGGATCCAATCTCTTTTCCAATTCGCTGGTGTGCGTCGATATCAAGACCGGTAAACGAATCTGGCATCAGCAGCTGGTTCATCACGACATCTGGGACTATGACATGCCTGCGGCACCGATCCTGCTCAACATCAATGTCGATGGACGGCCGGTCAAAGCGGTCGTGCAAACCGGAAAGCAGGGGTTTGCCTATGTGTTCGATCGAACGAATGGACAGCCGGTCTGGCCGATGCCCGAAACACCTGTGAAGCAGACGGATGTTCCCGGCGAATGGACCTCCCCGACCCAACCCATTCCTTCAAAGCCGCCGGCTTTCGGTCAGCAAACCTTACATGAGAGCGACCTGATCGACTTCACGCCGGAATTGCGGCAGCAGGCGATTGCAGCACTGAAGGCTTCGAACCTTCGCCACGGCGACATGTTCCTTCCAGGTTCTCTGGCAAATGCGGCCGACGGAACTCGCGGAACGGTGATGTTCTTCGGCGGGACGAACTGGTGGGGCGCCCGTGCCGATGCCGAAACAGGATTTGTTTATGTGAGCTCCTCGATCTCACCCTACGTGATCGCGCTGCGTCCCAACACACCGGCGCCCAATGCTGCTCCGCCGAATCCCGCGCTTCCTCCATTCGACTATGCGACCGGCGGCGGCGCGCAATTCCCGACGCTCCCGGGCGGGTTGAGCATCATGAAGCCCCCTTATGGAAAAATCACCGCTTACGATATGAACAAAGGCACGATCGCCTGGCAGATCGCAAACGGAGATACTCCAGCTAACGTAAAAAATAATCCGCTGCTTCAGGGATTGAATATTCCCAAAACCGGAACCGCGCGTTTGGTTGGGCTGCTGCTCACGAAGACGCTTCTATTCGCCGGCGATGGCGCCGGTCCGTTACTTCATGCCTACGACAAGAAGACCGGCGAAGACATTGCGCAGATCCCTATGCCCGGCACGCAGACCGGCGTTCCGATGACTTACGTTCATCAGGGCCGACAGTACATCCTCGTGCCCGTGGCTGCGAACGCGGCAACCGGAACGACCGCGCAACTGGTGGCGTTCGCTCTGCCGGCACCTGCCGGCGCTGGCGGAGGCCGAGGTGGCCGAGGCCGCGGCGGCGCCGCGCCGGCGGGTGAAGAACCTGGCGCAGCTCCGGCCCCTGCCGCAACACCCGCTGCGGCTCCGGCCGCTGGAGCCCGGGGGCAGCGAGGACAACGCGGCCAGCAGTAGTTTTGTCCCCTTATTTCGTGGGGGCGACCGCAACGCCGATGACGCCGCTGCGTTGAATGGAATCGCGCAGAAATCCGGACTTTCGCACATCATCGATAAATTGATTCACGGCCTTCAGGGCTTCAGGATTCCCCCTGGGAACAATGATCGTCTGCTCGACACCGTAAAGATCGTCGGGCAACAAACGCAGACCGGGCGAACTTCGCATCAGATCCGTCAGGCGCTGCCGATTTGCTCCGAACGCGTCGAGTTTTCCGTCGAGGACCAATTGAATGGCGGCTGCCGGCGTTTCTGTCAGCTCGACTAACTGCGCCTGCTTGAGGTTGCGCCCCAGGTAGAGAGCAATCGAATCTCCTCTGCCCGCACCGATCTTCTGATCCGAACGATCAATCTGAGCGACGGATTGAATCGCCGAATTTGCACGAACAAGGAAGGTCTGTTGAACCAGCGAATACGGTTGAGAGAATTCCACCGGCCCGGCGCGCTCGGGATTGTAGGCCACAAATCCGATATCCGCCTGGCCGCCCTGAACCGCGTCGATCACACTCTGAGGGCTCGGCATGCCGTTCGTTGTTACTTGAACTCCGAGTCGCCGTCCCAATTCGCGTGCCAGATCGATCGCCGGCCCGCGCACGACGCCTGTGGCGGAATCCTGCGTCACATGCGCAGGATTGCTGCTCAGGTAAGCGGCGCGGAGCGTTCCGCCCGGAGCCACAGCCGTCTGCGCCATGACGAGGGAGCACATCAGCCCGACAGCGAGGAGAGTTTGAAGAAGTAGACGCATATCACCCCGCTGCACACGCTATCGCGATAGGAGAACAATTCGCAACTTATGAGGAGGAAGAGAAGAAATTTGAAAATGGACCATTGGGAGATCTCAAGGTCGAAATTACAAGATCTTAGATTGGACTGTGCGTTTACCTATGGTCCACGCGCAAGCCATTAAAATGCTCGGAGATTCTTGATTCCTATCCGCGCCGTCGTTCCAGCAGGACCAGCATGATCAGGCTCAACAGGACGCGCTGTTCTTCTTCGCGTTCCATCGGTGCGATTCTCTCGATGGAAAAGCGGCTCTCCAGGAATGCGGCCATCTTCCGAATTCTCATGACGGGGGTTCCGTTCTCCCGCGAGACAAGATATGAGGGGTGAAGGACAAATCCCGTCAGCAGTTCCGCGAAAGGGATTGCATCAAGCAAGCCGTCGGCGACCTTGATCCAGGGATTTTCTTCGCGAATCTTGAAACTCGAGATTGCACCGTCGAAGATGTAGTACTCCGCTCTCCAGATAGATTTCATGCCCTTACGCTGGACGGACCCCAGCGTCGTACCCTGTGCATCGGTAAAGTAGTAGCGTGCCCCAAAGTCCATGACGCGATCGGCTTTGATCGTGAACAGGATCTCGCTCTTGGTCGAGTCGGCAAAAATCGTCACAGCTTCCTTCAGCCGAAACATTTTTTGCGCAGCCCAGGCAATGACCCTTCCGCTGTCATCGGTGACCGAGAACTGCGAAGACAGGGCAAGGATCTTGAAGGAGAGTGTCAACGGATATTGAATCGGAATGCCAATCATGTTTTGAACCTCAGGCGGATGGAAGATAGCGATAGTGTCCGGTAATCGGATACGCAAAGAGAATGTCGTCTTCAACCGGTCCAGCGCCGATGTTGTGAATAACCCTGGGTCTGGTGCTGCCGGGTACTTTCTGGTCTGAAATGATTCCGATGTGCGGAAGATTCCCCGGCAGCATCCAGGTGACGAGATCTCCGGGTTTGTAATCTCCAGCAGCGGTCGTCACGAGCAATTTTGCCCCGGCGCGCTCAAAGAATTTCTGCAGGTTTGGAACACGGCGATGATCGATGTTCCGATTCGGCTTTCGCAGCCCCCAGACCTGGGGATACAGGGCGAAGTGATCCTTCATGTCCTCGTGGACCAGCACCTGAAGATCTATACCGAGGGCTCGATAGGCTCTGATGATCAGATCGGTGCAGACGCCGCGATCATTCGGCACGTCGCCCATCGGATAGCCAATCACGCGATACGATCCATCGTAGGTCTCGTGCCTCGTTGTTCGTGCACGAGCGGCGGCAATGAGATCGCTGAAAGACTCCGCTGCTGCGAAGGGTTCCACGCAAAGGAATAGGAGTAGAGCCCGACTTATGCGTCCCGCGTTCATTCGTCTCCTCACGATTTCGTGATCGAAGAATAAAGGGCTGACGCGGGTTCGGCAAGAGAGAGTGAGATGTTTCTCAGGCTCCGGGGTGAGTCACCTTCAGACGCGTACGGGAAGCACCGGATCCACGCTGCAGGTAGGGCGGCCGCGGAAATCTTGGGAAGCGATGAATCGCCCGTTCATAAATCTTCAATTCCGCTTCCCGGATCGTCTTGCCCTGCGCTTTCGCAACGACAAGAGACTTTGAAGGATCGCCGGTCCGTGCCATTTTCACGAAACAGTCATAGTGTCCATTAGTGCGGGACAGTTCGACATAGAAGTAATCGCCGTTTGGAAATGTGCAAACGGGCTTCGACGTAACAAGAACATCTTTCGGAAGTCGCGCCATGGGAGTCCGCATTGGAACATAGCGAAACGGTTTTGTAAATAGTTCGTAACACAATGTTAAAACCCTTGCGGGACTTGGGTTTCATCGAAGTTGATCTTTTTGAAATCGCTGAAAGCTAAGCCCGTTCTGGCTCGCAGCTTTCCCCATCTGTTACGATACGTTTCATGAAGAAGCCGTTGCGGCTTGCGATGGCGCAAATCAATGTCGTTGTCGGTGATATTGCCGGCAACGCGGAGAAGATTTCCAAATGGATCGGCCGCGCTGTCGAACTGCAGGCGGACGTTGTTACATTTCCGGAACTCGCTCTCACCGGATATCCTCCGGAGGATCTTTTACTCAAGCCGCAATTCATCGAAGCCAATCTCGCCGCCATACAGCATGTGGCGGGAAGCGTTAGCGGCATCACCGCCGTCGTCGGTTTCGTCGATCGCAAGGACGACATCTTTAATGCGGCCGCAGTCATCGAAGGCGGGAAGGTTGCAGCTGTCTACCACAAGATGTTTCTTCCAAACTATGGAGTCTTCGACGAGTTCCGCTATTTTCAGGCGGGACGCGCGTGTCCGGTCTTTCGCATCGGAGATGCTACGGTGGGTATCAGCATTTGCGAAGACATCTGGTATCCGGATGGACCATTCCTCCACCAATCCTCTTCGGGTGGCGCGCAGATCCTGATCAATATCTCGTCCTCCCCCTATCACGCGGGCAAGCGCCGATGGCGAGAGCGGATGCTGCAGACGCGGGCCGCCGACAACCTGGTGATCGTCGCTTACAACAATCTTGTCGGCGGTCAGGATGAACTCGTTTTTGATGGCGACAGTCTTGTTTTCGACGAGCGCGGCGAGATTCTTGCGCGCGGCCGCCAGTTCGAAGAGGACCTGATCGTCGTGGATCTCGATGTCGAATCGGTTTTCCGCCAGCGTCTCAGCGAGCCACGACGACGGCAACAGACTGTGCAGGACTCTGTGGCTGCCGCAGAATTTCCTCTTTCGCGGCACGTGAGGAACCGTTCGCCTCTCGAATCGCACAAGGTTCAACCGCTGGCGGATGTGGCGGAGATTTATCAGGCGCTGGTGCTCGGCACGCGAGACTATGTCGGAAAGAACGGGTTTCAGAAGGTCGTGCTTGGGCTGAGCGGCGGTATCGATTCCGCGCTGACGGCATGCGTTGCGGTGGATGCGTTGGGACGAGAGAACGTTTCCGGAGTGCTCATGCCTTCCGAATTCTCTTCGCAACACAGCATCGATGATGCCGAGCAGCTTGGGAAGAATCTTGGAATCGAATTGCTGACGATACCCATCGAAGAAGTCTTCAACGCTTACAAAAGCTCTTTAAGCCAGGCGTTCAGGGGCACTGAACCCAACGTTGCCGAAGAGAACCTGCAGGCGCGCGTGCGCGGCAACTTGCTGATGGCGCTCTCCAACAAGTTCGGCTGGATCGTCCTCAGTACCGGCAACAAGAGTGAAATCAGCACAGGGTACTGCACGCTGTACGGAGACATGGCGGGCGGCTTCGCGATTCTGAAAGATGTAATGAAGAGCACGGTCTACAAGCTGGCGGACTATTGCAACAGTTTGGGATCCGAAAGGATTCCGCGTTCAACAATCGAGAAGCCGCCATCGGCGGAGTTGAGGCCAGACCAGCTCGACACCGATTCTCTGCCTCCGTACGACGTGCTCGATCCGATTCTGAAAGCTTACGTCGAAGAGGACCGCAGTCTTTCCGACATGGTGGAAATGGGTTTCGATCCCAGGCTGGTGCAACGCATTGTCCGGCTGGTTGACGTGAATGAGTACAAGCGGCGTCAGGCGGCTCCGGGCGTGAAAATCACTCCACGGGCGTTCGGCCGCGACCGCCGAATGCCGATCACGAACAAGTTCAAGTGAGTGTCATGCACAAACCGTTTGCAGTACTGGAAGATCTTGTTCGAAGCGGCCGCATCAGGTTCGCCAGTCGACCCGACAATGGCGAACAGCGTGACTTCGCGATTCCCGCGCTTCCCGATGGGATGGCCGACGAAGAACTCTTTGGCCATGCGATGCGGGATGTCAAAGCGCTTGGGTGGAGCGCGGTACCTTTGCACCATCGCCCGCCGCTCGAAATCCAGCCCCAAAACGGCGAAGCAGAAGCGCTTCGCGTGCTTGAGGAATTCCTGAAGAAGGGCGACGTTGACGTGGAGCAGACGCCCGAGTACATCGAAGCCGCCGTTCAGCCCACGGGGCGGTTATACCTGGATGATCTCCGATCCGGACGTTTCTCGGTGCAGGCGTGGCTGGATCTGCACGGAATGAACCAGCAGGAAGCGCGCTTCGCGTTGGATGAGTTCATTCTTGGATCAGTACGCGCCAACCTGACCTGCGTGCGGGTGATTCACGGCCGAGGACGCCATTCCCACAAGAAGCAACCTGTCTTGAAGGATGCCATTCAGCGATGGCTGGGCACTCGCCGTCTTGGCCGGCACGTTATCGCCTATACATCGGCGCGGCTATGCGATGGCGGCGGAGGCGCCGTCTATATACTCCTGCGAAGCTAGCGGCCACTGATGGACCTCCTGTGCCGAAGCGCACAGTGAGGAAACCAGATACGTTCGAGCCCCCACTTCCATTCCCTCCGTCTTGCAAACGATCGTAACGTCGAGGCCAGACCGCGTGAGAGCTTCGAAAACCAGCTTCATCCGGCCCAGGGCTCTTGCCGCATCGCGAGTAAGGATTCCTCGATCGTAGAGATGGTCGAGGATTCCTACGAGGAGGACCTGCCGCGCCTGTGTGCGTTGCTGGGCAGACTGAAGCGTTGCCCAGAGGCTCGCGTGGAGCTCCTCTCCCGGGCTTGCCCGCAGCACATGCAGGCTGCGCGGGACGGAACCCGCCGCGCGACTAACGCGCGAGGGATCGAAGCATCCGGTGGCGTCCACCACGATCAGTCGTTCCCCTGCTGAAGTCAGGTTCGCGGAGAGTTCGAAGATCATGTCGTCCAATGGACCATCGGTCCGCCACACGGTCAGTTTGCCTTCCGTTGTTTCGTTCATCGAATTGGTCACCAGTTTCATCGTTACCTCTTCATCAGCCGCATGACACCCGCGACGGATCCCACAATCTGAAACCCTCGGGCTGCCGCGTCCTCGGTTGTGATTTGAATGTCTTTAAACTTTGGATTTTCGGATCTGAGCGTGACGCCGTTTGGCGCCTTATGAAAGCGTTTCACTGTTGCTTCATCGCCGATCAGAGCCACAACGATCTCGCCGTCCCGGGCGGTCTGCTGCGGCTGAACCAGAACATAGTCGCCATCAAGGATGTGTGCGCCCACCATGCTGTCACCCTTGACCTTTAGAAGAAACGATCCTGTCGATGCCCAGCGTTCGGGAAAATGGACAACGTCTTCGATATTTTCCTGGGCAAGAATCGGAACTCCAGCTGCAACAGTCCCCACGATCGGGATGCCTCCGGGCCGCGAAGTCCTGGAAACCGAGAGGGTCCGCGACTGAAATCGCTTTTTTTGCAGAAAACCTTTCCGCTCAATTGCCGAAATGTGGTCCTGCACAGTCGCCGGATAGATTCCGAAATGCTTCCCGATTTCACGAACCGAAGGGGGGTACTGATGTTCGGCAATGTACTCGTTGATGAAATTCAGAATTGCCTGCTGTTTGTCGGTAAGGAGCATGCGGGGACTTATACCCGAACACTTGTATGGTAGTCAAGCACGACTCTCAAAAAGGAATTGGACTGATTCTGGCCCTGGCGATTCTCGCGCTCCTTTCAATGCTAGTCGCCGCGATGCTGACCGCAGTCACGGTGGAGACCTGGATCGGTGACAACTACCGCACGGAAGCGCAGCTTGTCTATCTGGCTGAAGCAGGAATAGAGGAGGGCCGCGAGGCTTTACGGTCCGGACCGATGCCCGCCTCGGGTGATCGCTTCATTGAGAACAGGCCACTGCTCGATACCCTGGGCAGGGAAGCGGGCCGCTACTCGGTCCGCTTGTTGCGGCACAATCCCCTGACGCTGCGCAGCGAAGGCGAAATCGGCCCGGCGAGGAAGTCCATCGACGTGCGGCTGAGGAAGTCGGGGTTTCCATGGCTTTCTCAGGCGATCACGCTCAATGAAGAAGGTTCCCTCCTCCCGAACACGGACGTTCAGCTGCAGACAACCGGCGGTCTGGAAGCACTTCTGGGCGGGATTGCAAAGCGTGCAACCGACAGCTTTCACCCGGGCTTCGGTGAAACCGTCCACCTGGGTTCAGTGGGATCTTCGACCGACTATCGGGTCGTCGTTGTTGATGGCGATCTTAGTTTCGGGAATGCCAGTGGATACGGCCTTCTGGTAGTGCGCGGGAACCTTGAGTTGCATGGGACCTTCTCGTGGAACGGCCTGATTCTGGTGGTTGGACAGGGTGTCATGCGCGCGGCGGAAGGGACGACGGGAGCGATTTCAGGTGCCGTGTTCCTGACACGGACTCGGGTCGATGATCGAAGCACCTCGAATCCTCTAGGAACGGTCGTGCAACAACGCGGACCGGTGACGTTTGATCTGCCGCCCGGCTCTACGACTGTTGCCTGGAGCGAGGTCGAGATGGCGCGTGCAAATCAGCCGTTTCCGTATGTGCCGACGACGTACCGGGAGTTTTAGCGTGGCTAGCTTCTGGGCCGACGGGCGTCCGGATCCTCGAACAGGTACTTCACCCGATTCTTATAGATGAAGAGGTTCGGCTCGGTGCTCCTCGTGATCCGGATAATGTCCTTGTCGTAGTACTCAATCCAACCCCGGACTTCCTCGCCATCGATCAGCTTGACGACGACCTGGGTCTTGTTCTTGGAGAGCTTGTCGATGTATTCGCCTTCGCGGTAGGTCACTTCTGGTGCCGCCTGCCATCGGTCACGGCGGCTGGTGAATTCATTCGGTTGTTTCATCGTCTTTGAGTATGGGGATTTTCATACGTTGAGGCAAGTCTGGTTATTGCTAAGATCCCGCGCATGACTATCGAAGCATTGCTGTTTGATATGGGAAAAGTGCTGGTGGACTTCGACTTTGATCGGGGCCTGGAACGCTTTGGCGCTCGGACGCCCCTCTCTGCGGAAGAGTTCAGGTCGATCATTCTCGACCACGAGTGGGTCGGCCGGTACGAACACGGGCGGATTTCGAGCGCCGACTATCTTCGTTACCTTCGGGACGCCGGCAAGCTGGAGATGACTCTCGAGGAGTTTCACGAGGCGTGGTCTTCGATCTTTCTACCGGGCTTGATAATTCCCGAGGAGCTCCTGTCGAATCTAAAGGCCCGCTATCCCTTGATTCTCGTCTCCAATACCAACCAATCGCACGCCGATTTCGTCGCAAGGAACTATTCAGTGCTCGATTACTTCGACCACAAGATCTTTTCGCACGAAGTCGGTTCCATGAAGCCCGACCGAAAAATATATGACGCCGCGATTGCCGTGGCGGGCAAACCTCCAGGCGCACTTTTCTTCACCGACGATCGCGAGGAGAACGTCGAATCGGCAGCGAGACTGGGAATCCGAACGCACCAATTTCACTCCGTGTTAAAACTTGTAAAAGCCTTGCAAAACAATGGTGTTCAGATTGGAGATTTCGTTCCCGCCTGACTTTTTTCTCAGGTATGATGAGGGCGCATTGCTGAAAATCCAACACCTATGAAGAAGTCTTTGCTGACATTCGGGTCAGTTTTGGCCTTTGCCCTTTTTGTCTCGCCGGGGATCGCGAACACCGGTTCGGATTCAACACCGGAGTTTTTCTTCACGCGCCTCATCTATGGCGGCGGCAACGGCCCCGCGCGAACTCCCAACCTGGATATTCGATGCGAAGATCTCGCGGCAGGCGAAGGCGGCACGCGCTATGGGGGAGGATGGGCCACGGATTTCCCCGCGTCGGATTGCAAATTCATGTGGGGAGTGGAACGCCTGACCGGAATCCGCGTCTTTGATAAGGGGCCTCACGTCGTGTCGGCAATGGATCCAGAACTGTCGAAGTATCCCTACCTCTATATAGTCGAGCCGAGCCGGATGTATCTCACGAACGAAGAAGCCAAAAGTATTCGGGAGTACCTCCTGCGCGGTGGATTTCTGCATGTCGATGACTTCTGGGGGCTTCGCCAGAGGGCAATCGTTGAGGAAGAACTCGCGAAGATTTTCCCGGACCGGCCTCCCGTCAAGCTGGACCTCAAGCACGAGGTCTTTCGAACGTTCTTCGAGATCAATCAGGTCATGCAAATCCCGAACGTCAGCAACGGGTGCAATGGCCGGCAAACGTGGGAAGTGGCCGACGAAACCGAGCCGATGATTTTCGGGATTTCTGATGACGACGGCCGGCTGATGGCGTTGATCACGTACAACTCCGACCTGGGAGATGCCTGGGAGTGGATGGATAACCCCTGTTATCCGGAGATGTACTCCGGCCAGGCCTATCGGATGGGAGTCAATTTTATTATTTATGCGATGTCGCACTAGGTGCCTATGAGCTTATTTGAGTTCTTTTTCAAATACAGGCCGATCGTTTACAACAAGGGTCACCTCTCCTTTCAGTTGCTGGGCTCGAAGTGGTGGTTCATTCCCCTGGCACTCGTTGCGGTCGCCGTCGCGATTTACTTCTATCGGCGTGTGGCGCGAGAGAAGCTCTCCCCCTGGATGATCGTGCTGAGAGCCGCGGTCTTCATCATCATCCTGTTTATGGTGCTGCAGCCTGTGATGAACGTTTCGCAGGTCTTGCCGCAGGACAGCTACATGGCCGTGGTGATCGACACCTCGGAGAGCATGAACATCAAGGATGATGGGAAGACGTCACGCAAGGACCTTTTGCTGAAGGAGATGGAGAAGACCAATTTCCTCCAGGAACTCTCCAAGAAATTCAAGGTCCGCCTCTTCGAGTTCAATCAGGAAGCTCGGCGCATCGAGGCTACCCAGGAGCTCCGCTTCAACGGAAAGCGAACGCGCTTGGAAGCGGTCACCGATTTGCTGCAGCAGGAAATGGGAACCCTGCCGCTGGCCGGTGTTGTCCTGGTCGGCGATGGCGTGGACAACGGTTCTCAGCAGTTCAGCCAGTCGCTGAGCACGCTCGAAAGACGGCCGACTCCTTTCTATACAGTTGGCGTCGGATCGGAAGCGATTACGCAGGATGCCGAGGTGATTCGAGTTTCGGCTCCTCGCGAAATGCTGAAGGATTCGACGGCAGTGGTCGATGTCCAGTTCAAGAGCGCGGGTCTGTCCGGACGCAAAGCGGTTATCGATGTCCGTGAGAACGGCACCTTCACGAAGACGCATGACGTGACGCTACCGCCCGACGGACAGGTGGGCGAAACATCTATCGATGTTCCAGTCAAGAATGAAGGGAACCAGGTCTTCTCTTTCGCGATTCGCGTCCCGGATGACCGAATCGGCGAGAACAATGCGCTCGATGCCCTCGTCACAGTCCGCGACGACCATCCGAAGCTTCTGTATGTCGAAGGCGAGCCGCGATGGGAGTACAAGTATCTCCGCCGGGCGATCGGGGATGACCCGAACCTCGTGGTGGAATCGCTGCTGCGCTCCTCTGAGAACAAGTTCTACCGCCAGGGTATCGAGGACAAGAGCAGTCTTGAAGACGGTGTTCCGAAGAAGAAGGAAGACCTTTTCGCTTATACCGGCATTGTTCTCGGAAGCATTGAATCTACATTCTTCAAGCCGGAACAGCTTCAGATGATGGTGGATTTCGTAACCGAGCGTGGTGGCGGCTTCCTGATGCTGGGCGGCAAGAATTCGTTTTCGTCCGGCAAGTATCAGAACACGCCGGTAGCCGACATGCTTCCGGTCGAATTACTTCCGGACCGCGCGCTTCCTGTCATCGACAAGGTCAAACTGGAGCTTACCGATTACGGCAGGACCCACAATCTGATGCGTCTGTCGGACAACCCCGCAACCAATGCGAAGATCTGGGGACAGTTGCCGCCACTCGAAGACTTCAATCGCGTCGGCGACGTCAAGCCGGGTGGAGTCGTGCTTGCCAGAGGTGCGCCGGAGAACAGCGGCGGAGACCCCATTCTGCTGGCTTTCCAGCGCTATGGCCGCGGCCGCACGATGGTGTTCACGACCGGCAGCAGCTGGCACTGGCAGATGGAGATGGAACACGAGGACCTGACGCACGAACTGTTCTGGAAGCAGATGCTGCGGTGGCTGGTTAGTGCATCACCGGCCCAGGTATCCATTACGACCGACAAGGACACCTATCTGCCCGGAGAACTCGTCAATATTAGTGCGGATGTCTCCGACAAGGAATTCAAGCGGTTGAACAATGCTCGTGTGACTGCAAAGCTCACTGGCCCTGAGGGGACTACGGAGACCCTCCCGCTCGATTGGGGCGGCGGTCAGGACGGGACCTATCAGACTCAGGTGACCGCGGCGACAAAAGAAGGAACTTATCGGCTGGAAGTCGAAGCGTTGCAGGGCACTGAACGGGTCGGTACGTATAAGGCCGCCTTCCAGATAAAGGATCGGCCGGTGGAGTATTACGACGCGTCTCTGGATGCAGGGAACCTTCGATCCATAGCCACGCAGACCAAGGGGCGTTATTATCCTCTCCCCAAAATAGGCGATATTCCGGAAGACGCGCTCTACACGGAGGTGCCGAACTCCTTCGTCGAGCAAAAGGAACTATGGGACGTCCCGATCCTGTTCATGATGTTGTGCGCACTGCTTGCCGGCGAATGGGTCTGGAGAAAGCGAAGGGGCCTGGCATGAAACACGGTTTTTACCTTTGCCTGGTCATCCTGTTGTTCCCGGTGATCGCCTGGGCCGATTCCAGTGCGCTGATCATTCAGGGCATCGGAGGGTCCGAGCAGCACGAAAAGAAGTTCGAGAAGTGGGGCACGTCCACACGCGATGCCCTTGTCGAGGACCTCGGATTCGCCAAAGAGCGCGTCATTCTGCTTGCCGGAGAAGGAACCAAAAAGGCAGCTATCGAACAGGCTTTCGGACAGATCAAGCAACAGATGAAGTCCGGCGACAATTTTCTTCTGTTCCTGATTGGCCACGGCAGTTTCGACACGGACTACAAGCTGAATATCTCCGGTCCCGATCTTACCGGTAAGGAATATGGCGCGCTTATCGATTCCCTGAGTCCGACGCGAACAATCATTGTCAGCAGCACTTCTTCCAGCGCCGGAATGTTCGAGACCCTTGGGGGAAAAAACCGCGTTCTCATTGCAGCGAGTCGCAGCGGCGAAAAGGAAGATACGGCATTCTATGAGTACTTCCTGCAGGGCTTGAAGGGCGTTGCCGCCGACGAAGACAAGGATAAGAAGGTCAGTGCCTGGGAGGCCTTCAAATATGCGACGTCCGGAGTTGAGCGCTTCTATAAGGAGCAGACCCGGATCCAGACCGAACACGCGGGGCTCGCTGCCGGCGGTCCGGCAGCTGTTGCGCCGACCGTCCCAGAGCAGGATGCCCCGGTTCTGGCGCGTGTCACCTCTCTGAATGCCGATCGCGCTGTTACGGTCGCCGACCCGAAGCTTCAGGCGCTGCTGAATGAGCGGAAGTCGATTGAACAGAAGATTGAAGCCCACCGGCTGGACAAGGCCCTTCTTAAAGAGGATGAATATCAAAAACGGCTTGAAGAACTGATCCTCGAGCTCGCCAAGAAGAATCAGGAAATTCAGGAGCAGCAAAAGAAATGAAGAGAAGCGCTTTTACTGTCTTCATCCTGCTTCCCCTGTTGCTGCTGAGTTGCGCAGCCTTGTGGCAGTCGGATTCCGGCCGCGCGATTCAGGCCGCACGCTCCGGGGAGTATGCGGATGCCGTCCGGACTCTCGAGCCATTGGTTGCCGGAGGTAATAACGATCCGAACGCCGTTGACGCCCTCTACACCGCCTGGATTCGACAGGGCGAATATGCGAAGGCGAAGGAACGTTTCGACGCCTGGGCTGCCGCCCGTCCGAATTCCGTCCCCATTCGCTACGCGGCAGGACGTGTGAATCGCATCGTGGGCAACTACGCTGTTGCGTTGACTCATCTGAATGCCGCTGTGAACTCTCCCGAGTTCGGCGTTGCCGCGAACTACGAGAAGGCAAATGTCCTTGAAGAGTCCGGCAAGCGGGACGAAGCCGATGCGATCTATGACCGCATCATCCAGAGCTTCCTCAATACGCCGAACACGCCCGCGCGCAACCTTCCCTACATCGCGGGATCCCTGGTTGCGAGCGGCAAGTACCTCGATGCCAACGACGTATACCGAACCGCGGTCAAGGCGGATCCCAAGAATGCCGACGCCTGGGTAGCCTGGGGTGAACTGCTCACTCTGAGATACAAGGAAACGGACGCGATCGAAAACTATAAAGAAGCCCTCGCTCTCGATCCGAACATGCCCGAGGCCCATCTGAATTACTCAAAGAACCTG
>Ga0070675_100001085_pt1 | contig 19641 bp, 15 predicted proteins | sample KBSM43metaG_FD_65343 | JGI IMG/M metagenome (GOLD analysis project Ga0070675, IMG submission 65343) | Miscanthus rhizosphere microbial communities from Kellogg Biological Station, Michigan, USA - KBS M4-3 metaG | ecosystem: Host-associated > Plants > Roots > Rhizosphere > Soil ... | reverse complement strand
ACTTGCCTGACTCTGGCACCAGCATGCGAATGGTGCCGTCCTGGCGTGATGTGATGAACAACTCGCCGTCACGGCTGGCGCTGATGTGCAGATCCGCCCGCGTCACGCTCGCGCCCATCGTCCGTTCGATGAGGTCGCGCAGCGTCACGTAGACGCGTTCGCCGCGCGAATTGCGCGTGAACAGCTGAATCTCCTCGACCGGCGCCGTGGTCTGCGGGACCCCGTCATCGGCCTTCTTCAGCGCGGCGATGTCGGACGCGAAGAGCCGTCCACGCTGGATGTCGCCGAACACGAACTTGCCGCGCAGCGCCTCGATCTTGCCGTGATACGCGAACCCGCCCGAGATGGCGTTACCCTCGTTGTGATCGTAAATGGCGACGGGATAGGTGAATTCGTCCTTCTTGCGTCCGTCGAGGATCTCCGCTGGCAGCGCGAACAGCTGGCCGAGATTGCCGCCCGGGCGCGTCATCCCGTTCTCCCAGTAGCCCTCCCGCTTCATCCATCCGTAGTTCTCGCCGTTGCGGACGATGTTGACTTCCTCGATGTTGTTCATGCCGATGTCGCACGCGTACATCGTGCCGTCGGCCATGTCCCATGACAGGCGATGCGCGTTGCGGAAGCCGTAGGCGTAGATCTCGCCGAGCGTCTTCGGATCGTTGTCCGAGGCAAACTTGTTGGCCATCGGAATGGTGTAGTCGCCAAGTCCCTTCACACCCTTGGTGTCCGACGGACTGCGAGGATCGAATCGCAGGATCGCGGTGATCACCGAGTCGAGACGCTGTGTCTGGCTCGGGTTATTCGCGTTCGGGCCGCCGCCGTTGCTGAACCCGTGATCGCTGCCGCTCGTGTAGAGCAAGCCGTAGTCAGCGCTGCCAGGCTTCGCGGTCGGATTGAAGCCGACGAAGCCCATCGGGTGCGTCAGGTTCATCACGACGTGCCCGCCGCGATAGAGCTCGCGCCGGGTCCCTTCGAACACGTTCGCCGCGGGATTCTTGGCCCGCCACTCGGTGATCACGTTGTGATACGTGACGTCCTTGGCGGTGTAGCCGGGAGGAATGAAGTTCGGTGTGGACGGATTGCCCTCCGCGCGCTCGCCGTGGACCGTGTAGAAGAGACCGTTCTTGGCGAACTCCGGATGGAAGTCGAAGCCAATCAGGCCGCTCTCCAGACGGTTGTAGATGGCGTAGGGAAACAGGCTCGCGAAATTGAGATACACGCTCGGCTGATTGTTCTTGTCGAGCAGGTAGAGCAATCCGCGCGAGTCGTTGGTGAAGCGGCGGCCGTCGGGCAGATCGCGCACGAACTGCACGCGTGCCCATCCGGCCGGGTTCACGTCCTGATCGAGCGGACGCATGCCGCGCGTGTCGGGTAGACGGACGACGTCGCGAATCTCCACCATCAGTCCGCGCTTCTCGACCGGCGCTGGAAGCGGATCGGTGACCTGGGCGTGGACGAACGCGATCGCGAGGGTGAGAGCGGAGACGAGGAGGAATGAAATCCGAACGCGCATGATGCCTCCGGGAGTCCGCGCGGGCTGAAGCCCGCGCTCTACTTTTTTTGTGCCCGCGCCGTGGACGGCGGCACGTGGCCCTTCAGCCGCATATAGACGACGAGATTGCCGTAGTGCTCGTTGTTGTGCGCGGTGTTGAATACCAGCACTGATCCGCGGCTCGCTTGCTTCTTCTCCGGACCGGCCATCGTGATCAGGCTGCTGAAATTGGCCTCTGTCGTGCCGTTGTAGACATCGTCACAGTACTTCAGCGCGTCGTTGATGCCCTTGACGAGCGCGGCCTTGTCGGCGACCTTCTCGAAGTTCTCCTTGTTCGGCGGCGGCTCGCCCTTGGCCTGCGAGCAGAAAAAGAAGTTGGCGTTGACGACGTGGCCGATGAATTCGGCAAAGCTGCGGACCTGCGGCGTCGCCTTGAACGAGTACTCCTCGGCCGGCATGCTCTGCGCCGCGTCGGCGAGATTCTGGCGAATCGTGGCGTGCATGTTCTTCACGACCGACGCCATCGATGGGGACAAGGCCTCGATGAATCCGGCGTCACTGGTTTGAGCCGCGGCTGAGATCGGTGCGCAGACGAGACAAAACAGCAGGGCAGCCTTACGCGACATGAGAACGTTCTCCTGTGAGCCGCGGATATAGTAATCCGTCCGATCGATTCGCCGGGAAGAAAGGGACGTCGTATGCGGCTGGTGCGATTCGGTGGCGCGATGAGCCTCGACGGTTATATCGCCGGTCCGAAAGGCGAGCACGACTGGATCGTGATGGACCCGGAGATCGATTTCGCGGGCATCACGAGCCAGTTCGACACGTTCCTGATCGGTCGCAAGACCTTCGACGCGATGAAGGGGATGGGCAATGCCGCGAAGTCCTGGAAAGACATCACCAACATCGTGTTCTCGCGCACGATGAAGCCGAGCGACGCGGTCTTTCCTCCACCCGGGCGCGTAACGCTGAAGCTGCGATCGCAGCGGGTTTACAAGAAGACGGGGACGCTTGGCGTCGAGTACGACATTCTGAAGAGTTCCATAGGTTCAGGAGGTTCCAAAGGTTCAGTGGGTTGATGTTCGTTACCGCGACGAGGTCTCCTTGGAGTAATCGACGAACTGCTGCTCCTTGCAGGCGTCACGCGTGTACGGCTGATCGGCCGGCTCGACGATGTCCTGTCCCTTGCCCTGACCTTTCAAGTACACCGGATCCTCGACCGTATAGCTGCGCGTCAGCTTCATCGTCTGCGGATCGAGCGTGAAGCGTTCGACGACGTGGAGCTTGTCGCTGTGCGGGACCGGGAAGTTCAGGAAGCCGGGCAGGAAGTTCGTCGTATCGACGACGAGCACGTCGCCTTCCCAATACCCGTAGGAGTGGCCGGCGCGGCTCGGCGTCACGTTCGCCGGGTGAGTCTTGGTGTTCGTATGGATCGTGCGCCGTAGATTCAGCTGGCCGTAGAAGATGACGATGTTGTCGCGGTTCTGTTGAATGCGGTTGACCGGGCCGTCGAACGTCCAGTCGAAGAGGATGTTGGTCGTCTGGCACTTGAAGCGCGGGTTGTCCTGCGGCATGAACTTCGCGGCCGCTTCCTCACCTGCGGGTGTGACTTCGGTTCCGGCGTAGGTGCGAGGTCCGGCCGCGCCGCGGCCTCGACCGCCACCACCACCGCCGCCGCCCCCGGCTCGCGCTTCGGCCGGCTTTGCGGTTGGCAGCGCGCTCAGAGGCACGAGCGCGCCGCCGCGCCCACGCGGATCGGCCATCACGACCTGCTCGGGCGCCCAGTCGCCGCTGATGTTTGGTTCACCGCTCGCACGACGCGCGGCGCGAGTCGCTGTCGGAGCTGGTGCAGCACCGCCGCCGCGGCGGGCCAGGGGACCACGCACTTCCTCAACCTTGTTCTTGCCGGTGGCGACGTACTGCCCGTACCGATCCATGTGTGTGCCGTTGGCGAAACGGATCGTGTTGAGGTAGCAGGACTGCGGGTCAGCGCGATCCGGCGCCGCCTCGATCGTGACCGTTTGTCCGATCGGGAACAGCTCTTCCTTCCATCCCGAGCGGCGCAGCGTGTGCGCCGACCGCATCTCACAGCGATACTTCGTCACCTTGCCATTGGCGTCGGGCGCCTCGAAATACAGCCATGAGTGCGGGTTGATGAACTCGAGGCGCGTCAACTTGCCCGTGTAGGTCACGCTTTTCGTCAGATCGAACGTGCCGAAGCCGTGATGGGCCGATGCGGTCACGACCGAGGCGAAAAAGACAGCGAGAACGGCAACGAGTCGAATCATCAGCAGTCCTTCCTTACGAGATGAAAATGAATGGCGCCATTCTACCGCCGGGTGGCCCTCCAGGCGATCGCCGGCCACATCGTCAGGTCGTTGCACGACTGCGCTATGCTGCCGGAGGCGAGGTGACGTGAGACGCCATGCCGAACATCGATGAACAGTTCCTTCACACCCGCATTGCGAGGTCGGTCGAGGCCATCAAGCGGTCGTTCGTCGACAATCTGTTCTATATCACCGGCCGGACGCTCAAGAGCGCCAACACCATCGATCACTACACGGCCCTCGCCTACACAATCCGCGACCGAATGCTCGCACGTATGGTCGCGTCAGGCGAGCACTACAAGGTCCGTGGCGCGAAGTCAGTGGCGTACCTTTCCGCCGAGTTCCTCATCGGACCGCATCTCGCCAATAACATCCTCAATCTGAAACTGGGGGACCCCGTCCGCGAGGCCATCACGTCGCTGGGGCTGGATCTGGACACGATCCTCGACGCCGAGGAGGAGCCCGGCCTGGGCAACGGCGGCCTTGGCCGGCTGGCGGCGTGTTATATGGATTCGCTCGCCACGCTCGAAATTCCGGCCATCGGCTACGGCATCCGCTACGAGTACGGCATCTTCGATCAAGACATTCGGGACGGGTGGCAGGTTGAGGTCGCCGACGTCTGGCTGAAGAACGGCAACCCCTGGGAGCTGCCGAGGCAGGTTCGCTTTCCCGTGCGGTTCGGCGGTCACGTCGAACACTACCGGGACGATGAGAACCGCGAGCGCGTGCGTTGGGTACCCGAGTCGACCATCCTCGGCCACGCCTACGACACGCCGATTCTGGGCTACGGCGTCTTCAACGTGAATACCCTCCGGCTCTGGAAGTCGGAAGCCCGGGAATCATTCGATCTCCAGGCGTTCAACCTTGGCAACTACTACGGTGCCGTGAACGACATGGTGAACGCCCAGAACATCAGCAAGGTGCTGTACCCCAACGACGAGCCAGGCGTCGGCAAGATGCTGCGGCTGCGTCAGCAGTACTTCTTCGTCTCCTGTTCCCTGCAGGACATGATCCGCCTCACGCTGCGCGACAGAGGCAGCGTGCTGCGCTTTCCAGAGGAGTTCATCGTCCAGCTCAATGACACGCATCCGGCGATCGCGATCGCAGAATTCATGCGCCTGCTCGTCGACGAGCACCTCGTCGGCTGGAACGATGCGTGGGACATCACCCAGCGCAGCTTCGCCTACACGAACCACACACTGCTACCCGAGGCGCTCGAGACGTGGTCGGTTGATTTGTTCCAGAGCCTTCTGCCGCGCCACCTCGAGATCATCTATGAGATAAACGCGCGCTTCCTGGAGGAGGTGCGGGTCCGCTTCATCAACGACACCGATCGGGTCAGACGCATGTCGCTCATCGACGAAGGCGCCGGCGACGGTCGGCGACGGATTCGAATGGCCAATCTGGCATGCGTCGGCAGCGCGGCGATCAACGGCGTCGCCAAGCTGCACACCGAGCTCCTGCGGCAGACCGTGCTCAAGGACTTTCACGAGATGTGGCCGGAGAAGATCCGCAACAAGACCAACGGCGTGTCGCCCCGGCGCTTCGTCGCGCTTGCCAATCCGGCACTTGCGGCGCTGCTGGAGGAGGTCGTCGGCGGTGACTGGCTGCGCGATCTCGAGCAGATTCGGGGTCTGGAGTCTCGCGTCGGGGATCGCGCCTTCCTCGAGCGCTGGCGTGCGATCCAGCGGGCGGCCAAGGCGAGCCTCTCCGACTACATCCGACGCCTGCCCGGAGTCGCGCTGGATCCGGACGCGCTCTTCGACATCCACGTCAAACGCATTCACGAGTACAAGCGCCAGCACCTGAACGTGCTGCATATCATCAGCCTCTACTCGCAGTTGAAGCAGAACCCGGCGATGGACATCACCCCGCGCGTGTTCATTTTCGGCGGCAAGGCCGCGCCGGGGTATCACATGGCGAAGCTGATCATCAAACTGATCAACTCGGTCGCCGATGTGATCAACCGCGACTCGTCGCTACACGACGCGCTCAAGGTCGTGTTCGTCCCGGACTTCAGCGTCAAGGTTGGCCAACGGATCTATCCGGCCGCCGACTTGTCGGAACAGATCTCGACTGCCGGCAAGGAGGCCTCAGGCACCGGCAACATGAAGTTCATGATGAACGGTGCCTTGACGATCGGCACGCTCGACGGCGCGAACATCGAGATCCGCGAGGCGGTAGGCGAGGACAATTTCTTCCTGTTCGGCAAGACGGTGCAGCAGGTCGAGGCGACATGGGCGGCGGGGTACCGCCCGCGAAGCGTGTACGAACAGGATGAGGGCCTGCGGAGCGCCATCGACCTGATCAACTCGGGGTTCTTCTCTCGCGGCGACGGAAATCTGTTCCGCCCGCTGACCGACAGGCTCCTGAACGACGATCCCTTTCTTGTGTGCGCCGACTACCGCGACTACGTCGAGTGTCAGGCCCGGGTCGGGCAGGCGTATCGGGACAAGGAACAGTGGTCGCGAAAGTCGATCCTCAACGTCGCGCGAAGCGGTCACTTCTCGTCGGATCGCGCCGTCCGCGAGTATGCCGAGGACATCTGGCACGTGGCGAAGCTCCCGGTCGAAGTCTGATCGGTGCGCGTTAGCGTGCCTCGGACAGGCCCTTGCCCTCGACGCAGTCGTACGCCTTGCCGGCCGCGACGTCCTTGAACTCCTCGGTGCGCCCATTGGGCCACGTCAGTACTACTCGGTCTACGCGGTCGCGCTTACCGATGCCGAAGGTGACTGGCAATTCGGACTGAGACAGATAGCTCGATCCGCTCCGCACCATCCGGGACTGTGATGTGCCCGCGTGGAAGATGCGGACGGTCGCGCCGATGGCGTCGCGGTTGGACTGCGTGCCGACCAGGCGAAGTCTGAGGCTGCGATTGCCGGTCTTCTGGTCGTTGCGGAACAGCACCGCCGGTCCGTTGTTGGTCATCATCAGCAGATCGACGTCGCCGTCGCGGTCGAAGTCGCCGGCCGCCAGCCCGCGGCCGACGCGAGCCTGTGCGAAGCCGTTGCCCGCTTGACCGGCCGCCTCGCGGAACGCCGCATTGCCCTGGTTGAGGAAGAGCAGCGGCGGCTGCGCGTAGCCGACATTGCCGCGGATGTTCCGCACCGTCTCGTCGATGTGACCGTTGGCAACGACGAGATCGAGCTGGCCGTCGAGATCGAAATCGGCGAACACGCACCCGAAGCCGAGACGATTGAGCGATGGCGTCCCGATGCCCGCTCGTCGGGCGACGTCCTGATAGAGACCCTTTCCCTGCGGCCGATACAGTCCGATCATTTCATTGTCGAAGTTGGTGACCGCGAGGCCGGTGCGGCCGGAGTTGTCGAAGTCACCGGTGTCTACCCCCATGCCCGCCCGCGCCTTCCCGTCATCGCTCAGCGCGACACCGGCCGACAGCGCGACGTCCCTGAATCGGCCGTTGCGCTGATTGCGATAGAGCTTGTTCGGCTGCGTGTCGTTGGCGACAAAGATGTCCGGCCACCCGTCCTGATCGTCATCGAGCAGCGCGACGCCGAGCGATTTCGAGCTGGAGTCGAAGATGCCGCAGGTCGCGGTCACGTCCTCGAAGGTGCCGTTGCCGCGGTTGCGGAACAACCAGCAGGTCTCGCCGCGGTATGCCTCCGGCGTGCAGTACGACTTCTGCTTGCCGTCGAGACTGCAGAACACGTCGTGCTCCGCCGTCCACTTCACGTAGTTGCAGACGAACAGATCGAGTAGCCCGTCGCGATCGAAGTCCAGCCACATCGCCGACGTACTGAAGGCCGTGCGCCCGTCGAGACCGCTGGCCTTGGTCGCGTCGACAAACATGCCCTTGCCGGTGTTGCGGAACAATCGGCTTTGGCCCACGCAGGTGACGAAGACGTCGGGGAAGCCGTCGTTGTTGAAGTCGCCGACCGCGACGCCCATGCCGTACAACTCGACGTCGAGCCCCGCGGCACGTGTGACGTCGGTGAAGGTGCCATTCCGGTTGTTGCGATAGAGGCCCAGCGTCGATCGCTGCTTCTTGTGCCCGGGCCAATCCATGCCGTTGACGAGCAGGATGTCCTGCCAGCCGTCGGCGTCGTAGTCGAGAAACGCGCAGCCCGAGCCGAGCGTTTCGGGCAGGAGCTTCCCGCCGTAGGCGCCGCTGTTGTGCCGGAATTGCAGACCGGCTGCGCCCGTGACGTCGGTTAACTCAAAGCCGATCGAGGCTGGCGTTTGCGCATAGAGGTCGAACGGAAGGGCAGACAGCGCGGCGCCGATCCCGCACCGTTCAAGAAACTCGCGTCGTTTCAGGGTCACAGAGGATTGACGAGCCCGTTCTGCAGCGCGTAGACGACGAGCTCCGCGGTCTTGTGCACACCGAGCGTGTTCATGATGTTGGCGCGATGGACGGCCACGGTGTTGGCGCTGAGATCCAGCTTCACGGCGATTTCCTTGTTCGACAAGCCGTCGCAGATCAGCTGCAGGACCTCGAGCTCGCGCGGAGTCAGGCGTCGATTGCGCTCGCCGGGAAGCGGGTCGGGCTTGATCAGCGCGGGATCGATCACCTGTTCGCCGGCCGCGACGCGCTTGACCGCAGCCGCGAGATCGAGCTCGAGCGCGTTCTTCAGGATGTACCCGCGTGCACCCGCATTGAGCGCCTGGCGGACCAGCGTCTCCTCGGAGTGCATGCTCAGCATGATGATCGCGGCCTTCGGATGCTTGGCGAGAATGTTCCGGGTCGCCTCGAGGCCGCCCGTTCCCGGCATCGCTGCATCCATGACGATCACATGCGGCTTCAGCTCCGTCGTCAGCCGGAGCGCGTCATCACCGTTGCTGCCTTCGCCGACGACCTGTATGTCGGTGTCGTCTTCGAGCAGACGCCGGAAGCCGCGCCGCACCAGCGCGTGGTCGTCCACGAGGAGCACGGTGATTTTGTCGGTCATGCAATCGATGTATGTAGCGCGGGGGCTTCAGCCCCCGCGGACAATGGTACCTTCAATCGCACCACGGTCCCCCCGCCCGGCGGCGTGAGGAGCTCGATCGATCCGTTGACGAGCTCGGCACGCTCGCGCATGGCGACCAGGCCGAGGCCGCGGCCTGCCACGCCGGAGCCCCCGGGCGAAGGCGGGACGCGAGTGATATCGGCCGGCAGGCCTTGTCCGTGGTCCTCGACTTCGAGCGTCAGCGCACGGGGCTCGACGTGCAGCCGGACACTCGCGCGCTCTACGCCGGAGTGCCGGGCCACGTTACTCAGTGCTTCCTGCAGCACACGATACACATGGATGCCGATCGTCGCATCGATCGGGACCGCGGTACCCGCCCGCTCGTATGTCACGTCGATGCCCAACTGCTTCTTGACCGTCGAGAGATACCAGTCAACGGTGCTCTCGAGCCCGAGTTCTTCGAGGATCGACGGATGCAGGGTTTGGGAGAGCCCGCGCACGTTATCGAGTGCGGTCTGCGCGATCTCACGAATCTCACGCAAGTCGGCCCGAAGCTCAGATCCCTCCGGCGCATGCTTGCCGGCGCGGCCCAGCATCGAGCCTATCGCCGTGAGGATCTGGCCGAACTCGTCGTGCAGCTCGCGCGCGATCTCACGCAGCGTGGACTCGCGGGTCGCGATGAGCCGCTGCGCCAGTTCACGCCGCTCGTCCGACAGGGCAGCGAGCTGCGCGAATAGCCGGCGATTCGAGTGAATGAGATACAGGCTGGTGGCAACGATCGCCGCCAGCGTCGCGGCGAGAAACCAGTAGACCTGACGCTGTACGCGGCCGTAGATGTCCTGCACCTGCTGCGCGGTCTGCTCCTCGCTCGCGTTGTTCTGGACGAGCAGCCGAGCCACCGCCGTGCTCAGTGCCGCCTGCCGTTCCTGCAACGAAAGTCTGATCTGCGCGCGGGCTTCGTCTTCTTGTCCGGTTCTCGCAATGTCGAAGATGCGTTTGGCGGCATCCCAGAACTGCGTGAGCTGGCTGGCGAGATACTGGCGCTGCTCCGGCGTCTGCCGGGCAAACGCGACCTCGCCCTGGCGTTCCAGTGCCTCGTCGAGATCCGTGCGAATGCGATCGAACTGTGACGACCATGCCGTGAGCGGATACGGCTCGCCACCATCGAGCATGTCGCGCATCGCCAGCCCCAACTGGTTCAAATCGTTCTGAATGCGCAGCAACTGCAGCGAGTCGCGACGGTTGCGATCGGTCAACTCGGTCTGCAGACGACGCAGACCCGAGATCTGTCCGGAGATGTACCAGGAGTATGCGACGACGGTGGCCAGCGTGATGATCAGGCCAAGCAGCAGTGCCGTCGTTGGCGATCGCCCGGGGGCTCGAGAAGCAGTCACGGCACGTGGACTCTATCAGACGGGCCGCGACCACCTTCGTCGGTGCTTCGGCGGGGCAGGCCCGCTCGACGACGCAGCAGCAGGCGCGTCCAGAGGAACCCCGCGAGCAGAAAGGGGAAGAGATACCAGACCAGCATGTATGGCGGCGGCCGGAGGTCGTACGTCGCCTCAACCATCGCATCGATCGACGCCTGGCCAATCGGGCCGGTGACCTCGACATGGACCGCATACGGTCCCTCGTGGTCCATGAGCACGGCGCCGAACTGATTCGTCACGTCGCCGCGCACGGGCTCGGTGCGTGCGGATTGAACCGTTTCCTGTGAGGGAGACGGCGGCGCTGACGGCCGCACGGACACCGTCGCCCGCGTCTCGGCGGGCAGCGTGGCGCCTTTGGTCGACGAAGCGATCACGATCCAGAACTGACCGCCAGGTGTGCCGTTGTCGGTGGCATCAGGATCGGTCCAGATCGAAATCGTGTACGGTGGGCGAACCACGTCGGTCACGATCGGAAACGGTGGACCCGAGTGCGCGAGCGATATGCGCTGCGCGACGAGGACGGCGACGGCCACGATGAGCGCGTGCCTCATCCCAAAAAGCTCACGGCCCGCATTTCCATGGGCTGGGACAGAATCCACAGCGCCGTCGTCATGATGAGTAGGACAACGGCGAGCCACGGCGCTGAAGCGAGCACCGGGCGGGACGGCTGATCCCGTTGAGCGATCGCCTGCACCAGGGCCAGCGAGCCGGCCGCGCCGAGCACGACGCATCCGAGCTGAATCGGAAACACCGCTCCAGGCTGCAGCCCGACCCAGCCCCAGAACGGACCGCCGAGGAGCGCGTGACCGAACGCATCAATGACCGCGCTCTGCAAGACTGGGACGATCGTCAGCAATCCAGTCAGCAAGTGGAAACCGTAGTGCGCCACCCAGATGCCCAGGCCGATCGGGATGAGCGCATAGGCGTAGGCGCTCATCGTGGCGCGCAGTGTTCCGCGATGGTCCGCGAACAGGAGGGTGATGGTGCCGGCACTCCACAGCAACAGCGCAGGTGCGAGCAGCAGGCCAACCAGGAAGATGATCGCCAGGACCGGCCACTCGGTGCGCGTGCCGATCGTCGCCGCGAGCCGCTGTTCAACAGCGTAGGCCGGGCCCGTCATCGCGAAGGCGCTCACCAGCGCAGCAAACGTGAACACCACCGCGAGTGCGGCGAGGTCGGCGCGCTGCGCGAGCCGGCCGATGCCTGACCGCCGCCCCCGCTCGAGCAGTTCAGCTCCGGGGGTTCGTGTGACGAGTGCGATGTTGTCGTGCGGGCATGCGTGCACGCAATCGAGGCACATCGTGCAATCAAGGTTGCCAACCTTCATCGGCAGGAAGAGCCCTAACTCGCAGCCGCGTTGAACGTAGTGTCCGGCTTGAGCCGGACTGCCTTTGATGCAATCCGACGTCCGGCAGGTTCGACATGTCTCGCGTTCGACGATGCGCAATTCGGTCGGTGACATCGTCGAGGCCACGAAATTGAACTGGCCGATGGGGCAAAGGTGCTTACAGAAGGATGCACCCTTGAAGACCGTGTCGATGACGATGGCCAGGCCGAAGTAGCCGAGCACGAGCCACGCCGTCGCGCGCGGCTGCGACCACAGATCAAAGAGTTCGTATGAGAACAACACGAGGACGAGCAGTGCGACGCCCAGCCATTTGCCACGCAGCCGACGCGGCCAGCGAAGCGCGGGATGGAAAAAGCGTCGGCTGACGTCTCGGGCGAGCACCATTGGGCAGCCGGTGCAGAACAAATTGCCGACGGCCACGATGGCCACGATGAGGAAGCCACGCCAATGGATGGAGGTGAGGACGGTGGCGAGATTCCGCGGCGCGAGTTGCGGACCGAACAGGCCGTGCAGCACGACCGCGACTGAGATCAGCAGCAGTAGCAGCTGTAATGCCGGCCTGGCGTAACGCCAGCGGAGAAACGACCCGACGAGGGGCAGGCGCAGGATGTTCATGCGCTAGGAGCCTGGGCGGACGCCGTTGATTTCGATCTGTCGCGTGAATCCCATTCCACCAGGCAGTTCGCCGGTGACGAGCAGGATCCAGTCGCCGGCCATTGTGAACTGCAGTGGCGCTTCGTACTCGCCGTTGCCGCGCTCGGTCACGGCGGCGGTGACCGGCGCCATGCCGGGATGAGACATCAGTCCTTCGAGCCGCAGCCGCGCACCGGTCACCGGCTTCTGATCGCGATCGCGAAGCGTCAGGCGAACAACGATCGGTGTGCCGGCAAGCGGTGGCGACGGATCGAGCGTCCACGAAACGTTGATCGCGCCACTGGATTCACGCTCGCGATCCCAATGGACATCGCAACCTGGGGCAGCGCACGCCGTGGCGAGGCTGCAGGCGAGGATGAGGACAGCCGTCAGGACGCGGCGCTGAGCCCGCGATGCCACGCACACGTGCACTGTTGCCTGGTCGCGGCCGGCGACGGGAACATGTGGTAATACATCGCGACCATCATCGGAATGAAGACGATCGTGTTGTAGAAGAGATGCAGCTCGACGCGCGGCACCCACAGCTGCAGGATGCTGGTCGGAACGGGCCTGCCGAACAGATTCTGACCGAGCAAATACTGACCCTGCAGCAGGAAGTGCTCGATGTGATGGAAGAACTGGATCGACAGCGCGATGGTCCACCACTTCCGATCGCTCTCACCGGTAAATCCCGAGCGCAGCATCCACAGTCCCGCCAGCATCACGAGCGCGTAGCCGTAGTGCAGCATCTCGGACCTGACGAGATACGGAAAGAAGTAGCCGAGTGCGCCGAGCGCCTGGGGCACCGGCCATCCAAGCGCGTAGATCTGAAATGCCTGCAGCAGGTGCTCCGCCCAGTGGGCCAGCACGATCACCATGAAGCCTTGCAGTGCGCGCTCGTGCCACTGCGTGTTGAGACGCTGAAGGAATGTCTGGTCGCCGGTGGCCGGCAGCGTGCCTGCGTGCGCCGCGTACATTCGAGGCTAGTCCTTTCGTATTAGGCCGAAACTCGCGACCTTCCCACTGAAGGTAACGTTCGCCTCCGTCCGAGTCAAGGCGCCTACGCGCTATGCGCTTCGGCGCCCCAAGGGCCTGTCTCGCGCTTTGGCGCCCGAGGGCCAGATCTCCGTTGACCACACGATGACCGGGGCGTATAACCGCGCCACGGGTAGGGCGGACGTCTCCGCTCCCAATTCCAGGGAGACACATATGCGGAATCGTCTGAACACGTGGGTCGTCGTCTCTTTTATCGCCGTCGCGTTGACGCCGGCGACGGTCTGGGCTCAAGCCACCATCGCCGGTCTCGTGCGAGACAGTTCAGGCGCGGTGCTCCCCGGCGTCACCGTCGAAGCCGCAAGCGATGTGCTCATCGAAAAAGTGCGGACGGCGGTCACCGACAGCACAGGTCGCTATCAGATTGTCGATTTACGTGCGGGGACCTATGCCGTCACATTCACGCTGGCGGGTTTCTCGACCGTCAAACGCGAGGGCATCGAACTCACTGGTCTGATGACCGTCACGGTCAGCGCGGACCTGCGCGTCGGTACGGTGCAGGAAACGATTATCGTCACCGGCGAGTCGCCGATGGTAGACGTGCAGAGCGTGCGGCGTCAGGCGACGATCACCGGAGAAGTGCTCAGCACGATTCCCACCGCGCGCGGATACACCGGGGTAATGCTCCTGGTGCCGGCGATTCAGACACAGGGTACGTCGCCTGCCAACGTGCAGGCGACGCCAGGCATGGTCGTGTTCGGGACACCCGGCGGCCGCAACGGCAACGAAGGACGCCTGCAGGTGGACGGCCTCGGCGTCGGTGCCGCGCGCAACGGCGGCGGCGTCTCCGGCTACAACGCCGACATTGCCAACGCGCAGGAGATCTCGTTCACGGTGTCGGCGGGACTCGGTGACGCCGAAGTCTCCGGCCCGTCATTGAGCGTTGTGCCCAAGACAGGTGGCAACACCCTTCGTGGTTCGCTGTTCCTGGCTGGCGTCAGCGAGGGGATGGTGGACAGCAACTACACGCCCGAACTGCAGGCGGCGGGTCTCGGCACACCCGGGCGGCTGTTGAAGTTGTGGGATTACACCGTCGGCATCGGCGGGCCGATCAAGAAGGATCGGTTGTGGTACTTCCTGAATCTGCGCAATCAGGGATCGCATTCATCCGTGTCGGGTATGTATGCGAACCGGAATGCCGGCGATCCAACAAAGTGGACCTACGAAGCCGACACGACGCGGCAGTCGCGCGCTGCGGGCAGCTGGTCGGTCGCGAGTCTGCGCCTGACGGTGCAGGCGACGCCACGCAACAAGTTCAACATCTACTGGGACGAACAGAAGCCGTGCACCGGCGCGACGTACTCCGCGAACGATGACGGGTGCCGGACGCAGCCGGAGGAAGGCGGTTTCGTTTACGGCGGATCGGCGACCGCGGCGCCGGAAACTGCGACGTACGAGAATCGCTTCCAGCGAGTGCAGCAGCTCACGTGGAACTCGCCGTTAACCAATCGCGTGCTGCTGACCGCCGGCTTTGGCGACTACCTGACGCGCTGGGGCGGCGACGAGATGCCGGGCAACCTGACGCGCAGTCTCGTGCGCGTCACCGAGCAGTGCGCGCCGAACTGCCCGCTCAACGGCAACATCCCCAACCTGACCTATCGCTCCGCCAACTGGGCGTCTCACTGGATGGGGCAGCACAACTGGAACGCGTCGATGACCTACGTCACCGGCGCGCACAACATGAAGGTTGGCTACCAGGGCACCTTCTACGCCGACGATGAGCAGTACTACACGAACGATGAGAAGGTTGCCTACCGCCTCAACAACGGCGTGCCGAACCTGATCACGTTGACACTGCATTCCAACCTGCGCAAGCTGCGCACGCGCTATCACGCCGCTTACGCACAGGAGCAGTGGACGCTGGGCCGCATGACGCTGCAGGGTGCGCTGAGGTTCGACCACGCGTGGAGCTATTCGCCGGAACAAGTCGTCGGTCCGACGCGGTTCCTGCCGACGCCGATTGTCTTTCCGGAAACGGCTGGTGTTGTTGGCTACAACGACATCTCGCCGCGCCTCGGTCTGGCCTACGACGTATTCGGCAACGGCAAGACGGCGCTGAAAGTGAACCTCGGACGCTATCTGGATGCCGCCAGCAACAACAACGGCAACTACTCGATCACCAATCCGACGTCACGCATGGCGGGGAGCACGGAGCTTGGACGTCCGCCGATCACACGCTCATGGACCGATGGGAACGGCAACTTCATTCCTGACTGCAACCTGTCCAGTCCCGACGCGCAAAACAATCTGGCCGCGGGCGGCGATTCGTGCGGCGCCATCAGCGACCGCAACTTCGGCACCGCGACTTTGAGCCGGAACTTCGATCCGGCTGCCCTCGAGGGCTGGGGCGTGCGTCCGGCAGACTGGGAGTTCGGCGTTTCCGTGCAGCAGGAAGTGCTGCCGCGTGTCTCGGTCGAAATCGGCTATTTCCGGCGCTGGCTGGACAACTTCTTCGTGGACGACAACCTCGCCACAGTGCCTGCCGACTTCACGCCGTTCAGCGTCACTGCGCCATCCGATACGCGTCTGCCGGGCGGGGGAGGCTACACGATCTCCGACCTCTATGACGTCGTGCCGGCGAAGTTCGGTCAGGTCAATGATTACTTTACCAAGGCCGAGAACTTCGGCGAGTGGTATCAGCACTACAACGGCATCCTGCTCAACGTCACTGCGCGTCCCCGGAACGGTCTGACGATGCAGGGCGGTCTGCTGACCGGTCAGACGGTGCGCGATTTGTGCGGGATCAGGGACGTGAATCCCGAGCTGAACTACGTCACGCCGGCCAATGCAAGCGGTCCGGGCAACGTCTACGCGAGCCCCGTCTTCCCGTACTGCCACACGTCAACCGGCTTCACCACGCGCGTGACCGGCCTGGCGACCTACACCGTGCCGAAGATCGACGTGCTGGTGAGCGGGACGTTCCGCAGCGAGCAGGGTTCTCCGCTGGCGGCCAACTTCACGGTAACGAACGCGATGGTTGCGGGGCAGCTCGGTCGCAATCTGTCCGCGCCAGGCGGCAGCGTCGTCGTGAACCTGATCGAGCCGGGGACGATGTACGGGGATCGGTTGAATGAGGTGGACTTCCGGATTGCGAAGCTGCTGCGGTTCGGCCGGACACGGACCAACGTCGGCGTCGACGTCTACAATCTGCTGAACGCGAATCCCGCGCTGACCTACAACGCGGCCTACAGCACCGCGTTGCCATTCCCCCGGCCAACCGGTGTGCTCACGCCGCGCTTCGCGAAGATCAGCGCGCAAATCGATTTCTAATTGGTGAGTGGTTGGTGGTTAGTGGTTAGTGGTTAGTGGTGGACTCGGGGTTCTCCACCAACCACCAACTACCAACCACCAACTATTTCTTCTCAGCGGGCGTCGACGTGTTCGGCCCCATGCCCATCACCTGAATCACCACGGGCGCGTCCTTGGCGCCGTCGTAATGAATTTCCCCGGCATGGTGCACGACGAATGTTCCGGCCGGCACACCCACCGTGCTATTCGGATCGTACTTCTCGCCTGACCCGAGCCACCACGTGCCCTCGATGACAACGAAGAAGCGATCGTTGGGATGGAAGTGAGGCCGGCTCATATTCCCGGGGAGCCACCGCAACCGCTGGACGTACATGCCCGGCTTCGTCGGGTCGCCGAAGAGCGTGGCGGTTTCCTGCGTGCCCGCGGCGTTGCGGACCCACTTGATGTCGGCGGCCTTGATGAATTCAACGGCCTTCGGATTGAGCTGGCCCTGAGAACCGATCGTGACAGGCAGCAGAATCATGCCGATCCCGGCAAGCGCCAGCGCGCGCGTCAGTCGAGTCATGTCGTCACCTCGTGAGCGGGAACTATACCGCTACCGCAGGCGTTCGAGGAGGGTCTTTGCTTTCTGCTTGAACTCGCGATCTTCCGGCACCCAGTTCGGGTTGACGGGCAGGTCCAGGACCTTCTGTGCTTCCTGACGCGCCTCGTCCCGGCGGTCCATCTCGAGATAGGTCTCCGCGAGAAAGTAGTGCGACGCGGTGCTCGCGCGATCGTAGGTGAGCGATCGTTTCAGGTGTTCGACGGACTCGTCCTTGCTGCCGCCGAACAGCCGCGGCACCTTCAGATACCACCGGCCGAGCGCACGGTCGGCCGAGCCCTGCTGAAAGCCGGGGTCGAGCATCAACACCGTTTCCAGTGCCTTCCTCACCGGCGTTCGGTACTTGATGCCCGCACGCAAGCCGAATGACTCGGCCATCGCGCCCATGTTGGCCGCCATCCAGAAGTAGCCTTCGGGCCGAGCGCTCTGCAGCACCGACGCTTGTCGCCCGGCTTCGATGCCGCGCTCGTACTGCGCACGACGCGCATCTTCGGCGACATGCCCGCCCAGCCAGTAGCAGGTGCGGGCCAGCTTCCACGCCGATTCGAAATCCTTGGGGTTGGTCTTAAAGCGGGACTCCCACACCGCCGCGGCATCCATCGCGCTTTGCAGGTGCTCGCGATCGGCATACAGGCGATCGGGGTCGCGCGCGGAGTCCTGTGCGCGCAGCGGCGCGCAGAGGAGCAAGACAGCGAGGACGAGGACCTTACTTCGGTTTCGTCCCGCCGAAAAAGACGTGCTCGACATCTTTCTCATTCTCACAGACGTTCTCGATGATGTCGGTGTCGGGCAGCAGGACGAACGGAATGGTCACCGTCCACGGCTTCGTATACATCTTCGAATCGTCGAACGTGAACTCGATATCCATATGGCCGAAGTCGCGGCGGCGCCACCGTTCGGTGACGCGCATCGCCTCGCTGCGCGGATGGCCGCCGTCATCGAGCCAGCCTTTATCGTTGAAGCCGGTCACGTTGACCACGAAAGTGTCGCCGTCCCACTTGCCGACCGCGTAGCCGAACCAGGTCGGTGCGCGCTCAGCGGGAAAGTCTCGGCCATCAGTGAAGATCTGGCGCCACTGCGTGAAGTTCTCGAAGAGCACCACCATGAGGTTCGGCGTCTGCACGACCTTCCAGGGATAGTTCGGCACCATCATCGCGGTCGGCACGGTATGCGGGAGGCAACGGCCCGCAGGACGGTCGCGTCCTTCGTTCTCCTGCCGCTCTTTGAAGAGCGCGGCTCCTTCGGGCGTGAAGGGCGCGTCGAAGCCGGCACGGCGCGCGATGTTGGTCAGAAAGCGCCCGTCAGCGGCATTCCAGATGCCGTTGAGATCGGGCTTGCCGTCGGCAAGCCTCGGTGCAGGCGCCGCCAGATTGGGTTTGCCGTCGGGCGTGCGCGGGATCCGTGGATCCGGATGCTTCAAGTACTGCGCTGAGGTCAGCTGCAGACAGGCGAGCAGCGCGACGCAGACGGCAAGAACACGTCGGAGCATTAGGCCTCCCATTCAAGAGGCATTATAGGTCCCCGTCCAGTTGGACCGAGCAGTGTCTACTTGTTTTGCTGAACCTGTGACGTGACGAACGCCGGACGCGTCCGCGCGAACGTGAGCAGGTATGCGAATGCCGCATCGAACTCCTCGTTCGTGTACGGCTTGAACGGATCGGCAAGCGCCGAGTCGCGAATCTGCTGGTAGTCTTTCGTGATCTCGTTCACCAGCCAATCGCCGGACGAGGCCGCGTTCACGGCTTCGAGCACCAGCTGGAAGTAGCGCGCCCGCAGCACGGGATCCTCGAGTATCCGGCGCATCAACACGTTTTCCGCCGCACCCGCCAGTAGCGGGTAGTCAGGAGCCTGGAACGTGTGGTCGGCATCCCAGGGCAGGATGCGGGCTGGCGCGGACGTGGCCGGACGATACAGATAGAAGTTGTTCATGCCCGCGTAACCGAGGATGCCGTCCCACTCGGCCATGAAGGCTTCACCCGCGATTAACCGCAGCGTCGACTCGAAATCCAGGCGTGCGCCGACGGAATCGCGAAACGAGTCGACTGGCGCGCTGTTGATGGTGCGGAACAGTTCGCGCACCGGATCAAAGAGATCAAAGGTGGACTGCGTCTGGTGCGTCCGGGGCTCGAAGAACGGTGGATAGAGATCGAGGCTCTCGCCGAGGAACGTCGCGACGTACGTTGTCAGCCAGTGATACTCGTACAGCCAGCCGGTGTTGTCACCGAGGTACCGCTGCAGGAATGCGGTGTCCACGGGCTCGACGATGACGTAGAGGCCGGCGTACTGTCCGTTCACGTAGAGGTTGGCGTGCACCTCTCGCGGCGCGGGTATGCCCATCCGCCGGTAAAACGCCATGGCCACGCGCTCGCGAATCATCGACGGATCGGTGGTCAGGTTGTCGAGGACCAGCGCCTTCAGGCCGAGGAACTCTCCGCGTGAGCTGTAATGCGCGAAGTTCACCTCGAGACCTGGCTTCACGCCGCTGCGGCTGCCGAGCCCGCGCGACCGGATGCCGACGTTGCGTGCGCGCAGGCCATTCCAGGTGACATCGGCTGGATAGAAGTCGTTGCTGGTGAAGTTCGCGCGCAGTGTGTCCCAGTC
>Ga0070675_100001083_pt1 | contig 19667 bp, 15 predicted proteins | sample KBSM43metaG_FD_65343 | JGI IMG/M metagenome (GOLD analysis project Ga0070675, IMG submission 65343) | Miscanthus rhizosphere microbial communities from Kellogg Biological Station, Michigan, USA - KBS M4-3 metaG | ecosystem: Host-associated > Plants > Roots > Rhizosphere > Soil ... | reverse complement strand
CTGGAATCGAAGCTTCCGTCGAGCGCGGTCAGCATCTTCGAAGTCATGAGCCGGCTGGCGCGCGAGCGCCAGGCGATCAATCTGTCGCAAGGGTTTCCCGACTTCGGCACGTCGCCGGCACTCGTCGAGTCGGTGGCCCACTACATGCGCGAAGGGTTCAACCAGTACCCTCCGATGCCCGGCGTTGTGGCGTTGCGCCAGGCCTTGGCGATGAAGATCGAGCGTCTGTACGGCCGCCGCTACGATCCGGACACCGAGATCGGAATCACGACGGGCGCCACCGAGGGGCTGTACGCGACCCTGACGGCGCTGGTGCACCCGGGTGACGAGGTCGTGCTCTTCCAACCCGCGTACGATTCCTACACGCCAGCCATCCAGTTGAGCGGCGGAATCCCGCGCTACGTGACGCTCCGCTATCCGGATTACCGAATCGACTGGGACGAGGTGCGCCGGACGGTCACCGCGCGCACGCGCGTCATCGTGCTCAACACGCCGCACAACCCGACCGGCATGGTCTGGGATGCGAGCGACATGCGCGAGCTCGCGGCCGTGCTCGAGCACACCGATGCCATCGTGGTGTCGGACGAGGTCTACGAGCACGTGCGGTTCGATGGCGTGCGCCACGAAAGCCTGGCGCGGTATCCCGAGATTGCCGCGCGGGCCGTCGTCATCAGCTCGTTCGGCAAGACCTATCACGCCACCGGCTGGAAGGTGGGGTACTGCGCGGCCCCCGCGCCTCTCATCGCCGAGATGCTCCGCGTCCGCCAGTGGATCACCTTCGCGGTGAACGGCGCCGTGCAGATGGCCTATGCCGACGCCGTCAACGCCAATCCAGTCTGCGACGATGTGACCGAGTTCTACCAGGGGCGGCGCGATCTGTTCCTCCGCCTGATTGAGGGCAGCCGCTTCCGCCCGCTGGCGTGCCGCGGCACCTACTTCCAGATGCTCGACTACTCGGCGATCACCGCCGAAGGCGATGCCGACTTTGCGATGCGGCTCGTGAGCGAGCACGGAGTGGCCGCGATTCCCGTGTCGCCCTTCTTGCAGCCGGGCGAGCCGTCCGGACCGGTGCTGCGCTTCTGCTTTGCCAAGAAGGACGAGACCCTCCAACGCGCTGCTGAACGCCTGCAGCGCGTGTAGGTCAGGTAGGTCGGTGGGTCGGGTGGGGAAAACACTCATCGGTCTCGTCGCGACGGTGCTGTTCGCAACAGTCGGCGCGCAGGAGCGGCCGTTGCCGGATCGGCAGCGGTTCTTCGACCTGACGCGCGCGAACCTCGAGCGATCACAGAAGCGGCAGGCGGAATACGCCTACCGCGAGCGGCGGCGTCAGCTGCACACCAACCCCTTCGGGCGTCTCGGCAGCGGCATGGGCACCGAGGAGTTCGAGGTGACGCCGCTGCCCGACGGGGGCATCGCGCGCACGCTGGTCGCGCGCGACGGACAGGCGGTGAAAGGCGGGCCGACCACCCGCACGCGGCCGCGGGCGCGCACGGCGAGGCGGTCCATCGTGGAGGATACGGCCGACGCGCTCAACCTCGTGCTCGATCACCGCGAGCAGCTGAATGGTCGGAACGTGATCGTCATAACGTTCGCGCCCAAACCAGGCGCGGAGCCCGAATCGCGCGAAGGCAAGCTCGCACGCCTCTTCCGCGGCAGGATTTTCGTCGACGAAGCCGACGCCGAAGTAGTGCGCGTCGAGGCGATGGCCATCGACGACATCAGCTACGGGCTGGGCGTCGTGGCGCGGCTGAACGAGGGTGCCACCGTCACGCTCGTACGCGAGCGCGTCGATGCAGAAACCTGGCTGCCAACCTCAATCCGGTTCTCCGGCGACGGCAGGGCGATGGTGTTTCGGAAGCTGCATGTCGACCATCTGATCGAGTGGTTCGACTATCGGCGCGCGGCAGGGCCACGCGCCGACTGATTACGCGGCGGGGCTATTCGTCCCCGCCCGGCTCGTCGGTGCCAGTGCCAATGTCGGTGTCGGGTTCGGCGTCCTTCGGTGCGCTGGTCGCGATGTCGTCGAAGTCGACCGGCGCGGCGTCGTCGAGGTCATCCACCGCGTAGATGCGGCCGTCGTTGCGCTCCTTGATCGGACCGCGCGGCTTGTTCTCCTGCTGCGTGCCGCCCTTCTTGGCGCCGCGCAGGCGCTTGGGCGGTGCGGGTGGTCCGAAATTGGCGCTGCGATCGCGGCCGCCGGGTCCAGGCGGGCCGAAACCCCCGCCACCACCACCAGGACGCGGTCCGCCGAAGCCGCCCCCGCCGCCGGGTCGTGGTCCACCGAAGCCCCCGCTACCACCACCGAACCCGCCAGGACGCGGGCCGCCGAAGCCACCGCCCCCGGCGGGACGTGGTCCGCCGAAGCCGCCACCGCCACCGCCGCTGAAACCGCCGCCGAAACCGCCGCCAGGGCGCGGGGGCGGACGATCCTCGCGTGCACGTGCCTCGCTCACCGCGAGGCTGCGGCCCTGGAAGGGTTGCGCGTCGAAGCGTTTGATGACTTCTTCCGCCGCGGCACGCTCCGTGAACTCGACAAACGCGAAGCCACGAGGACGCCCCGTCTCACGATCGACGGGCATCACGATGTGCGACGGCTCGGCTACAGCGGAGAAATGGGCGCGGAGGTCGGCTTCGCTCGCCCCGTACGGAAGGTTCCCGATGAACAAACGGACTGCCAAGGCTCCCTCGCGAAATCGCCGTCTCGGTGAGACGGCAGAAGATTCTATCCCAATCTATCCTAAATACGACCGGGGCGTGGCAAAGAGAACTGCCACGCTGCCGGCCGGGATGGGGGCCGGGGCCTCGATCAGGCCGACGGCCGCCGCGGCCAGGCCGACCACAGCGCTGGGGGCCAGACCGGCCGCCCGCAGTTCGCGGACGCCGGTATCGTGGGCGGACTTGCTCAGTTTTCGCCCTGTCGGGTCCACGATCAGCGGATGGTGCAGGAACGCCGGCGGGGTCTGTCGGCCAAGCAGCCCGGCAAGCGCGAGCTGCCGTCCGGTGGAGTCGGCGAGGTCCTGGCCGCGGACCACCAGCGTGATGCCCTGGCACAAATCGTCCACGGTGACCGCAAACTGGTAGGTCCAGTGGCCGTCCCGGTCGCGCACCAGGATGTCGCCGGACGGCTCGTTGTCGAGGCGCACCCGCAGACCGCGCCTCGGGTCGCGCGGGAGCCCACGGTCGCGGCAGCGCCCGTCGTAGGGCCGGCTGCCGACGCGCTTTCGCGAGCAGTCGCACGCGTAGACGCGGCCGTCACGGTCGAGGCGTGCGAGGGCGTCGGCAAAGCCGGTCAGCCGATCGCTCTGACGGTCGGGCGGGTGACGGCCCTCGTCGGGCACGAAGCCGAGCCAGTCGAGATCCTCGAGCAACGCCGCCTCATACGGCGCGCGGCAGCGCACCCGATCGTGATCCTCGATACGCAGGACGACGCGCCCGCCCAGGGCGCGCGCCACGCCCCACACGTAGATCGCATTCACCACGTGGCCCAGGTGCAGGTACCCTGTCGGAGACGGCGCGAAGCGCGTAAGGGGCGGACCGCCGGAGAGACGGACCAGCGCGGACAGATCGGGGCGGGCCGCCGGCAACACGACGACACATGATCCCATGGCTTGAATCCGGCGATCCCTTTCCCCCGGTGGAAGAGGCCCTGGACGATCCGAACGGGCTCCTCGCCGCCGGCGACGAGCTCTCGACCCCGCGCCTGCTGCAGGCTTACGAGCGCGGTATCTTTCCCTGGTACGGCGAAGACGATCCGGTGCTGTGGTGGAGTCCGGACCCGCGGATGGTGCTGGCCACCGACGCCGTGCGGGTCACACGGTCGCTCCGCAAGACGATTCGGACGGGCCGCTTCCGCATCACCGCCGACACGGCGTTTCCCTCCGTCATCGCGGCGTGCGCCGAGCCGCGACCGGACCAGGACGGAACGTGGATCACGGCTGCCGTGTTCGATGCCTACTGCACGCTGGCCACGGTGGGTGTCGCCCACTCGATCGAAGCGTGGGACGGCGACATGCTGGCGGGTGGCCTCTACGGTGTGGCGCTCGGCCGCATGTTTTTCGGCGAGTCGATGTTCGCGCGGCGCAGCGACGCCTCCAAAGTGGCGCTCGTGCACCTGGTCCGCCAGCTGCGCCGCTGGGGTTTTCCACTGATCGACTGCCAGATGTCCACCTCGCATCTCGCGTCGCTCGGGGCGCGCACCGTCAGCCGGGACGCGTTCCTGACCGTCGTGCGGCGCTGCGTCACCGAACCGCCCGTCCCGGCCCCCTGGAGACTCGACGACGACCTCGCGGCGGAATGACGGCCCTTTCAACCGGGAGCGTTTTGGCTGGGTACAATGGATCCGATGGGTACCCGGCCGGATACGCGCGAGTCCACGCTTACCGAGTCGCGGTCCGACCAGCGGGTGCAGCGGCCGCGGATGTGGCGGGTCCTGCTGCACAACGACGACTACACGACGCAGGAGTTCGTCGTCTGGGTGCTCGAGACGATTTTTCAGAAGCCGTTCACCGAGGCCTTTACCATCATGATGAGCGTGCACCGCTCGGGTCTGGGCGTCGCGGGGGTCTATACCCACGAGGTCGCCGAGACAAAACTGCGGACGACGATGCAGACCGCCGAGGCACACGAGTTCCCGCTCCTCGTGACCATGGAGCCTGAGGCGGGCCCCGAGGAGGCTGGCTCATGAGCAAGACGCCCGTTCCGTTTGCCTCCGAGACGCTCGAGACGATCCAGCGGGCCTTCCGTCATGCGAGCCGCCGCCGCCACGACACCGTCGGGCTCGAGCATCTGCTGCTCTCGATCACCGAGGAGCCGACCGCGCGTCAGCAGCTGGCCGCCTGCGGAGCGGACCTGCCGTCGCTGCGCCAGAGCGTCACCGACGTGCTGGAGCGCGCCTTCGTGCCGGTGCCCGGCTCGGCGTCGGTCGAGCCCGAGCCGACCGTCGCGTTCGACCGCGTGGTGCAGCACGCCGTCGCGCACGCCTCGGCGTCGAGCGCCACGCAGGTGGATACCGGCAGCCTCCTCGTCTTCATGCTGCAGGAGACGGAGAGCCACGCCGCCTACTTCCTCAAAACCCACGGCGTCGAGCGGCTGAAGCTGCTGCGGATCCTGTCGCACGGCAGTGCCGATGGTGCCGAGGTGCCGGCGGGCGAGCCGGCAGCTGCCCCCGCGCCGCCCGACCCGCTCGAGGCGTACGCCACGAACCTCAATCAGAAGGCGGCAAGCGGCGATATCGATCCGCTGATCGGTCGCGCCGCCGAGATCGAGCGCATGGTGCAGGTGCTCTGCCGCCGCCGCAAGAACAATCCGCTGCTGGTCGGCGAGCCGGGCGTCGGCAAGACCGCACTGGCCGAGGGGCTGGCGCTTCGCATTCACGAGGGCGCCGTGCCCGAGGTGCTGAAGGAGGCGACCGTGTACGCGCTCGACCTCGGGTCGCTCGTTGCGGGCACGCGCTACCGCGGCGACTTCGAGGAGCGGGTGAAGCAGGTGCTGGACCGGCTCGCGAAGGAGCCGCACGCCATCGTCTTCATCGACGAGATCCATACCCTCGTCGGTGCGGGCGCCGCGTCCGGCGGGGCGATGGACGCCGGCAACCTGCTCAAGCCGGCTCTGGCGGCCGGCACGCTGCGGTGCATCGGGTCTACGACCTTCAGCGACGTCAAGCAGTCGTTCGACAAGGATCGAGGGCTGTCGCGCCGCTTCCAGAAGATCGACGTGCTCGAGCCGAGCGAGGCCGAGACGCTCGAGATTCTGAAGGGGCTGCGGCCGCACTACGAAAAGCACCACGGCGTGGCCTACGCGGACGCGGCCCTCGAGGCGGCGGTGACGCTCTCGGCCAAGCACCTCAAGGATCTGCACCTGCCCGACAAGGCGATCGACGTCATCGACGAAGCGGGCGCCGCCCAGAAGCTGCTGCCCGCCGACCGCCGCGCACCGACGATCGGGGCGGCCGACATCGAGGCGGTCGTCGCCAAGATGGCGCGAGTGCCCGTGCAGTCGGTGTCGAGCGACGACAAGCAGGCGCTGGCCGTGCTCGACGTCGAGCTGCGCCGCGTCATTTTCGGGCAGGACGCCGCCATCGGGGAAGTGGCCTCGGCGATCAAGCTCGCGCGGTCCGGCCTGCGCGCGCCGGACAAGCCGATCGGCAACTTCCTGTTCGCGGGACCGACCGGCGTCGGCAAGACCGAGCTGGCGCGCCAGCTGGCGCGCGTCCTCGGCGTCGAGTTCCTGCGCTACGACATGTCGGAGTACATGGAGAAGCACGCCGTGTCGCGCCTCATCGGCGCGCCGCCCGGCTACGTCGGCTACGAGGAGGGTGGGCTCCTCATCGATGCCGTGCGGAAGTCGCCGCACGCTGTGCTTCTGCTCGACGAGATCGAGAAGGCGCATCCGGACATGTACAGCGTTCTGCTGCAGGTCATGGATCACGCCACGCTCACCGACTCGCACGGCCGCAAGGCGGACTTCCGCCACGTGATCCTGATCATGACCACCAACGCCGGCGCGCGCGACGTGTCGGACCGCCGGCTCGGGTTTGCCGATACCGGCGTCGGCAGATCGGCGCGCGGCGCGCTCGAGCGGGCGTTCACGCCCGAGTTCCGCAACCGGCTCGATGCGATCGTGACCTTCAACGCGCTCGGCGCCGCCGAGGTGGAGAAGGTGGTCGACAAGCAGATCGACGAGCTGCGCGCGATGGTCGCGCCGAAGCGCATCACCATCGAACTGCATCCGGCCGCGCGTGCCTGGCTGGCCGCCAAGGGCTTCGACCGTGCGTTCGGCGCCCGCCCGATGGCGCGCCTCGTCGAGCGTGTGATCAAGAAGCCGCTCTCCGAGATACTTCTGTTCGGCTCGCTCGCTGACGGCGGCACGCTGCAGATCGGGGTGGACGGCGACGAGATCCGTCTGCAGGCCGGCGCGGCGGACGCGGACCCCGCGGGCGCATGAGCGTTGCCAGCGAGCGCCGCGAGTATCGCGGCCAGCCGCTCACGGAGGAATCGGCCGCCGCGGATCCGTTCGAGCAGTTCGCGCGCTGGTTCGAGCAGGCACGGGCGGTCGAAGCCGATCACACCGCGATGACGCTGGCCACCGCGACGCCGGATGGCCGGCCGTCGGCCCGCATGGTGCTGCTCAAGGGGTTCGACTCGCGCGGCTTCGTCTTCTACACGAACTACGACAGCCGCAAGGCGCTCGAGATTGCGGCCACGCAGCACGCGGCGCTGTTGTTCTACTGGGCGTCGCTCGAGCGGCAGGCGCGCATCGAGGGCAGCATCGCGCGCGTGTCCGACGCCGAGTCCGACGCCTACTTCGCGTCGCGCCCGCTCGAAAGCCGGTGGAGCGCGCACGCATCGCCACAGAGCCGCGCCATCGACAGCCGCGAGTCGCTCGAAGCCGCCGTCGCGCGCGTCCGTGCCGAGTTCGGCGACGCCGTTCCCAGGCCCGCAGGGTGGGGTGGCTTCCGCGTGTCCCCCGACGCGTTCGAGTTCTGGCAGGGGCGCGAGAACCGCCTCCACGACCGACTCGCTTACACGTTCGCCGCTGACGGCTGGCGCCGTCAGCGGCTCGCCCCGTAGAACCTGGAGGCAGAGAAGGCGGAGAAGGGAGAGTCTTCCCGTCTCTGCCCTCTCCGCTTTCTCCGCCATCTCCGCCTTGGATCTGCTAACGTAGGCCCGCCTCGACGACGTGGTGTCGTCGATCCCGATTCGCCGGCACAGCGTCCGGCGCAGGTACAAGACATGAACGGATCGCCCCGAGTCCGTTGCGTGCTGTCGCCCTCGGCGGCGGCCCGCCTCGAGGCCGCGCGTGAGTTCGCGCTGGCGCTCGCCCCCTCGCAACCCCTGACCATCGTCGCTGCTACGCGTGGCGCCGCCGACGACTTCGCGCGGGCGATTGCGCGTGCGCGCCCTGCCACGATGGGGCTGTCGCGGTTCAGCCTCACGCAGCTGGCCGCGCGCATCGCCGCCCCCGGGCTGGGCGGGCAGGGCATTGCGCCGGCGAGTACGCTGGCGCTCGAGGCCGTCGCGGCGCGATCGGCCTTCGAGACCGCGCGTCGAGGCGAGCTCGCATTCTTCCTGCCGGTGGCCGGGGCTCCGGGCTTTCCGCGGGCGCTCGCGCGATCGTTCGGCGACCTGCGCCTCGCGGGGCTGTCGCGCACGGATCTCACGGCCGGCGGCGACGGCGCGGGGCTGCGCGACGTCGCCCGACTCGTGACCGAGGCCGAGCGCGAGCTCGACGACGCTCACGTGGCCGATCGCACGCGCCTGTTCGACGCCGCGCGTGAGGCGGTCGCGGGTGAGCCGTTCCTGGCGCACCCGCTGGTGCTGCTCGACGTCGAGGTCGGGTCGCCGGTCGAGGAAGCGTTCCTCGTGGCGCTGGCGACGGCCGCCTCGAGGGTGCTGGCCACGGCCTTGCCGCAAGATCGTGAGGCGCGGCGCGTGTGGGTGGCGGCGGGTGCGGAGCTCGAGACGCGCGCGCCGGTGGCAACGCCGGACCTCGTGGCAATCCAGACGCACCTCTTTGACGACGCGGCGCCGCCGACGCGAACGGGCGAAGGCTCGTTCGAGTTCTTTTCGGCGCCCGGTGAAGGCCGTGAGTGCGTGGAAATCGCCCGCCGGATTCTGCGCGAGGCGCGCCGCGGCGTCGGATTCGACGAGATGGCGGTCCTGGTGCGCGCGCCGGGACACTACCTTGGCCTCCTCGAGCACGCGCTCGCGCGGGCGGACGTGCCGGCGTGTTTCGAGCGCGGCACGCGGCGTCCTCACGCGGCCGGACGTGCCTTCCTGGCGCTGCTGGCGTGTGCGGGCGAGGGGCTGTCGGCAAACCGCTTTGCCGAGTATCTGTCGCTGGGACAGCTGCCGTCGGCCGACATCCCGCAGCCAGCGTGGGTGCCGCCGGGCGACGAGCTGTTCGCGGCGCTGTCGCCGCCTGAGGCGCCTGCGACCGTGGACGATCCGGTCCCGCTCGTCGTGGAGCCGGCCACCGACGCGCAGCCGGCCATTGCCGGCACGCTGCGGGCACCCCGCCAGTGGGAGCGGATGCTCGTGGAAGCCGCGGTCATCGGCGGCGATCCGGAGCGATGGCGACGGCGCCTGAGGGGCCTCGCGGAAGAGCTGCGGGTGCGGCACGAGGAGGCGAATCGCGCCGACCCCGATTCCTCGCTGACGGCGGCGCTGACACGCGACGCCGCGTGGCTCGTCCACCTCACGGCATTTGCGCTCCCGCTGGTCACCGAGATGGCCGCATGGCCCGAGCGCGCCCCGTGGGGCGAGTGGCTCCAGCGTTTCGAGCAGCTCGCGCCACGCGTGCTGCGCGCCCCGGCGCACGTGCTGCGCGTGCTGGCGGACCTGCGCCCGATGGCGGCGGTGGGCCCGGTGGGGCTCGACGAGGTCCGCACCGTGCTGCTCGAACGTTTGCGGCTGGTCGAGGCCGAGCCGCCGGCGCGCCGCTACGGTGCCGTCTTCATCGGCACGCCTGCCCAGGCGCGCGGCCGATCGTTCCGCGTCGTCTTCGTGCCGGGCGTTGCCGAACGCGTCTTTCCGCAGAAGCCGCGGCAGGACCCGCTGCTCCCCGACGTGCCGCGCCGCCAGCTGAGCGACCGGCTCGAGACGCGCGCCGACGCCAGCGCCCACGAGCGCGTGCTGCTGCATCTGGCCGTCGGCGCCGCCACCGAGCGGCTCTATCTGTCGTATCCCCGGCTCGACGTCGCCGAGTCGCGCGTGCGCGTGCCCTCGTTCTATGCGCTCGACGCCGCGCGCGGTGTCACCGGGCTGGTCCCCGATCACGAGGAGCTGGCGCGGGCGGCCGCCGTCGCGGGCGATGCCACACTGGCGTGGCCGGCGCCGAGCGATCCGGATCAGGCCATCGATATCCTCGAGCACGATCTCGCGGTGCTGCGCCAGCTGTTCGACGCCGCCGACACCGGGCCGGTGAAGGGGCGCGCGCAATACCTGCTGCAGCTCAACGACGCGTTGCGCCGCACGGTCACCGAACGCTGGGCGCGTGGCGGCACGAAGTGGACGAAGTACGACGGGCTGGTGCGTGTCGCCGATCGCACGCGCGAGGCGCTGGCCGCGCAGCGGCTGACGGCGCGCGAGTACTCGGTGTCGGCGCTCCAGCGCTACGGCACGTGTCCGTACCAATTCCTCCTCGGGGCCATCCACCGGCTGCGGGCGGCCGAGCACCCCGAGCCCCTGCAACGACTCGATCCGCTGACCAAGGGCAGCATCGTTCACCGCATGCAGGCCGAGGCGATGCGGGCCCTTGCCGCGCGGAATCGACTGCCGCTCGACCGGGACCGGCTCGACGAGGGGCTGCAGGTGCTGGCGGACGTCATTGCGCGCGTGGCCGACGAGTATCGCGAGCGGCTCGCGCCCGCGATCGAGCGCGTGTGGAAGGAAGAGATGGAGGCGATCGCCCGCGACCTGCGCGGCTGGCTGCGGCACGTGGCGGCCGACGAGGCGTGGGAGCCGCGGTACTTCGAGCTCTCGTTCGGGCTGCCGGCGGGGCCGGACCGCGATCCGCGGAGCCGTCCGGATCCTGTCCGGATCGACGGGCGCTTCCCGTTGCGCGGGGCCATCGACGCCATCGACGTGCACCGTCAGACGAAGGTGCTGCGGGTCACCGATCACAAGACCGGCAAGGACCGCACGAAGGACCCGCTGGTCATCGCCGGCGGCAGCGTGCTGCAGCCGCTCGTCTACGCAGCGGTCGCCGAGTCGATGCTGGGCGTGCCGGTCGGCGCATCGCGGCTGTTCTTCTGCACCTCGGCCGGCGGCTTCAAGCAACGGCCCGTGCTGCTCGACCCGGCGACGAAGCGCCTGGCGATCGAGGCGTTCGAGGCGATCGATCGCGCCGTCGAGCACGGCACGCTGGCGCCGATGCCGGCCGAGGGCGCGTGCACGTGGTGCGACTTCCGGCCGGTTTGCGGCCCCACGGCGGCCCAGCACGTCCTGCGCAAGCCCCAGGCGCACATGACCGACCTGATCTGGCTCCGGAGCCGGCCGTGACGTCCGCCGTGGATCGGCTCGATCGCGACCTGATCGAATCGGCGCTCGACGAGACGCTGGTGGTCGAGGCGGCCGCCGGGACGGGCAAGACGACGGCGCTGGTCAAACGCATGGTGCGGACGCTCGCCACCAGCCGCTGCGAGATGGGTGGGCTCGTCGCGGTGACTTTCACCGAAAAGGCGGCCGGCGAGCTGAAGCTGCGGCTCCGGCAGGAGCTGGAGAAGGCGCGCGCCGACGAGACCCTGGCGGTAGAGGAGCAGACGGCCCTGGAAGCGGCGCTTCGCAATCTCGAAGAGGCGCAAATCGGGACCATCCACGGCTTCTGCGCCGATCTACTGAAGGAGCACCCGGTCGAAGCCGGCGTGGATCCGCTCTTTGCCGTGCTCACCGAAGAGCAGTCCCGACGCCGGTACGACGAAGCCTTCGGCGCCTGGTTCCAGGCCGCGCTCGAGGAAATGCCCGAGGGCGTGCGCCGCTCGCTGCGGCGATCGAGCCGGCCCGGCGCCGGCGGCGAGGCCGCCGCCGACGGTCCCGTGGAGCGACTGCGCTCGGCCGGCTGGAACCTGGCCGAATGGCGGGATTTTCCCGCGTCCTGGACGCGGCCCGACTTCGCGCGGGCGGCCGAGATCGATCGGCTCACGACCTGTGTGCAGCTGTTCGCCCAGATCTCGCAGAAGGCGACGAACCCGCGCGATCCGTTGTATCTCGACACCGCGCCGGCGCGACGCGCGAGCGACGAGCTCCCGCGGCTGATCGAGGCGGGCGACCTCGATGGCGCGGAGTCGCTGCTGATCGATTTGTGCCGTGACCGCGACTTCCGCCGCGCCCGCAAGGGCTACGGGCCGTCGTTCGCCAAGGAGTTCAGCCGCGCGGCGACCTACGAGGCGCACCAGGAACTGGTGCTGCAGCTCGACGTCTTCAAGCGCGACGCCGATGCCGACCTCGCGGCGCTGCTGCGCGACGAGCTCCAGGGGAGCCTCGATCGCTATCGGCGCCTGAAGACGCAGCGCGGCGAGCTCGATTTCTTCGATCTGCTGCACCGCGCGCGCGATCTGGTGCGCGATCACGACGGTGTTCGCGCGGCGCTGCAGGTGCGGTGCGCGCGCATCTTCGTGGACGAGTTCCAGGACACCGATCCCCTGCAGGCGGAGCTGCTCCTCCTGCTCACGTCGGACGACGCGCGGGAACGGGACTGGACGCGCGTGAGGCCCGTGGCGGGGAAGCTGTTCATCGTCGGCGACCCCAAGCAGTCGATCTACCGGTTCCGGCGCGCCGACGTGCGCGTCTACCACGACGTCTGCCGTCAGCTGCTCGGTCATGGGGCCCGGCACCTGACGCTCAGGACCAGCTTTCGAGGCACCCCGAACGTGCAGCGGGCCGTGAACGCCGGCTTTGCCGACGAGATGGTCCAGAACGCCGACACGCTGCAGGCGGACTACATACCGCTGGCGCCGGACCGCGAGCCGATTGCAGCGCAGCCATCGGTCGTGGCGCTTCCGGTGCCCAAGCCGTACGGCAAGCGCTACGTGTCGGCGATGCAGATCGAGAAGTCGCTGCCGGACGCCGTCGGCGCCTTCATCGACTGGCTGGTACACGAGAGCGGTTGGAAGGTGACCACCCGCCAGTCGCCGCGGACGCCGGTGGCGGTGCAGCCCGGGCACGTCTGCATCCTGTTCCGCCGGTTTGTGAGCTTCGGGACCGACATCACGCGGCCGTATGTAGACGCGCTCGAGGCGCGCGGCGTCCGCCATCTGTTGGTGGGCGGGCGGGCGTTCCACGATCGCGAGGAGATCGAGACGCTGCGGGCGGCGCTAGCCGCGATCGAGTGGCCGGACGACGAGCTGTCGGTGTTTGCGACGCTCCGCGGCGCCCTGTTCGCGATCGGCGACGAGGAGCTGCTCGAATACCGCCACCGGTTCCCGCGAGCCCTCCACCCATTCAAGGTGCCCTCCGATCTGCCCGCGCACCTCGAACCGATTGGCGACACGCTGCGCGTTCTAGCCCGGCTGCACGAACGCCGCAACCGCCGTCCGGTGGCCGAGACGGTGGGACGGCTGCTCGACCAGACGCGGGCGCACGTCGGCTTCGCGTTGCGCCGCGGCGGCGAGCAGGTGCTGGCCAACGTGCTGCACGTGGCGGAACTGGCGCGACAGTACGAGCGCAACGACGGGCTGTCATTCCGCGGTTTCGTCGAGGCGCTGCGCCAGGCGGCCGAGCGCGGCGACGCCGCCGAGGCGCCGATTGTCGAGGACGGGAGCGACGGCGTCCGCCTCATGACGGTGCACAAGGCCAAGGGGCTGGAGTTCCCGGTGGTGGTGCTGGCCGATATCACGGCCAAGCTGGCCACGCTCGAGGCGAGCCGCTCGATTGACGTGGCGCGCGGCCGCTGCGCCCTGCGGATCGGCGGCTGGTCGCCCCAGGATCTGCTCGCCGCGCAGGCTGAGGAGCACGGGCGCGATCTGGCCGAGGGCGTGCGCCTGGCCTATGTAGCGGCCACACGCGCCCGCGACCTGCTGGTCGTGCCCGCTGTCGGCGACGAGCCGTACGACGGTGGGTGGGTGAGCCCCCTCAACCGCGCGATCTATCCGCCGCCAGCGCACCGCCGCACGCCCGGCGACGACGCGGCCGGGTGCCCGACGTTCAAGAAGGATTCGGTGCTCGAGCGTCCCGACGGCGGAATTGCCACCGCCGCTACGGTGGCGCCGGGCACCCACCGGATGCTCGAGGGCGTGCGCGCCTACGACGTCGTCTGGTGGGACCCGGGCGTGCTTCACCTTGGCGTCGAACCGCCGTACGGGTTGCGGCGCCAGGAACTCATCGCCAAAGACGTCCCGCCGCACGTGATCGAGGAGGGGGCGGCCCGCCATCGCGCCTGGCACGCGGATCGACAGGCGGCGCTGGCGCGCGGCCGCGTACCGTGGGCGGCGGTGAGCACCATGACCGAATGGGCGGCCGGCGACGCGGCCGGCCTCTTCGACTCGGGTCCGCTCAACGGCGTGCCGGACTCCGAAGTCGTCACCGTTGGAACTGCGAGCGGCCGGCCCAGCGGGACGCGGTTCGGGACGCTCGTGCACGCCACGCTCGCGACCGTCCCGCTCGATTCATCGCACGCCGTGCTCGAAACGCTGGTGGCGACGCACGGGCGGATCGTTGGCGCGGAAATGGGGGAGGTCGCGGCGGCGGTGACGGTGGTCGAGGGTGTCCTGCGCCATCCACTCGTGGACGCCGCGCGGGCCGCCGAACGAGTAGGGCGCTGCCACCGCGAGCTGCCGGTGACGATGCTGGACGGCGACCTGCTGCTCGAAGGGGTGGCGGACCTGGCGTTCGAGCACGACGGCGTGATGACGGTCGTGGATTTCAAGACGGACCGGCCGGACCCGGAGACGCTCGACCGCTACGCGCGCCAGGTGCGGACGTACGCGGCGGCCATTCAACGCGCGACTGGAAAGCCCGTGCGCCCCGTCCTGTTGCAGGTGTAGCGCTGGTGCAGATGTAGAGGGCGGTCGTTAGACCGCCCTGATCTTCTCGTCCAGGTCGCGGATCGCGGCCTCGAGCATGGCGCGGTGCGCTGGCGCGCACGCCTGCTGCAGGTCGGCGAGTGCCCGCGTGCGGGCAAGCTGCAGCGTGGCCCGTTCCGCGGCGTGTGCGTCGGGCGGCACTGCGCTCTTCGCCGGCTGCCGGTCCTGCGCCGCTTGCTGCTGATCCTCGACCGACTTACTTTCCCAACCGCGAGCCACAAGTGTAGGGGCCGCCTTCAGGCGGCCCAACTCCTATTTCCCGTGCGCGGCCGCGCGATGCTCGGGTGCGATCGCCATGAGGTCGGCGTGGGAGTCTACGTGCGCTTTCACGATCGCCTCGGCCTCCGCGACCGTCGCCGGCTCCCCCGCGCGGTACAGCCTGTTGGCCTCCACCAGCGTTTTCTGCGTCGCTGGCGTGGCGTCCACGCTGTCGTAGATCGCCGCCACCGGACACGCGGGCACGCAGGCGCCGCAGTCGATGCACTCGTCCGGGTGGATGTAGAGCATCGTGGCGGTTTCGAACTCGGGCTCGTCTTTGCGCGGATGGATGCAGTCGACCGGGCACACGTCCACGCACGCGGTGTCCTTGGCGCCAATACAGGGGTCAGTAATGATGAACGGCATTCCTAGGAATGTACTTCAGGTCGGGTGGGTCAGGCCTACCTGGCCCACCTGACTCAGGAAATGTAGCCGATCGCCTTGCCCGCGAAGCCGACGCCGCTCCACAGGAACAACGACACGACGGCGACCAGCTTGGCGAGCGCGGAGTTCGCGCGGACGTCGTCGCCCATGACGATGCGCTGCCGCACCGTGAAGCAGAAGATCATCGCCGCCGCCAGGAAGTACATCTTCACCCAGAAGTACGTGTGCACGTAGTACTTGGAGGCTGCCAGCGAGAGGAAGAGCACGAAGCCGGTGAGCAGCATGGCCGCCAGGCTCCAGAGCAGCCATGGCTGCGCAATCCGCGCGAGCTCCGAGACCTTCTGCCGCTGGAACGCGACCCCGAGCAACCGGAGATCGACGACCAATACGGCGCCGCCGATGACGGCCAGCGCCAGCAGGTGGACGGCTTCGACGACGGCAAACGCCCAGAGCGACTCGTTGATCGCCACGCTCAGCGAGGTCTTCTCGAGCCATTGAAACACTGCAAACGTCACGATGTCTCTCTTTCTATAGCGGAGCGAACCAGTTGTAGGCGATGAACCGGCCGAACACGATGACAATCGCCCACATCGCGATCGACGACGCGCCGGCCAGTTTGGCCGCGCCTGGCGTGTGTGGCGAGGTGTCCCAATCCACCAGCTTCTTCTCGATGCCGAAGTGGAACGCCATCGCATTGAGCAGCGCGAGCACCAGCGCGACGAGCTTGAGCCGGAAGAAGATGTTGCTCCAGAAGAAGAGCGGCTTGGAGAAGAAGAGGGCGACGCCCGTGGACATCATGACGAGGGCGCCCAGGGTCATCCAGGGGATGAGCTTCGTCCACACTTCGGATACCGGGATGCGGCGCAGGCCGATGCCGAGCAGTCGAAGGTCCCAGAGCAGGGTCAGCCCGACGAACAGGCAAATCCCGACGGAATGGACCGATTCGACGAGGGGATAGGTCCAGGTCGATTCGCGCAGCGCGATGCTCGACGGGAGGTTGTCCATCCAGGTCAGGAAACTGATTAGACTCATGCAATCGCCTTTCTTATCAGCCGGATGACGCGAAGGTCAAGCGGCCAGGCCTGGGGGCATGTTCCCGGTAGGTTGCTTGACGAAAGGAAACCCGGTCGCTACGCTCCGCGTCATGAGCCGGCTCGTTCGATTCGCCGCGGGAATTACCGCGGCGTGCGCGGCATTTGTCGCGGCGCCCTCCGCACAGGCGCCGACGCCCATCGCCGCGGCCGCCAAGGCGGCCGACGCCGCGCACACGTACACCCCGCCGAAGACGCCATGGGGCCATCCCGACCTGCAAGGTTCGTACACGACGACCGACGAGAACGGCGTGCCGATGGAACGGCCCGACGAAGCGGCGGCGGGAAAGTGACTCGAGGCAGAGTGAGCGGAGTAGGCGGGGTAGGGAGAATGCTCCACACGCTCGCGGCTGTCGTGCTGCTGGTGGCGCCTGCTCACGCCCAATCGACGTCATCTGGATCACAGAGCTTCGCCGCGGATTCGTGCGGCCTGCCCACGACGCCGCCGGCGAACGCCACACAGCCGACGTTTCCGCCCGGCCAATATCCGGTGTCACTCCCGGCGGTGTCGCTGCTCGGCGCGCGCAACGATCTGCCGATGCCGTACCGGTCCGGCGTGCACTGGGGCGCGCTGCCGGATGGCCGACGGTGGAGCTCCACGGCCGGCGTGACCGTGGCGCCAGACGGCACCGTTTGGGCGCTCGATCGGTGTGGTCAGGCGGGCGCCGCCGGCGCGGGCTGCGGGGCGTCGATGCTCGACCCGATCCTGCAGTTCGATACCGCGGGCCGCCTGCTCAAGAGTTTCGGCCGCGGACAGATCGTCAACCCGCACAAGCTGACCATCGACCGGGCCGGCAATCTCTGGGTCACCGACATCGGCCGCATGCCGGGCAAGGGGCTGCAGGTGCACAAGTTCAGCCCCAACGGGACCGAGCTGCTGACGCTGGGCAAAGCCGGTGAACCCGGCAACGGCCTCGACGGGTTCCAGGCGCCGACCGAAGTGGCGGTGGCGCCGGATGGCGACATCTTCGTGACCGACGGCCACACCGGGGGCACCGCCTCGGCGTCGCGCATCGTGAAGTTCGACCGGTCGGGCAAGCCGCTCGCCGTGATCGGCAAGACTGGCATGGGCCCCGGCGAGTTCGACGTGCCGCACACGATCGCGATCGACTCGCGCGGGCGCCTGTTCGTCGGCGATCGCCAGAACAACCGCATCCAGATCCTCGATCAGAACGGCCGCTTCATCGCGCAGTGGTTCCAGTTCGGCCGGCCGAGCGGCATCTTCATCGACAAGGACGACACCATCTACGTGGCGGATTCCGAGTCGCGCGACGGGCGGACGAACGTCGGCATTTCCGGCCTCCCCGCGACCGGCTACGGCATGAACCTCGGCGCCCGCCGCGGCATCCGCATCGGCAGCGCGCGCGACGGGTCGGTGAAGGCGTTCATCCCCGACCCGTGTCCCTATCCGTATGCCAGCGGCTCGACGCTGGCCGAGGGCGTGACGGTGGATGCGCAGGGCAACGTCTACGGCGCCGATGTGCTGGGAACCGTCCGGAAGTTTTCGAGGGCCAGATGAGAACATTGCTTGCGATCGCGACGCTTGCGCTGACGGCGACACTCACCGAGGCACAGGCGCCGCTGCGGGTCATCGCCTCGAACGGCGTCAAGACGCTGGTCGAGGATCTGGTGCCCGCCTACGAGAAGAGCAGCGGCCGCAAGGCGACGGTCACCTATGGCACCTCGTCGGTGCTGGTGAAGGACATCGTCGGCGGCGCGCCGTTCGACGTGGTGATTGCCACCACCGAGGCGATCGATCAGATCAGCAAAGCGGGCAAGGTGACGGCGGAGCCGCCCACGATGATCGGGCGCAGCGTGGTCGGCGTGGGCGTGAAGCAGGGCGCGCGGAAGCCGCCAATCGGAACGCCCGCGGAGATCAAGCAGGCGTTCCTCGGGGCGAAGGCGGTGACCTACGCAGGTGACGGAGCCAGCCGCCCGGGCATCGAGAAGATGTTCGCCACGCTCGGCATCACCGAGGCGCTCAAAGGCAAGAGCCTGCTGGAACGGGGCTCGAACGGCGCGATTGCGCGCGTCGTGTCCGGCGACGCCGAGCTCTTGATCACGCTCGTCAGCGAGATCATTCCGGCTCCCGGTGTGGCACTGGTGGGACCGCTGCCGAAGGAGTTCCGCAGCGAGGTGGCATTTGCCGCCGCCGTGAGCGCCACCGCGGCCGACCCTGCCGCCGCCCGCGCGCTCCTGGCGTCGCTCGTCAGCCGCGAGGCGACGGCGACGCTGCACCAGAAGGGGCTGGAGAGGTAGACAGCCCCATCCGCGTGAGGAGCGCCGAGAAGCGCACGTCGCCGCGAATCTGATCGAAGCGCGGTTCCACGGCCAGGTGTGTCAGCAGCGGGTCACGATCGAGGCACGCCACGTCCAGCGCTTCGAACGCGTCGTCGATGCGTCCGAGGCCGATGTAGGCGATGGCCAGCGCGTAGTGCTGGCGGTAGCCTTTTTGACTCAGCATCCGGGCCAGGATCGTCTCCGCGTCGCATGTCCGGCCGGTGATGGCGCGCGCGTGGGCCAGCCAGCCGAGAAGGACCGGATGGTCTGTCAGGGCGGCCGACGTTTCCAGCTCCTGCACCGCCTCGGCGATCCGGCCCGACTGCAGGTAGGCCGCTGCGAGCACGCGCCGGGCGCGCACGAACTCCGGATCCATGTCGATGGTGTTGCGCGCGATCTCGATCGCCGCCGGGTAGTCGCCCGATGCATAGGCCACCCAGGCGGCGGCACCGCCGACCACCAGGCACAACGGGTCGAGCTCGATGGCGCGGTCGGACTCGCGCACCGCCTCGCGATGGCGCCCCAGCGCGGACAGCAGCAGCGCGTAGGCGCGATGCGCGCTCTCGGAGCTCGGGTTGAGCGCCAGCGCCTTCAGGTAGCTGGCCTCGGCGCCGACCCAGTCGAAGTCGAGCATGCGCTGCGTTTCAGCCAGCGCGAGGTGAGCCTCGTAGAGCGAGCCGTCGATCTCGAGCGCGCGCCGGGCGGTGTCGCGCGCTGACGCCAGCGCCAGCCGCGGCACGTCGAGATAGTGCTCGGCGCGCGCCACGCGCGCACGCGCCAGGGCCGCGGCGGCGGGCCCGAAGGCGCGATCGAGCGTCAGCGCCTCCTCGTAGTAGGCGATCGCCTGGTCGATCGCCTGGTCCTCGGTCTTGTTCCAGAAGTAGCGGCCCTTGAGATACGCCTGATACGCCGCGGAGGCGGCGGCCGAGTGGGTGCGGGCGCGCTCGTCGGGCACCAGCTCGGCGGCGAGCGCCCGCGCGATCTGCGACGCGACGTCGCTCTGCACCGTGAGCGAGTGCGTGAGATGCCGGTCGTACATTTCGGCCCAGAGCTGCGTCTCGCCTGCCGCCTCGATGAGCCGCGCGGTCACGCGCACGCGATCGGCCTCGTGACGCACGCTGCCTTCGAGCAGGTAG
>Ga0070675_100001077_pt1 | contig 19690 bp, 15 predicted proteins | sample KBSM43metaG_FD_65343 | JGI IMG/M metagenome (GOLD analysis project Ga0070675, IMG submission 65343) | Miscanthus rhizosphere microbial communities from Kellogg Biological Station, Michigan, USA - KBS M4-3 metaG | ecosystem: Host-associated > Plants > Roots > Rhizosphere > Soil ... | reverse complement strand
TTCCTTCATCTCCAATGGCACCGGGTCCTTCACCAGACTGATCAGCACCATGACGATGCTATGGACGTCCTTGTCGCTGAGCCCGAAGTTCGGCATCTTCAGGAGTTCGTCCGGACGCTTCACGCGACCTTCGTCGAAGACGCGCGGGTTATGCAGCTTCGCGGTGTACCAGTCCTCTCTCGTATGCTCGAGTTCGAGGAACCCGAAATCGAGCTGCGAAATGAGCTTGCTTCCGGCCTCGGTCAGCTCCGTCCCGATGGGCTGAGCTGTTTCGAATCCCGGAACGTTGTGGCATCCATAGCAGCCATAGCGACCGATCAGCTTTTCGCCCGCATACAGGTTCTTCTGATCGGTATTCATGGCGGCGAGGTCGGTCTTTGCCTTCGCTTCCGTGGAGCTTGAACGCAGGAATTCGTACACCACGTCATCGAGTGCCTGCGAATCGCTTTGCGGTGGCGTTTTCCCTTCCCACTCCGGATTCTTCAGCGAAACCAGGTAAGCGGTAATATCCGCGACTTCGGAATCGGTCAGCCTTAAATCAGGCATCTTGGATTCAGGCCACACATCGCGCGGATTCGCGACCCAGTTCGCAATCCAGTTGGCGCTCACCTTGCTGCCCTGGCTGGCGAGGTTGTAACCGTGCCGCCGCCGGATTTGTGTTCGGTTGGGCACTTCCGTGATTGCGCCGACAGCGTGGCATCCGAAGCATCCACGACTTTCCACCAGTTCCTTGCCGTGAGCGGCATTGCCGTTCGTATTCTTCGTGGGCAAGCTCTTCGCGGTGGACTTGGAGAAAAGATATTTGGTGATCGCGTTGATCTCTGCGATGTTTCGCTTGTCCCAATCCACGCCGCCGATGACGCCCGAGTTGTTGCTGTTGAACCAGAACTTGGGCATGCGAGCTTCCGACTTGAAGGCCTTCGGATCGGCCAGCCACTTCTGGACCCAGGCTTCGGTCAGCTTTCCCGAGACGGTGGCCAGATCCGGCCCGACCTTGCGGATACCTTCAAAGCCCGGAAGCTTGTGGCAGCCAAAGCATCCGAACTGCTTGATCAATTCGCGGCCGTTGTTGAGTGATGCGGCCAGGGGAACGTCGGGGCCGGAGTTGTGGCACTTGTAGCAACCGGCTTCGACATTGGGCATCGCGAGCATCGGAGTTTCGAGATAGTGATCGTGGTACCAGCCGTACTTGAAGACCCATTCTTTCTTCTGCTCTTCATCTTTGGGAGTGTGTCCGGCGGACTGGAAGGCCGTCGCGCGGTCCAGGCCTCCGTGACAGGACGTGCATCCGAATTTCTCCATCGGGTGCTTTGAGTTCGCACTGAGATAGAGGTCCAGCTTTGGATGGGTCTTGAACGGCTGAGCCTCGTTCTCGAACTTCTTGTTGTCGATGCCGAGGTGGCATGTTGTGCAACGGTCGGCACGCGAGATCTGTTTGAACGGCTGGTCGTAAAACAGATTCGGCAGCAGGATCTGCTTGATCTGCAGGGACGGCTTCATGAAATCCATGAGCGGCGCGTTGATGATCGACGTCACGACCTTGCCGGGTTTCAACGCGTAGTACTGACGCACGAGTCGATCGTAGTCGGATCGCATCGCCTGGAGCTGCTCGCGGTCCTTCGTCGACTTTTCGCGGAGTTTGGCCAGTTCGTCCTTGGCCGCCTGCATTTCCGAGTTGATCTGTTCGCGTTCCAGGAAATACTGATCCATCCGCTTGCCGATTTCGTCGACCTCCGCCTTTTTCTTGTCGACATCCGAGGCCTTGTGCGCGACGGATTCCTCGTAGAGGTACCTCTCTTCGTCGTACTTCGCCTTGGTGTTCCGGTAGTCCTGATCCACGCGAATCCATCGGGCATTCGCCGCGGCGCGCTTTTCCTCAAGTTCGTTGATCTGTGCGCTGCTCTGCTGCTCCGCCTGCTGGGCAGCGTTCAGGTCGGCCTGTAACTGCTGGTATTTCGCGAAGTCGGTCTTACTACGGATATCCAGCGCATCCTGAACGGTGTTGCGAGCGGCGAGGTCGTTGAACTGCCGCTGGTACTGCTTCCACTCGCGCGAATAGTCCTTCAGGACTGTGCCGATCGTGAAGACGAGGAGCAGCAGGCTCGAGATCGCAAACCATTTGTGAAGGGTCTGCACCTGGTAGAGCCGGTCACCGCGCCTTTCGATGTTGTAAGCGGGGACCTTCTTTGCCGGTGTTGGTATGGGTGGCCTTTTGTGTCCGCCCTCTTGAGGTTGTTCGGTGCTCACCGTTATCTCCGTCGGTATTATGAGTTAGATGTTAAAAAAGTATTCCGGGATTCCCACGATGTACTTCAGGTTGAAAAACCATCGCAGAATCATCTTGATCGGGAGCGCAGCCATCGCCAGCAACAGGAACATCATCACGTAAAAGCGAATGGGCCCCAGAGAAACATAGAAGCGATTGAACCACTTCTTCGCAAACAGCGGCGGCAGCACAGTCAGGTACGCCAGGACCAGGATGATGCCGAAAGCCTCACGCACGAGCACGTACTGCGGTGGCGCCATATGCAGAAGCCTGATCCAGATGATTTCCGACAGGTTGACGTTGTTCAAGGCTTCGAGCTTGTGGACATCCCAAAATTCATACGGTCCGAAGAAGTTCCAGTTCGGACCTCGCAGAAACGTTCCGAGAATGACCAGCAGGATCCAGAGAATCAGGAATCCGAACAGGAACGTTCCGATTTCCCACTTTCTTTCCTTCAGCGTGTAATAGCCGTTGCCCTTGGGATTCGTGTCGATGTAGGGAATTGCCCCCAGCCCCACGATGATCAGTCCCGGAAAGACCACGCCGGCAAGCCAGGGGTCGTAGTAGACGAGCATTTCCTGGAGGCCGAGGAAGTACCACGGCGCTTTCGACGGATTCGGAGATGCCTGCGGGTTTGCGGCTTCTTCCAGGGGAGCCGGCAGCAGGATGGACCATCCGATGAGAATGACCGTGATGACGACCAGGCAGATCAGTTCCGTGTACACGAGGTCCGGCCATGTCAGAACTTTCTCTGCCGTTTCATCCTGCTCGATGAGTTGCTTGCCTTCCGCCGTTCGCTCATCGTTGCGCACTGCTTCGCGCATGGAAAACCACGTGAAGAACGGGATCATGAAGAGCATTCCAACGATCGGAACGTTGTCGGGCTTCGTCACGACCTGGCGGAAGTCATAGTCGAACAGACTGACCACGAAGAAACCGATCATGACTCCGAAAAGGATCTTGGCGGCCTTGTCCGAGTAGAACTTTTTCGGCCACTTCAGCGACGCGAATAGAAAAATCGCGGCCAGCGTAATCAGGAATTTCGGGTCGCATATCGCGTTGACGATGTTCTTAAGGAATTCTATGGCCTGCATCCGTCTAACCTCCGGTTTCTATAGTGGTCCGGAGATACCGCCATCACGGCGGATACGCCAGAAGTGAATTGCCATCAGGAAGCCTGCCACAAGTGGCAGTCCCACGCAGTGCAACACATAGAAGCGAAGCAGCGCGCCTTCGCCGACGAATCGTCCGCCCAGCAGCGCGAACCTTGCGTCGCTCGCGTTGTTCACGAGACTGATATCGCCCAGCGCCACCAGTGACGCCAGCGGGCCTTCATGTCCCGCAACCGGTGTTGCTCGAGCCATGTTGCTTCCGACCGTGATGGCCCACATGGCCAGCTGATCCCACGGCAAGAGGTATCCGGTAAAGCTGAGCAGCAGGGTGAGCACCAGCAGAATGACGCCGACGTTCCAGTTGAACTCTCGTGGGGGTTTGTAGGAGCCGGTCATGAACACGCGGAACATGTGCAGCCACACGGCAATGACCATTGCATGCGCTCCCCATCGATGGATCTCACGCATGATCCCCAGCGGCACCTGCTCTCGGAGATCTCTGATGTCAACGTAGGCGTAATCGAGCGTGGGCCGGTAATAGAACATCAGAAGCAGACCGGTGAACGTCAGAACGAGAAACAGGAAGAACGTAATGCCGCCCATGCACCAGGTGTAGCGCATGCGGATACCGGACTTGCGAACCTTGACCGGGTGAAGGTGAAGGAACACGCTGCCGAGCATGACGAGCATTCGCTTGCGATCCGTGTCGGGCACGCCGACGCGGAAGACTGAGCGGTAAAGTTGTGTCTCCTGAATGTACTGTCCGATTTTGGCCGGTGACACACTCTGGAAGAAGTCCTTGATCGATTGAATAAGTTTTCCCATGGCTGATTTAAATAATTAAGAGAGTTTCAGGAAAGACCGCGGATCCGCCCACTGGCCCTTTTCGTATTGGAACTTTGAATTCTTATCGACGACGATCTGCCCGTCATCTCCCAGGGAGATGGCAAAACGTTCAAGTGGTCGCGGGGTGGGGCCTTCGAAATTGATTCCGGTCTTGTAGTATCCGCTGCCGTGGCACGGGCACTTGAATTTCTGCGCGGCGGGCAACCAGTCCGGCGTGCATCCGAGGTGTGTGCAAACTGTCGAGAGGGCATAGATTCCGAAAGCGCCGGTCTGGATGTCAGTGTCCTTTACGAGCCAGACACCAAATCGCTGCTTGAATCGTTCGTCTACTTGTCCGGCCTGGAAATCTTCGGGCACTCCTGCCTTGAAAGTGGCAGGAGGTTCGAAGAGAACGTTGGGAAACATGAAGCGGCCTGTCGCCGTTGCCGTTGCCACCATCGAGGCGGTAAACGCTGTCCAGGCGATACCCATCCAGGAGAAGAAGGCGCGCCGCGGCATTACCGCTGCTCCCTTCCCCACAGCTGCAGCCGGAGTTGCTGCCGCGTGCGGTTCTCCCTGCATCGAGACTTCGCCGCGCTTCACCATCGCGATGCTGATCAAAACAATAAAAATGACAACGGGCAGCAGTATGGCTGCTGCCGTTGCCATCGCGATTACTACTGGGGGCATGTTCAACCTCTTAAGATGTCTTCAAACAAACAATAAATAAGAGCCGCGCTAAAATTGTTTCAACGCTTCCAACGCTGCGCCTTGCACCGCAGGCACCGGGTCGCTTTTGCTAATCGCACGAATCTTTTCGACTGCCGGTTCGTACTTCAACTTTGCCAGCGCCCGGACTGCGTTCACCCGCATTGCCGTCCTCTGCTCCGCAGTGAAATCCTGCAGGCTGTCAACGTGACCTGCGTCCAGCAACTTCACCAGGGGGTCGGCTCCCTCACTGCTGCCTAACGTCGCCAATGCGACAGCGGCATTAATACGCACGTCTTCCTGCGGATCGTTCAGCAGCGGACGCAATGCATCGACGGCTTTCGGATCTCCGAGCACACCAACAACGTATGCCGCCATTTTCCGAATCGATGGGTCCTGATTTTTTGTTTGTTCCAGGACGCCAGGAACGGCGGAATTATCTCCAATCGAACCCAATGCATACAAGGTGGAAATCTGTTGCTGGGCCAAATCTTCGGCGATCTGGGAGAGAGAAGGTTTCAGGAACGTAGCCCAGCTTTTCTGGCTCCAGTCTGCGGTCTTCAACTGCTCACTTCGGTTGAGTTCGTCAACCATCAAAGGCACGGCCTGCCGGGTTTTCAGTTCTCCGAAAACGAGTGCAAGATAACGCCGGACCGTGATGTCCTCATCCGGTGACGACTTATACGCCGTCATGAGACTTTCGAGAAATTCCGGACTCTGAGCCTGCTGCGGGTTTGACTTTACTCGAGTCGATAGTTCGTACGCCGCCTGCCACCGTTGCGTGCCGGCCCCAAAGCGAACCTCATCGAGATATTCCGAGATGTTCCCCGGCCTGTAGGTCATGTAGCCGAAGAAAAGAAAGATGCCGACACAGATACCAATGATGATGAGCGGAAATAAAAAGAACTGTGCAATCAGCAGGGAAGCCGGCTTCCTTACCTCGGTTAGTTCTTCGTCCGGGGGGAGCGGCGCGGGATTCGTCTTAGATACATCCATAATCCAAAGGGCAATCGTTAAGAATAGAGGTTATACCCAGCGAAATCAAGACGCTGCGGCTTGACGGGCACAACGCTCCGCGCATAGATTGGCACAATGAAGCGTGTCCTGATGTTTGGCGTTATTGCGGGGTTGTTATTGGGCTGTACCCATCGTTGGGTAGGTCGTCCTGTAACCCAACTCCAAAGAGAACTCGGACGCCCACGACGCATTCGTCCGGACGGTCCAAATCGGATCTACGTTTACCCCGATACGCTTGCCGGCCGCGGTGAAATGACGTTTACGGTGGATGAGAAAGGGATCATTCGAGCGTGGAGCGCATCGAACAATGTTCCGGGACCGTTTGGGGAGGATGTGTTTGGTGTGGATGACTCGGTTTTAGGATCGAGCGATCCTAACGGCGTGCAGCGGTAATCAGATTGGCTTTGCCGGATTCTTCCGGTTTGGGGGTTGAGTAGTCCGTTCCCTAACTTCGCGACACAACTCCGGTTTTACCGAATTCCTCAATCGCCTCTTCCGAATACCCCAGTATCCTCAGCACCGCGGCATTGTGTTCGCCAAACACCGGCGGCGGTCCCTCGACCGCTCCCGGGGTATCCGACATCTTTATAGGAAGCCCCAACTGACGGATCGGGCCGTACTCCGGATGCGTGAGTTCCTGCACCATCTCCCTCGCGCGAATATGCGGATCCTCCAGAACCTCTGCCAGAGTGTTCACCGGCCCGACTGGTATTTCCGCCTCAGACATCCTGGCGATCGCTTCCTTCCGAGACATTGTTGCCAGCCGTGGACTAATGATCTCCTTTAAGAGGTCGTAATTAGCGAGTCGTCCCGTCATCGTCGCGAATCGGGAATCGGTTGCCAGATCGGGTAAACCGAGAACCCGGCAGAACGCGGTCCATTGCTTCTGGTTCGTCACGCCGATATTCACAAACCCGTCTCCGACTTCGAAGCATTCGTAGGGAACGATCGAAGGATGACGCGTTCCCATCCTTCCGGGAGCCTTGCCGGTTGTGAGGTACATCAGGGACTGGTAGGTCAGCATCGACAGCGTGCTGTCGAGGAGACTGATGTCAATGAACTGGCCTTTCTTCGAGCGGTAACGCGTAAGCAAGGCCAGCAGGATCCCCTGGCACGCGTACATGCCGGTCACAATGTCGGAGATCGATGTCCCCACCTTTGCCGGAGGCTGATCCGGATATCCTGTCAGATCCATCAGACCAGCCTCGCCCTGGGCAACGACATCGTATCCAGGGCGGTCGCGATAGGGTCCGGTCTGGCCAAAACCGGAGATGGAGCAGTAAATCACCCGGGGATTCCGGGCAGAGACCGCCTCATAACCGAAGCCCAGACTCGCGAGGACTCCCGGCCGAAAATTCTCGAGCAGAACGTCGGCACGATCGATCAGTTCCCACAGGATGCGCTTCCCCGCATCGGACTTGAGGTTTAGCCCCACGCTCTTCTTGCCTCGATTGATCGAGTGAAAGTAAGTGCTGATGCCTCCGACGAATGGCGGTCCCCACAGGCGCGAGTCATCACCGTGAGGCGGAGGCTCCACCTTGATGATTTGAGCACCCATGTCGGCGAGCATCATGCTGCAAATGGGACCCGAGAGGATTCGGGAAAGATCGACAACAAAGAGATCATCCAGCGGTCGCATGGAGCCGAATCATAGCAAGTCCCGGATGCAAATTTTCCTGTGGAAATGCTGTGTCTTTCTCGTGTCTTACGCCCCGTTCGGGACCCTCGGCCCACATACTTGGTTGGAGATTTCCACAATTTCTTCGAAAAACGTGTTTGATTCGAAAGCTAAGTCATTTAGAATCCAATCTTTCCGACAGTTCATGCGTTGGCGTCCGGATTGCATTGAGGCCGGTGGAATCTATATATGCTATCGGGAACGAACGGACACGCTGAAGACAAACGCAAGGCACCGAACGCTGATAACCAGCGGTATGCCTGGAAGCAGCAGACGTACGTCGTGCCCGATCCCTCTCGCAAGGGCTTCCAGTGGAAAGCTTCGGCGCTTCGCAGCCTGCAGCGGTTCAACAAAGTCGAGGTCAAGGGTCCCGTCACGGTTGTTGTTCCTGCCCTCTACAATTTCCTGCCCGCGGAAGCGGTAGCGCTGGGATGGCTGAATGAGATCGATGCGCTGGGTGCGATCCGACACCGTATTGCCGATGTCACGAAATTGACAGGGTGGGACGTGTTCACGTTCCATACGCGGCACAATCTCGATCCCTACTACGCGTCAACGATCTCCGCGGTGCGTCAGACATGGCTGCACGAAGGAACTCTGAAAGAACCCTGCATCCGGGAAACGATTCGGCGATACGGGGCCGCCTACCATTACAACTGTGTTCCTGCACGGCTGGTCGAGAATCTTGTTTTCCAGTCCTCGCTCATGGGCTGGCTGAGCTCGCGTGCCGGCGATGTGCCGTTTCGCTATCACGTTGTCGGCACCGGCTTGCTTTCGGCTCTGGTCTGGTCCGGCGCATTGACGTTTGACAGCGCTGTAAACACCGCAGTCCGCGTGGGCTCGCGTTGGGACGCCAGCATCAAGGCCATGGCGACTGAAGAACTGCGCAAGAACGGCAAGGAAGTTTCGGAAGAAAATGTCGGGTGGTTGTACTTCCATCATGTGCGCGAGATTGTTGAAGGAAAGTCGGTCGTCTCGCTCGCGGCCACTCGCAGCGATGTTCCCCTCGTCGAAGCGCCGTCGCGCCCGTTCTGGTTCTCGGTAACCGCGCATGACGAGCCTGTTCTCGTGGAAACGACTCGCGATGTGCAATTCGCGCTGGAATCGATGAACCTGGCTTCGTGGTCCCCGCGAATCCCGAAGGTTCTGCCGGCGACGAGTGCGGATGTCAAGGGATGGCTGGTCAGCCCGCAGCACCCCATGGCCACAGCCTGCCGCTGGAGCGTGTACAACTATCTGCTGGCAACACCGAATTCCTCGTTGCTCTTCCTCGATTACATTGCCACGTTGGGACGCCGCCCGGCACTCGCTCCGCAAGCCAATACCAACACTCCCGAAGGCAAGGAGTTTCAGCAGGAGCGCTTGCTGTCGAGGATAAAGGTCACCGGCCCCTGATTGACGAGTTCGACATTCATATCCGCCTGAAAAACACCGGTCTGCACTCGAATCCCCGACAATCGAATCGATTCTACAAATGCGTTGTAAAGCTGCCGTGCCTCATCTGGCGGCGCTGCGCTGTCGAATGACGGCCGCCGGCCTTTGCGACAATCGCCAAGCAGAGTGAACTGGGAGACGGCCAGAATCTCGCCGTGAGTTTCGAGGATAGAACGATTCATCTTGCCGGCTTCATCTTCGAAGATCCGGAGTTCGACGATCTTCTTTGCGAGAGCAGCCCCATCTTCAGTGGTGTCGCCTTTTTCAACCCCCAACAGGATGAGGATTCCGGCGTGAATGGAAGAGTGTTCTGTGGAATCGATAACAACGCGCGCCATGGCGACGCGTTGAATAACGGCTCTCACTTCGCGGAGACAGTCGTGATTTTTCGAACTTTCTCGAGGTCTATGGAGTATTCGCCAAGGTCCGCTTTGCCTGTGAGTTTCATCCGACCCTTACGGACCAGGCTTGCGCTGACTTTCTTGCCATCCTTCAAAACGATCTCAAGCGTCATTCGGGCCGCGGTGGCATCACGTCCCGTAATGGTAATGCTTTGGATATCGGCCCACTTTGCCGTGACCGAGGCTTCGCCCTGCGATACGCGAAGACCTTCTGTTTCCTTATCGCTTCCGAGCAGCCCGCTGTAGTCGATGGAGATTTCCCGGACCAGAACTTCAACCCCTCCGCTGTCGATCACCCGGACATCTGCTGCGTAAGCCGTTGCTGTCAAAGCCAGAAATGCTGGAAAGACCAGACCGAAGAACATTCGTCTCATCAATTTCTGCCTCAGTGCCTCATCACTGTCCTGCCTTGTCATAGCGAACAAGTCTAAGCGATTTTCTTTCGCGGCCAACCCAAACCCCGCGCCCGCACAGTAGTTATACTCCCGGGCCTTGGGGAATCCAGCAGTGTAGTTTCAGGATTTTCAGGACGTGCCTGAATTCTTAACTGCGAGGTCGGGGAGTCTGAAGCGGCCTACTCTACAGCAAACAGTCGCGCCTGTCTTGCATCTTCAATTGGGGCTCGGATAGGCTGCGGGGGCAAATGAAACGAGCCCTGTCGATCTGTCTTCTTGCCCTGGCGCTTGTCCAGCCTGCCTCTGCGCATCCTGTGCCTTTTAGTTTCCTGGACTTTTACCTGACGCCCTCCGGAATGGAAGCGACGTTGATCCTGCATGACTTCGATGTCGCACATGACCTCGGTATCTCGCCGCCTGAACGGCTTCTCGAATCTGCTTTCCTTGAGGAGCGTACCCCATCCATTCATGCGCTGCTCGCGGACCGATTGCAGATCACGGCGGACGGGAAGCCGCTCAAGCCGGAATGGGGCAAGCCCGAGGCTGTTCCGGACCGACAGGGCGTTCGAGTTGTCCTTCGCTTTCCAGGAGTTTCGGTGCCGGGGAAACTTGGCATCGCGGCCAACATGTTTCCTTACGATCCCATGCACCAGACGTTCCTCAACATCTATGAGGACGGGCGCGTAACCTGGCAGATGATTCTTAATCGGTTTCAGCCGCGAGTTGAGCATGTAACCGGCACAAGACAAGGCCCTCTCGGGGTCATTGCACGGTTTGTCCCTGAGGGAATCAATCACATCCTGATCGGTCCGGATCATTTGTTATTTCTTATCGGACTACTGCTGCTGGGTGGTTCGGTGCGACGGTTACTGCTCGTCGTGACCTCATTTACCGTGGCGCACAGCATTACCCTCACACTGGCAGCGTTGGACATCTTTACGCCTCCGGCGCGAATCATCGAGCCGGCCATCGCGTTGAGCATTATCTACGTGGGTTTTGACAATTTGCTGGTGAAGGAAGGCCGGGACGTCCGGGCATGGATCGCCTTTGCCTTCGGGTTTATCCACGGGTTTGGCTTTGCCAACGTATTGAAAGAAATGGATCTACCGCGAACTGCGCTCGGCTGGTCGCTCTTTTCGTTCAATTTTGGCGTCGAGATCGGGCAGATGGCGGTTGTGATTGTCGTGGCGACGGTTCTTGCAGCGGTCCGGGCGCGCAGCGAGCAGGCCGGACGTCTGGTGGCCTTCGCCGGGTCGATCCTGGTGATCCTTGCCGGGGCATTCTGGTTCGTACAAAGGGTGTTTTTCACGGGCGCCTGAGCCAAATCTGTGGGGCGTGTGAGGATTTCGGGGAGATTCACCAACCCTGCCAACTCTTCCGGACGGGTGGGTGTCTATAAGAAGCGAAAACGTGGATGGCTCTTCCTGAGAATGACCTTATCTCCCGAGCCCAGAACGGTGACGTGGATGCCTTCTGCCTTCTGGTATCCGGACACCAAAGGGTGATGTACGCCCTGGCCCTGAGGTTCTGCAGCAATCATCACGACGCCGAAGATCTGGTTCAGGAAGTTTTCCTCAGCGCGTATCGCGCGATCCGGAGTTTTCGGGGAGAATCGACGTTTCATACCTGGCTGCGCCGGATCATGGTGAACTCCTTTTTGAGCCACAAGCGGCGGAAGGAGCTTCCGGCGTCGATGGACGTCACGGGAGGCGTAGGCTTCCCGGCTGTCGGAGCGGATCGCATCGCGTACAACAACGTCGTTGTCCAGCAAATCCTGCAACGACTCGATGAGATTCCGCCGCGACAAAAACTGATGTTCATCATGAAGCATCAGGAAGGTTTGACCTGTGAGGAAATCGCTGAAAATTTTGGAACCAGCGTGGGAACTGTGAAGAAGACTCTCTTCCGCGTTGTCGACAGGCTGCGCAAGGAGTTTCACACGCCCGAGATTCCTATTGGTGAGGGAAGGAATGCACGATTGCCAGAAATTCCGTGAGGATTGGATTGCGGGATGTGGTGCCGGGGAAGACACCGGATGCGACGAGTGTCGTCTGTTCTGTGAGGATGCGAGCGCGATTCTGACCGCATTGCGCTCAATGAATCCCGTCCCCGACGTTGAAGCGCCCTACTGGTCATGGTTTGGAACCCGTTTGCGCGCGCGGTTGTTGGACGAGGACACCGCAGCCAGGGCGCGCGTGGCGCGTTACAGGTGGATGACCGCGTTCACAGCAGTCGCGTCTGTTGCTCTCGTTCTGACATGGGGAAGTCTCCTTATTCCTACTCCCGGCCAGCACGACTCGGCGCTTGCCGATGTCGTGGTTGAAACCGATCACATCGAAGGACTGGATCGCGGTGTCGTGGACTTCCTGTCCCAGTCTGAACTGCTCGTTCGCGACTTCACGAAAATCGAGCCTTCGTACCACGAAGATATTGCGGATGCTCGCGAACGCGCGAGCCGAAGCCTGGCGTCGTTGAGTCAACAGAAGGAAGCCGCCGCGGATTTTGCTCCGGTGCGGATTACGCTGGATGAATACGAAGGTGTCTTGCGGGACATTAAGAATCTTCACACGCCTGAGGATATCGCCGAGATCCAGATGCGGATTCGACGGAATGGGCTTATTGCCAATCTGAAGGCATATCAACCGCGCGTTGTTCAAGTGAGCCGAAGGTAGAAAGGTAAGGATATGAAAATTCCATCACTCCTCATCACCCTTACGATTGCCGGGACGCTTGCGGCAGTATCTCCGCAATTGCACGCGCAGACTCCGGTACAGGATGCAGCCGCAAAGGCCCTGTTCCGGGAAGGACGCGACTTCCTGGATGACGGAAAATACGCGGATGCAGAAAAGAGATTTCGAGAGGCGCTGTCGAAGTATCCGAGAGCCGAACAGGCCGACAGAACTTCCTTCTATCTCATCGCGACACTGATCAAGCTTGGACGAACCGACGAGGCAAGCGCGGAGGTTCTGAGTTTCAACAGGAAGTATCCGCAGTCCACATGGAAGACTGACGTCGAGGAGAAGAGAATCACCCTCGGTTTGCCTGCAGCACCTTTCGGCCCGGTGTACCGAATCCACGCGATTCCACAAATACCGGCGCCGCTTCAGGTTCCCGCTCGATATTCGGCAGGTCTTTCCGTCAACACAGTCATGCCGACGGTAAGCCTCGAACAGGAAGTGTTCCGGAACAGCATTCTGGTGAATGCAAACATCGCCATCACTCAGGCGAGAGAGCGGCTTAAGGCAAACCCGTCGGATCCTGTGATTGTTTCTAACTTCAGCACAATTGCAGGCAGTGGCTCACCTCAAGCCTTCCCATTCTTTGTGACGATCGCGAACGATGCTCCAATCCCAAACACGCAGACGCAGGCTCGCTTCTGGATTGGCCGGCTGAACAACGCCGAAGACTCGGTGGGGAAGGCTTTCATCGCACTGACCAGTGACAGGAGTCTTCCTGTTTTTGTCGAGGTGCTCAACCAGTCGAATCCCGGTGAGCGAAACAACGTTCTCAGGCAGGTCGTCCAGCATCCAAGTCTGGAAAAGGTAGTGGCTCTCGAGAAAGTCTTCAACGCGACGACAGTTCAACCATTCCGATCGCAGATCCTGGAGTCGGCTGCGACCATACCGGAGTCGGCAGCGCGCGACTTCATTACGGACGTTGCAAAGAATGAACCTGAATACACTGTTCGGCTCTCGGCAATTCAGGCTCTCGTAGCGAGGAAGGATGTTGACGCGAGGGTGCTCACGGACATCATCAGAACGTTACCTCTGCCGTCGCCCGCTCCGCCGGTGTCTATTCGCATGAAGAAAGATGTAAGAGCGAAATCAGGGACAGAGAATTAATTCCAGGGAACAATGAAGAAATTGGAGATTGGACGAGTTGGACCCCCGGATTGCCGGTCAGATTTAAGATTTTGTAATTTACAACCTGAGATCTCCAACTCGTCCAATCTCCGATTTCTTCATTGTTGTTATCGGTTATTGAGTAGGTCCCACTGATCGCCCGCCCGCTTCACGACAGTCGGCAAGTCTTCAGCAAGCAGAAATCGATCGGCAACAAGCTTGCCGCCTGCTTTATTGACTCGATCCACGTAGGCTTGCCGGTTCGTATAGCGTTCCGCAATGGAAGCCCGGGGATCCTTTGTCTCCTCCCGTTTTGCTGCGGTAGTTGGGAAAGGAATCCAGGAACCCAGCAGCGGGTACAGTTGGTCACTTCCGCCGACTGAGGCATTGCGAAAGTTCCAACCTGTATACGTTGCCAGTGGCACGGCAATATCCGGCAGGCGAATGCCTGCAAGTTCAATCCCATCCTTGTCGGTTTGCGGCACCAGATAAGGCAGGGCTGTACCTGGAGCGCCATCCTGCGCAATCAGAGGATTGGCCGAACGCAGCGCCGAGGGAAGGCTTCGCGGGGAAGTGACGCCGGGAATAACCGGGAACGCCACGTCGCGCGCGCGGACCAGTGTTCTGTCCTGAAGGCGAGGGTATTGGCTTGCAGGGGGAGTAACTCCTTCTCGCATCCACTTGTCCATCGCTACAAGCAGAGCGCGCATCGCGTACCAGTAGTCTGTCGGATTCTCCTGTTGGTCTCCATTACGCGCAGCTGCCGGAGGGAATCTCGACGGTCCGTGCTGGGAGCCCGCAAGGAAATAGACACGCTCGTTGTCCGGGAGCACAAGGTCCTTCGCGCCATCGGGCGTTGTGTGAATCAACGCGGCGGATCGGCCGCCGCCCCAGTATTCGACTCCGGTATTGGTGTAGAAGATTCTTGGAGAGAAGCCTCGAGTGCGCGGATTATCCTGCGCTCCTTCCTGTACTCCAGTGACGGGATCGCTCACGCTGACGTCGGCGAACGGAAACGACGTCGCATTGTACTGGCCGAGACTTGTCGGAGTTGCCCATCGATTGTTCAAATCGATCCGCGAAGCGCCGGCGATGTGTGCGATGACCGCGTCGAAGACCAGACGGTTCTTTTCATCGGCATTGAACCCAAGGTAGAGAAAATTGCGCAGAAACCTTCCGCTCTGTGAAGCTCCGAAAGCGAGAACCTGTCTCGTCGCAGACCCGGCATCGGGAGAGTACTTGATCCATGATGCTGTATCGCGCACCGCGGCGAAACCCAGCCCTGCAACGGGCGGGTTCATCGCGTTGTAAGAGAGTTCATAGGTGCGGCCCGCTTCGAACCCGCCTTGAAGGGTGACGGTATTTCCGTTCAGGCTCCAGAGGCTTCGATCGACTGGTTTGCGATCCCCTGAAGGTCCGTTGCGCACGGTGAGGGTGTTTTGATGCGATGCGGGATCGGTCGGCGGGTAGCTGGCCACATCGCCGAATTGCGCCGTCGCGCTGTTCGCATTCGGCACGACGGTCGCTCGAACGATTCCCGCTACTCCCACGGCGTTGGGGACATCAATGCGAATCGCTCCATTGCGCTGTGGAATATCGAACTCCCAGCCGACCCACACGATTGTGTATCCCATGCGCATCAGCAGGCCGTCTCCCAGTTCGTTGCTGGTTCCGGCTCGATTGAATCCTGTGAGCACTGTCTTGTTTCCCCGGTTCACCACATCCAGCAGCGCGACACCGTTCCCCTTCGAGGAGTCTTTCGGCCTCAGGATCGTGAAATCCGCCGACATCTCCACGCGTCCCGACTCGTTCTTCGGAGCCCGGTCCAGATCCACGATCACGCGATTGCGCGGATTCGCGGGATCGACGGCGAAGAAAATCTTTCCCACAAGTTGTTCATAGAGTCCTGCGGTTCCGAACGAGGCTCCATTTGCGGCATCGTAACGGGCTGCGATCTCCACGCGTGTTACTTCTGCGCGCAGCACCGTGGGCACAAAGCAAAGGAACAGCATGACCAGGGCGAACCGGAAGGATTGCTCTTTTCGCACGGAGGACCTCCAAGAGGTACTTCTTATACTTCAAAGAGCAAACGGAGGGACAGGAGGAATGCGTCAGCGCTTGCCGCGAGGCCGGTATTCGAGGACAACGACGATGTTGTCCGGCGCCCTTTCGGCATCGACGACGAGAGGGTTCTCCAGAAGGTTGACCGGTCCGGAGGAAATCGATTTGATCGTGTAGTCGGACGGCAGATTTCCGACGGTGGTGGTGTATTGGCTGTCGGTCAGTGCCATCCCGAAACTCCCATCGGGATGCACGCTCGTTGCACTAAAACCCGTGTTCGAGACACGGAAAACCACGCTGACGTTTGGCCGGATCGGATAAGGCCTTCCGTCTGCGTCAACGACCAGAATTGTCCCCGCTACCTGTGTCCGGGGCACAGCGAGGATTTCGAGATCGTGCACCTCTGATCCGCCGACGGAAATGCGGGTTCTCGACGTGGTTGAAATTCCCTGCAGCCAATAGACCCCGGGCATCACGTTGCGGAATTCAAACGTGCCGTCTGGATGGCCCATCGCTTCCAGCGCCTTGCCTCCGCCTTCTGCAGGCGTTAGCCGGAGTTGATTGTCTTCCGATCTGAGCTGGCCGGTGGGCGTGATCAGACGCCCGCTGACGCTGACTCCCGGAAGCAGATCCAAAGACTTCGTTTCGAGCGTTATCAGAATTTCCTCCCGTGCAGTCGTTGCATCCACCTTCAGAGGAGTTCGCGTGATGTCGAGCTCGCCGTAGCCAATCTTCTTTACAGAAAACTCTGCGGGCAGTCTCGCCATGGAAATCTGATTCTCGCCTTCCGGCAGGCGAAGCTTGAAACTCCCGTCGCCGTGGATACCTGTTGCAGACGTAAAGGTCGGCAACGTGGCCTGCACCGTCGCGTATGGCCCGAGGTCGCGGCCCTCCAGCAGAACGCGCCCGGTTGTTTCGAGCTGAAAAGGAATCACGATCTGGAGGTCTTGCACATCAACGCTTCCAACTTCCAGACGAGTGCTGGTCGCAGCTGCGGTGGGAAGCGATCGCAGCATGTAAGAGCCTGAGGGAACCGAGGGGAACTCAAACGTTCCATCCGGCCGGACCCATGTTTCCAAAGAGCCGGTTAATGACCCACCCAGCGTGCCGGCGACAGTTACCACGCCTCCCGTTACGATGGGTCCCGTGAATAGCGGGCTCAGCATCATCGTTCGCAGGTTCGCAGACTGAGGACCGCTGGACTTGTCTTTAACCTTGCCGCTGACCGTGACGCCCGGCCCCGAGTAAATCGGCTTCAGATCAATGTCGAGATTGTTTCCATCGATAACGAGATCCACGGTTGTGAAACCCGGAGCTCGCAGCGTATAGCTTCCCGGCGGCACACTCGCGAACTCAAAGGTTCCGTCGGGTGAAGCTTTTGCCTGCAGCGCCGAGCCCGTGGGGTTGTGGAGCGTGACCGGCAGGGCAGACGGATCCTTGAGCCCGGTTATGTGACCTGTGAGCCGTGCGGGCTGGGCAGAAACCTGTGAAAAAAATAGGGCCAGCAGAAGTAACGTACTCATTTGTCGCAGTGCAAAAAGAGTATCACGAACATCGGCGACGCCTCTATCCGGCGAAGGTGGGGCTGGCAGGGGGGCAGATGGCTCGTTTGGGGGATGGCGGCACGACATGGGACCGGAAGAATTTCAAGATTGGACGATCCGACAACTCAAATCCGAAATTGCAAAATCTAAAATTGAACCTGGCGAACAGCAAAAGAATCTCAAATTGGGCTTTGCGGGCGACGGGCGGTCCGGATGGAAGCACCAATTATGAAGCAGAGTTCTTGGTTTTCCGCGATAATCGCGCCCATTTTGTCGCGGGAATGCAGACCATTTGCGACAATTTGCTCCAGCCAGGACCTGGTCTCGTTCAACTCCTTCAGCACGATTCGAAGTTTGTGAATGAAATCCGCCCGGCTTTCTGCAGCTTGAGCCTCGGCATAGTTTGCTGCCGCGGCAAGCCCGGAGCGTAGGATCTGCTGAGAGATATACCGTCCTTCCTCGGTCCTTGGAAGCAACTTCGCAACTCGTGTGCTGCGAGCACCGAACTCAATCAATCGTTGGTGAAGCTGCTGTCCTTTTTTTCTATCAATCGGCATGCTGGCGCGCGTGCAAGTTGCATGCCAGAGCCGGCCGTCGCAGCAGGTAGGCCGATTGGAGAACTCCTAAAGGCGGCAGGGAAGGGCGAGAAATCCGGTGGCCAGGACATGTTGCGCGAAGGCTGAGGAGCGGAGTTTTGGCAGTACGGCTTTTCGTGCAACGCCCAGCGCCGGTCTCGGGTCGAATTTGAGATTTTGCAATTTCGGATTTAAGTTGTCGGATCGTCCGATTTCGAACTTTCTTCCTGCCATCCTTATGAGATTTCCTGAATCATACCAACAGAGGAGCAGAAGGCGTCCCGCTGGAGTTAGCTGGTATAATCCGCGCACACAAAAAGGGGGCACCAATGGAACGCCGTCAGCTGTTCATGGCCGGAATCTCGGTACTGGTCATGTCCGTACTTTTCACGCTTCCGGTCACAGGACAACTTCAGCAGGAAAAGATCGACATGTCGGCAATGTCGAAGATTCGTGACGAAGGACTCCAGCGTTCAAAAGTGATGGAGACTGCAAGTTACCTGACGGATGTGTTTGGTCCACGCCTTACAAACTCCCCCAGCATCAAAGCGGCCGCGCAATGGACGATAAAGAAGATGACCGAGTGGGGCATGACGAACGTCAAGCTTGAATCCTGGGGCCCCTTTGGACGCGGATGGTCGAATGAGCGCACCTATGTCGCGATGACGAAGCCTTATGCCTTTCCGCTGATTGCGTATCCTCGCGCATGGACACCCGGGACCAACGGAACGGTCAAGGGCGACGTGGTCCTAGCGATCTTCAACACGCCCGAAGATCTGGAGGACTGCCGCGGGAAGCTTCGCGGCAAGTTTGTGATGACGGTCGCGAGCCCCGCTGTTCCTGCTCAGTTCAATGCTCCCGGCAGCCGGTATACCGAGCAGCAACTCACGACGATGGCCAATCCACCTCAGGGACGCGGGGGGCAGGGAGGAAATCCGGGCGGAGCGCCCCGGGGTAATGCTGCTCCGGCACCAACACCGGCGAAACTGCCAGGACAGTTCTGCGGCGGAATGCTTCCTGCGCCACAGGCTCCGCGTGGCCAGGGGGGACAGCAACAGCCACAGCAAAATTTCACGAATGTGCGCAATCGCTTCCTCATTGACGAAGGTGTCCTCGCTCTCGTGTCGCATGGCCAGACCGCTGGTGGTGTTGCCGGCGGAACTGTGTTCGTGCAGGACGGCGGCAGCCGGAACGCAAGCGATCAGCCGGCGCCTCCGTACGTGTCACTCGCTGCGGAGCACTACGGCATTCTGATGCGTAACGTGGAGAAGAACGTTCCGGTTGCTCTCGAGATGAACATTGAGAACAAGTTTTACGACGACGATCTGAACTCATTCAACGTCGTCGGCGAGATTCAAGGGACCGACAAGGCGGACGAGGTCGTGATGGTTGGTGCCCACTTCGATTCGTGGCATACCGGGACCGGCGCCACCGACAACGCGGCCGGCTCGGCGATCATGATGGAAGTCATGAGAATCCTGAAAGCGACGGGCTTGCCCATGCGCCGGACGGTGCGTATCGCGTTGTGGACTGGAGAAGAGCAGGGACTCTTTGGCTCGCAGGCCTATGTTCGCGATCACTTTGCGGTGCGCAACACGATGGCGCTGAAACCCGATCACGGCAAGATGTCGGTGTACTTCAATGTTGACAACGGGACAGGACAGATTCGCGGTGTCTACACGGAAGGCAATGATGCGGCGCGTCCTGTGTTCGAAGCGTGGATGCAGCCCCTCAAGGATTTCGGAATGACAACGCTGTCGCCGCGTGGAACGGGCGGTACCGATCACACGCGATTCGATGAGGTGGGCTTGCCGGGGTTTCAGTTCATTCAG
>Ga0070675_100001076_pt1 | contig 19704 bp, 14 predicted proteins | sample KBSM43metaG_FD_65343 | JGI IMG/M metagenome (GOLD analysis project Ga0070675, IMG submission 65343) | Miscanthus rhizosphere microbial communities from Kellogg Biological Station, Michigan, USA - KBS M4-3 metaG | ecosystem: Host-associated > Plants > Roots > Rhizosphere > Soil ... | reverse complement strand
TGGGGTGCGCAGCTGCAAGAGCGTTTTTGCGCCCAGAGTCGCTTTGTTCCCGAAGTCTACGAACACAGCATCAGCGGCGGGTACTTCTACATTGCGATGGAGTACCTCGAGGGCCAGAACCTCTCGGACGTGATTGCGGTCGGACCGCTTGCGCCCGAGCGCGCGATCGACGTCACCGCGCAGCTCTGTGGTTTCCTCGAAGCGGCCCATAGCTTCGAGACCTCGATCGACGGCAAGCCGCTGCGATCGCTGGTGCATGGCGACTTGAAGCCGCGTAACATCCGCGTCCTCGACGACGGTCAGATCAAAGTCCTCGACTTCGGCATTGCGAAGGCGCTGTCGCTGAGCCGCAAGGTAACCCGAAACGATTTTGGGACGTTCGCGTACTTATCGCCGGAATGGTTCGATTCAGGCGGCAACATCGACCGCCACGTCGACCTCTGGGCGATTGGTGTTCTGCTGTACGAGATGGTGAGCGGCGTGCAGCCATTCACCGCACCCGATACGCGACGGCTCGAGCAGTGCATTCGGTCGCGTCGGCCGCCGATGACGCTCGATGGCCGTTGCTCGAAAGGTTTGCAAGCGGTAGCGGCGAAGTTGCTGGCGCCTTCGCTGCCTCAGCGGTATGGCGATGCGAAAGCGATTCGCGAAGACCTCGATGCGTTGAACGCGGAACGAGTGACGAACGCCGAACGCGAGGGGTGGCCGGAGATCGCCCAGTCGCTTTCACCGGTCGACGAGTTGCCGACGCGACGGACTCGGGCGGGGGCTGCAGGCGCCGATCACGACGAGGAAGCGACGCGGCGGACGGTTCAGCCGCCGACCGCGCCGATTGGCGCGACCGCAGTCGCCGCGGCGGCACGTCCGGGTACCGTCGCGCCGCCGCCGCTGCCGAGCAAAAAGCGCAAACGCCTCGGGCCGCTGCGCGCCATGTTGCTGATTGCGGCGCTGATCATGGTTCTCAACGAGTATCGGATCGGCGCGCTGGCGACGCGCCTTGCGGCAAACGTTCCCAACCGTGAACTCGACGAACTGGCGGATGCCTGGGATCAATACGAGGCTCTCAATTCACGTGGCACGTTCCACATCGGCATCATCGGTCTCGAGCGTGCGCTGGTACGGCAAAGCACGACGCTGGCCGACCGGGTGATCGGGAATTACCGGACGCCGGTGCCAACTGTGCGGGAAGCGCAGTGGCGGATGGCCCGTGAGGTCCTGGCGCACGCCGCCAGCGTCACACCAAGAAACGCGCAGCTCCGCGCGTCGCTGCGCTACTGCGAAGGTCACCTCCATCGGATCAACGGCGAGGCGCGTAAGGCGCGGAAACTTACCGCCGAAGCGCAGCACGAATTCACGGATGCGGTCGCGGCCTTTCGCGAAGCCGCGGAGCTGCGATCCGACTGGCCCGATCCGTTTCTCGGGTTGATGCGGACGTTTATCTATGGTCTCGAGGACGTCGAGCGGGGCGCTGACGCGCTCGAGCGGGCGCAACATCTCGGTTTCACCCCTGGCGATCGCGAAACGGTGCAGCTGGCCGACGGTTACCGGGCCCGCGGCGATACGTTCATCCGCACCGCTCGAACGCTGACCGGCGAGCCACAAGAGCGTGAGTACTTGACGCGTGCCGCTGAGGCCTATCGCGAAGCAATCGATCGCTACGCCCAGGCGCTTGGCTTTGGTGATGCGCCGCGAAGCTTGCGCCAGGCGCAGCGCAGTCTCAGGCAGGTGGAACAGCGCGTCGCCGAACTGTCGGGGCCGTTCGGCGATGCCGCCGAACCGGCCGCGGATATTCCCCACGAGGTGCCGCGGTGGCCGTGACCGTCACGACGGCGGCACAACGCACCCTCCGATTGCGCAGAGAACGCGCCGCACAATTCGGACCGGTCGATTTGGCCCTTGCCGCCACGTCCTTCGTGCTCGCCCTTGGGATCTGTCTGGCATATCTGGGCCGCGTCGCCGCGCTCGATCGATCCGACCGCCCCGTTGCGAGCGAACCGATCAACTTGAACACCGTCGAGCGGGCCGAGGCGTTGGAACCGGGACTCGCGGTGGCATTTCCCAGTCCTGATGATCGCCGATTCGCCGCCGCGGAATGGTTCGCGTTTCTGCGCACGCAGCGCTCCGATAGCCGTCTCTTGAATGTCGGTGCAGCAGCTCGCGCTAATGCAAGTGCCGAACACATCGTTCGGACGGCTCGACTCGATGTCTTCGCCGACCGGCTCGCTGCTGGTCGAGAGGCTGCCGCTTCGAGCGGGCGCGCCGCACCTGAAAAGCTGCCGCTGTTCACCGCCGAGAATGTCGCGGCGATCAAGCCCTCGTATGTTGTAAGGACGCGCGCACAATTTCGGAACGACGTCGTGCTATGGAGCATCGTCTACGTGTTGGCGTTCCAGTTGGCCGCGTGGTTCTGGCGGTTGCGCGCCGCCGATGGCGACCGCGTGCTGTTGGCCGCCGCGCACCTCGTCACCGGCCTCGGCTTCATCATGTTGTTGAGTCGTCCCGATCCGCTCCGCGACGTTCCGCTGTTCATTCGCTACACCGAGGGCGTGGTCGTAGGTCTGATGCTGATGAGCGCGTGCTCGGCGATCGATTTCGGAAAAACGACGCTGCTCGAATTGAGCTACCTGCCGTTGCTTGGCGCCATCACGCTGTGCGCGCTGCTGATCGTGTTCGGCGACGGTCCCGGTCGAAGCGGTGCAAAAGTCAACCTTGGCCCGGTCCAGCCGATCGAAGCGATTCGACTGCTCCTGGCCTTGTTTCTTGCCGGATATTTCGCGCGGCGGTGGGAACTCCTGCGCGGTGTCCGCACTCGATCGATCAGGGGCCTCGAAGTGCCGGGCTGGTTGAATTTGCCGCACGGGGAATACTTGCTGCCGGTGCTGGCCGGAGTGACCGTAGCGCTGGGCCTGTTCGCCATCCAGAAGGATCTCGGTCCGGCGCTGCTGCTGTGTTGTGTCTTCCTGACGATCTACGCGATCGCGCGCGGCGGGTTTCGAATGGCAATCGCTGGCTTCGCGTTGTTGATGGGCGGCTTCTATCTCGGTCACCTCGCGCACGTGTCCCGAACACTCTCCGAGCGCGTCCTGATGTGGCGGTCGCCCTGGGACAACGCGGTCGCGGGTGGCGACCAGGTGGCTCAAGCGATTTGGGCGATGGCCGCAGGTGGTCCGTTCGGCGCTGGAGTCGGATTGGGCGACACGCGCTACATTTCGGCCGGCCACACCGATCTGATGATCGCGTCTGTCGCCGAAGAGTTGGGCGTTGTCGGCGTGATTGTTCTCGCCGTCGCCTACGCGGTCATCGCGTGGCGCGGACTTCGAATCGCCCGCAACGCGTCAACCGATTACGGATTCTTCCTCGCCACAGCCTTGACGCTGTTCCTGGTCGTGCCGACGCTGGTGATGGCCGCCGGAGTCGTCGGCGCGATTCCGTTGACTGGCGTGGTGACGCCATTTCTCAGTTACGGCGGATCGGCGATGGCCACCAACCTGGCCACGCTCGGCATTCTGTCGTCGATTCACGCCGACTCGCGGCCGGCGGCGGATTTGGGATTGTTCGTGACGCCGCTTCGATGGGTCACCGGCGCGGTTGCAGTCGCGGCCGTGGCGCTTTTGGTGATGATGATCGACATCCAGGTGATCCACGCGGACGAGTTACTCGTCCGTCCGCAACTTGGAGTTCAGGCCGACGGCGGACGTCGCTACGCCTACAACCCGCGCCTGCTGGATGTCGTTCGCCGAACGAAGCGAGGCACGATCTTCGATCGGCGCGGTCTACCGCTGGCGACCGACGACGCGCGAGTGATTGCAAAAGCACGTCCAGAGTTTCAAAAGCTTGGCATTTCGCTCGACCAGGTGTGTCCTTCCGCCACGACGCGTTGTTATCCGCTCGGCGGCCGCGCCTTCCATCTGCTCGGCGACGTCAGAAGCCGGACGAACTGGAGCGCGCCGAACAGTTCGTACATCGAACGTGACGCGGAATCGATTTTGCGCGGCTTCGATGATCACTCGACGGTCGTTCTCACCAAGGACGTCAGCGGCCGGGCAATGACAACCGTCCGGCGAGATTATCGGGAACTGGTGCCGCTGGTTCGCCACCGCTACGAGCCGAACCATCCCGCAGTCGTCGCTTTTCGCAACCGATCCTCGGATGTCAGGACAACGATCGACGTGGCGCTGCAGCTTCGTGTCGCCGCGATAGTCGAGGCGCACGCCAAGCAGGCGGCCGGTAAGGCCGCTGCTGTCGTGCTCGATCCCGACACCGGCGGAGTCCTTGCCAGCGTCAGCTATCCCTGGCCGTCAACCGATAGTAGCAGCGACGAGATTGAAGACGAGGGCCAGCCGCTGCTCGATCGCGCACGCTACGGTTTGTATCCGCCGGGGTCGACGTTCAAGCTGGTGACCGCGGCGGCGGCGTTGAATCGAGACGTCAGTCTGGCGAAAACAGTATTTGCTTGCAGCCGACTGCCCGATGGTCGAATCGGGACGACGCTGCGCGGATGGATCCGACCGGTTCGCGATGACGTGCTCGACATGCATCCTCATGGAACGATCGACATGCATGAGGGTCTGGTCCATTCGTGTAACGCGTATTTCGCCCAGCTCGCACTGCAGCTCGGCCCGCAGCCGCTGCTCGATTGCGCGGCGAAACTCGGGATTGCCTTGACTCCCTCTCCGAACCCGGTTGGGCGCGTGCGCGACACGCTGCCGCAAGTCGGCTACGGACAGGCGGATGTTCTCGCGACGCCTCTCAGAATGGCGAGGGTCGCCGCGGCAATCGCCGCGGCGGGAACCGTGCGCGACGCGCGTTGGGACCAGGCCACGCCGGTGAACGGAAGTCCTGTTTTAGCGCCCGCTACTGCTCGGATCGTCGGCGGCTACATGCGCGACGTCGTGGTCAGCGGCACCGGCAGCAGTCTGCGCAGCAGTGCCTGGCCGATCGCGGGGAAGACCGGCACCGCTGAAGTTACGGGTGCTCCATCGCACGGCTGGTTCGTCGGCTATGCCCCGTACGGAGCCGCGAAGAAGCGGATCGCCTTTGCAATCGTCATCGAACATGCCGGGTACGGCGGCCGCACGGCAGCGCCGGTGGCTGGCGAGATTGTCGGCGCGGCGGGTCAATCCGGCTTACTCCAGTAAAACCATGACCATAAACATCGTCGATAAAGCACGGGCGCTCGAGTCTCGGATCGCGAAGGCATTCAGCCAGGCGGCAGAGAACGCGATCGGATCGACGTCGCGACAGCCACTCGAGATCCTCCACGCGATCATCGATGTCGTCGAGCGCGAGGTTCAGTCGGGGGGCCGTGGCCAGCGGTTGTTTCCGTTCGACACCGTGACCGTGGCAGTACTGGCACCCGCCCGCGAGCGCGCGCATTGTGAGGCGGTGTTTGCCGCAACTCCGTCATTGCACGACCGGCTCGCCGATCGGTTGCGATCGCGTGGATGCGAAATCACCGACCTTCGGGTTGACGTTCAGTACGCCAGCCGTGCCGCTCGGAATTGGGCGCATCCACAGTTTCACGTGACATTCGACCGGCGTGCTTCGCCGCCCGCAACAACGCCGGACGTTGCGCCGACGCGCATCGAGCTCGCTGTGGTTCGCGGTGTGACCGAACGGCCGACGTATTCCCCAACCTCAACACCCATCGACCTGGGACGCGGCGGGGAGGTGCGGGATCATCGCAGTCGATTGCTCCGAACCAACCACGTTGTCTTCACTGAAGGAGTGACGGGCGAGAACGAAACAGTGTCCCGTCGCCACGCTCACGTCGCCTTCGAAGCTGCTTCAGGCGACTATCGCCTTCACGACGATGGCAGCGCCCACGGCACCGGAATCGTCCGCGCCGGCCGCACCATTCCGGTGCCGCCCGGCGCGCGCGGCGTTCGACTGCGGTCTGGGGACGAAATCGTTCTCGGGGAAGCGCGTCTCAGAATTCGAATCGGCGAGACCGCGTAGCGTCGGGCGGACTTGGTTTTGTTGGACGCTGACTACACAACTTGGCTTCCCAGCGCCAACCCTCTGGCGGCCGCATCGGCGCTATCGTCCGGCCGAGTATTGAAGGCAATCGCTGCGCCTGGGGCAACCTTACGAATCGCGTTGATGACCACTTCGAATAATGCAAGATTGCGTGGCGGCAGGCGCACGCCCGCTCCGATCACCACACAGTCGTAATGTGTCGAACGTAGTTGACGCTCCACTGTCGGTCCGGCCGTTTCATCCGCGCGGATGTAACCAACGTCGGACTCCCATCCGCGATCAGTGAACTGCTTCAGCGCAACCGCGATGCCGGCGTGCACTTTTTCAGCGGTCATACCCGGCGGCAATGCGGGGTCAGAAAAATCCACGGTCTCGGGAACAAGGCCTAGCAGCAGAATCCGCGACATGAGTCCTCCATAGTTGTTTCGTGTGTTTCGCGGCACCTTCGCGTCCAACTTCGCGGAGTCCGCGCGGATCATCGGCATAGGCGATGTGCTTTCAGCAAGGAATCCACACCGGGATCAGTGCGGGAGCTTCGGGCGAAGCCTTCCATAGCTCCACGTGCCAACCAGCGCGCTCAGAATCGTGACCAGCATGACCGGCACACCGGCCCCGACCAGCGCGACCAGCGGACCCGGGCAGGCTCCTGTCAACGCCCATCCAAGGCCGAACATCGAGCCGCCTGCCAGATAGCGCACGCCGGTGCCGACCCTCTTCGGCTCCAGGCCCAGTGGTTGTCCGTCCGAGCTTCGAAGGCCGAGCCATTTGATCATCAGCAGTGAAATCGCGGCGGTGACGACCGCCGCGCCGATGATCCCGTACATGTGAAAGGCCTCGAACCGGAACATCTCCTGGATGCGGAACCACGACACGACTTCCGCCTCCACCAGGAGGAAGCCGAACGCGCCGCCGAGGACAAAATACGGAACGAGTTTCAACGGGTCACCCGAGAATCATCGGCAGCACGAAGTAGGTGGCGATCAAACCGCCGGCAAAGAAGCCGCACACTGCGAGGAATGACGCGGGCTGAAAGTCAGCGAGGCCGGCGATCGCGTGCCCCGAGGTGCAGCCGCCGGCGTACGCCGTCCCAAACCCGACCAGGAATCCGCCGACGACCATCGAGGCGAAGCCTTTGACCGTGAAGATCGAGGACCAAGCAAACACTTCACGTGGCGCGAGGCCGGTTAGATCGTTCAGCCCGAGGCGATGCAGCGCCGCGACCGTCCCGGATGAGATCGCGACCGTCAGCGGCGGCGCCAGCTGCCACGCCGTGACTGCTCCGACGAAAATGCCCGCCAGGAACGCAAGGTTCCACCCGCCCAGCCGCTTCCAGTCATGCTTGAAGAATTCGATGCGGCCTGGCGCGACTGCCGCGCACAAGTGTCGGAAGTTGGCGGAGATCCCGAACGGCCTGTTGCCGACGAGCAACAGTGCCGGAACCACGAGCCCGATGAGCGGTCCGGCGATGTACCAGGGAAGCGGATGCACTGATTGACGACGAGTATCGCATGAGCGGCATGTTATAAGAGCCTCGTGACATGCCCCTGAGTGGTCGCCGCGAATTCCTGATGCACGTCGGCTCGATGGGGCTCGGCCTCGCGTCGGCCGATCTCGGACGAAGCCAGGCGGTGAAACGTGGCGGCGCCCGGCACCTCACCATCCTGCACACGTCCGACATGCACGCCCAGCTCGAGATCCACGACGAGTTCTTCTACGAGGACGGAAGACCCAGCTTCAAGCGCAGGGGAGGCTTCGCCACGCTGCGTACGATGATCGACGCGCTGCGGCGGGAGAATCCGCAGCGCACGCTGGTGGTGGACGGCGGCGACTGCTTCCAGGGCAGCGCGGTCGCGGCGCTGTCGAAGGGGCAGGCGATTGTCCCTCTCATGAATCGGGTTCGCTACGATCTCGTGCTGCCTGGCAACTGGGAGGTGGTCTACGGCAAGGCGATGCTGATCAAGGACATGAACGCCTATACGGCCGCCAAGGTCTGCGCGAACATGTTCCACTCCGGCACGGTCGACGCGTCGCCGATCTTTCCGCCCTACCAGATCTTCGATCGCGGCGGCATCCGCGTTGGCTTTGTCGGCTACAACGATCCGCTCACGCCAATCCGACAATCTCCGGCCTACTCGCGCGGCATCACGTTCACGCGGCCCGAACGGGATCTCGCCAACTACGTGAGAGTCCTGCGCCGAGAGAAGGGTTGCCACCTCGTCTTCGTGCTCTCGCACATGGGGCTCGCGCAGCAGCTCAACCTGGCCGACCAGGATTGCGCGAACGGCGTCGACTACATCCTCGGCGCCGATACACACGAGCGCGTCCGTGAACCGCTGCAGGGGAAGTTTTGCAAGGTCACCGAACCCGGCGCCTTCGCCTCGTTCGTCGGCAAGCTCGACCTCGTCGTCGAGAACGGTTCGATCAAGGAGCAGACCTATGCGCTGCTCGACGTCGACCCGGAGCGGTATTCCGAAGATCCGGAGATGAAGAGGATGGTCGCGGCGGCGCGCGAGCCGTATCGTCCGGAAATCAGCAAGGTGATCGGCCGGACGCGCACGCCGCTCCTGCGCTACTACGTGATCGAGACGTCGATGGACAACTTGATCACCGACGCGTTGATGTGGAAGTTCGACACCGACTTCGTCGTCTCGAACGGGTTTCGTTTCTGTCCGCCTCTAGTGCCGCCCGCCGGCGGCGAAGCCGAGATCACGAACGAGTACCTGTGGAGCATGCTGCCGGTCGAATCGGCGATCAAGTCCGGTGTCGTGACCGGGCGGCAGATCATCGACTGGCTGGAGAGCGAATTGGAGAACGCGTTCACGAAGGACGCCAGCCGGCGCTTCGGCGGATGGTTCGTCCGCTACAAGGGGCTGTTCGTGAAGTTCACGATCGGCAACCGGCCGGGCGAGCGCGTGCAGGAGGTGACGGTGAAAGGCCAGCCGCTCGTCGATACCCGGAAGTACACGGTGCTCGGTTGCGAACGTGAAGGCGATCCCGACGACACCGTCTGCCGCATCGTCGGCGTGGCTGAGCCGCGTCGCCGCGACGTCACCATCCACCAGGTGGTGACCGAATACCTCGCGCTTCATTCGCCCGTATCGCCAACGATCGAGGGACGCGCCGTCGCCACAGACGCACCTGCGGACCTGCTGTCTCAGGTCGAGGGAACGAGCTACAGGTTCCGGTAAACCCATCGCGCACTCATCGAGCGCACTCGCGCTCGAATCGCCCGGATTGGTCACTTCCCGCTATGAGGAGTGAGCACCGCGGCCCAGCTGGACGCTGTCAGCGTGCAAGAACTCCGTGTTGTGTCGTTGACTTGCCTCTCCGACTCGGCATAATCAAGGCGCGTGTACTTCGCACTTCTGTTCCTGCTTCTGCTGTCCGTGTCGGGAGGTGCGCACGGCAACCAGCCTGCGCCGGGCTCGCTCCCTCAGCTGCTCCGCTGCTACGTGACGCCGCTCGGCGGTGCCTATCGGCCCGAAGGCGCCGCCGCGACGATGACCGTCGTCAACGACGGGGGCATGTGCGTCGTGAACAACTGGGGACCGAACGGCCGAACGCGGTCGGCCAGCGGAACGATCACCACCTCGCCGGCGCATGGGCGCGCAGATTTCGTCGCACCACTCGCGCGGTACTTTCCCGAACGCGGATACACCGGTCCCGACGAATTCGCGTACGAGGCAACGGCACTGGACGCGGACGGCGCGGCGGTGACCATGCACGTGCGCGTGACAGTCAAGGTGGTGACGGAACGGTTTCCGCCGCCGGTGCAGCCGGTTCGTCTCGGCAGCGGCATCATGCCGCCGCGTCAGCTGAAAGATGTGCGCCCGGTGTTTCCTCCCGAAGCGCAGCGAGCGGGCATGCAGGGCGTGGTCATACTCGAAGCAACGGTCGGCGCCGACGGCAAAGTGACCGACGCGCGCGTGATGCGGTCGGTTCCGATGCTCGACAGCGCGGCGCTCGACGCCGTTCGCCAGTGGGAGTACACGCCGACGCTGATCAACGGTCAGGCCGTGCCGATCATCATGACGGTGAGCGTCAGCTTCGGGATGCAAGCGCCGCTTCCGCCTGCCGCTGCGACGGCGGCACCCGCGCTTCCCGCGCCGCCCACGGCGACCGCGCTGCCGCCGGTCGAAACAGCGGGCCTGGCACGATCGAAAGACTCGGAGCTCGAGCTGGGCCTTCAGGCGCTCGAGCGCCGGCAGTTCGAAGAAGCGCTGAAGATCTACAAACGCACCAGCGACGCGCGCGGCAAGCAGTGCGCCGACTGCTTCTTCGGCATGGCGCTCGCCTACGAAGGCCTCGGCGCGGCGAAGAACGTCGCGGAGAGCTGCGATCGCGCCATCGCGCTCGGCGCCGGCAACACGCCGCTCGTCGTGCAGGCGCACCAGCACAAGGGCATCGCGCTGCAGATGATCGGCGAGTACAAGGACCCGAAGCGCCTCAGCGAAGCGGAAGCCGAGTTCCGGCTGGCGCTCGCCCTCGATCCCGACGGCGCGTTTCTGCACTATCACCTCGGCGTCGTGTTGATGCAACTGCAGCGAGACAGCGAAGGTGTCGAGGAATTGAAGAAAGAGCTCGCGGTCCGGCCGCGGAGTGTACACGCGGACGAAACCGCGCGGCTGATCGACAACCCGCGGCGCGCGCGAGAGCTGTACGCGCCGGACGTTTCGCTGGTCACGCTGGCCCGCGAATTCGTCGAGCTCAAGGATCTGCACGGCAAAGTCGTCGTCCTCGACTTCTGGGGCACGTGGTGCCCGCCGTGCGTCAAGGCGGTTCCCGACCTCCGCGACTTGCAGAAGAAGCACGGCAAGGACGCGTTCGCGCTGATCGGTATCAGCTCGGACACCGACGAGCAGATTCTGCGCGACTTCGTCGCGAAGAACCAGATGGAATGGACGCAGTACTGGGACCGCGATCGGAAGGTTCAACAGATCTACGGCATCCGCGCCTGGCCGACCTACATCGTCATCGATCGCGAAGGCGTCATCCGGCTACGGACGACCGGCAACAATCCCACCGAGTACTCCAGGCTGGTGAGCGAAGTGAAGCGGCAGCTGAAGGCAGCGTCTCGAGCCGGATCGTGAAAGCGGCGCCGAGCAGGCGCTGGCAACGCTCGACGCTGAGAAGTAATCAACGCGCTCCTTTACGGGAACTGCACCGATCGCACGGCGTTGTTGACGACGAAGATCCGTTGGTTGTTGCTCGTGCCATCGGTCGGCGTCATGAAGAAACCAGGACCTTCGGCGCTGTAGGTGAGCGTTCGGCCGCCGAGGATTTCGCCGTCGATGAACGTCACGTCGACAATGCGCCCCGAGTTCGCTGATGGCGGCTGCATCTCGACGCCGGTTGCGCCGGCGAAGTCGTGGACGAAAAACACCGCCTTGAGATGCGTCAGCTGCACGGATATGCGCGACTGTGGCGGCGCGTCCGGCCGCGGCCAGACATGAACCTGACCTTTGGCCGGAAAGAAGTCGCGGCCAAATCCTTTCAGCATTCGCCCATCGTTATATCGCACGACCAAACGATGCCATCCTGCCCGGTTGTCGCTGTCGCTGTCGGTGCGCGGTGACGGCGGTTCGGCCGCCGGTCTGCGCGCCTCGTTGAGGTCGTTGGCGAACGTGACGAGATGCGACGCGGCTTTCAGGAATTGCCGGTGCCACTCTTCGAGCCGGTAGCCGCGCGGGAATTCGACCAGCAGCGCCCGCGGAGTTCCACTCGACGAGGGCACTTCGAACTTCATCGCATCGGTTGAATGTGGCGTCGACATGGCCACGCCATCCAGCAGTCGAATGCTGCGCGCCGGCACGATCCGCCGCAACCTTTCCGCCAGATCGCCGACCAGGTCGGTTGGACCGTCGCCTTCGAGCGCCCGCGTGATCACTTTGAACAGCCGGCCGAGCTCGTTGGCGAACTGGTTCCCGGCGCGGCGGCCCGCTGGCGAGTCGAGGATCGCCAGCGCCGCGCTCAGCGATCCTTCGCTGACCGTCGTCAGTTGGGCCGAGGGCGAGCCGTTGGTTTCCAGCGCCGCCAGCCGGCGCAGCGTCGCCGTCAAACGCGCGTGTTCGTGGGCCGGGTTGGCGTCGAGTGCGAGCGGCGACGCGGTCCGGCCCTCTCCGGGAAATGCGAACGGGCGCTTGAATTCGAGCGCGCCGCGGAAAGTCGGGTGAGGAATGATCTGCGAAACGTGGCAGCGAATGACGCGTGCAGGAATCGCAAAGTCGCCGTGTCGACCGGCCAATTCGATCACCAGGGTGCTTCCCGGATGTAAGCGATGGCCCTGCGTTTCGATTTGGGCGCCGCCAACCGACAAATCGATCAGCGACACACCAGGACCGTACTTCAGGCGTGCCTCGTCGAGCCAGTCGAGTGCCGAGACAGTGTGCCGCTCGTGCACACGCCGTTCGGACGGTGCCACTGGCGGGAAATCGAGAGCCGCCGATGAAACGAGTGAAAGATTTGCGCGGTGACGCACAGTGCTGATCCGCGGGTAATCCAAGCAATTGACGCGCCCGATTGGTCCAGCTAGTTAAGACTTATTTATCAACGACTTGGGTCGATTGCCTGAGCCCTCATCCAAGGGCCGCAGTGATTCAAACGTCGGAATCCGCCGGTTTTTCGAGCGTAACTGATTGGTCTTAAACGGGTTCTTGACCGTGTTCAATTTCGGTGCATATAAGTGACTCTTTAGGACACAAAAGGTCATTGAGGCCATTGGCCTCTGCACGGGTTCACGCCGATACGTCAAGTGGTATCGCACACCTATGAGCACACAGCGGACAAGCGTTTTCGGGGTCGTCGTCGTCACCATGCTCGTTACTTCGGGGTTGTTGGTCGCGGGCTGGTACGGCGCTCAGAAGTATTTCGCGCAACAAACCGTGACCGCACCTCAGGAGGAGCCACCGGCGCCAGCCCCTAAGAAGAGGGCGCGCCCGGCGAAGAACGCCGGCCCTGGCGCCCAGGAAGCGGCCGCGCAAACCGTCGCGGCACCAGCAGCGCCCGGGGCTGCGACCGCAGATCCGGCGTCGGCTCGCCCGGAAAACGAACCGTTTACATCCGCGACACCAGCGCCGGCAGCACCCGAACCGGCTCACGCGCCCGCCGCGACCGAACCGTCGAGTCCGCCCGCCGAAGCGGCGCCGGTGCCGGCGTCGGTCGATCACGGCGACGCGCGCGGCATCATGGTGGAGGTGCAGCGTCGCTCCGACGCGAAGTTCTACCGCTACGACGGTGTGCTGCAGTCATTCGACGCGAAGGATCGCGTGACCGAAAAACGCTGGACGCTCGATCAGCAGGGGTCGCACGGGCGCAGCAAGGTCGTCGTGCGCTTCACGTCGCCGCCAGAGGTGAAGGGCGTCGCGCTTCTGATTCACAACCATCCCGAGCGCGCATCCGATCAGTGGATGTGGACGCCGGCGATCGAGCGCGACCGACGCATTGCGATGCAGGATCGATCGACGCGGTTCTTTGGAACCGACTTCAGCTTCGAAGACATGGAAGAACGCGACGTCGATCAGTACGACTACTCGTTCCTTGGCAGCGAAGCGCTCGACGGCGCCGCTTGCTGGCAGATCCAGTCGGTCCCGAAGCAGAGTCGGACGTCGCAGTACACGCGCTCGATCGTCTGGATTCGCAAAGACAACTTCGTCATCGTGCGACTCGACAACTTTGTCAAAGACGACGTGATCCGTCGGCTGACCTACTCGGCGATCGAAAACATCCAGGGTTACTGGACTGCGCGACAACTCGAAATGTCCGACCTGCCTCGCCACACTCGCACGCGGTTGACGCTCGAACAGGTGAAGTACAACACGCCGATGAAGGACGAGGAATTCACGCTGCAGGCGATTCGGCGGTAACCCGCTACTTTCTACGTTATCGCTGGCAGACCGGGCAGTAGAAGGTGGAACGCCCGGCCTGCCAAACCCGTTCAATCGTGCCGCGACATCCCTTCGTCGGGCACCCTTCACCGTCGCGGTCGTAAACCCGGAACCGCGCTCCTCGATAACTCGCCGACTCCTTGAGGGAAATCGCTCGTCTCAGCACGCTCTTGATTGCGGCGGCAAGCCGAACCGCGCCTTGTCGTGGCCGCCCTGACGCGGTCGCAATCGTCGTCGCGAGTCGAGACGGCGACAAATGGGCGACATGCAGCGCCTCGCTTGCGTAGATGTTCCCCAGCCCGGCAACGACGCGCTGATCGAGCAAGGCCACCTTCAACGACGTCCGTCGGCCAGCGCAACCGGCCGCTAGGGCTGCGGCATCGAACGCGCGCGAGAGCGGCTCGGGCCCCATCCGCTCGATTGCGGTGTGCGATCCGCCGTTTGCGGACAGCAAATCCATGACGCCGAAGCGTCGAGGATCGTTAAACGTGACGGTCATCCCGGAGGACATCGTGAAGACGACGTGATCGTGCCGGTACTCGAGTTCGGTTGCGGGGTCGAGGCGTCGTCGCTTCGCCGGCGTCGATTCGACGCGAAAGCAGCCCGACATCCCGAGGTGCATCAAGAGGACGTCGCCCGACGACAGAGTTGCGAGCAGGTACTTGCCGCGGCGGAGAAGCTCGAGCACGGTTTGTCCCCGCAGCCGTTTGACGAAACCGTGCGGAAACGGCTGACGAAGATCGGCGCGATTCAGCGTGACATGCTCGAAACGCGCGCCGGTCATCGCCGGCGCCAACGTCTGGCGAACTTGTTCAACCTCTGGCAGTTCGGGCACACCCCATTATCGCCACAACGCTGCAACCAATCCGACCCTGCCTGCGACGCGTAGAGCTCTGTGTAAAGGAGGGCATGTGAAAAAGATTTGCGCGGCAGCCTTCGTGATGGCGTTTGCAGCCAGCTGGTCGCTGGTTCCGGGGCAGGCCTCTAGCCATCGAGAGGCACCGCTGATCAGCACGGATCCGCTGGCGGACAACACTGACTTATACGCGTTCCGCAGTCCGGATCGACCGGACACCGTCACGATCATCGCTAACTACATTCCACTCGAGGCGCCGGCCGGCGGTCCGAATTTCCCGGCATTCGACGACGCGGTGTTGTACGAAATTCACGTCGACAATGACGGCGACGCCAGCGAGGACATTACCTATCAATTCCGCTTCCGAACGGAAACGCGCAACCCGAACACTTTCCTGTATAACACCGGCCCGATCGCTTCGCTCGACGATCCGAACTGGAATCGGCCGCAGACCTACAGCGTCAAAGTGATTCGGCACGGCCACGGCCACAGCGAGTCGAGCGATTGGCTGGGCCGCGATCTGATGACACCGCCCGACAATATCGGTCCGCGTTCGACGCCGGCATACGAGGCGCTCGCGGCGGCGGCGGTCCACTCACTCCCGGGCGGCATCACGGTTTTCGCCGGTCAGCGCGATGATCCGTTTTTCGTCGACCTCGGATCGGTCTTCGATCTCGCCGGACTCCGCCCGTTCAATCCCGCGCACCTGATCCCGCTGCCGGCCGACACTGGTCATGACGGCGTTGCACGATTCAACACGCACGCGATCGCGATTCAGGTGCCGATTGGCCAGTTGGTCTCGGCGAACAGCCCGACGATCGGCATCTACGCGAGCGCCAGCCGCCAGGCCGTCCGCATTCTCCGCAAGGACGGTGACAGCGACGAGTACGGACAGTTCGTGCAAGTGTCACGACTTGCCGAACCGCTGATCAATGAAGCGGTTATTCCGCTGGGCCAGAAGGATCGCTGGAACCGTTCCGATCCCGAAGACGATGCGGAATTCGAAGGCTTTTACCTGCGGCCGGAGGTTTCCCGGCTGGAGCAGTTGCTGTACGGCAGCGCACTGGCTCCCGTCGTCGCGACTGACCGAACCGACCTGGTGAGTATCCTGCTAACCGGCGTCCCCGGATTGAATTTCACTGGTCCGCGACGCGCCGACCTGTTAAGGCTGAACACCAGCATCGCGCCGTCCTCGACCCCCAGTCGTTTCGGCGTCCTTGACGGTGATCTCGCCGGTTTTCCGAACGGCCGACGCCTGGCTGACGACGTGGTCGACATCGAACTCCGGGCCTTTGCGCAAGGGTATGGATCGTTCCTGAACGGCCTGCTCGGCCTTCCCAACAAGAGCCCGAACAACCTGCTGGGCGACGGTGTCGATGCCAACGACAAACCGTTTCTGACGACGTTCCCATATGCCGCCACACCCCACAGCGGCTACGAAGTGCCCTAAGCACGAGCGACGAGCGACGAGCAACGAGCAACGAGAGGAGCGAGCGATGGAAACGCGTGCGAGCAAAGTCTGGCTGGTTGCCGCTGCGGTGGTTGTTGGCTGTGTGGCCGCCGCCATCCCATCGCTCCTTTCTCGCGCCTCGGCGCCGAGTGTTGTCGGGTCGGTGCGGATGGCGCCGGCAGTCGGGATGCCCGGTGCACCGCCGACGTCAATTGAAGGCTTGCAACAACGGATTACCGAGATGGAAAAGCGATTGCGCGAGCAACCGGGCGACGCCGCGGCGTCGGTGCTGCTCGCCGACGCTTTGCTCAGGCAGCAGCGGGCGACCGTCGACGGCCGGGCGGCGAATCGCGCGGCGTCGATTCTCGAAGACGTTCTGAAACGTGAGCCCGGCCAGTACGACGCCCTGCGCTTGCTCGGCGCGGTTCGTTTGTCGCGTCACCAGTTTCGTGACGCGCTCGACATCGGCCGCCGCGCCCGCGACGCGCGGCCGGACGATGCGTGGAATTACGGCGTCATCGGTGACGCGTTGCTCGAACTCGGCGAGTACGACGACGCGTATGATGCGTTCGACCGGATGGCTGCGCTGCGACCCAACGCAGATGCGTACGCCCGTATTTCGTATGCACGCGAACTGCGCGGCGACATCGCCGGTGCGCTCACAGTCATGCAGATGGCAGCCAATGCGACGCCGGCGCACGACGTCGAGGCCAAAGCGTGGTATGTGGCGCACGTTGGCGAGCTGTACTTGCAACTCGTCAAGCCAGACGATGCCGAGCGTGAGTTCCGTCACGCGACCTTCTATTTTCCGGACTATCCTCACGCGATGATCGGGCTTGCCAAGCTGAAGGTCGCCCGTGGCGATCGTTCCGGGGCCCGCGAAGATTTTCTCGCGCAATTCAAACGTACCCCGACACTCGACCTTGCCGCGCGCATCGGCGACTTGTTCAGGGCGGAGGGTGACGCCGGACAAGCCGAACGCTACTATCAGCTTGCGGAAGAACTTGCCGGTCCGGCGATCGCGCAAACCGAGCCGGCCTTTGCCATGTTTCTCGCCGAGCGCGATCGAAAGCTCCCCGAGGCGCTGCGCATCGCCGAGTCAGTGTCGGCAATCCGTCACGACATTTTCACCGACGATGCCCTGGGGTGGGCGCTTTACAAGGCCGGCCGGATCCCCGAAGCCTGTGCGGCAGCCAAGCGGGCGTTGCGCACCGGCAGCGGAGATCCGCGGATTCGTGAGCACGCCGCCGCGAGTTGCCAGCGCGCCGCTACGGGGCACCCTTCTACTTGAGGTCGTCGCGACCGCGGAACGTCACTTCCACATAGACGTTGCCGAGTCCGTTCGGCGCCGGCGGATTCGTGGCGACTGCCTTATAGCCAAACTTGCTGCCGACCTTCCAGCCGCTGTACTTGCCGGTGGCGCCAGTCACAACATATGTTCCACGCAGCGGACCGCCGCTGCCTTTGAACGGGGCGCCCGGAATCCCGAGATGGAAACTGCCGGTGCCATCGTTGTCGAAGAAGATCTGATCGCCATCGATGTCGGTAATCGTTACTTTGTTGTGAAAGGCGATTGGCAGAGCGTCGCCGTTCGGTGGACCGGTCGGTACAAACTGGAAGTCGACATAGGACGTTCCCGAGATCAACCCGATCGCGGTACCGATCTGAAAGCCGTGGCCGCTGACGAGGTCGAACGCCTGCACCGCGTCCTGTTGTGTGAACAGCAGCTGCACACCCTGTTCATCGGCGTGCGCCGTCGCTGCAAAACCCAGACTCGATACGACCACGAAGGTCGCCAGGACACCGTGAAGAATGTGTTGCTGAAGCCGGCGGGCGCTGACAGACATGCTTCCTCCTTGGAGAGAGAAATCTTACCCGCTGCGCTTTGACTCCGCACTCGCATAATCGCTGGTATAAGAAAGGTGATTCAAAGCTGACCAAAGGCTGCGCGATGGAAGACTTATAATTCCGCACAGAGGAGCGTGAATTGTGGACGAGAAACCTGATCAGCGAACCAGGCGCGAATTCGTCAGCACCGTAGTCGGCGGCATTGTCGCGGCCGGCGCCGTTTCGGCGGCGGAATTGCCGGTCGTCGAAACGCCAGTGCAGGTGAAGACTACCGACGGCACCTGCGACGCGATGTTCATTCACCCGACCAGCGGATCGCATCCCGGCGTGTTGATTTGGCCCGATGCGTTCGGGCTGCGTCCATCGATGCGCGACATCGGTAAGCGGATTGCTGCTGAGGGCTATTCGGTGTTGGTGCCGAATCCGTTTTATCGCGTAGCGAAAGCGCCGGTGATTGAGGATCCGTCCAATTTCAGTTTTTCGAACCCGACGGATCGCGCGAAGTTGCAGCCGCTGATGGCGTCGGTCAACGCGTCAGGCGCCGCGGAGCGCGATGCCACGGCCTACGTGGCGTTCCTCGATGCGCAACCGCAGGTGAACAAGTCCAAGAAGATTGGCACCCAAGGCTACTGCATGGGCGGTCCGCTGGTGGTTCGCACTGCCGCAGCGATTCCCAATCGGATCGGCGCCGGCGCCTCGTTCCATGGCGGTGGTCTGGTCACCCAGTCGCCGGAAAGTCCTCACCTGCTCGCGCCGAAGATCAAAGCCCGGATGTACTTTGGTGTTGCGTCGAACGACGACAAGAGCCAGCCCGAAGCGAAGGACAAACTGAAGGAGGCGTTTGCCGCGGCAAACGTTCCAGCGGAGATCGAAGTCTACGGATCGCTGCACGGCTGGTGCGTTTCGGACATGCCGTTGTCGAACGGCGCGCCGATTTACAACAAGCCTGATGCCGAGAAGGCGTGGGCGAAGCTGGTGGCGCTCTATAAAACGGCGCTCGCCTGACCTTAGAAGCGGTGTAAGTAGGAGGCCTTGAAGAACAGGCCGCGGTTCACCAGCAGGTAATCCTGCCCCGCGCCGTCGGGCACCAGCCCGCCCGACGGCGTGCCGTTCTTTTCGTAAAGCGATCCGTAGCCGGCGTGGAAGACAGTGCCCGGTACGAATTCGTACGACCCCAGCAGGTCCGTCAACAAACGGTGCGCCGTGCTGTCGTATTGTTCGAGCAGCCGGACGAGAAAGTGTTTGTTGAACTGGTAAGTGGTCTTGGCATTCACGATATTGACGCTGTAAATGCGCTCGCGCGTCGATTCGCGATCGAAGCGATCGAAGTTGGCGTTGAGGTCGAGATTGAAATGCTGGCTCGGTTGGAAGGTCACGCCGAGAATTCCTCCGTGCGACCGGCCCTGAAACGGACTCACCGGATCGTAGTAGGTTGCCGGGCCGATGTTGAAGCCGGCGTCGACGTTCAGCCAGCGAAAGATCTGAATGATGCCGAACACGTTGAAATCGCGCCCGATAGTAAAGCGCTGTCCCGCCCACGCCTCGTGACCGCCGGATCGGCCGATGTCGAAGAATCCCTGGCGCGTCGTGTTGAATCGCACGCCGGTCAGCAGGAACGCCTCACTGCCGCCCTGGACCTCGTCGTGGCCGCGTTTCGCGAAGTAGTAAGGGTGCACCCGTTGCAGCCA
>Ga0070675_100001075_pt1 | contig 19711 bp, 16 predicted proteins | sample KBSM43metaG_FD_65343 | JGI IMG/M metagenome (GOLD analysis project Ga0070675, IMG submission 65343) | Miscanthus rhizosphere microbial communities from Kellogg Biological Station, Michigan, USA - KBS M4-3 metaG | ecosystem: Host-associated > Plants > Roots > Rhizosphere > Soil ... | reverse complement strand
GCGGCGGATGCGCCATGACGCACGAGCTCGGCGCGTACCCGCTCGCGGACGCGGCCCTGCAGCTCCGCCATGACTTGGTCGGTCGAGGCGCTCACCTCGCGTGCCTGGAACAGAGCACGAAAAGCCGCACTAAAAGCCCTCGGTGGCGCCAGCCCTGACGGTCAGCGTCGTGGTCGTCGAGGCGATGACCCTGTCTTTCTGCTTCAATCGGAACGTCACCCGATAATCGCCGGACAACCGGAAGGTGTGATCGCCGGTGTAGCGCCGCTTGATGCTGCTCTTGCCCGCTTCGTACGGGTCGCAGTCTTCGGAATTCTCGGAGATCGTTCCGTCATCCCAGTCCCACTGCACGGTGGCGCAGTAGAACTCGGCGTAGTCGTTCGCGCCACCCCTCACGTCGACGACCGCGTGAACGCGAAGTGGCGCGAAGCCGGCGGGCGGTGTCGCCTTGAGTGATAAACTTGGCTTCTTGTCCGCGCCGTCGCGCTGCGCCGCCGTGGACGCGGCTGTTGCCACCAATACCGCAGCGAGCGCAGCGATCGTGCAAGACGCGCGACATGCATCGGTCATGATTGATCCCCTGAGCAGGCGTCTTCGATTCTAAGGCAGACTTCAACTCGATGCACACGGTGTACAAGACGCCGGCCGTTACGGCCACGACCCGCCCCATACGCGATCTGAAGGCCGACTTCCTTGTCATCCCGGTCTTCGAAAACGACGATCTGAAGGGCGATCGCGATCTCGATGGGGCCTCCGGCGGCGAGTACAGCGCGGCGGTCAAGCGTGGTGCATTTGCGGGCAACTTGTACGAGCAGCTCTTCACATCCATTTCAGGCGACCAGTGGAAGGCCCGGCACGCACTGTGGGTCGGCCTCGGTCCGCGCGCCGAAGTGACGGCCGAGCAGCTGCGGCGGGCCGCGACGATTGGGGGGCTGGCCGCCCGTCAACGACGCTTCGGCAACATCGCGGTTGTCGTGCGTTCGTCGTCCCCCGTTCCCGTCAGCCAGGCGGTTCAGGTCCTCGCGGAAGGTGCCGTGCTCGCCAACTATGAAGGCACTTCGTACAAGACGTCGGACGATTCGATTGCCTGGCTGGATCGCGTCGACATTCGCGTCGCCGACGATGCTGACAGCCAAGCCGTGGAACGTGGGCGGGTCCTGGCTGAATGCACGAACGTGGCGCGTGCGCTTTCGAACGAACCGGGGAACGTCCTGACGCCGCGCGAGTTTGCCGCCCGCGCAGCGAAGCTTGCCCGGACTACCGACCTGAAGGTCGAGGTCCTCGACGAGAAGAAGATCGCCGACCTGAAGATGGGCATGCTGATGGGCGTCGCGCGGGGCAGCAGCGAGCCGCCTCGCCTCGTGGTGCTCCGCTACGAACCGAAGAAGCCCGCGCACAAGGCGGTCCTCGGCCTTGTTGGCAAAGGGATCACCTTCGACACCGGTGGAATCTCGATCAAGCCGTCCGAGAACATGGACAAGATGAAGGACGACATGTCCGGCGGCGCCGCGGTCCTGTGCGCGATGATGGCGGTCGCGAAGTTGGGGGCACCGGTACGATGCATCGGCCTCATCCCGACAACGGAGAACATGCCCGGCGGCCGGGCGATGAAGCCCGGCGACATCCTGACGAGCGCAGAAGGGAAGACCGTCGAAGTGCTCAACACCGATGCGGAAGGGCGCCTGATTCTCGGCGACGCGATGTGGTATGCGCGCCGGCTGGGCGTCACGCATCTCGTCGATGTCGCCACGTTGACCGGCGCGTGCGTGGTCGCACTCGGCAAGACCACGAGCGGACTGTTCGGCAGGCCGGCCACATGGGTCGAGCAGGTGCGGCGTGCGAGCGAACGCGCCGGCGACCGCAGCTGGCCTATGCCGGTGTTTGACGATTACAAGGAGCTCCTCAAGAGCGAGATCGCCGACTTCACCAACACCGGCGGTCGTGCCGGTGGCGCAATCAGCGCGGCGGTCTTCCTGAAGGAGTTTGCGGGAGATCTGCCATGGGTCCACATGGACATTGCCGGCACCGCGTGGGCCGAGGAGACCAGGCCGTATCAGCCGAAAGGAGCGACTGGCGTTGGCGTCCGCACGCTCGCTGAACTCGCTCTTGATGCGGATTCGTGGGTGAACGTCAGGTAACCGCCGTGCATCAGCAGCCCGCGCCCGCACCTGCGCCTGCTCCTAGTCCTGTTCCTCAGAGCACACCATCACCGGGCTCCGAGTCCGGCGCCATCATCGTCCAGACGGTCCGACAGCCGCCCATCACTCGCGAAATTACGATGGGCGACGTCGTGCTTGGTGCAGTCGGCTTTGTCGGTCTGGTTATGATTGCCGCCGCGGTTGCGGGGCTGCTCGTCGGTCTCATCGTCGTCGTCAGGAAACGGCTGCGGGATCGCGATGCAGGGCCCACCGATCCCGGCCACGCCAAGCTGCGCAGTTAGAGTCCTCTGTTAGAACCGCCGACAGCCGTCGTTATTGGATGACGGCGAGCGAAATTCCGGCGCATCCGCGCCGCGTTCCCCGTTCGCTCCAAAGGAACTCACGCTATGATGAGCGCCGCCACCCTTACCTTCATCCCGGGCTCTGCGATGGCAAAACGACCAGCTTCACAGTCCGTTCGCCGGCCGAAGGCTTCGACCCCCGCCAGCGCGATGGCCTCGATGGAGCTGCTTGTTCGCGCCCGGTCTGGGGACATGAATGCGCTCAACGACCTCTGCGCCCGCTATTTGCCCCGGATGCAGAAGTGGGCACACGGCCGACTGCCAGCCTGGGCGCGTGGCGCGCTCGATACCCACGACCTGGTCCAGGATGCCCTCTCGCAGGTCATTCAGCGCATCGAATTCTTCGAGCCGCGACACGATGGAGCGTTCCAGGCATTTCTAAGGACCGCGCTGCTGAACCGAATCCGCGACGAGATTCGCCGGGCGCATCGGCGTCCGACCGACGTGCTCGCGAGCGACCGTCCCGCAGATGGCCCGTCACCCATTGAAGAAGCCATTGGCAGCGAAGCGCTCGCGCGCTACGAAGCGGCGCTTCAACGGCTCAAGCCGACGGATCGTGAGGCCATCATCGCGCGCATCGAGCTCGGTCTTCCGTACACGGAAGTGGCGCAGGCGCTCGGCAAGCCGAGCGTCGCGGCGGCGCACGTCGCCGTCAGCCGGGCGCTGCTGAAGCTGGCGAAGGAGATGTCGATCCAGCGCGAGGAGTAGGAGCGATTGTTGGGCCGACCTTAAAGGTCGGCCCCTACTGGGAGGCGACCGTCGCGTCCGTCTTCAGCGATCGCTGATACCGCATGATGCCGTTGAAGAGCGCCTCCGCAATCTGCTGACGATACGGCGTGCCGCGGAGCAGTACCGCCTCCTGCGGGTTGGTGAGGAAAGAAGTCTCGGCAAGGATGCTCGGCATGGTGGCGCCAATCAGGACCATGAACGGCGCCTGCTTGACGCCGAGATCCTTCACGTTCCCGTTGCCGCGCTTGAGCCGTTCCATCATCGCTGACTGAACAAGCGACGCGAAGTCGCGCGACTCGTCGATCTTGTTGTTCAGCGCGATCGCTCTCACGATATCCGGCAACTGGCGCATGGTCCGTGCCGACGCCGCGTTTTCGCGCGCCGCGATCGCTTCAGCGGCGGGGTTTGGCGCGAAGTTCAGGAAGTAGGTTTCGATTCCCCGCGCACGGTCGTCCTCGCTCGCGTTGGCATGGATCGACAGAAACAGATCAGCGCCGGCGCGGTTCGCCATGGCCGTTCGTTCCTCGAGCGGAACGTAGACATTCCCGCGGCGCGTGAGCACCACTTCGACACCCGGTTGCTGGACCAGCAGACGCTCCAGCCGCATCGCGACATCGAGCACCACGTCGGCTTCGCTGACACCGTCGCTCATTGCACCGGGGTCGTAGCCCCCATGGCCGGGGTCGATGACGATGCGCGCGACGCCAAGTCCAAGTTGCCGAGAGAGCGAAAATCCTCCACGTCCATTCACGGTTGGCGGTTTCACTGCCTTTGCCTCGCCCGTGCCCGCCGTCTTCGCGTCCTTCGTGCCTGCAGGAGCGACTTTCGTGTCCTTCGTGGTCGCGGCAGCGACCTTCGTATCCTTCGTACTCTCCCGTGCGAAATCGATCACCACGCGATACGGGTTGTAGAGCGCGTACACGGTGTGCGGTGCGCGTGCGCTCAGGTCGAGGGCGACACGCGTGCGGGTCCCGGTTGGCGGCCCCACGCGAATCTGACGCACGATATCGTCTGGGAACGTTTGCGTCGCGTCCTTTAATGGTTCAGCGGGCCGCGTATTCTGCAGGTCGATGAATAGCCGTGGCTGCCCCCCGACCTCCTCGTCGTGGAAGGTCGCCTCGCCCTCCAGTTCCAGCGTCACTCGCATGGCCCCGGCCAGCGCCTCTCGACGGATGGTCTTGAGGACCACGGCTGCCGGATTCGGGGCATCGGGCCCCGGTTGCGCCGCCTCAAGCCGTTGCACGTGCGACCCGATTTGTTTCACCAGAGCACTTTTCGGATAGCGGGTTGCGAGCATTTTGAACAAACGCAGCGCGCGGGCCCGATCGTCCTGCTCGCCGAATTCCCAGAACGCGTCGGCGGCGAGAACAGCACCGTGCCATAACGAGTCGTCGCCATACGGACTTGCCGGGAACAACTGCGCGATGTCTTCGTAGGCGCCGACAAGGACTCGCGTCCGTTCGAGCAGGGGAGGGGCTGGTGTGCCGGGACCGCGCGTGTCGATCTCTTTTCGCAATGCCGTCTCGCGTTTGACGGCCTCGCGAAACAACGCGGTGGCGTTGGATCCTTGCGCGAACATTGTTGCGGTCAGGGCGAGGAAGATCGCCGCGGCCAAGGTCTGGCGAAAGCCAGACCCCACCGGAGATCCCCGCCGGGCCTTCAGATCATCTGAGCTGGGCATCGACTTCTTCGAAGTAATTCTTGTCGACCAGCACCTCGCGCGGCTTCCCGCCGGCACCGGGCGAAACGAGCCCTTCCGCCTCCATCATGTCGACCAGCCGCGCCGCGCGGCTGAAGCCGATGCGCAGCTTCCGCTGCAGGTAGGAGATCGACACCTGGCCGCTGCCGACAACGATGCGCGCGGCCTCGTCATAGAGATCGTCTTTCTCGAACTGCAGCCCGTCTGCCGCCGACTTCTCGTCTTCGGCCGTGATCGAGTTGTCGAAGATCGGCTTGCCCTGTTTGCGGAGGAAGCTCGCCAGCCGTGCGCTCTCCTGCTCGGAGATATACGGACCGTGGAGGCGAATGCATCGGGATGAGGCGGGCGGCAGAAACAACATGTCGCCTTTGCCGAGCAGTTGCTCGGCGCCATTGCCGTCGAGGATCGTGCGCGAGTCGATCTTCGACGACACGCGAAACGAGATCCGCGACGGCAAGTTCGCCTTGATCAATCCCGTGATGACGTCGACCGACGGCCGCTGTGTCGCAAGGATCAGATGGATGCCGACGGCCCGCGCCATCTGCGCGAGTCGCGCGATCGACTCCTCGACCTCGTTGCTGGCGACCATCATCAGGTCTGCCAGTTCGTCAATCACGACGACGATGAACGGCAGCGTTTTCGGCCCGTCGGGATCCTTGTTGCCCGTTTCTTCGAGGACCAGCCTGATGTTGCGGTTGTACTGCTCGATGTTGCGGACGCCCTCCGCCGCAAGAGTTTTGTAGCGCTCTTCCATCTCGCGGACGGCCCAGCGCAGCGCGTTGGACGCCTTCTTGGGATCCACGACGACCGGAGTGAGCAGATGCGGAATCTCCTCGTACATCCCGAGCTCGAGCCGCTTGGGATCGATCATGATCATCCGCACGTCATCGGGCGTCGCGCGGTAAAGAATGCTCGTGAGCATCGCGTTGAGGCCGACGGATTTGCCGGTGCCCGTGGATCCCGCGATGAGCAGATGGGGCATCGTGGCAAGGTCAGTGACGTACGGCTCGCCGTGGATCGTCTTGCCTAGAGTGAGCGTCAGCTTCGAGGTCGATCGTTCGTACGCCTCCGACTGCAGCAGCTCGCGCAGCGAAATCGCCTCGCGATTCGGATTTGGAATCTGAATGCCGACGGTCGACTTGCCGGGAATCCGGTCGATGAGGACCGATTCGGCCTGCATGGCCAGACACAAGTCGTCGGCAAGGCTCGTGATCTTGCTGTACTTCACTCCGGCTTCGGGCTTGAACTCGAACGTGGTGACGACAGGTCCAGGATGGATCTGCGCAACTTGCCCCTCCACGGCGAATTCACGGCACTTTTCCTCGAGTTGCCGGGCGGAATCCATCAGTTCCCGTTCGTCGATCTTCTGTTCCGCCTTCGGCGGATCGAGCAGCGACAACGGCGGCAGCGTGAATGCACCCTGGCGGCGAGGCACCTTCATCGGTTCCGGTTCGGGCAGCGGCAGGGGAGCCGCAATCGTCGCGCGTTTCCTGGCGACCGTCGTCGCCTGCGCGGGCGAATCCTCCTGCTGTGGTGCCTTCGGTGGCTCCTTGACGGCGGGAATGGCGACTGTGGCCTTCTTCGTGTGCTTCGCGATCACTTCCTGGCGCTGCTTCTGCTTGCGCCGATCCTCGAGCCAGCCGCGGAGGAACCCGACGCCGCGCGCCGAAAGGTCCCGCGATCCTTGGCTCGCGGTGGCAAACATGCGGCCGAACGAGAACTGTGTCGAGAGGATCACCGAGAGCACGATGCACGTCAGGATGACGATGATTGACCCGGTGCGATTCAGATACTCGGCGGACCAGGCACCCAGCCACGCGCCAATCGATCCGCCGGCCTCGAAGGTCTTGCCGGACACGTCCGCGCTGCCGAAGACGAGGCTGAGAAACGCGCTGCTGCAGGCAAGGAGCAGCATGATCCCGAACCCCTTCGTGTAGATCGCGTCGAATGGCTGACACCAGAAGTAATACCAGCCTGCCCAGGCCATGGCCGCCGGTATCAGATAGGCGGCGTAGCCGAGGAGCTGAAACGACAGTTCAGACAGAAACGCCCCGACACGTCCGACGAAGTTCGCGGGCGGATGCAGGGCGTCGGTCGTGAAGAACCAGACAGGGTCGGTCGGTTCGTAGGTCACGAGCGAAATCAGCCAGATGAGCGCCAGCGCGAAGAGCGCCACGCCCACAAATTCGCTGATGCGCCGCGACAAGGTCGATTGAGGCATCAGATCTCCATCAACACCGGCAGCACGAGCGGCCGGCGCCCCGACCGCTTCTTGAAGAACCTGCGCAGCTCGACACGCAGTTTCTCCGTCATCAATCCCTGATCGGCGCGTTCTTCGACGCCGGACGCCTGGATGCACTCCGCGATCACGGCCGCGGCGTCTGTGAAGAGCGATTGCGCTTCGTCTTCGGCGACCACAAAGCCGCGCGCGACAATTTCGGGCTCTCCGACGAGCGTGCCCGTTTGCCGCCCGATCGCGACGACGGCGACGATGACCCCGTCGCCGGCCAGGTGTCGACGATCGCGTAGCACTTCGTCGCCGACCTCGCCGACGCGCGTCACATCGATCAGGACACGGCCGGCCGGCGCCTTGTCAGCAATTCGCGCGCCTTTCGAATCGAACTGGATGATGTCGCCGTTCTCGGCCAGCAGCACCTGCAGCCGCTCGTCGGCGCGGCTCATCACCCGCCTGGCGACACGCGCATGCTGCGACAGCTGGCGGTACTCGCCGTGAATCGGCACGAAATAGCGGGGGCGGACCAGCGAGAGCACCAGTTTCAGTTCCTCCTCGCTTCCATGTCCGGATACATGGACGTGTTTCATCGAATCGGTGATCACGTCGGCGCCGCGTCGCGCGACGTGGCTCATCACGCGCGCGATCGCTTTCTCGTTGCCGGGAATCGCGCGCGCAGAAAAGACCACGGTGTCGTCCGGTCCAAGCTTGACGAAACGATGGTCGTCGATCGCAATGCGCGGGAGCGCCGCCTGCGCCTCGCCCTGTGAGCCCGTGGTCACGCAAAGCACGTCCTGCGATGCGTAGTTCTGCACGTCCGAGTCGCGGATCTGCACGCCTGCGGGAACCCGCAGATAGCCGAGCCGCTGGGCGATCTCCGCGTTCTGCACGATGCTGCGGCCGACAAACGCCACTTTCCGATCGAACTGCGCCGCCAGATCGACGAGCACCTGCATCCGGTACACACTCGAGGAAAACGTCGCGACGACGAGCTTTCCCTGGGTGCTCGTGAAGAGCTCCTCGAACGCATCGATGACTTCGATTTCGGGACCCGTGAACCCCCGGCGGTCGATGTTCGTGCTGTCCGCGAAGAGCACGAGTACACCCTGCGCACCAAGCTCCGCGAAGCGATGGAGGTCGAAATGCTCACCGTCGATCGGCGTCTGGTCGATCTTGAAGTCGCCCGTGTGGACCATGACGCCCACCGGCGTCGTAATCGCCAGCGCGACGCAGTCGGGCATGCTGTGTGTGACGCGGAGAAACTCGATCGTGAAGGGCCCGATCGTGACGCGTTCCCGCGGCTTCACCGTTTTCAGCCGGTCTTTCGCCTCGATGCCGTGCTCTTCGAGCTTTGGCTCGATGAGCGCCAGCGTCATCGCGGTGCCATACACGGGACCGTCGAACTGCGGGAGCACGTGGGGGACGGCCCCGATGTGATCTTCGTGACCATGTGTGAGCACGAGGGCCTTCACCTTGTCGCCACGCGCTTCAACGTAGGTGAGATCCGGAATGATCAGATCGACCCCGAGTTGATCGGGCTCGGGAAACATGACGCCGGCGTCGATGAGGATCGTGGTGTCCTCCCACGACACGGCCATCATGTTCATGCCGAATTCGCCGACGCCGCCCAGCGGGACGACTTCGAGCGTGGCCGGAGACACATCCGGCACGGCGGACTGATTCATTCAGAGCCCAGCTCAATCGGCCGCCCAACAGCGGCCGCTACGTGACGATCGAATCGCGGGACACGCCCCGGGGCGGGGAGCATCGCGCGCGGTTCAGGCCGCCGGGAAGGCCTGACCCTTCGACCTGCTCGACATTCAACCCGAGCCTGATCGAAGAGCAAAAACCGGGAAGGCTCAACGACTTGCGGCGAAAACTATAGCACAGCTCGCGACAGTCGGGCGATGTCGTCGAGCGTCAGCGCCTCCGGCCGTAGCCGTCCGTCAACGCCCGCTCGCTCGAGCAGCTGCGCGGCCGAATGACCGAACGTGTCCGCCACGGGACGAAGCGCGTTGGCGACTGTCTTCCGGCGCTGGAGGAAGATCCCCCGGACGATACGTTCGAACACCAGCGGGTCGCCGACATCGACCGACGGCGGGCGGAAGCGGAGGCGAACCACCGCAGACGTGACCTTCGGCGGTGGCCGGAACGCGCCTGGCGGGAGCGTCTGCAGGCGATTGACGTCGGCCCTCAAGGCGACCTGAATCGCCAGCGCACCGTAATCCTTGTCGCCGGGTGTGGCGGCCAGCCGGTCGGCGACCTCTTTCTGCAGCATCAGCGTGGCATCGATGAAAAACCGGCCACCGTTCGCGGCCTTGAGGAGCCTGAACAAAATCGGAGAGGACACGTTGTAGGGTAGGTTCCCTGCGACGCGGAGCGGCCGTTGTTCGCCCTTCAGCGCGGTTTCCAGATCGAGATCGAGGAAGTCCGACTGGACGATGCGCAGGTTGGGGAGGTTCTCAGCGGCGAGTGCCGCAGCCAGGTCGCGATCGATCTCAACCGCAACGACGTGGCCCGCGCGTGTCGCAAGAGGGCGCGTCAGCGCTCCTCGCCCGGGACCGATCTCGAGAAAGGTGTCGTCGGGAGTGGGATTGATCGCGTCGACGACCTTGGCGACCCAGACGGGTTCGAGGAAGTGTTGCCCGAACCGTTTCCGCGGCCTCCTTACTCCAACTTCATCCTTCCGACTTCGTGCGTCTTTCTTCCCCCTTCCCCCTTCCCCTTTCCCCCTACTCATCTTCGCCTTCGCCGCGCCAGTACCGCTCCTCGATTTCCTCAATCTCCTCTTCGCTCAGACCGAAGTAGTGACCGACCTCGTGAATCAATGTTTCGCCGATGACGGCGCGAACGTCGTCGTCGCCCTCGCAGTCTTCCTCAATCGGCTTTTGAAAAATGGTGACGCGATCGGGGAGGGTGTTGCCGTAGCTCCACGCACGCTCGGGCAGCGGCGTCCCCTGGTAAAGGCCGTACAACGAGTCGGGCGGCTCGATCTCCATCTCTTCGAGCAGTTCCGCACTCGGCTCGCTTTCGACAACCACTGCGATGTTCCTCATCTCACGGCGGAAGCGCTTCGGGATGAGCGTGATCGCTTCAGCGACGAGTCGTTCGAATCTTTCTCTTGTCACGTCTTTCAGGCGGACCTGAAGCTCCGCCTCTACGTACCTTGCCCTTTGCGGCGCGGACCTTGCCAGGTCCGCGAGAGACGACGACCCGAAAATAATCGCAATCGTCGCGAACGGAACATTGGTCGCACAGCGGCTTCGGCTTGCAGACGCGGCGGCCGTGAAGAATCTGGACGTCGGACGCGAGCGTCCACATCTCCTTCGGCAGCTCGGCGCACAGCTGCTCTTCGACTTTCACGGGGTCATCGCCTTCGGCGATGCCGATGCGATTGGAAACGCGCAGCACATGCCGATCGACCGGCAGGCCAGGCACGCCGAGTGCGTGCCCGAGGACGACATTGGCCGTTTTCCTGCCGACGCCCGGGAGTTTGGTCAGACGTTCCATGTCCGCAGGGACGTTGCCCTCATGCTCGGCGACGAGCCCCTGCGCCATGCCGATGAGCGCTTTCGACTTCTGGCGGAAGAAACCGGTCGAGAGGATGACCGGCTCGAGTTCGCCCGGCGTGGCTTTCGCGAGCGCTCGCGCGTCGGGGTACTTGTGGAACAGCGCCGGCGTCACCATGTTCACGCGCGCGTCGGTCGATTGCGCGGAAAGGATCGTCGCCACCAGCAGCTCGAACGCGTTCCGATAATGCAGCTCCGTATCGGCGTTGGGATGCTGCTCCGCGAGTGTTTCGATGATTCGCCGCGTCGCCTTCGGTGATTTCACTCAGTGCACGGGTCCTTTGGACCAACCGACGTTGGAATAGGACTCGGAGAAGACGCGCATATGCTCCTGCAGCGCCGCCACGAGATTGGGGACGAACTGCACTGGAACGACGACACGAGCGCGAACGGGCGCGCGCACGACATGGTCCGTCTCGGCCTCGCGCAGCTCCTTTTCCGACAGCGGCATCACTTCGCAGAACGTGAGCGTGAAGTCGAAGGGCGTATGTGCAATCGAGCAGAAGTTCGCGTAGGTGCGCGGCTCGCCGGGTTGGTCGTCGGGAACGATCGTGAAGTTAATCTGCTTGCGCTGCGGAGTCTCGTCGGCCATAGACGCCAATACTAGTCCACCGGCGGACCAACGCGAACCATTCGATTTCACGCAGGTCATCGAAGTAAGAGTAGACCACCGGCGTGACGAGGAGCGTCAGCAGCAGACAGAGCAGTTGCCCGCCCAGAATCGTGACGGCCATCGATGCGCGTGATCCTGCGCCCGCGCCGCGGCCGAACGCAATCGGCAGCATCCCGGCAATGATCGAGAGCGTCGTCATCAGGATCGGCCGCAGGCGCACGTGATTGGCGGCGACGATCGCGTCGTGCCGTTCCATGCCCTGTGCGCGCAGCGTGTTGGTGTAGTCGACCTGCAGGATCGAGTTCTTCTTCACGATGCCGAACAGCATCAGCATCCCGATAGCGCTGTACACGTTCAGCGTCATGCCGAAGGCCATCAGCGCCAGCAGGCCGGCGGGCACGCTGAGTGGGAGCGACGACATGATCGAGAAGGGGTAGATGAAGCTGTTGAACTGCGATGCCAGAACCATGTAAATGAACGTCACCGCCAGGAAGATGGCGATCACGAAGTCATTCGATGCTTCGTTGAGCGTGCGGGCGTTGCCGCCGAACACCACCTGGTAGCCGGGCTTCAGGTGCATTTCGTCGATCTTCCGGCGAGTCTCATCGAGCACCGTGCCGAGCACCGCACCGTCGAGGCTTGCGTTGACCGTGATCTGGCGCTGTCGATTGTAGCGATCGATTGAGGCGGGTGCCGAACCCATGGTCAGCTGCGCCACATCGCTGACGCGCAGCGCTCGCTGCGTCGTGGATGGGACGAGAAGGTTGCCCATCAGCGTCGGGTTGTTCCTGAACTGCTCGTCGAGCCGCAGGACGACGCTGTATTGATCGTCGCCGTCCTTGAATTTGGAGACCTCCTCGCCGCCGATAAGCGTGCGCAGGTTGGTCGCGAGCGAGTCGATCGGGACGCCGAGATCGGCCGCGCGCGCCCGATCGACGTTGACGCGCAGTTCGGGCTTGGTGAAGTCGAAGTTCGAGTCCACGTCCGCGACGCCGGGAATTTCCTTCACCTTCGCGAGCAGCTCGGTCGTATACACCTGGAGCTGCTCGAGATCGGGCCCCTGGATCAGAGCCTGCAGACGGTTGCCGCTGTAGCCGCCGCCGGTTGATGCCCCTGAGATGTCGGTGCCGCCGTTGATACGCGTACGCGCGGCCTTGTACTTCGCCAGCGCCGCGCGCGCCCGTCGCATGATGTCCTGCTGCGATAGCGTTCGCTCTTCGAGCGGCTTGAGGCCAACGTAGAAGTTGGCGTTCCCGGCATTCACGTTCGAGAAGATCAAGTCGACACCGGGGAGCACCTTGAGGTCGCGTTCCATGTCGGCCGTGTACTGCTCGGTGCGCGGATAGCTGGTACCGGAGGGAAGCTTCACGTTGACACTGAACTCACTCTGGTCGTCGTCAGGAACGAGCTCCTTGCCGATGTGCGGATAGAGCAGAACGGCGGAGCCCGCGACGGCGGCCGCGATGCCGGCCATTCGTAAGCGATGCGTCAGCGCCCAGTGCAGCATCCGGCCATAGCGGGCATCGAGCCACGTGTAGAAGCCGCGCGACTTCGACGTCACACCGTGGCCGTGCGAGTCGTTTTTCTTCAGCCACAGCGAGCACAGCGTCGGCGTCAGCGTGAAGGAGACGAGCATCGAGATCAGGATGGCCGCCGCCGAAGTGATACCGAAGCTGTAAAAGTAACGGCCTACCTGGCCGGTCATGAAGGCGACGGGGAGGAAAATAACGCACAGCGACAGCGTCGTCGCCATGACGGCCAGCCCGATCTCTTCGGTGGCCTTGACCGCCGCCTCGTGCGGCGTGACGTGCTTCTCTTCCACGTAGCGAAAAATGTTCTCCAGGACGACGATCGCATCGTCGATGACGATCCCTGTCGCCAGTGACAGCGCGAGCATCGTCATGTTGTTCAGCGTGAAGCCGAACGCTTTCATGACCGCGAACGTTCCGACGATGGAGGTCGGGATGGCGAGCGCGGCGATGAAGGTCACCTTCGGGTTCCGCATGAAGAGGAACACGACGAGGCTCGCGAGAATCGATCCGAGAATCAGGTGCAGCTTGATGTCCTCGAACGAGCGACGGATGAAGCGCGACTGGTCGCGAATGGGCTGAATCCGGACGTCGGAGGGCAGCGTTCGCTTGATCGATTCCACCCGGGCGAGCACGCGATCGACGACATCCACTGTGTTGGTGCCCGACTGTTTCTGGATCAGCAGGGACACCGCGGGCATGCCGTCGAGGCGCCCCGCGCTCCGAATTTCCTGGACGCCGTCGACGACCCGGCCGACATCACCAAACGTCACGACGGATCCGTTTCTGTACGCCAGGATGATCCGATTGAAGTCATCGACGTTCTGCATCCGTCCCATCGTCCGCAAGTCGATCTCGGCTGGGCCGGAGATGAAACTTCCGCCAGGCACTTCGACGTCCTGCCGCTGGACCGCGTCTCGCACTTGATCGACGGTGAGGCCGTAGGCGTTCAGTCGATCGGCATTGAGCAGCAGATCGATCTCCCGATGCCGATCGCCGATGAATGTGATGGCGCCCACATCCTCGACGGTCTCGAGGATTTGCTTGACCTGTTTGTCGACGATGGTCGTGAGCTCCTTCGGCGTGCGCGAGCCGGACACGACCAGCGTCAGCACCGGCGCGGCGTCCGGATCCGCTTTGGTGATCACCGGCGGCAGCGTGTCTTTCGGGAAGTAGCGCGCGGCCGCGCCGATCTTGTCGCGCACGTCCTGCGTGGCGCTTTCGATGTCGCGTTCGAGCACGAACGAGATGTTCAGATTGGCGCGGCCGGGATCCGAGCTGGCGCGGAGTTCGTCGATGCCGTTGATCGTGTTGACGGCTTCCTCGAGCGGCTTGGTCAGCTGCGTCTCGACTTCCTCTGCGCTGGCGCCCGGTAGCTGCACTTGCACGTTGACCACCGGCACGTCGGTCTTCGGCATCAGGTCGAGGCCGAGCTCACGATACGAGAACCAGCCGACGACAAGGATTGCCGCCGAGATCATGATTGCGAATACAGGGCGGTGAACGCTGACGCGCGAGATGATCACGGCGTCACCCGCCTGGCTGTTACCGTGACGCCCGCGGAGAGCTGATTGAGATTCGAGGTCGCGACGGTTTCGCTGCCGTGCAGGCCCTCGACGATTTCGATCAAATTGTCCTGGTGTACGCCGACGGTGACGTTCTGAGGCCGAATTGTGCCGTTCTCGATGACGTACACGGTCGACACACCGGCCAGCGTGGAGACGGCATCTTCAGGGGCGGCAATGACGTTGGCGTCCATGTGAGTCAAGATGGCGCCCTTGGCAAAGAACCCGGGTTTCAGACGGTGGTCAGGGTTCGGCAACTCCGCTTCTACAGTAAACGTCCGCGTGGACTGATCGACGGCGGGGCTGACGGAGACGATGCGGCCGCGGAACATGTCGTTCGGGTATGACTCGACGCGGAACTGGATTGGCATTCCCGGCTGGATGACGCCCGCAAATTTCTCTTGGGCCGCCGTAATGACCTTCAGCGGATCCATCTGGACCAGCGTGATCACGGGCGTGTCTTCCTTGATGAACTCGCCGGGCTGCACGAGCCGTTCGGCAACCGCCCCCGCAATCGGAGCGCGGATGATCGCGTCGTTCAGTTTCTTCTGGGCAAGTTGGTACGCCGCTCGGCGGTCCTGCAGGCTCGCTTTGAGGCTGCGTACCGTTTCCACCGCGGATTCATAGGCAGCCTCGGCGACTTTTAATTTCGTACGCGTGGCTTCTACTTCCGCGCCAGCGAGCAACCCCCGCGACGCAAGCTGCTCGGCGCGCTGGTTCTGCGTCTTCGCATCGTCGAGATTGGCAATGGCGGTTCGAATGGCTGCGATCTGATCGTCGGGAAGCGGGTCGCTGCTCTCGTCGGACATGCCGAGCTGGGCCTCCGTCTGACGGAGGGCGCTTTGCGCGCGTTCGAGCGCGAGCTCTAGCTCCCGCGGCGCGAGCCGCACGAGCTCCTGGCCGCGAGCGACGTTATCGCCGAGCCGCACGGCCACGCTCTCGACGACACCGGCTGCTTCGGCGCTGACCTTTGCCTGGTCGGGCGAAACCAGCGTGCCTGCGAGATCGACGCTCCGTTGAATCGAGATGTGGTGAACGGGGGCCGTGGAGACGGCTATTGGGGAGGAACGGCCCGCGTCACGGCGGGCCTGGCCCGAGGCACCAGTACAGCCCGCAACGACGAACAGGGACAGAAGTACACCTGAAAACGACCGGTACAGCACGCAGCGCCCGCCTTAAAACGAATGTATGAAGCCGTGAACCCGCGCCGAACAGAACGGCGAGGGCCATATATGGAGGTAAATACGAACGGCGCGGCCAGATTGTTTAGAGCACTAGTACTTCCTCATGACGCCGACGATAACGCCCTGCACCTGGACGCGGTCCGGTTCCAACATAATCGGCTGCATCGCTGGGTTGGCGGGCTGCAGCCGCACGCGCCCATTTTCGCGATAGAACTTCTTCAGCGTCACGTCGGTGCCGCTCACGAGGGCAATCACCATTTCGCCGTTGTCGGCGGTCTTACGGTCTTCGACGATGACGAAGTCACCATCGCGAATCTGCTCGTCGATCATCGAGTCGCCCTTGACGCGCAGGACGTAGGCATCGCGCTTGCCGGCAAGCGTTTCGGGCACGGCGATGGTTTCGTTGCCGGGCACGGCTTCAATAGGGGCGCCGGCGGCGACAAAGCCAAGCAGCGGCAGCTCCACGGCGCGGCCGCCACCGCGAGTCGGAACGAGCTCGACCGACCGGCTCCGGTTCCATGCGCGCCGGATAAATCCCTTCTCCTGCAGGTTCGATAAATGTTTGTGAACGGTTGCAAGAGAAGAGAGGTTGAATCGCCGCCCGATTTCTTCCAGGCTCGGCGCGTAGCCGTGGTTCTGGATGAACTCGTTCAGATAATCGAGGATTTCACGCTGCCGTTTGGTGAGCGGGAGCATTTCATTCCTCCGGTTGCACTCCGCCGCGCCGCCGTCGCGTCGGGACCCCGCATTTGGTCGAGGTGGCGAGACTATAATGCGAACAGAAGGCGAAGATCAAGATACCATTGGGCATTGCGTCCCGGCTAGCCAGGCGCGTTGCGCTTCGGCGAGGCACGTCCTACACTCGAAAAGCCAGCCCCGGAGAACACGTATGAAGCATCGATTGTCGGCCGTGGTTGTCGGGCTGCTCGTGGCGGCGGGCGTGGCGTTGCCGAATCTCGCGCTGCAGGCCGCGGCAATTTCGAAGCAACAGGCTGATCTGTTCGCACGAAAAGTCGCGCAGATCGTCGGGGAGGGTGATCGTAATCAGAAGCCCGGAACCCGCCGGACCTCTGTCAGCGAGACCGAGCTGAATTCATGGTTCGCCTATAGCGCCACGCCGTTGCTTCCGTCCGGCGTCGCCGATCCGCGCATCACCATGGTTGGCAATGGAAAGCTTGCCGGGAAGGCCATCGTCGATCTCGACACGATCGCCAAGAAGAAGCAGAGCGGCGGAACGTTCGACTTATGGAACCTCATTGGCGGCAAGGTTCCAGTCAACGTCATAGGCACGCTGCGGACGAAGGATGGGCAGGGCAGCTTCCTCCTCGAGAGTGCCGACGTTTCCGGTGTGCCTGTGCCGAAGACGTTCCTGCAGGAGATGGTGAGCTACTACTCACGTACGCCGAACAACCCTCGGGGCGTGAACCTGGAAGATCCGTTTGCGCTTCCCGCATCGATTCGGCAAATCGATGTCGGTGCCGGGCAGGCTGTGATCGTCCAGTAATTGAACGACTTTCTCGACACTCCGATCCAGTTTCAGAAAGGCGTCGGTCCGCGCAAGGCCGCGGACCTCAAACGCGCCGGTCTCGTCACGGTCGAAGATCTCCTGTACCGCCTTCCGTTCCGGTACGAAGACCGCAGCCACATGCAGCCGATCGCCTCGTTGCGTCCCGGAATGAGGGCGGCAGTGCTCGGTGAGATCAAAAGCGCACACGTCGCCGTCACGCGGCGCCGTGGTTTCAAGATTTTCCACGCGGTCGTTGGTGATGGAAGCGGCGCCATCCGGTGCACCTGGATGAATCAGGCGTTCCTGCAGGACATCCTGAAACCGCACCTGTCAGTGGTGATCTTCGGCGACGTGAAGCTCGACTCGACGGGGATGCACTTCATGAATCCGGAGTACGAGCTGATGTCGGAGGACCTTGAATCAGTACGCACGGCGCGCATTGTCCCGTTCTATGAGAAGACCGGCACCGTCACGCCGAACATGCAGCGCCGCATCGTCCGTCAGGCGCTCGATCAGCTGCCCGCGGAAATTCCAGATCTGTTGCCGTCAGATATCCGTGTCCGTCTGCAACTCGTGCCGCGCCGCATCGCACTCGAGGAGGCGCATTTCCCGCCGAACGACGTCAAGGTCGACGAGCTGAATGCGTTTCGAACGCCGCCGCAGCGGCGGATGATCTTCGAGGAATTCTTTCTGTTTCAGGTAGGTCATGCGTGGCGGCGACACGCCACCAGCATGGAACTGAAGCCGTATGTGCCGAAGGTCGATGACCGCATCCGCGCATCGGCAGCAAAGATCCTTCCGTTCAAGCTGACCCCCGGCCAGCGCGGCGCCGTGAAGGAGATCGTCGATGACATGCTGCGGCCGCAGCCAATGCATCGACTGCTGCAGGGAGATGTCGGGGCAGGCAAGACGATCGTCGCGCTGCTGGCCGCGATCGTCGCGATGGAAAACGGCTTGCAGGTGGCGTTCATGGCGCCAACCGAAATTCTCGCCGCGCAGCACTTCGGGAACATTGCGAGGCTGCTGTCGCAGTCGCGTTTCCGCGTCGACCTGCTGACCGGAAGCACGCCGGGGCTGAAGAAGCACACGCTGCACTCGCACATCGAGCGGGGAACAACGAACCTCATCGTCGGCACGCATGCACTGGTGCAGGAATCAATCAAGTTCCACAAGCTTGGACTGGTGGTCATCGATGAGCAGCATCGGTTCGGCGTCGCACAACGCGCCGCGCTTCGTGCCAAAGGCCTCAGACCGGATGTCCTCCTGATGACGGCCACTCCGATTCCGCGCACGCTGGCGCTCACTGACTACAGTGAGCTCGACGTATCGAAAATTCCCGATCTGCCGCCGGGCCGCAAGCCGGTACGGACCTGGGTCAAGCCCGAGTCACGGCGCGACGAGATCTATCAGCTCATTCGTGAGCAGCTCGACGCGGGGCGGCAGGCGTACATCATCTATCCACTTGTCGAAGGCTCTGAAAAGGTCGACTTGAAGTCGGCCACCGAGATGGCCGATCACCTGCAGACTGAAATCTTTCCAGCCTACAGGGTTGCGCTGCTGCACGGACGGATGAAGCAGGACGTGAAAGACCGCGTGATGCACGCGTTTGCGGCGGAGCAGGTCCACATCCTCGTCTCCACAACCGTCGTTGAAGTCGGCGTTGACGTGCCGAACGCGTCCATCATGGTGGTCGAGCATGCCGAACGATTCGGTCTCTCGCAGTTGCACCAGCTGCGCGGGCGGGTCGGCCGCGGCGAATGGGAATCGCACTGCATCCTGCTCTATCAGGCGCCGTGGACCGACGATGCGCGGGAGCGATTGAAGGCGATGGCGACGACCAGCGATGGGTTCGTCATCGCGGAGCGCGATCTCGAGCTGCGTGGTCCCGGTGATTTTTTTGGCACACGACAGTCAGGTCTGCCGAAGCTGCGGACAGGCGACCTTGTGCGGGACCGCGACATCATGGAGGCGGCGCATCGCGAGGCACGAACGCTCGTCGACGAAGGCGGACTCTCCGGCGATCTCCTGCAATTTGTTCAGCAACGGTGGCAGGAGCAATTCGGGTTGATAGAAGTCGGATAGCCCAGGGCACGAGATTTACCCGTCGGCACGAAGCTCACGAAGCGTATGAGGGTGATCGCAGGACGTTACAAGGGGCGACATCTAAAGGCACCAACGTGGGAGGGCCTCCGCCCTACTTCGGACAAGTTGCGCGAAACACTATTCAACATCCTGGCGCCGCGGATCGAGGGTGCGCGGGTATTCGATGGTTACGCAGGGACGGGTGCGGTCGGCATCGAGGCGATCAGCCGAGGGGCGGCGCATGTGACGTTCATCGAACAAGACCGTCGCGCCGCTGCGTTAATCGCCTCGAACCTGAAAGAGTGCGGCATTGAGGGAGGCTATACTATTCAATGCGCGGAGGTCGGTGCGGCCCTTGATGCGCGCGCGGCCGCCGATCCCTTCGATCTGATTCTGCTGGATCCGCCGTACGACATCGACAACGCTGGATTCATCCTGGAGCTGGCGGCACGTCACCTGGCGGCGAACGGGTTGATCGTGCTGGAACGCGCCACGCGGCGG